>Ga0315289_10008637_pt1 | contig 14704 bp, 11 predicted proteins | sample YL17G11_40_MG_FD_203452 | JGI IMG/M metagenome (GOLD analysis project Ga0315289, IMG submission 203452) | Sediment microbial communities from Yellowstone Lake, YNP, Wyoming, USA - YL17G11_40 | ecosystem: Environmental > Aquatic > Freshwater > Lake > Sediment | place: USA: Wyoming | collected...
GTAACAAAAACCCCATACACCTGCCCGTTTTTTTTCACACCCCTGCCCCCCCCCCGTGGCCCCCCCCCCCCCCCCTCAGCATCGACGCGCTCGCCCCGCGGTCGGCCCCGTTTGTGGCGGCCGACCTGGACCTGGCCGCGCGCGCGGCGGCAGGGCCGGCCGCCGCGGCCGAGCGGCTTGCTGCTGCGCGTTCGGGCGTGCTCGAGAGCGACGCCCTCGTCCCCGTCGCCATCACCTCCTCTGGACGCGTCACGGGCGTCCTCACCTGGGTCGACGTCGACCTGGGCGGCGGCGGCTGGGTCACAGCGCGGCGGGGGTGGGGTGGCGGGGGGGGGGGCGGCGGTCCCCCGCTCGCGCACGCAACCTCGTACGGCGCCGCCCTGCACACGCTGGACGGCATGTGGGGGGACGAGGTGAGAGACAAGAGGGCGTGGGAGGGGGAGGGGCGCGTCGAGCCCCTCGCGCCCACAACTCTCCTCCCCTCTCCCCCCAGACCACCCCGCTCGCCGTGCGCGTGCGCCGGGGCGCGCGCCAGCTCGTGTTCACTTTGGCCGACGCGCCTTGCCGCCTGCCGCGGCACGCGCGCCTCGCGGGGTGGCACTGGCCGATGCTGGCCGACCAGCGCCGCGCGCGCGCGCTCGCGCGCGGCGCGGCGGCCGCCGTCGAGCGCTTCCGCGCCGCCGGTGTGCGAGACGTGCACGTGCTGGATGTGGGGGCTGGTTGCGGGCTGCTGGGCGTGCTGGTGGCCCGGTGAGAGGGGAGGGGGGAGGAGGGAGGGGGTTGAGAAGGTGGACGCGCGCTCGCGCCGACCGCCCCTCCACCCTCACCCCTCAGCTCCACCGGCGCCCGCGTCACCTGCATCGAGCAAGTCCCCGCCCTGGCCGCCACCGCCGCGGCCGTGGCGGCCGCGGCGGGCGTCGGGCACCGAGTGACCGTCGTCGCGGGCGACGCGCGCCGCGCGCGCGTGGCCGGCGACCCTCCCCCTCCAGGCACCCCCGCCTCCTACATCCCACCCACCCTTCGGGACCGCGCGCACGTGCTCGTGGGGGAGGTGTTTGACGCGGGGCTCATTGGGGAGGGGGCACTGCACGTGTTTTCCGCGGCGCGTCGGTCCCTGCTCCACCCGGGCGCCGCCATCGTCCCTTCGCGCGCCACGCTGTGGTGCGTGCCGGTTCAACTCGACGTCCCAATCTTGCCGGGGGTGGACACGGGCCACGTGGCGGCCTGGAGGGCGTCGCCCGAGTACGAGACCGCGGCCGCGGCGTTGCCCGGCGCTCTCGGCGCCACGGGGTGGCGCCCGCTGGCCCGGCCCTCCGTCGCGTTTGAATTCGATTTCGGGGCTGACGACTTGTTGGCCGGCCCGCGGCCGGCGTCGGCAGCGCTGACGGCCGTCGCGACTGAGAACGGCACCGTGCACGCCGTCGCGTCCTGGTTTGACCTGGACGCCGGCGCCGGCGGCATGTTGACCACCGACCCGCACACCGCGGCCGGCGCGGCGGCGTCGTGGCTGGCAGCGGTTCACTGGTGCGCGCCGACGCCGGTGTCGCGCGGAGACCTCGTCCCCGTCGCCGCCTCCCACGACACGTACGGCGTGTCGTTCACGGTGGGGGGTAAGGAGCTTACGCTGCCACCTGCCGCCGCCGCAGCGCGTGCCGCGGCCGCCGCGGCGGCCTCCGACCTTGGCGCCGCCGTCGCGGCCGACCCGCGCGCCCTGCGCGCCGCCGCCACCGCCGCTGCGGCCGTCGGCGCCCGCCCGGGGGATTGGGGGTTGGATGCGGGCGTGGCGGGGTGTGTGTGCGGGCGCCTGTGGTGAGAGGAGAGGGAGGGAAGGGAGGGAAAGGGACAGAGGGTCGCCGCGGCCGCCGCCGCCACCTTCCACGCTCGCCGCCCGGGGCGACACCGGCGACTCCTGTCGGTGAGCGCGATGCGGCGACCCCACCGCCGGTTGGGCCTGCACGACGTGCGCGCGGCGGGGGCGGTGGGAGCGGCGCGCGGCGCTCGCGGCGCGGCGGTCGGCCAAGGCCGGTCGCCGAGGGAGGCGCCCTCCGAATCGACGCGGCGGTGCCCACTCGACAGTGCGCGGTGCTCGAGGAGGAGTGGGCCGGCGGGAAAAGGGGAGGAGAGAGGGGGAGAGGAAGGGGGTCGGGGGCGCGGCGGGCTCTTGGGCGTGGGGTGGGGCCTTTCTGTGCGTGTGACGCGTGCCTGGGCGGCGTGGGCGGGCTGGGCTGCGGGGGCGGCCGACGCGCGCAGTGGGCGGGAGTCTTCGCCGCGCCGCCCACTGCCCACTGCCCCACAACACACTCGTCTCCTCGCCCCAAGGTGAGCCCCCCTTTTGGAGTGGAGACGCCCGCTCCCCCGCCCGCGGCGCTCGGCGCCGCGCTGCGGCGGGGCGGCCGTGGCGGCCGGAATCGAGACGTTCCAGTCAGTTCGGCCCTCACGGCACCCACGGTCCCTGATGTCGGTTTGCGCCCCTCGGCCACCCCGGCCATCGGCCGCGTGCGCTCTCGCCTCGTGCGCGCGGAGGCCAGCCCGGCGCGGCGCGCTGCCGGCGCGCCCGCCCGCGTTTCGCCGCCCCGACGGCGCGCGGCCACTGTGGCGCATCCCGCCCCCCTACCCGCCTCGGACCCCGCCGGGCGCGGCGAGGGGGAGCCACTTCGTCCAGCGGCTGGGCGGCGCGCCCGCGCGGGCGCGATTGGCAGCGTGAGGCGGCTCGTTGTGCACCTGCTGCGATGGGGCGCCGGCGCGGGCGCGGCGCCCGCCCCGCCGCCGCCCGCGCCCTCCCTGCGGCCGGCGCTGGCTCGCGGCGCATCGCGCGGGGCGGCGCTGGCCCGGACGGCGCGCCGCCGCCTCCCCCCCACCTCCACCTTCCCCCCATCGACGCTGTGCCCTCCTCCGCCCTCCCAGGCCCTTCGTCCCCTTCCCAGCCCGCCACTATGCCCAAAGCCGTCAAGGACAAAAAGCCCAAGGCCAAGAAGGACCCCAACGCGCCCAAGAAGCCGTGCGGCGCCTACATCTTCTTCTGCAACGACAAGCGGGCGGCCATCAAGGCCGAGCACCCCGACTGGGGCATCGGGGAGCTGGGCAAGGCGCTGGGCGCGCAGTGGAAGGGGTTGACCGACGCGGACAAAACCCCCTACGCCAAGCAGGCGGAGAAGGACAAAGAGCGGTACGCCAAGGCCATTGCGGCGTACAAGCCGCCGGCGTCGGCGTGAGGGAGGAGGTCGAGGCGTGAAGCGGGCGCGGCCGCGGGCGCACGCCCGCGGCCGGCCCGCGCGCGGACGAGGTGCCCTCCCCCCCCCCAACAAAGCCCCACCCGCCACCACCACCCGTCGCGTCGCCCGTCCCCAACAATCATGCCCCCACATGCAACCACAAAAGTCCAAAGACTACAAAGAAGAGAGGAGGAGGGAGAGGAGAGGAGAAGGCGGACGATGGTCGACGGCGCGCGCCTTTCTTGCGGTCTCCTTCCCTCTCATCCTCCTCCCTCGCCCCCCTCTGGATCCCTCTCCAACCTGTACAGCGACCGGTGCACGCGCACGCCCGCGGGCGGCGGCGCCGGCGGCTCGACGCGCCCAGTCTCCCCGACCACCCACCCGTGCCGCTCCCCGCCTTCAGCCCACCCGTACGGCGACCCTGGCGGCACGCCGTGCAATCCCTCGTCGGCGGCCAGGGCGTCAGGCGTCGGGTAGGGGCGGGACGCAGCGAACGCGACCCACCCCACGAGAGACGCGCGCCCGTCCGCGCCCTCGGGAAAGGATTCGCCCAACGCGGGCACGCCGGGCGGGCCGTGCGTGGCCAGCAGGTAGACTCGGGGGCCTGGGGGAGGGGGAGGGAGGTGGTTGGAGGGGCCCACGCGTTCGCGCCGTGCCCGCGCCGCCGCCGCGCCGCCCATCGCCTCACCCACAAACGCGGCCGGCAGCTCGTACGCCCGCAGCTCAACTGCCTTGCCGCCGTCGAGCAGGGACGCGGCGAACTCGGCCCGGACCTCGAGCGCGGCGGCCATGCGGCGAAAGTGTGCGGCGGTCGAGCGCGGGGCGCGGGAGAGGCCGGCAGAGCAAGTGAATGGCGCCACACGCCCCACCCCGACCAAAGCACGCCCCCCAAAAATGCGACCGCCCGCGGGCGGACAGGGGCGCAGGCGCGGACGCAACCTTTCGCGCGCCGCCCCCTTGCCTCCCTTTTCTCTTCTTCACTCGTCGAGCACCATGGCCCGCTTGAGCAGGTTGGCCACCGTCTGACTCGGCTGGGCGCCGACGGCGAGCCACTTCTTGATGGCCGGCGCGTTGAGCGACGTCTCTTTGCGCAGCGGGTCGTAGAAGCCGAGCCGCTCGAGCGGGCGGCCCTCGCGCCGGTCGCGCGAGTCGATGGCGACGAGGCGGTAGAAGGGGGCCTTCTTGCGGCCAAAGCGCTGGAACCGGAGCTGAAAGGGGAGAGGGGGGGAGGGTGGTGGGAGGCCGCGCGCGGTCGTGGCGGGCGGCGGCCCGCGGCGCGGCGGCGCGCGGCGCGTCCCGCGCCGGCCTCCCGCCCCACCACCTCTCTCTCACCGCGACCCGGTTCTCGACGACGAGCGGCATGCGGGCGGCGGTCGCGCGCGCGGGCTGGGGAGGGAGGGGAGGGAGGGGGCGCCGTCGGCGGCTTGCCCGCGCAGCGCCATGCGCGGGCGTGCGGCCCGCATTGGGGGCCGCGCGGGCGCTTGCGGCCACAATGCGCCTTGCGCGTGCGGGCATGGGGGGGGGCGGCGGCTGCCGCGGCCGGCGGAGGCGCGGCGCGCCGCCGCGCCGGCCCTCCCCCCTCCGCCCGGCCACGCACCGTCGCCGCGACCCCGGGGCGGACCGCGATAGCGGACGTGGACGTGAGGAGCATGGCGGCTGCTGCGGGAGGCGGCCGGCGTGCGAGCGCGTGTGCGCGCGCCGGCGCGGCGCCGCGGCACACCTGCCTCCGCCCTCCTCCACCCGCACCATGCAGCGCTCGCTGTCCGGCGCCCGCCTGGCGTCCGCCCCGCGGGGCGGTGGAGGTGTGGGAGCGGGCGTTGGGGTGGGGGATGGGGGGGGGCGTGTGGCGCGAGGGGGCCGCGGCCGGCCCGCTCACCCGCGCCGGCCCCAGGGCGAGCGTACGAGCCGCGGTATCGATACCCACCCCCACGCCCACCCCCGATCCCGCCACCCCAGCCCGCGCGCCGCGCCCGCGCGTCGCCGTCATCGCCGCCTCCGCCGACGGCGCGCCTCCGCCAGGTATGAGAGAGAGAGGAGAGAGGACGAGTGGTGTGGAGGCTGGCAAGGGTAGAGGCCCACACCCCTCCCTTATCCTCTCTAGCCGGCGGGCGGTGGTCGCCGCGCCGCTTCCTCAAGCAGCTCACCTGGTTCAACCCGCCCGCCCGCCTCCTGCGAGGCCTGCTGTCGTCGCTGACGGGGGGGAGCGGCGACGGGAACGCGGACGGCGCGCCCGTGTCCGGCGTCGTCGTCGTGACGGGCGCGACGGGCGGCGTCGGCAAGCGCGTCGTCGCGCGGCTCCTGGCGGCCGGCCGCCCCGTGCGCGCCGTGGTGCGCAACCCGGCCAAAGCGGCGGCGTTGCTGGGCAGATTGCCCAAGGCGCCGGGCGCGTCGCTCGAGATCGTCGCGGCCGACCTCGCCCAAGCGGCGACCCTCCCCCCGTCCCTCGCCGCCGGCGTCGCCGCCGTCGTCTCCGCGCACGCCGTCGTGGTCACTCCGGCGGAGGGGGACGACGCGGACCGGTCCAAGTACTACCAGGTGGGGGGAGGACCAAAAGCGAGGCGGGCCAGGCGGGGGGGGAGGGCGCCGGGTGCCGCGCGCGCGCCCCGACCGTCTCCCTTGCCTCGTCTCTTCCCGTCTCCAGGGCATCAAATTCTACGACCCTACGATCGCGGACGACTCGCCCCAGGCGATCGAGTTTGGCGGCATGTCGAATCTGTTGGAGGCGTTGGCGCCAACGCTCCTCGCGCGCGCGGCGGGACACGGCGCGTCCGACGTCGCCCTCTTCGACCCGACCAACGCCTCTGCTCTGACCACCGAGTTTGGCGCCCTGGACGACGTCGTCATGGGCGGCGCGTCCGCGTCCGAGTTCCGGGTCGTGGCCGGCGCCGGCGAAGACGGCGCCTCCCCGGGCGGCGTCTTCCTGGGCACCCTCACCGAGGCCGGCGGCGGCGGCTTTGCCTCGGTGCGCACGCGCAACTTTGAGCCGCCGCTGGACGCGAGCGGCTGCACGGGGCTCGCCCTCCGCGTGTACGGCGACGGGCGGCGCTACAAGGCCATCCTGCGCAACGAGGCCGGCTGGGACTCCCCCACACAGTGCGCGTCTTTCGACACAACCGCCGGCCAGTGGCAGACGGTCGAGCTGCCGTGGGCGGCCTTCAAACCGGTGTTCCGTGCGAAGACCGTGCCCGGCGGCCCGCGCGTCGACCCGTCCCGCATCGTCTCCCTGCAAATCATGCTGTCCAAGTTTGAATACGACGGCGGCCTCAACCCGACGCACCGGGTCGGGGAGTTCCGGCTGCCGATCTCGAAAGTGTGGTGCCCGTCGAGCGCGCGCGTCGCGGGCTCTGCGCCCGCCTCGACCGCCCCGCTCTGGGTCCACGTCTCGTCCGCGGGCGTCACCCGCCCCGCGCGCCCCGGCATCGACGTGGCGGCCGAGCCGCCGGCGGTGGGCATGAACGCGGCCCTCGGCGGCATCCTGGACTGGAAGCTCGCCGCGGAGGACGCCCTCCGCGCCTCCGGCGTCCCCGCCGCCATCGTGCGCCCCGTGGCGCTCACCGAGGAGCCGGCGGGCATGCCGGTGGAGCTCGACCAGGGGGACACGATCAAGGGGAAGCTCTCGCGCGACGACGCGGCGGACTTGTGCGTCGCGCTGCTCTCCACTCCCGCCGCGTCCGGCGTCACGTTCGAGGTCAAGTCTACGGTGCCCTTCTCCCAGCCGTGGACGGGGCCGCCGGCGGGCGCCCCGCCGCGCGACTGGGCCGCGACGGTCGCGTCCGCCGCGCTCGTGCCGGGCGTGACAGGGAAAACGGTCGACGGCGTGTACACAGGGAAGCAGGTGGAGACAGCCGCGGTCAAGGCGGGCTAGGGGAGAGCGCGAGGGCGTTGGGCGTGTTGCGAGGAGCGAAGAGGTTCAGGGGAGCGCCGGCGGTGTGCGCGCGCCCCTCTCTCTCTCCCACCTCACTCCCGCGCCGCGGCCGCCCCGCGGCCCCGCCGCCCGCCATGCCGCCCCGGACGCCGCCGGCGCCCGCCGGCCCTGCAACCGGCGCCGGCCCGCGCCCCCCCCCGCGCCGGAGCCGGGACGGCTCCTCCGTCATCCTCATCGATTCAGGGTCGGACGACGACCCGGTGAGAGAGAAGAGGGCGGCCTGAGCGCGCTCCCCCTCAACCGCCCCTCCGCTTTGGTGGCGGAGGGTTGGGAGGGCGCCATGGCGGGCAGCCGCGCGCGTGGCGCGGCCGCGGCCGACGCCCGCCCTCTCCTCCCGCCCCCAGTCGCCCTCCGCGCGCCCGGTGCCACCCCCGGCGCGGCGCGCGCCCCGCCCGGCGCGCGCCCCGCGCAGCGGGGTCGCGGGCGGGTCCGGCGCCCGGCTCGCGGTCAACCTGGCGGCGTACGGCGAGGTGCGTGAGGGGGGTGGGAGAGGCGTGGGCGCGCGGGAGGGCGCGCGAGGCGGCGAAAACGGCGGGACGCGCGCCCAAGCGGTCCCTCGTCCCCGACCCCCTCTCTCCCCCCTCCCCAGCTCGTCGACCTCACGCGCCCCCTCCCCCCGCCCGACATGGTCGTCCTCGCCGTCGTCCCGGGGCGGCGCCATCCGCCGGCGCCGCCGCGGCCACGCGTGCGGTCGCGGTCGCAGTCGCCGCGGCGGCCGGCGCCCGCGCCGGCGCCCGGCCCCAAGTGCGGCATCTGCCTGGAGGCGCCCATGCGCGACATGGCGTGCGGGCCGTGCGGGTGAGAGGGGGGAGGGGGGAGGGGGCGGTGGCGTGGGCGGCAGCCCTCCCCCGGCCGACCACCCCGTTTCGTCCCGTTCCCGCCCCAGCCACGCCTACTGCCTCGCCTGCCTCAAAGCCTCCCTCGCCAAGAAGAAGGCGTGCCCCACCTGCCGCAAAGCGCTGCGCCCGCAGCAGGTGCACAGGGTGTACGTTTAAGAACAGGGGGGCGGGCGGTTGGCAGGGCGGCACTTGTCTCCCTGTTTTTTTTTTCACCGGCTCCCGCTCCTGCAACGCTTGGCACACCAGCGCCAGAGACGGGGGAGGGAGGGCCGACAGGGGGCACGCGTTACAGCGGCGCCCCGCCGCCACGCCCCGGAAAAAAAAAGAGTCAGAACCAGATGCCACCACAACCCTCCTCCCTCTCTTCAGAAGCCGAGCTTGGTGCGGCGCCAGTGGCGGCGCTTGGCGTTGTAGCGCACCACTTTGGTCGACCCCTTGCCCGCGGGGTTCGGCGTGCGGAAGCGCACCCAGGGCGGGATCGGCCGGTTCTGCTTGGCCACCTTGGCCAGCTTGCGCTTGATGATGGTGGTCTTGTGCGACGGCTAAGGGAGGAGGGAAGGGGGAGGGGAGGGGTCGGCGGCCATCGCGCGGTTTGGCGCCCCGATTCGGCCTTTTGGCGCCCCGATCGCGGCCTGGTGCGCGCGCCGCGCCCGCGCGCGCCCCCCGGGGGGGCGGGCGCGGCGGGCGGGGGGCGCGCGGCCGGGCGCGGCGCGGCGGCCGGGCGCGGCGCGGCGGCCGGGCGCGGCGCGGCGGCCGCCGCGCGCGCGGCGCGCGGGGGCGCCGGGAGGCACCCGGCGCCCGCCGGGACGGCCAAGCGCGTGGCGCGCCGAACCGGGGCGTAGGCGGCGGGCGCCACCCCCTCCCCGGCCCGCCGCGCGGCGCCCGAGCGCGGGCGTCGATCGGCCGCCGCGCGACGCGCGACCGCGGGCGCCGCCGCCGGCGCCCGCGGCCGACCACGGCACGTCACGGCGCGTGCCACGACCGCGCCGGGCGGCGGGTGGAGGGGCAACGGGGCGGGAACGGGGCGCCGCGCGCGGCGCGGCGCGCGCGCGCCGGGCCGGGGCCGAGGGCGGCGCCGAGGGCGCGGCGCGGCACGGCGGGCGACCAGGCGCCACGGGCGCACCATGGCGACGGCGACCACGGAGCGGCAGGAGTGATGGGGAGGGCGCGGCGCGGTCGCGCTCGCCCCGCCTCTCTCGCCGCGCCTGGTTTCACGCCCTCCCCCTCAAATCATGTACTCCGCGCCGCCCGTCCCCTCCACCGGGCGCGCTGGCGGCGGCGGCGGCGGTGGTGCGGGCGGCGGCGGCGGCGGCGGCGCCTCTGCCTCGGCCGCCACGACCGCCGCCGCCACCCCCTCCCCACCCCCCCCTGCACACATGCTCGCCTCCCAACTGGGCGCCTTGGCCTCCAACCCCGCCGCCCACTGGCGCATGTCCAGGGCTGGGTTCCCGCGCACGCGCCCGACTTCGGCCGCGGGCGACCCGGCCACCATCGTCCGCGGCCGCACCGCGCGCAGCACGAGCGAGCCGGCCGCCACCTGGGCGCCGCGCCCGATGGTGATGTCGCCCAGCACGGTGGCGCCGGCGCCGATGAGGACGTTGTCGCCGACTTTCGGGTGGCGGTCGCCCGCGTCTTTGCCGGTGCCGCCGAGCGTCACGTTTTGGAGCATGGACACGTTCCTGCCGACGACCGCGGTCTCGCCGATGACCACGCCCGTGCCGTGGTCCAGCAGGAAGCCGGGGCCGATGGAGGCGGCGGGGTGGATGTCGACCGCAAACACTTCCGACACGCGCGACTGCAGCGCGCGCGCCATGACGCGCCCGCCGCTCGCCCACAGCGCGTGCGCGATCCGGTGCACTTGGACGGCGGCGTACCCTTTGTAGTAGAGCAGGGCGGCGGCGTGGGAGCCGCACGCGGGGTCGCGCTCGCGCACCGCGACGACGTCGGCGAGCGCGGCGGCTTGCACCCCGGGGCTCGCCTCCAGCACGCCCTCGAACACCTCCATCAGCTCGGTGGCGAGCAGGGTGGCGTTGGAGAGGCGGTTGGAGAGGACGAACGCGAGGGAGCGCGCAAACGTTGCGTGCGAAAGGACCGACGCGTAGAGGAACGACGAGAGCAGCGGTTCGTCCCGCGCGTCCCGCTCCGCTTCCCGCCGAATGGCGAGCCAGGTCGGGTTGTCGGGCGCGACCGGCCCCCCGGCCGCCGCCGCGCGCGCGGCGGCCCGGGCCGGCCGGCCGCCCGCGCGTGCGGTTTCGGCGTCGGCGAGCGCGTCCTCCCAGTCGGAGCAGAAGTCGTCGGAATCGGATTGCAGATAGATGGGGAAGGCGCTGGTGTCCCACTGGGTGGGGGCTGGGGGTGGTGGTGGGGGCGGGGCGCCTGGGAGTGGGGGGGAGGGGTCGGCGGCGGCGCATGCCGCGCGTGTGCGGCGTCCTGGCCCCTCGCCGACCCCTTCTCACCGTGCGCCGGCGCGCCATTGGGCGACGACGCGCCGTTGAGCGGGCGGTCGCCCGCGCCGGGCGCGGCGCGAGCGGCGGCGCGGCGCGCCAGCGCACGCCCGCCGGCCCGCGGCCGCCGGGCGCCGCCGCCACGCGGCGCGGCGGCCATGGCGAGCGGCAGCGACGCCGGGAGAGAGCGAGACCGCGCGCGCGTGTGTGCGCCCGCCCAGCCCTGCACTCGCGGTGCCGCCACTCGCCGCCCCCACCCCTTCCCACCCCCCCGCCCCACCCCTCACTTGGCCCACCTGGGCGCTTTCTCGGGCTCGTACATGTAGTCGTAAAACAGCTCCGCCCCCGCCGGCAGGTCGCGCGCGGCGTACACCCCGACGCGGTGGTCGCCGTCGACGAGCAGGATCGCGGCCTTGCAGTTGGCGCCGTCGCCCGCCGGCGCGTGGTTGGCAAACCGCAGCTTGTTGCCGGCGGCGCGGGCGTCGATGACGGAGGCGGCGTTCAGGTTGAACAGGTACGAGTTGTCGTCGCGGTCGTACGCTTTGCCGCGGCGGTCCGCTTCCGCGTGAGACACCAATTCCCCTGTATACTCGCCAATGAGCTCGCCCCGACGCGCGGGTTCCAGCAGGAACGCGCCCCAGCCAGCGACGCGGGAGAGGCCCATCGCGAGGCGTTTGTGCTGGCGCAGGCGCAGGCGCATGTTGTGGCAGGGGACGCCGAGCGGGTGGCCGGGGAGGCCGAGCGCCGGAGGGGCGGCCGCCGCTGCCGCCGCGAGCGTCGCGGGCGTGCGCGCGGTCGTCGCGGCGCCCGCGGCCCCGCACGGCCGGCACACCGCGGGGTCGCACTCGCGCAGCGCGGCCAAGCAGGGGCACGCCTTGGTCTTGCACCCGCTTTTGCACTCGCAGCCGGGGAAGCGAAATCGGCACGCCGGCGCACACGGGCCGCGCGCGGCGCACGCACAGAAGGCGTCGCAAAAGTGCTTGCTCCCCACGCAGCCGCAGGTAGCTTTGGTGCAACCGCCCACGCAGACGCAGGGGGTGTAGGGGGCCCACAGGGCGTCGTCGTGCGCTTTGCGCGCGTGCACGACGGTGCTGTGCGCGGGCTTGCGCGCGCCGCCGCCGGGGCCGCCGCGGCCGCCGCCGCGGCCGCGGCCGCGGCCGGTGGGGGTGGGGCGGGTGGAGGAGGGGTGGGAGGTGGCGGCGGAGGCCGGGCGCGAGGGGCCGCTGCCGGGCGAGCCGGCGGGCGCCGCGGACGCCGCAGCCACGGCCGCCGCCGCGGCCGCGGGCGCCTCGCTGCGCAGCCAGGCCGCCACGTTGGCGCAGGTGCGGGTGGGGACGAGGGTTGCGAGGGTGCACGCGTCGGGGCCGAGCGCGGCGAGCCCGCGCGCGGCGGCCGCCGCCTCTGCGACCGACCACGGCTCGCCCTCGCCACTCTCCCCGCCCGAGCGCCAGCACGTTTTCCCACAGTGCGCCCCATCCACTCTGGGCCAGCGCCCGGGCGGCGCGTCGGGCGGGGGGGCCAGGGGGCGCGGGTGCGGGCCGGGGTGCAGGAGGCAGGCGTAGGCGCGGCAGCGCCGGCAAAAGGCGTCGGCGAGGCCGGAAGAAAAAGGGGCGAAAGCAGAAGGGGAGGTTGGAGTTCTGGGCGCGGCGGTGGCCGCCACGGCGGCCGCGAGGCGCGCCGCCAGCGCCCGCTCAAAGTCTCTGCCCTCGACCCCGAGCGCGGCCGCCAGCGCGGCCGCGACGCGCGGGCCGGCGCCCACACGTGCGGCGACGCCCGCCACCAACGCGGCGGTGCGGTCGGCGTCGGGGCCGTCGAGTTCGGGGAGCAGCGCGTCGCGCGCGCGGCCGCCGCCCCCGCCCCCGCTGTCCGAGTCGGAGTCTGACACCGGGATCGTTTCCCCCGTCGCGTCCGTGTAGAAGATGCGGGTGCCCACCTCGGCGGCGAGCTCGTTGCGCACGCGGTACGTCCACGCTTTGTAGCGCGGGACGGGCGGCCGCCCCTCGACGCGAAAGGGCGCCACGTGCACCTCTTCCTCCCGCCCGCGCACCAGGGTGCGCAGCTTGATGGGCGGGCCGCCCACCGTGGGCTGGGCCGCAAAGGGTGGGGGGGTTGAGGTGGCGGCCGGCGCGGCGGCGGCAGCCGCCGCCGCCGCGCTCGCGGCCAGCGCGGCCGCCGCCAGGGGCGCGTGTGCCGCGTCGTAGTCGCGGCGGAGGGCGTCGACGATGTCGGCGACGGCGGCGGCAAGGGCGTCGTCGGAGAGGGTGCCTAGAGAGGGGGGGAGGCCAGGGACCGGGTCGGCGTGCCGCGCGGCCACGCCCGCATCGCGCCCCCGCCCGCGCTCGCCGCGCTCGTCCGCCCACAACCAAGACGCGCCACGCACCCGGGTCGAGCTGGGGGCCCGTTTCGTTGGGCGCCGCGCCGCGGCGCGCCGCGCGGAACGGGGCGGCGCCCGGCGATGATCTGCTCCGCAGGCGCGGCATGGCGCAAGGGCGGCGGGCGCGGCGAGGCGCGGCGCGCGGCGCGGGGCGCTCTGGCAGCAGTGCGGGCCGCAGCGTGCCCGTCGTCCACACCGGCGGCGCGGCTCCCGGCCCGCCTCCCGCCCCTCCGCGCTCGCGGGAGCCTGCCGCAGCGCGTCTCGCATCGACCGCGCGCGTCCGACGCCGCGCATGGGGCGCGCCGAGTGAGTGCCTCCGAGACTCTCTCGTCCGAGGCCGCCATGGGCAAGGTGAACCGGCGCGCGGTTGGTATCGACGCGTGTTGGCTTGCGAGGGAGTGGGGAGTGGCGAGGCGTTCTCTGCTCTCCGCTCTGGCGCGCGCAATGCGGTTTGCGCGCGCCGACCGCCTCCCGCCCTCCTCCTCAGCCCAAAGCCGCGCCCAAGGCGCCTGACGGGCAGGCCATCACAAAATTCTTCGACCGGCGTGGAGGTGGGAGCGAGGCGGCGCCCCGCGGCTGCAAGCGGGACGGCTCGGGCGCCGTCCCCGCTCCCGCCGCCCCCGCTCGCCGCCCGCTATCGCCGGTCAACTCGCAAGACCCGGAGCCAGCCGCCTCCATGCGGGCGCGGTCGCCTCCGGCGCCCCGGCGCGCCCCCGCGCCGCCGCGCGCGGCCAAGCGCCCGCGCGCGATGCGGCCCGCCACGCCGCGCGTCGACGGCGGCGACGACGACGACGGCGCGGCGCGTGTGGTGTACGCCGCGTCGCCCGCGGGCGGCGGCGGGAGCGCGCCGCCCGTCCGGCGTCGCCCGTCCGACGCCGCCGCGCGCCTCGGCTGCACGGCGGCCGCGGCCGCCGCGTCCGGCGATGCGGGCGACGCCCTGCTGGAGGAGTTGCTGGTTGGCCTCAACGGAGGCGCCAGCCAGGGCGACGGGAGGGGGAGCGGCTCTGGCCGCCCTGTCCCCGCCCCCGCTCTTTCGGCCGGCGCCACCACGCCGTGCGGCGCGTCCCAGCAGCAGCCGGGCGACACATCCCGCCGCCTGTCCGACCGGCTGCGAGGCTCGGCCGGCTCTGCCGGCGCCGCCGCGCCGCGGTCGGCCGCGCGCGCGCGCGCCGCCGCCGCGGCCGGCCACGGCAGAGGGGCGGCGGCGGGCCGGCGCCGGGCGGCGTTGCTGTCCGCGTTGAGCGAGGTGGAAGCCATGGCCGGACACTCCAGCGTCGACCGCGACCGCGACCGCGACCGCGACCGCGGCGGCGCCCAGCCCGCTGCCGCCGTCCCGCCCCGCGCCGCGGCCACCCGCCTCGCCGCGGCCGGCGTCTTTGCCGACGACGATGACGATGTGGACGCGACCGCGCGCGACCTGGACGCCGCCCTGGTGGCAGAGATGGAGGCGCTGGAAGCGCGCGCGGCGGCGCGCGCGGCCGCGGCGGCCGGCGCGGGGCCGGCCGTTGCCGCGCCCGGGTCGCCGCCGCCGCGCGCGGTCGACGTCGGGCCCGCGCCCGCATGGCCCACGGTGGAGGCTGAAGCGGCTGCGGCGCCGCCTCTTCCAACGCCGACGCCCCCGGACGCCGCGCCGACGCCCGCCGCGACGGTCGCCGCCCTCGCCGGCCTCGGCACCCTGCCCGGCCCCGCGCCCCACCCGGCGCGCTACGTCGTGCTGGAGGTGGAGAGCACGGGGGACGGGTTCGACCTGCGGCTGCTGGCAGACCCCGTGGGCGGCGCGGGCGGCGAGTCTCCCCCCCCCCCCCCCCCCCGCCAGGCCGGGGGCGGCCCCGGGGCCCGGGCCGCCCCCCCCCCCCCCCCCCGCGGGGGGCCGGGCGCCCCCCCCCCCCCCCCCGGGGGGTGGGGGGGGG
>Ga0315289_10008638_pt1 | contig 14703 bp, 28 predicted proteins | sample YL17G11_40_MG_FD_203452 | JGI IMG/M metagenome (GOLD analysis project Ga0315289, IMG submission 203452) | Sediment microbial communities from Yellowstone Lake, YNP, Wyoming, USA - YL17G11_40 | ecosystem: Environmental > Aquatic > Freshwater > Lake > Sediment | place: USA: Wyoming | collected...
ATAGGTGTCAGGTGGCGTGGGGTCGGCCTTGAGGACGAGGCAGATGGTCAACTTCCGATCTGTGCGAGTATGGCTTTGATTTCGTTCAATGTGGACAAGTATCTTATACTCGGGCGGGTGCTATGCCTAGTTCGACGTCTATGAGTCATGATGTCGAGGCTTTCCTAGACAGGCAGGCTCGCAGATCCACACCGACGGCCACACTGAAATGGCTTACGGAGAACCCGGAGGTTCGACAGTGGTTTGACGGTGAGAAACGCAAGCTCAGCACCAGGTACTTGTACGCGAATGGTATGCGGAAGTTCTTCGCGAAACTAGGCAGGACACCGCATGACTTCATCAAGGCCCTGCAGGAGACGGATGCTGCAACTCACCGGAACGTCAAGATTGCTGCGAAGACCTGCATAGCGAACCATTGGCGTGAGAAGCCGGCAACGGCGAACCTAATCATCAGTGGTCTAGCCGCCTTCGCAGCGTTCCATGAGGTCGAGCCGTCCTTCGAGTTGGAATACTACCTGGCGAAGCGGAAGAACATCAAGAAGCATCATACCTGGGAGGACGCGACTAGGATCATAGAGGAGTGTCCGCCTCCTTACCGGCAAGCCTATGAGTTCATGCGCTGGTCTGCGCTTGACGAGTACACGTTCTGCCTCATCAACTCGAACGCGCCGGCGGTGAGAGAACTCAATGACGGCGACTTACACGCGAGCCTCAAGAAGCAGATGGGGAATGACAGGTCATATGTGCGAATCAACCTGCCGCCTCGGAAACGATCGATTGACGTCTACTTTGTCTTGGCACCGAAGATGTACCTGCCCGTCTTTCCGCTGTTGAGCATAGGCTACGAGGGGGAGAAGGTGAAACGTGGCAACACGCTCATCTCATCCAACAGGTTAGGCGTCATTTGGAGACATGCAGCTCAACGTGCCGGCCTCTATCATCCAGGCTTCGGCCCTCACAACTTGCGAAGTGTGTTTCGGAGTCACTGCGCTGACCTTGGGATCCCTGAGGCTGCGGAATGGATGCTTGGACGTGGGGGCGATGTCTACGGTTACGATCGCAGCGGCTTCGATGAAACCTTCCTCATCGAGGGACCGAAGAAACCGGATGGCGCACGGAAGGGCGGCTTAAACCTGCTCTGGAGCTCAGGCCCAACAGTGGATAGGCACACAGTCGCGGCCGAGCTGAAATCGCGAGACAGAGAAATCGGGGAACTCCGCAGGCGCTTGGACAAGTTGGAGAAGGTTCAGACCGAGCGACTGACACTCAAGAAGGAATAGCGAAGCCTCTCCCGGATATCAATCAGGGACTATTCGCCAGGTAGGGCCAGAAGTCCAAGGTTTCAACTCAAGCGGATTTCCTTGGGAAAGTGTACTCTACGCCATCTTCCATGAACTCTCTCTGATATCCTAAAGTCTTCCGGCCCACGGTTGGTAGAAAACATCCAAGCGATTTCTCCTTTCGCCTTGGTTCGATAGACAAGAAAAGTATTTGGCTTTTCCAGATCTCGCATCAGTCTCTCTTTCAAGTTCGGTTGCCCGATCTTACTCAATGAGCCAAAGCCTTGCACCGTCGCTCCATCGGGAAACTTCCTAATTGCAATCTTGACAATTCTCGTGACCGCGGCACGTGATCTTGGTGCCCATGCTAGGGCTAGGGCATAGAGGCCTTGGTCAGTTGCTTGGTAGTTGTCGTCTTGCCACACTATCAAGCCTTGGTTTTCCAGTCGACGAATCTGCTTCCAAATGGTACGAGAACTCCAGCGAAGTCTCAACTTACGCTTGTCGGGTTCTTTCTCTGCAATGTAGTTGAGGATCTCTGCTCCTTTGCCTATCAACTCAATTGGCCGCATTCGTTGTCAGACCCGTGCGCTTGTTTACACCTGTAAACATGTAACGACATGCTAATAATACTAACGCTACTGGCTATACTTAGACTGCCGATGTCTGACACGACAACCGTCAAGATCACCAAGGACCTCAGAGACCAGCTAGCAGCATTGGGATCCAAAGACGACACCTTCGAGACAATCATTCAACGCCTAGTCAAGGGAGCCAAGCGATGAACTCTGTCTCCCTTCTCGAGCTAGCTAGAAAAGTCGTGGGCCTGCTCGGCGGCGTCAAGGAAGGCGAAGCGGTCGACGTCAGCCTGCTCCGTGACGGCTCGGTACTTCTGGAAAGGACAGGGCAGACACAGGGATCCGCATGACCGCACGCCCCGTGGCAAGAGCGTCGAGTTCGGGCTCACAGGTCCGGGTTGCAATTACGTGCAGTCGGTGCGGTGAGGATAGCGACTTGCCTCTCGAGCCGGCGCCAGGTCCACAACCAGTCTGTGAAAAATGCCGCAGGGAAGGGTTCGCATGAGTTCGGCGCCTCGGTACGCGATGGTCTGCACAAAATGTGGCCGAGAGGATACGACGTCATTCGAGCCGGATCCGCGTTCGCCAGTCTACTGTCGAAACTGTTATCGAGAGATTCGAGGCTTGCCGGCGCCGAACACGAAGAATCTCTGGTGGTCGAGAAGAGAGTTGGGGGCTGCCGGCCCCCGAGCATAGACGTGCTGAAGGCAACGAAGACATGTCACAGAGGAGGCTTGACGTGCTCATTGGATGAGACTGCGAAGGTTCCAACTAAACGTTACGGCGAATGCCTCACCTGCAGTCGGTGCGATCTTGTGTTTCATGCAGGGCCTGGGGCTGGGATCCCGCCCGGTGGAATGTGGACGGACGGTCGTGGCGAGATGCATGGTGAGGGCCATGAGATCAAGGAATTGCATTTCAAATCCACTGATGAGGCGCGACAGGAACTCAAAGAAAGCCTCACCGAGCTCAGCAGGGAGACGGATGTCTACGAGATCTGTGACATCTTCGGCTCAGTCATCAAGCGAGATGTACCGACTACGGCGATAACCTTTCTCGGTCTGGTCTTGACGTATACGGACAGAAACCAGGTCGTTATCTGCTACAAGGCTGACTCTTCAACCGGCAAGAGCTACATTCCCATCGAGGTCGTTCTGCTCTTTCCAGACCAAGCGAAGGATGTGCTGAAGCTTGCGGGGGCGAGCCCTACGAGCTTCATCCATGAGGCCAATGCTGAGCCAGTCTACGAAGAGGGAATAGATGACAAGGGCAAGGCTGTCAAGCACCTGAAGCATCTAGTCGTGAATCTAGAGCGGAAGATCCTCATTTTCAAAGACCAGCCGGATTATCGCCTGCTCGCAAAGCTCCGGTCATTTCTGTCGAAGGACGAGCGGGAAGCGGTATTCAAAATCACTGACAAGACCAAGAGCGGCAAGAATCGAACCAAGACCGTTGTACTTCGAGGCTACCCAACAGTCCTCTACTGCTCCGCGAAACTCACGGGCGAAGACCAGGAGAACACGCGAACATTCATTCTCAGCCCTGAAATGAGTCAAGAGAAGCTACGTCTGTCGATCGACCTGATCGCTGAGAAAGAGACGGATCATGATGTCTTCCAAGAGAACGTACAGAAGGATCCGCGCAGACAATGGCTTGCCGACCGTTTGAGGTCCATCAAGGCCGCTCAGATTCGAGAGATCACCCTCACCCCTGAGGACTCGGCATATCTCAAGGAAGAGTTTCTCAAGCGGAATCCGTATCTGGTTCCACGGTACACGCGAGACTTTCCAAGGCTCATAGCGCTCGCCAAAGGTCATGCCCTCCTGAACTGCATGCATCGCAGAACCGAGAAGGTCGACGTGATTGAGGCGAACCGCCGTGACATCGACATCGCTCTTGAACTCTATGAGCACATAGCGCAGGCGAACGAGCTCGGCATTCCGCCCCAGCTGCTTGAATGGTACAGCAAAGTCATGATTCCAATCTGGCAGTCACAGACTGATGTTGCTGACCGCAGAGCAATCCTCAGGAAACACCTTGAAGTCTACCATCAACCTCTGAACCGGCACAGGCTTGAAGTGGAGTTCATTCCAAGCCTCGAGTCAGCTAATCTAGTGTCACCTGAACAGGATCCTAGTGACAGGCGTAGGGTCCTCTACGTGCCTTTGCGGGAGGGCCCAAACTATGTCCCCGGGGTGAGTGATACCCCCCCAACCAGGATAGAGGAAGTAGGAGAAACAGGAGAAGGGGAGACCCCTATCACTCATGCCGGGGACATATCTCCCCTACAACCGATCAAAGAGGCCCCCACCACTTGAAATCAGAACAGGCCAAAATGAGGCGTGTTAGGGGGTCCTCTTCTCGCTCCGGATCCCCACGTACACAAAACGAAGGCAACGTACCGCCTAGGGTGGTGCGGATCTCAGGGCCTCAACTGCTTCAAGCGTTGCGTGGTGGTCAACCGGGGAATCGGAATGCGGTTAAGGCGCTTGAGTGGCTTGACACCTTTGACTTGTCGAACCCTGAAAGCATCGACTTGTTTCTCAGGGAGGTAATCCGGGCGACTTGGGAGGGCCGGTTAGGGACAAGGGCTGCCGGCGCTCTCAACGGCAGTCTGCGCTTGCTATTGGAACATTTGGCGCTGCCGGCTCTTGAGCGAAGGATCGAGGAACTTGAAAAGGCGCGGGAGGTAAAGGCATGAACAAGGTCAAGACGCTTGAACGACGAATCGAAAAGTTTGAGCCGCCACCGGTTCGAGAGGAGGACCGGGCCCTCATGCAGGAGGCTGAGAGCGATTGGATCCTAACCCACCTCTCTACTGCTGAGATGCGCGAGATTCAGGCTGAGAAATCTACAACACGATTTCACATGCTCTGGGCTCTCGCTGAGGCTCGCGCAGCCAAGGAGCATCCATACCATGCTCACGAGTACAAGCAGCGGGTCATGGAAGTTCAGCGGTTACGCAGCAAAAGCGAACTATCATGGGAAGAGAAGCGGAGACTCTGGTGGTACAGTACCTGGCTGAATATTCAGCGAACGCACCTTCAGGAGACATTGAATCAGCAGGAGAGACTCAAGACAACGGAATCGTACACGGACGAGCGGGGAGGCGAATGAGGATTGACACATATCAACAAGCTTTCCGAGCGCGTGGCCGCTCTCGATCATTCGCAGCTAGGACGAAAGAGGCCGCGGCTCATGGGTGAGGTTGAGGGTGAAGCATGGATCTACTACTGCGTCTTGCTTCTCTCGGACGACGAACGCCGAGAAAGCGAGCAAGTAATGACTCAAATCCACAAGAACGATGAGACCCGGCCAGACTCGAACAAAAGTCCAGAATGGGACAAGTATCGGGAGGAGGACACGCGGCTGTGCCACCGACTCAACGAGCTCCTAAAGATCGGTGAGGTTCGCGCTGAAGCCGCACCTTGGGAACCCTGGACACGTTTCGAAGGAGAATATCGTGACGCGAAAGCACAACTCGCGAAAGTACGTCCGGTCGAATCATCGAAGGAGAGAGAGATGAATTGACGAAGGTTGAGAAACTAGGGGAGCGTGTGAACGAGTTGGCCGGCAGGAGCATAGACGGCCCGGCGCTCACAACGGAAGAGGCTAACATGGTGCGGTCTTTCTGGCGTCAGCTACATTGGACCACTGAGGAAGCTGAGGAATATTCTAGTGGCAAGAAGCGGATGGACGAGATTCATGTTGCTGCGGGCGGCCCGTACTTGGGCTCGGAAGAGAATCGGGAGTACATGAGGCTGAGTAAGCGAAGCACGGAACTGCAACATGACATAATCGGAAAACGGGTGATCGCTACCGTTGCCATGCGGGATAGGGTCTGGCTGGAGCTTGTGCCACGAGCGCTGAGATACTGGAAACTCGTAGACAAACCACGTGAGCAACTCACCAACGCTGAGGCTGAAGAACTGGAAGGTCTCCTGGAATGGTTCAGCAAGTTGCAAGCGGAAGTTCTGGAAGCCGCTGAGAAGGCTAAGTCGCTGGAAAAGCCAACTTGCCGAAAGGAGCGATGAGTGACTTCTTTGGCCAGGTCGATTGAGCGCGGCAACATCAACCATTCCTTGAAGGAGAAGATTGACCGTATCCTCGACATTGAACGTGAAACTCTCAAGAGTCAAGGTTATCCAGGGCTCAGTCGTCTTGCCGTAGTTGCGAAGTTGCTGGACCTGGGAGTCAAGGTGTGGGAAGAGAATCATCAAAGCCGGCAAGCCTAGCTAGGTTTTGCCAAGACTTGCGCGAACTTGCGAAAAAGGAATTGACTCTCTACCGGCCTACTCATTGACTGATTGACGATGCAATCTGTAGCGGATCGGAAGATCACGCAGTCCATAGTTTTGAATCCCGACCAGATCACAAGACTGCAAGGACTCGCAAGGGAGACGGGCAAGTCAGTCTCCGCAGTCACTCGTGATGCGTTAACCAGATTCTTCCAAGCAGAGGTGAAGAAAGAATGAGCATGTCACAAACTGAACGACTCGCTCGCGAGCGAATGGGACTCCTCAAGGAAGGGCAATCCTCGTACCAAGCAAGCATTCAGAGAAGCCGTAGCAACCCGGAGTTGGCGAAGTTGTGGGCTGACTTTGATGAGGCTGAGTGTGGCGTCCTAGAGTTGCAAGCTGAACTCAAGAGGCGAGAATACGAAAACAATCCGGGCTTGGCAGAAGCAGAAGTTCGCGCTCGAATGGGTCTCTCCAAACCTACGACAGAAGAACGGGGAAAACCTGGACAGTTCCCGCATTTCATGCATCGCACCGGCTACGCGGTGTACTATCCCGAGGAAGAAGAGAAGAAGCCAACACTCGCAGATGCCGTACGTGAACAGATGGGCCTGCGGAAGAGGTGAGGATGATGCTTGATGATCAGAAGTGGCTCGAGTGGTATAACCGCCTCCAGACGGACAAGGTGAAGCGTGCGATGGGTCTTCTGGATCCCGATGAAGGAACAATGGGACCTGAAGACAAACTCCAACGCATGTACGACCGGCGCGAGATACCGACGGGTGAACCTGTCACCGTGGAGTCGGTTCGACGTGCCATGGGCTTCAAGGAGCCAGAGGAAAAGTGAAGTCATACTCATCCAAGAAACGTGTTCACGCTCATGCGCGTCAAAGGATGTCACGGAAGAAGCCCGAGGGGCGAGGCGGGCACACTGACCCTCGCCCTGGCTCAATCCTGGAGACAAAACCAGAAGAGAGCGCTCCGTCCACCAGGAAAGAGAATCTCCTCAAAGTAGTCACAGAAATCAAGACCCAACTCGAGAACGATGCAAAGAATGTTGGCATTCAAGCTGCGCGTCTCATGCTTGTCGAAGACTTCCTGAGAATCTGGGCTGATGCTGACAAGAAACCAACTGTAGAAGTGCTTCCGTACACGACTTGAGGTGCATCAAAATGCCGAACTGGTCAGTGAAGATCATAGGCGACACAGTCACGCCGAAACTCGCAGCCTTCGCGGGCAAGATCGAGAAAGAGGTTGAGAAGGAGTTGGATCCTGTGGGCGCTGACATGAAAGACATCGCGCGATCTCTCGTGCGAGTACGCACCGGATACCTCCAATCCACAATCTATTACATAGTCAACGGGATGGTCCTTGAGTTTGGCGCAACGGCGGACTACGCTTCGTACAACGAGTTCGGCACATGGAAAATGGCGCCGCAGCCATTCATTCGTCCGGCTCTTGATGCAAACCAACAGAAGATCCTCGACGCTATCATGACGGGCTGCATGAACGCGCTGGGCGTGTAGCGAGGTGCCACACATTGCCTGACCAAACATCAAGCGCTGTGAAGACGGGCAGCGTCCAAGTCAAATATGCAGACGGAACCGAGCATACGCTCCCGATTCATGGAATCACTCAACTGCAACTCATACGCCTGGCTGACGAGTTAGGCATCAAAAGCCTCGACGAATTGAAAGCCACAGAACCAACGCTTCAGATGATCCGCTTCATGACCCACGCTGCAGCACAAGCTCTCACATTCGAGAAGATACAAGACGTCTGGAATCTCAAGAGGCTCGAGGAATCATTCGCGGACATGGAGCAAGTCTGCAAGGTCTTTCTTGCCTGCGTGAACCTCTCCACATTCCCTCGAGGTTCCAAGCCTGAATCCCAGACGCGAAAGCAGACTCCCTATCATTAGACGGGTGAAATGAGAGAATGGTCATGAACATCGGCACGGTTACGATGACGCTGAAGGCCATCGATGAGACCTCAGGAGTCATAGGTGATATTCACGGCTCCATGAGCGGGCTGTCAGGCATAGCGACTACTCTAGGCCAAAACCTGGGCGCGATCGGTGGCATCCTTGGGGATCTCGGTGGTCCGTTCAAGGGCGTTGGAGACATCATCAGTGGTTTTGCGGCTGGTGGACCTGCAGGCGCAGGCATCGCGATGATCGGCCAAGGCATCGACTTCCTGAAGCAGTCAGTTCAAGCCGCAGGCGATTCAGAGCGTGTGATGACTGCGCTCAAGACGGCTGTGGAGAATCAAGGCGCCGCTTGGGGAACCGTCAAGGACGGCATCGAGGGAACGCTCAAGTCGATGCAGTCAACGTCACGGTTCAGCGACGAGGAACTGGCTGAAGCTCTCAAGACGCTTGTCACTCACGGGATGGACACTAAAGACGCGATGGTTGCACTTCAGACGGCGATGGATACAGCGGTCGGTTCAGGGAAGCCTCTTAACGAGATAGCGAATGCAATCGGCAAAGCCTTCGAGGGCCAAGACAGTGCGCTGACACGTTTGGTTCCCGCAATCGGTGATATGTCAAAGAGTATGGGTGAAGGTGCCACAGACGCTGACAAGTTCCAGGGCGCCCTGAAGATTCTGGGCGACCGGTACGGTGGCCAAGCTCTAACCGATGCTCAAACATTCGCGGGCACGCAGGAGCGGATGGCGAATGCATGGGATGACTTTCAGGAGACCATCGGCAAAGCTGTGATCCCTGCCCTGACGGATCTACTGAATGGTCTCATGAAGATCGGCACCGAGGCTGTCGGGCCGCTCATGGATTCTCTTGGTGAACTCTGGAGCGCACTCTTCGGTGACGATGTCAACCTGAAAGACTTCGGCAAGTTTGTTATGGACAACATCATCGTCGTGCTCAAAGAGACAGCTCGCTTCATCCGCGAGGATGTCGTGCCTACTATCAAGATGTTTCATGAGGCGTTCCAAACTGCAAGCGATATCATCGGTCCGCCACTCAAGGCGATGGCTGAAGCTATCGGCGGCTTCCTGAAGACGCTGCATGGTTCCTTCCAAGGCTTCTATGATTGGCTCGTAGGCGGTTCGCTTTGGACTGACATGTGGAATCAAATGTCTACCATCGCAGGCCAGCTGATCGGGCAACTCATCTCAGACCTGGGCAGCAAACTGTTCGATCCCATGACGAAGGCTTTCACAGGAGCGATGCAGGCCGTCGAGGACTTGTGGAGCAAGGGCTGGGACGCAGTGCAGACGGGCTTCACGACCTACGTAGATAATTTCATTCCGAACCTGACCGCATGGGGTGAGACTCTCAAGACAAGCGTGACCAGCTTCACCGACTCCGTCAAAACGACTTGGGATACTTCTTGGCAAGCGGTCCAGACCACATTTGACACAATCACAAGTCAGATTCAAACGGACCTCAACACACGATTCGATGAGATGAAAACATTTGTGACAGCGAATCTTGGCGAATATGCGCCGACCGCAAATATCGCTCTCTCAGCAATGCAATCGGCGATGAACGCCGTCATGGATCTGATGCATGGTGATTGGCATGGTTTTCTCACCAATATGAATCAGGCGTTAAGCTCCTTCTGGAGCGCCGTGCAGACGACGACCGATTACGCTTTCACCATACTTCGAGACTCATTCACCAATTCGATGAACATGATCAAAGACACCCTGTCGGCCGCAACAGCAGCAATGCGCGGCGTCTGGGAAGGGTTCGTCGCGATAATCTCCCAGGGAATTGAAGGTTTCAAAGGTGCCGTATCTGAGGCCTCGGACTGGCTCTCGTCTACACTAGAGGGAATGCAAAGCACCGCAACGAGTATTCTCGATTCCATATCTGCGAGCTTCTGGTCCACGGTGAACAGCCTAATCTCTGCGGCTCAAACTTTGTGGCAGAGCCTTGTTGGTGGCTCGATCTGGACTGACATGCTTGACGAAATGCAAGCGCAGACCACCTCAGCGCTCGGAAACATCGTCGGCGACTTCAAGGATATGTCACTCGCTATTCCAGCGGCGACCGTTCCCTACTCATCTGTGCAGCCTATGACGTCCCAGAGGAGCAGAAGCGAAGAAGTGTCACCGCTGGCCACCATGTCACGTCCGATGGAAATCACAACAACGATTCCCGTCACGATCGACGGAGAATTACTCTACAAAATCGTGAACAAGAAGCTTGTTGAGCACTCCATGAGCCGACGATACTGATGACAGTCACCATCGCGAAAACAGTTGAGCAGTGCATGATCACCCAGCGCCAACCACAGTTTTCCGGTAACTATGATGCGGGGATGAGGACCCCCGGTACTCGCTGGTTCCTACACTACGAGTGCCACCATCGGGACTGCCCAAGTCACATGCTGGGACAGCGGATCTACCCTGACGAACCTCGGACAGTTCTCGACGAACCAGACGCTGAGTTCCCCGTTCATGTCAAAAGGATCAAGGAACCCGAGGGGAAGTCGAAATGAAATCACACCGCAAGAAATCCGTTTCAAGTCACAAACGCATTGCAGGCAAGCCGTCAGGCATCGATGTTCCGTGCACAATCTGGCGCGTAGGCATGCTATCGCGTCTAGATATGTGACACCCTCAACCTAGTAGCGAGCGGTCACTTGACCAAAAGAGGGGGGAGGGTGAGGCCTGCCTAGAGTCCTCACTTGTGGCCTCTGACTTCGAGGATGATGTTTGCTGTGTACGCTCCTTTCGTGTTTAGCAGGGCATCGGTGAGGGCTTTCTTGGCGATCTGGTTCAGAGTCTTCTTTCGCCTTGCAGCTTTGCAGGTCGGGTCGTTGCATGTGCATATTGCCATGTCAGATCACTCGAAAGGTTCCTTCCACTCGTCTAGAGTTTGGTAGGTAGAGTTGGCGAGGATCGTATCCGCTATCCTCTCGTACTTGCCTAGCTTGTCCTCAAGGTAGCGCAGAGGATTCTTGCGAGAGTCGTTTCGTGCTGCTCGAACCAGGTCAGAGAGGAACTTGACGGCGCAGGCTGCAGCTATCTCCTTCTCACTGACCATCTCAGACAGCACTCTCCACGCCAAGTCTCCGAGCGAGCGCTTGCAGTTGTTTCCAGTTGCGACACTCCACGGTCGAACCTGCAAGTCCCTTAGCCGCGTCGATGGCCGTGTCCCTAATCATGTTCAGAGGATCCCGGTGACGGTTGCGGGAGAGTTGCAGCGTCCTGCGGAGTAGCACGATCTCAGCTTGGGGAATCTCAATTCTCAGGCTCACGGTTTGGCTGCTCATGCTCTCCTCAACTCTAGGGTGATTCTTGCGGAGCAGGCGCCTGTGTTCGCTAGGACGTCACGGAGGGCTTGCTTCACGATTTGGTTGACGGTCTTAGCCAATGTAGATCAGCTCCCGGGTAACCAGTGGGTCAAGTCTGAGGACTTCAGGCTCGGAAGCTAGGGTTTCTGTGCTAGTTTTGCTGAACTCATCGAGAGGCTTGACATCTTTCTTGAGGGCTGCTCCGTGGTTCTTTCCTCCACACGCGCAGACACACTTGATCTCACGCGCCTCACGGCAGGCGTCACAGCACTCGTGGGGGTTCTTTGTGTGGGCTCGTTCTGGTACTGGGTAGGCAAAGATTTGGTTCCATTCTTTTCCTATTTCGGTTGGCATACATACCACCTTGGCTACCACTTATGCTACCACTCTTTTAGGGGTAGTGCAAGTGGTATCTCTAGTGTAATTACAGAAGTGTTATATTAGTGGTATCGCTTGTGTAACCTGAACAACCATGCCGATAGTGTTTGAAGGTAAGGTTTTCCCTGCAGGTGCTTCGCTCCGAGTCACCATACCTGCGCCGATCACGCGAACACTGCAACTCAAGGCCGGCGACAAGGTTCTGATTTCGCTGAACGATAGTCAGATGATTCTTGAGAAAGCGAGAAAGGGTAAGGCGTGATGTCGCAAGTCCCGAGTGAGGATCGACGGAAATTCATCTTCGCCTTCTCAGGTCCGGCCGTATCGGAGAACGGGCACGACTACCCTGGGATGTTGGAGTTCTTCGCTCAGAAGTACCTCAAGTGGAAGCTTGAGGAGAGCCACTGCGTCCCTACAACTGCGACAATCCAGATAGGCGGCAAGCCCTCGCAAATGTCTGATAGATCAGACAATTCCTCTCCCAATACGAGCACCATGAAGCCTAAGGAAAGTGTCCCAGTGGGACACAATCAGGTGTCGGTAGATACCCCCCTATATGCCGACACAATCTTGCCTGTTTCCCCTAGGCCGGCAGCGTCGAAACCTCCAAGTCTCACGGTTGAGACTCTCCTTGAGCACCTGGCAAAGTGGCTTGACAAGGTTGAGGTCACGCCGATCCTGAATGGTTTCGCAGTCAAACCTCGACATTTCTTGTTACGAGAGACCTGGCAGGCGATTGATGATGCCCTCAGAACCATCGGGGCCAAGTGGATTCCCCAAGCAAAGGGCGTAGGATCCTGGCAGGTGCCGTCATGAAAGGTCGAGACCGGCGTAGACGTCGAAAACGTCGACAGAAGAAGGCGAAGACATGACCACCTGTAAGGATTGCCGATATTTCGTAGCCACCCTTCACGGCAAAGGAATCTGCGATCATGAACCCCACAGTCCTGAAAGACTCGGTATCCTCGGAGAGAAGCCGAGTTGTGAGCACTTCGAGAGGCAACCTACCCTGCAGGATCCAGAGGTTCAAGCATCCCTGAAGCGGATCATAGAGGAGAAGGCGAAGAAAGGCAAGTCCTAGACCATGACACGTAAGATTCTAGTTGATGTCACGACCCTCAAGGCCCTTTTCGATGGAGGCGAGGCATTGCTCTTGGCAGCCTACGAGTGCAACAAGAGGAAATGAAAACGGTTAATACCGCCGTCACTGCGACATTAACCGTTTTGAAGGCGCTAGTTCGTGAACACATACAGGAATAATCGAGGATCCGGCCTCAGCAAGATGCAGAAGGATGTCCTTCGGTGCATCCACGACGGCTTGACGAAAGACTGGGCGAGAACTCAACTAGAGTTCAAGGACGGTCACGAATCACCAACATACTTCATTTGGGCATATCACGGCCAAACACGAGGAGGTGCAGGCCTCCTTGAGGGCGAGTATTCGTCAGCATCCCTATCGAGATGTGTTCGACGGTTGACGGCCCGAGGTCTGGTCGAGTGGCCGGACAGGTCGAAGTATATTCGGCCTCAAGTAGCATACATTACCTTGACCGAAGAGGGACGCAAGGTCCTGAAAACGGTTAATACAGCATCTTCGGAAGCCTACAAGCGGAACAAGAAGAAGGGTAAGTCTTAGAATGAGTGCGTCTGGTTGTCCTGGGTGCGGTGGACCCCTAGCCTCGGTGTGCTTTCTCGGCACCGGCGTGAATGGCTACTACTGCGCTCGCTGCCGGTCATATCTTGACACAGCTCTACGCCCTCTGACGCGGCCAAACTGCTCTCTCGCAGAAGTGACACCGTAGGCTGATCCTCTGTTTGACAGGGCAACGTCTCAGCAAACTGCAACGGTGGATCCTCAAGATAACGCTTGAGAAGGGAACCGATTCATCCAAGGACGGCATTGGCATGTATATTCCGAGAAAGCGTCTGATCACGCATTGGCTCAATGAGAACTGCAAGGCCAGACATTGGGGTGAGTACGGGAAGTGGAAAGAAGAGGCGGATAAGATACGACCAAAATTCAACGTCTCATTGACGCGCAGCATAGTGAATCTGCGAAGCAAGGGCCTCGTTAGAACCTTCAACATCAGTAGACCTAGCCTTACCATGTGGGCCTTTAGAGACGCTGCAAGGCAAGCGCAGCTTTCACGTGGAATGAAGCGGATGGCAGGAGAAAATGCAGACGAAGAGGACAAGGTGTTGGCTATCTACAATGCCGCGAAGGAAGCGAATAGGAAAGGGCTCGTGTCCTTTCGAGAAGTGGGAGCTGGCGACAAATTCTTTGCCTCAATCCAGATCGTAGGCTTAACCGCCAAAGGCAAGGAGATCGCCCTTAATGCTAACGATGCGGAAAGCCAGAAAATTAGCAGTAAGGAGCAGGCGAAGACGTGAGAGACTGCGTCGTCTGCGGAAAGTTGACGCTTGATGAGCAGGCTGGACTTTGCACCAAATGCGCTGCTGAGGTTTCGTTAGGTCTCAGATGCAGCTCTTGCTTGTTGTGGATCTCATCCGAAAGAGGCAAAGCCTGCCCGAGATGCATGAAAAGCCAACCTTGAACGTCTAGGCCTGTCCATGGCACCTTTGAGGCCGCTTTCATGCTATTCTCCAAGCGTGGGGCTGTGACAAACCCGGACATTGACAACTCAGACGGTGAGAGATCTCCCCTATCTCCTTGTTTTCGCGTCTGTGAGCGTGTTGCGGAGCGCTAGCCCTGAATGAGAATGAAGGGCGGTTCTCAGCCTGAAAGGCGAACAGAAAGCGCGGAGCAACCTCCCCAAACGTGGGGAGAGCGAACAGCAGGAGCGGTGAACATATACTTACGCAATTTGCGCTAGAATGGCTTTGTACTGATCGTCCTCGATTACTGCTGACTCATGTAGACGGCGAGCGATTCTTGTGACGGTCGTGAACGCGCACAGTTTTAGTTGCGCTTGCGCGAGCGCAGCTGCGCCTCCCTCCTGTC
>Ga0315289_10008639_pt1 | contig 14703 bp, 14 predicted proteins | sample YL17G11_40_MG_FD_203452 | JGI IMG/M metagenome (GOLD analysis project Ga0315289, IMG submission 203452) | Sediment microbial communities from Yellowstone Lake, YNP, Wyoming, USA - YL17G11_40 | ecosystem: Environmental > Aquatic > Freshwater > Lake > Sediment | place: USA: Wyoming | collected...
TGACATCCGGCAGACTTAGGGTAACAATCGACATGGCAGGCTCCTTGTAGATGTCGGTTTTGTCGCCTAACATCTTGCAAAGAGCTTGCCAATTTATTCAAAACCCACCATTAATGTTACAAACACAGGTAAAACCTGCAAAACTTTAAGATTTCTCATATTGGATGGTAGGGGGATATTGTTTATTCCTAAACCTTTTTCATGATGCAAACCACTCGGTCTGCAAATTACCTTAGAAGGATAATTTGGGGAGGAGCAGACCGTTCACGAATTGGGGCTCGAAACTACGAATGATAAACCATCGGTATTATTCTATGGTTAAGGATGAATATAATTGGGTAATAAGGTTAGAAGGGAAGATCTGCTGGTAATTAAACTGGCCTCAATTATTTTCTTATATAATATGTATATTCATTTATATAAAAAGGATAAGATGACAACTTATGATCTCGTGCTTGCCAAGGGACGAATTCTTGACGGCAGTGGAAATCCCTGGTTTTGGGGCGATCTGGCGATCCATCAAGGTCGGATCGTCGAAGTAGCCTCGGCGGGTACGCTGGAGGGAAGGGATACGATTGATGCCGGTGGTCGCTTCTTTTCCCCCGGTTTCATTGACATCCATACCCATTCTGACCTTTCCATCCTGGTTAATCGGCATGCGGAGAGTGCGGTTCGCCAGGGTGTTACAACTCAGCTCATCGGAAATTGCGGGATGTCGCCTACGCCCGTGGTTGAAGCCCATATATCTGAAATGCGTCGTCAGTGGGGACCCATTAGTGATCAGCCAGAAGTCTCCTGGGATTGGCACTCATTTGAGCAATATTTGGAAACGTTACAAGACGGTGGCTTGGGAATCAATATCGCTTCATTGGCAGGTCATGGTGCGCTTCGTATCGCAGCCATGGGCCTCGAAGAACGTGCCCCCACCTTATCCGAGCTTAACCGAATGAAAGGGTTCGTAGCTGAAGCCATGCAGGCAGGGGCTTTCGGGATGTCCACCGGTCTGGTTTACCCACCAGGCTGCTATGCTAGCACTGATGAGCTCATCGCCTTATGCCAGGTGGTTTCTCGTTACCATGGGATGTATGCTTCCCACATTCGAGGCGAGCGGGAGACCATCCTGGAGGCGGTGGTGGAAGCCATCCGCATCGGGCGTGAAGCGGGTGTACCGGTGCAGATCTCCCACAACGCCCCCAAATTCGGTGCCCCGTGCGATGCCAGTGCCAATTTATGCCTGGTGGAGGAAGCACGGTCGATGGGTCAGGATGTGACGGTGGATAACGACGTACATACCGACTTGGCTCCTGCACTCACGGGTGGCTTGCCTCAGGAAATACAAGACCTGCCTGCCGCAGAAATTGCTGCCCTGCTCCAAAACCAGAAGAAGCGCCGCTCGATCCAGCTTGAAATTGTCGAAGATCGAAAGCCTGCCTTTGGTCCAGTGGGGCTGCTCAAGCATAACCAGTGGCATCGCATCACGATGCTGCATGCACCTAAAAGCCCCAATGTTGTTGGCAAAACCATTCAGGCTATTGCCAATGAACGAGGTGGCGATCCATTCGATACTTACTTTGACCTGATCATTGAAAATGGTCATGAAGCAGAGGCTATCTTTGATTATATTGATGACACCAATATCCGCCTCCTACTCCAGCACCCGGCCGTGATGATCTCTTCGGATGGGCAGGTGTTGGCTCCTTACGGTTTCCTGAATGACCCGATACCCTACCAGCCTTGCAGTTACGGTGAGTACCCGGGTGTGCTCGAGCGGTATGTACGCAATGAGCCAGTGCTCAGCCTTCAGGAAGCCATCCGTAAAATGACCTCCTTCCCAGCCCAACGGCTTGGGTTGCGGGATCGCGGCGTGCTGCGTGAGGGTGCCTGGGCTGACATCGTAGTTTTTGACCTGGAGCGCATACACGATCGTGCGACCAACCTATACCCCCACTCGTATCCATTCGAAAACTATCCTCATCAGTATCCCGCTGGGATCGATTACGTCTTTGTGAACGGTGTGATGGTGGTGGGAGGTGAAGGGCATACAGAGGCTTTACCGGGTAAAGTACTGAGGCATCAAACTAAATACTAGTAGTTGGCAATTAAATTTTTAGCTTTTATCTAACAGCAAATTGCTAAAAGCTAATCAGATTGTGAGGTCAGCTTGAAACGCTATACTTTAAAGTTCCAACCAATCGATTCCTCATTTTCCCCTCCCGATCTCAGGAATGATGTCGAGAAGGTGCTGCTCCGCCTGCATCCCCGCATCACATACAAGCTGGGGCAGGTGTTCCAGGGAGTGGATGGAAAGCTGCTGGCGGAGATTGCCATGGATGGCAAGCGCGAGCTGCTCGAAGAAGCGTTGAAGAGTAATGTGTGGAAACTTCCAGTGCGGTTCGAGAGCCTGTGCTGGGGCTGGATGGTGGAGAACGAGGATGCCACCTTGCTTGCGTCTGCCACTTCATTCATCGATGTCGATCCGCTGGAAGGAGTGGAACCTTTTGAAGGGGTGGCTGAATTTCCTGTAAGCAAATGGCAGCTGCGGAGAAGATATATTACCTTGATGGTATCCACCCTGGTTCTGATATTGATATTCATCGCCAATGCCATTTATACCCATTCGCCATTGTTGGAAGGGATTTACATGGTATCGTTTGGCATTTTTTTGTTTTCATTGAATGACACACCTCTCGACTTCAGTGTGTACGCCGAGAAGATCGGTATCAAGCAACAAAAGCTTGAAGTGAGCTACTGGTTGCTAAAGGAGCCCGTCAGCCTTAAATGGGATAAGATATGGGGTCTTGATTACGTCATTCCAGTATGTATGGTTTATAGCGAGGGTGGCAAGACACGTTTCCTGCTGAGCGAGCGCTTTGGCTGTAAGGAAAAGCCAATAGTGATGAAGACCATTGTAAAGAGGGCGAATCTCAATTTCGTGGAGGGGAACTTTAGGAAGGTGATGTACCGGCGTTATGACGCTTGAAATACGGTTTTGAATCCTTTGCTATAAGCTAACGACAAATCTTGATCCGGTTTGCCTATTTACCGGATAGCTATCCGCTTTTTCCCAAAACCTTATACGCCCCCAGGGATTGGATTCCGATGCTGAGGATGGAGGCATAGGAGATAACCTTCTGTCCGACCACCTGGATGACCAACCCTTCTGGAGAGGTAAAGCTGGGTCCATTCGTCATCAGCAGATAGTAGCCAATCAGCATCAGACAGAAGACGGCGAAGACCCAGGCATAAGGTTTTGGGTAGCGCTTGTCCATGAAGAGGACGGGGACGTAGAACAGCACCGCCAGGGGGAAAAGCCGGAATGCCCACATAACGAATTGAACATGGGCAGGCCTGGCCAGGTCAGCAGGGGCGAAGGCGATGCCAACGAAGCTGATGCCCGCTAGCACACCCAGGCCAGAGCCAATCAGGCTGAGGACTTTTTGCAAGCGGGTGCTATTAAAAAAACGCGGAAAAATGATGAAAAAGATCACCAGGCAGGTGCCAGCGGCGCTTAGCGACAGGAAGAACAAAACTGCGGAGATCCAATTCGGATTACCAGAGAGGGCGGTCACCATCCCCAGGTTGCTCAGGAAGTTGTGGGTGAAGGAATAGCCAGAGGCAGCGTGATTGTTGACCGTTCCACCAGTATAAGTCAGCATGGCGATCAGGGTGAGGATGACGAACAGTGCGCAACCTACTGCGATGATGAGATAGAGGTGGCGGAGTTTTTCTTGGGAGGTGCGATGGGTTTCCATAGTGAGGAATATAACCGGGAGAAGTTTAGGTGTCAAGGAACGGCAAATGGTTGACCAGTTTGGTGACTGGCGATTATGAAACCCTCCTGAATTGAGTAAGACCTGTGTTCATTATCACTGGTATATCTAAGGGGATCTTATAATATGGAGTGTGAGACTATAATAAAGAAAGAAAAACAATGGATGGTAACTAGCAGTTTAAATCGGAGGGTAATCATTTCCACACCGATCCATTTGGAGGTGAAACATGCGTAAGATCGATATGCAAACCTGGTCGAGACGGGAACACTTCGAACTCTTCAACACCTTCAACCATCCACACTTTAACATGTGTGCAAACGTAGACCTGATGAAGTTCAATCCATATGTTAAGTTGTATGGGTTTTCATTAACTACAGCTATCGTCTACGTGATCTCACGGGCCGCCAACGCCGTTCACGAGTTTCGCTACCGGATTCAGGACGGAGAAATCGTGGAGTACGAGTCTGTTAGCCCATCGGTAACAATCTTGGTTGAAAACGATCTATTCAGCTTTTGCACCATCGACTATAGCCAGGATTTCAATGAGTTCGCTGGCAGGGCTACCAGGATGATCGCAGCTGTGAAAGACCACCCCACATTGAAAGACCCTCCCGGACGGGATGACCTATTGTATATGACTGCCATCCCGTGGGTCTCGTTCACCAGCTTCATGCACCCGATGAAGCTGCATCCGGCAGATTCTATCCCCCGTTTTGCCTGGGGGAAGTATTTTGAAGATGGGAATCAGATAAAGATGCCACTAAGTGTACAAGGTCATCATGCTATCATGGATGGAATCCATATAGCGAAGTTCTATGCGCATATGCAAGACTACTTGGATCATCCGGAGACTATTCTGGGTAAAGGATAGATAATTCATATAATAATAGAATACAATCATGGGTGATAGAACCAAATCTGTAAAGGTGAAAAATCCTTCAAGTAAATCTGTAGGTTTCGAATTATAAATTCATGAGTGATCAAATACAAATGTAGTGTAACCACGATTTTTAATCTTTGTCTAGCGATTATCGCAAGGAGGGTCCTATGTACACAACTGACCAATATGAAGGCATGCTGGCTGAGACGGTGATCCTGCCCGGTTACCATGCTGACCTGATCAATGCATATTTCGCCCGCCCACTCGGGGCGGGTCCATTCCCGGGGATGGTGTTGATCCATCACCTGCCAGGTTGGGATGAGTGGTACCGTGAAACGACCCGTAAGTTCGGAGCATATGGATATGTTACCTTATGCCCAAACCTGTATTTCCGCGACGGGCATGGCACGCCTGAGGACGTGGCAGCCAAGGTGCGCGGAGCCGGGGGCATCTCCGATGACCAGGTGCTGGGTGATGTAGGCGCAGCCCTTTCGATGTTAGTAGCACTTCCGTATGTGAGTGGCAAGGTGGGTGTGTTCGGCACCTGTTCAGGAGGCAGGCACGCCTATCTCTGCGCTTGCCGCATCACAGGGTTCTCAGCCATCGTGGACTGCTGGGGCGGAAGGGTGGTCATGACCCCGGAGGAGCTTACCCCCAAGCAGCCGGTGGCTCCGGTAGACTACACAGCAGACTTGACCTGCCCCGTGCTGGGTATCTTTGGAAATGATGATCACAGTCCCACGCCCGAACAGGTGAACCAGCTGGAGGAAGCATTAAAGAAACACGGCAAGAATTATGAATTCCACCGCTATGATGGTGCCGGACATGCGTTCTTCACCTATGACCGCCCAAACTATCGGCAGGAGCAGGCAGTAGACGGTTGGAAGAAGGTGTTTGCGTTTTTGGATAGAACCCTCAAAGGAGGTTAGCATGTGCACCATGATCGCCCAACAATTAGCAATTAAAGGAAGTGGTAAGGCGGGAATGGGCTGGTTCAGGGTGGACCAGGCAAGCGTGAGTTATGACCATCCATTTGACATGCCATTGGAATATGCCCTGAATGTCGACTTCACCAACAAGGCAGGTGGTCCTGCTGCACGCGTGGCAGTGGAGCTGGACGCTGAATCAGCGAGGAAGCTGGTGGAAGTGATACAAGAGGTGATGCATCAGGCTGAGGCAGGAGGGTTTGTAGAGGATTAGTATTCTAGGAAAATAACAAACTGGCCTAAAATTAGCTGCCGGTAATGATAGGAGACCCACCACTGTGTATGAGGATAGGGCTATTACTAAGACTTTCATCTTGAAATTATTGATGGAATATTGATTATTCATCCATATCGATGGCATATCCAAACCCTGGCTAAAATCATTTTTAGGTTGACTTAATTATCTAGTGGATAATCTAGGAAGATGAAATACAAATTCGTATTCCTGGGAAGCTTGTTCGTGGTAACGTGCGGGATCCTATTTTACGTTAATACGGCTGCTAATTCTCAGCCTTATAGCATTCAGGTGTCATTCATTGATGTTGGTGAGGGAGATTCAGCCCTGATCCAGAACTCCGATGGATACAATATATTAATTGACGGGGGTCAAATATCAGAGGGACAAACCGTGCTGGCATATTTACGGAATAATGGGGTGTATACACTGAATGCGCTGATCGCATCTCATGCTGATAGTGACCATATCGGAGGGTTGATCAGCATTCTGGAGGCGACCGATATCAGCGTCGATGCGGTGATTTACAATGGTTATCCGGGTGATACACAAACCTGGAATGAGTTCGTATTAGCAGTGGCGGATGAAGGGTTGACTTTGGAACCGGCACAATTTCCGGGAGAGCTAACCTGGGGGATGACCACGGCATATGTCCTCAATCCTCTTCCGGGGATGGTAAATCCGGCCACGAATGACGTATCACTGGTTTTATTGTTTGACCACATGGAAATCGAGTATCTATTCCCCGGAGATATCGATAGCTCAGTCGAATCAGAAATTATCGCAAGAGGAGCCCCTATCGCGGCTGATATCCTTAAAGTGGCGCATCATGGGAGTGATACCAGCACAAGTGTTGAATTTCTTAATGCTGTTCAACCTTTCGATTCAGTCATATCTGTTGGAACAAACCCTTATGGGCATCCAGGTGTGGAAACATTAGGACGATTGCAATCGATTGGAAGTAACATCTGGAGGACTGATATACACGGAACGATTCTCATTACCTCCGATGATGGATACACCTATCAAGTGATTCCATCGGGCACGGGAGAGTATATCTATCTACCAATGGTGATCAGGTGATGGCAAGCATCAGCGTGCATCATAAAGAGGGTCAACTAACGATAATTGAATGGGGGAGTAAGAACCGACAAAGAATAATAATACGCGAATACACAAATAAGCACTCCTTCCCAGCCTCTCTCATTTAGAAAACAAAATGGGGGTGAGATGCACCGTACATGAATAGGTAGAATGGCAAGAAGGAGAATAGGTCAATAAGCATGGAGGTACTCATGATTGATTTGTCCTGAAATTGGAGATCTGTATTTATCATGCTCCACGTGGGCCCATCATCGAAAGATATGATCAACTGTAAAGACACCAGGTGAGAACACATCAAAGATTTGAAAATTTGTTTTATTTTGAGAATACAAACCTCCTTCTGTTTCTAATACTACCGCTAAAATAATGAAGAAAATTAGAATGAGCATTCCGATTTGTATGCTCGCCTCTCTCTATCACCTGGATGAGAGGAAATATTGATATTACATACTATTCGTTTGAATTTTTACAAATAGTTTTACTTTCTACTGACCTCTACTCCCTGAGCATTGTAAAGCACCGCCGGATCTGGCTCCGAGTTATTCCAAATTGGTCTGTTATAGCCACAGCTAAACCCACCCCCTTGATCTGTCATTGACCAAATTCGCCATATTTCACCGACCTTCTTGACCGAAGGTTACATTCAAGCTAACTTACCCCGAAATCTTGTATAGAATTGCGTTTTTGGAAGTATTCGGCGATATTAATATAGTATCATACTCAGCAGTACCGTAATTTGAAAATTAAGGAGTAATTATGGAAACTTTAGTCACCATCCGCAATCGATGCAGCCTCAAGGCACACATCTCTGGGCGGGAAATTGAACCAGAGAAGATCAACATAATTCTGGAAGCAGGTCGGCTGGCAGGTTCAGCTAGCAATAACCAACCCTGGCGGTTCATCGTCGTGCAGGAGGAAAAGCTGGTCGAGGAACTCAGCTATGTATTCTCGGAATCCAACCGGGTGATCAAAGACTCACCTGTGATCCTGTTTATCTGCGCAAGGGCCGTCGATGATGTAATACGGGGGGGTAGGGAGTATTACCTGTTCGATATTGGTCTGGCAGTGGAAAATATGCTGCTCGCAGCTACAGACCAGGGTTTGGTTACGCACCTGATGACCGCCTTCGATGAAGCGCAGGTGAAGCAGATTCTGCAACTCCCAGATGACATGCGGGTGGTGGTAGCGACGCCGCTGGCGTATCCAATCGAAGGCAGTTATTATGAAGCAGCCCGGGAACGACTCTCGAAGCGCAAACGCAAGGATTTAAAAGAGTTGGTGTATTACGACCGCTGGAGCGAGGCTGAGCCAGCGTAGTGCAGTTATTCCTGAAAAACCTGCTTTTTACGATCTGCATACCTGGGACGGTGGCGGTATACATACCGCTGTACATCACTCGTGGAAGGAGTATCACCTCATATCCTGTGCTGCTCTCGATCGGCATTGGGCTTCTTTCAGCAGGAGCAGCTATTTATCTTAGGACGATATGGGATTTCGCCACCGCAGGCAGGGGCACTCCTCTGCCAATCGACGCGCCCAAGAGGCTGGTGGTTACGGGGTTGTACCGCTACGCGCGCAACCCGATGTACATTGGGGTGATCACGTTCATCTTGGGTTGGGCGGGCGTATTTAACGATGGGTGGTTGATGCTCTATGCCCTGAGTGTGGTGATAGCCGTGCATCTTTTCGTGGTATTTTATGAAGAACCCAAATTGATTCAGCTATTCGGGGAAGAGTACAAATCTTACCAGCGATCGGTTGGGAGGTGGGTGCCGCGGATTCCGAGCAATTTGAAGGACGATTGAATATGCCAGACTTTACAAGACCAGGACGACGCATGAGGTGTGGGAGGAGGTAACATGGCAGGGAAGGATATCCGGTTATAGTGCAACCTGGACTTCACCCGCCCAAATGTGCGGTGATCAGAAAGTTATAATGGGTACCGGGCGGGAGAGATCGCCATTACCATAATCTACTACTAATTGGCTTTTGTGGTGAAGGGGGAAAGTATAATAATGAGGATTTATGTGAGGAGGGACGATGAAGCCAAGCCAATTATTCAGCCATTGGGATCAGGTGCGTACCGATCTGTTGGCAACGATCGATATGTTCAAAGAGGATGAGCTCATGTTTGTGCCATTCAAGGGTTCATGGTCCGTCGGTCAAATTATGCTGCATATTGCAGATTGTGAAAATTACTGGCTGCACTATGTCGTCCGGCAAGAAATTGAGATATGGTCAAACTACGACCTGACTAATCTCCCCAGTAAGTCCGCGATTAAATAAGTGCTGGAGAACGTCCGAAGAAAGACGATAGCTTACCTTGACAGCCTGGAAGAGGACGACCTGGATGGAGAGTATAAAACTCTTGATGGGCAGCCGCATGCTTTACGCTGGATCATCTGGCACGTGCTGGAGCATGAGGTCCACCACCGCGGGGAGTTATCACTGGCGCTGGGACTCTTAGGGCATCAAGGACTCGAAGTGTGACAATGTGAAGGAATTACCCATGCTTGAAATCCTGCCAGGTCAGGTTACGCCAGCACTAACATCATTATTCGATCCCGGCATGCCTACCGCGATCCGCTGTTATGCAGTATTAGGGGGTGGGAATGCGGGCAGGATATTCACCGATGACCTGGAGCACCCACGATTGGGATATGTATGGGAGCGTGACGATGGCACTTTATACCAGGGTGGACAGAAGGATTGGGTAACCTTGCACCAATTAGCAATGATGCTCAGGCAGGAAGGTACTGTGGCTTTAGATTTCCGGGATGGCAACTCCGACGTGGAGTTGTTCCCCCCAGAACCGGAGGCTGGAGCAGAGTGCATCGAGCTTGATAGAGCAGCTGGCGGTAGCGACCTATCGGAATATTTGCAAGTTCCCCCAGGGTTTGAAGTTCACCGCATGGGGCGGGAGTTAATTGAGAAAAGCCCCCGTCTGGATGAGAGCCTGTTCCGTTATGGCAGTCTTGAGACATACCTGGAGAAGGGGATGGATGTATGCATCTTGCATGGAGAGGAGTTCGTGTGCGAAGCCGGTGCGGATATGGAAGTGGGTGGGGTGCGGGAAGTTGGGGTGGTGACCGAGCGACCGTACCGGGGACGTGGCTTTGGCACCATCGTTACGGCGCATCTACTTAAGTGGTGTGATGAATTGGGCTGCTCAACCTATTGGGATTGTGTTAAGCTCAATATCGGCTCGTTGAAAATGGCGCGTAAATTGGGTTTTGGAAACGAGAGAGGCTATAAGATATTAGCGTGGTTTCCGCCAAAGGAAGAGATAAGGATAATATGAAGGATCGAAATATCTTGACCGGTGAGGATTATATCGAGAGTCTGCGAAGGCGCAAGCTTAAGGTCTTCCTGATGGGTGAGCAGGTAGAAGAGCCCGTTGACCACCCAATGATCCGCCCTTCTATAAATGCCATGGCAGAGACCTATAATTTAGCCCAGAAAGAACCCGATGTGGCAACAGAAATTTCACCCTTCACGGGTGAGCGGGTCAACCGTTTCTTGCACATCGCCACAAGTTCAGAGGAAGTCGTGATGCAGAATAAAATGCAGCGAAGGTTGGGACAGCTCACGGGTACGTGCTTTCAGCGCTGCGTGGGAATGGACGCTCTGAATGCGCTGTATTCGGTGACCTATGAGATTGATGCTCAGCATCACACCTACTACCATGCCCGGTTGAAGGATTTTATCCAGCAGATGCAGCAACACAATTACATCATTGGCGGGGCGATGACGGACGTGAAAGGTGATCGGAGTAAATCCCCCTCAGCGCAAGCTGACCCGGACATGTACCTGCACGTCAGCAAACGCTCAGCGGAGGGCGTGTACATCCGAGGCGCCAAAGCACACCAAACAGGGTGCATCAATTCACACTGGTTGATTGTGATGCCCACCCTGCGTCTTCAATCCGATGAAGCAGACTATGCTATCGTTGGCGCGCTACCGGTGGAGGCAGAAGGTATTACTTACGTGATCGGTAGGCAATCATGTGATACCCGCAGCCTGGAGGGTGAAATTGATGCCGGAAACGCTGAATTCAGCGGGCAGGAGGTGCTGATTATCTTCCAGGACGCATTTATCCCCAATAACTTGATCTTCATGAACGGTGAGACTGAATTTACTGCCTTGTTGGTGGAGCGGTTCACTGCTTTCCATCGGCGGAGCTACGTTTGTAAGAGCGGGGTGGGGGATGTGCTGATTGGCGCTGCAGCGACGATCGCGGAATATAATGGGGTGGAGAAGGCTTCACACATCCGCGACAAGCTGGTGGAGATGACCCATCTGAACGAGACCATTTTTGCCACAGGAATCGCTTCCTCGTTCCAGAGCCACGCCACGCCATCGGGAGCGTATCTGTGCGATGAGCTGTTAGCGAATGTGTGCAAGCAGCAGGTGACCAGGATCACTTATGAGATGGCACGCCTGGCTCAAGACCTGGCAGGTGGCTTGTTGGTGACGCTGCCTTCAGAAGCGGACTACCGGAGCGCCGAGATTGGTCCAGTGCTTAAGAAGTATCTCAAGGGGCGTGATGATGTGCCAACCGAGAACCGCATGCGCATCCTGAGACTGATCGAAAACCTGACGCTTGGGCGAAATGCAGTGGGTTATTTAACTGAGTCTTTGCATGGGGCAGGCTCTCCGCAGGCGCAGCGTATCCAGATCCAGCGACAGATGCAGTTGGATATCAAGCAACAGCTGGCAAAAAAGCTGGCGGGGATTGTGGAAGATGATAGCTAACACGATGCGTACGAATCAATGGAGAGGCGCAGCGATACACCCTAAATCATGGAGCCGAATTCCTCATCTGCACCCCTATCAAACAAGTGTTTAAATTTACTAACCTTAAAATATTCCAGGTTGGTATATAGAATCGCCCTATTGGGGGTAAAATGTGAGATGGCTTTTTATAGATTGCCACCTAGGCATTTTGGTCAATTACGCATACGATCTTCATTCTTATAACAAAGGAGGTGGCGCTTTATCACACTAGAGACCCATTCCAACTCATCCAATCCACCTAAACAATAGAATATCAAGAATATTAAATATTAAGAGGAGAACAATTGTGAAAAACCGACTTATAACCTTGCTTGCGTTTATTGTCATCGCTAGCTTCATCTTATCCGCATGTGCGACGGCAACGACCGTAGCCCCTGCCGCGACGAACCCCCCTGTGGCAACAACAGTACCAACTACTGCCCCAACCCCGAAAGCTGATTTAGGCACTGCTGATAACCCCATAATCGTTGCTTTTGAGCCCTCTGCAACCTCTCAAGAGATTACCGCAGGAGGCCAGGAGCTGCTAGACTTGCTTTCTACAGAAACCGGTCTTACCTTTAAAGGCGTCATCCCAACCTCCTATGCTGCCCTAACAGAAGCCATGGGATCTGGAAATGCCCAGATAGGATGGATGGCGACGTTCGCATACATCCTCGCCCATCAAAAAGGTTTTGCTGAAGTAGCCCTGATCACCAACCGCTTTGGGTCCGACCATTACGGTGCGCAATTCATCGCTCGCGCTGACGCAGGCTTTACACCTGCGGCCGATGCACCCGCCACCGATGCCGAGATCACAACCCTGGATCAATTCAAGGGCAAGCGACCCTGCTTCACTGACCCACAGTCCACATCGGGTTACGTAATTCCGCTCATCTTCCTGAAGAAAGCTGGGTTTACCGATGCGGATATCAAGACGCCAGTCTTCGCCCAGGGACATACCCAGGTAGTGCGGGCAGTTTACGCGGGTGGTATCTGTGATTACGGCGCCACCTTTGTGGATGCACGCACCTCTGTGACCAAAGATTTGCTGGATGTCATGGATAAGGTGATTGTGGTTTACCAAACGGCCGCTCTGATCCCGAACGACAACATGTCTTATGCACCCGATATGCCACAGAACCTGCGTGATCAGGTCACAGCTGCCATGCTGAAGATCGCCGGTACTGAGGCTGGCAAGAAAGCCCTCAATGATCTTTATCAGATCGGCGGACTCGTGCAAGTTGACGACACTGCCTATGATGTGTTCCGCTCGTATCTAGAAGCCTCAGGGATTGACCTGAGCCAGTACGTCAGATAGCTTTTCATTCTCAATTAATTGAGGGGAGAGAAATCAAGCTTCTCTCCCCTCAATTATCATCTGCAGGGAGGGGTTTCATTGCTACGCATCGAACACCTTACCAAAGTTTACCCCAGTGGAACTGTAGCGTTAAAAGATGTAAATTTTACGGTTAACGATGGCGAGTTCCTGGTTGTGATCGGTCTATCCGGTTCAGGGAAATCCACCTTGTTACGCTGCATTAACCGCCTCATCGAGCCCACTGAAGGCCGTATTCTGTGGGACGATATCGATATGACCCAAGCCACTGGCACCGAGCTAAGACATCTGCGACGACATATTGGCATGGTCTTCCAGCAATTCAACCTGGTCAAACGCTCCAATGTTATGACGAATGTGCTCGCAGGTCGCCTGGGCTATGCCAATCCATGGCTGAGTTTGGTGGGCATATGGTCGAAAGAAGACCGAGAAAGAGCTATTCATGCGTTGGATCGGGTGGGGATTTCAGATAAAGCGTATACGCGTGCCGATACCCTCTCAGGCGGGCAGCAACAGCGCGTGGGTATTGCCCGGACGCTGATGCAGGAGCCTAAATTAATCCTTGCCGATGAGCCAGTTGCCTCCCTTGACCCGGTGCTTGCTCATTCCATCCTCCATTATCTTGAGCAGCTTAACCAGGAAGGTATCACAGTAATTTGCAGCCTACATTTTCTCGACCTGGTGCACCGCTACGCAACACGTGTAATAGGTCTAAAAGATGGGGTGAAAGTTTTTGAAGGACTACCCACAGAGATAGACCGGGCAAAATTTAAGGAGATCTACGGGGAAGAAGCCCAAGAAGTGCGCGCTACCACGGTGGAGCAGGTGTGAGCACAGTCGAAAAGCCTTCTTCCCGCAGGTTGACCCGTTCACCGCTTTTGGTAGGTTTGCTTTCCCTAATTATCCCAGGCTTGGGTCAAATTTACCTGAGGGAGCGCTACCGCGGTGTTTCAGTATTCATATGCGCGGTCACATCCCTTATCACTGTATTCTGGTACAACATCCCTGGCTGGTACGTTGTGCCCGCAATCATCTGGTTATGGAATGTCTGGGATGCGGTCAGCCTGGTAAAAGGGAAAAAAAGACCCGTATCCATCATCATTGCCGCGATATTGGTTATGGGGTATGGGATAGGTTGGCAGGTCACACAAATCGACCCATCAGCGTTGACCAAGAACCTCGATCGAGCTTACTCGATTATTGTCCCCATGTTCCATCCCGACTTTGTCACCCATCGGGCGACAACGAATTCAAGCTGGGGTCCGGTGCAAGTCCCTTGCGGTCCAAACCCTCCCCCCGCAGAAAATACCACCAATGGCATCTCCGTTCACATCAGCCCGGATTGTGGTAATTTGAGGGATATGTTGATCCTGCAAGCCAGTGGGTTATGGCCCAACGCTCCGACGACGCTCTACTGGTCCACTCCCATCGGAGACCAGCTTCCACTCGGTGAGGGACATATCACACCACTTGTTATCACTTCTGACGGCCAGGGGAACCTGAACGCAGCCATACAGGTCCCTCCAAGTGCAACCTCGGCTGCACCTGACCCGACCTTACCTCTCGAGCACAGGGTGTATCTTGTTCAGAGTCGCCCATTGCCCGGATACCAG
>Ga0315289_10008640_pt1 | contig 14702 bp, 11 predicted proteins | sample YL17G11_40_MG_FD_203452 | JGI IMG/M metagenome (GOLD analysis project Ga0315289, IMG submission 203452) | Sediment microbial communities from Yellowstone Lake, YNP, Wyoming, USA - YL17G11_40 | ecosystem: Environmental > Aquatic > Freshwater > Lake > Sediment | place: USA: Wyoming | collected...
AGTCCTTGTGGAGGGCCGTTCGTGTGGCGGGGCGGACGTCGACGGATGAGCGCTCCGGATTTGGGCGCGGCCGGGTCGCCGGGGGAAACTCTGTCTGAGTGCGACGAAAAGGGCCGCCTGAAGTCCCTTCAATGGTCCTTGCCATGCCCCTGAACCCCCCGACTTACTCTCCTGCCTCCCTCCGGCCCATCCGCAGCCCCCCCCTCGCCAGCCCATCGCCCGTCACAGCGCAAGCGGCTCCCCGCCCTCGGTGGGTGCACGCATGGCCGCGCCGGCGGAAGCGTACACACCATCCCGTCTCTCGACCCGAAGGGCGAATTCGAGCGGCACGCCAGAGCTGAACGCAGAAGGCATCTTGCGCAAGTCGGATCACCTTTGTGGGCGGTCGCACCTCCTTCGGGAAAAGGGCTGCGCTCCTGGAAACCTATGAGCTGGGGCTGGCCAGGCGCCCGTGCCCGGGCAAGAGTGTTCGACGGCCCGGCCGATTCACCAGGATAGGGCGGATGCTTTCTGTCTCCATAAGCACGTCTGACGCAGCCGGCGTAAAGGCCACGCGCACCGCACGGTCAATTCGGCGGCCTGACGGCCGCCGCCGAATTGGCCGTGGCACCCAAATCCAAGCTCAAGCAGACGCACACTTCCACGTTCGTCATCCCGACGCCATCGGAGGAGCGACGTGACCGAAAGGTTGACGAGCCGGGCGATGACATCGAGTGCCAAGACATTCTCACGGGGTTTGCGCACCGTAGCGCGGACATTATCTTGAGGAAAAATGGTCACGCCGCTCCTCCAGTTGCTGGCGGCGCAGGGCTGTCCTAACGTAGGGCAGTCCTGCGACGCAGAACTCCCCGGGCATGAAGGTAATCATACTCGTTCTCAAAAAGGCGTGTGTCCGTTTTGGACCCATTTGGCCCTAAAAGACCTTAGAATCCGAAGATTCCGTTTTGGGCGCATTTGGGCCTTAAGACCAAAAAACGCAAAGAATTAAAAAATTGCTCCTGCAGAGGCAGGCCCGCCAGGCCATAAAGTGGGCGGGCGACCTCAGACGGGGCGCGGAGAACGGACAACGAACGAATGTCAACACAGGGGCACACAATGAGATGGATACGGCGCAACTGGCTGAAAGCAGCGTGGTTACGGCAAGCGCGCCTGGGCTCAAGCGCTCAGCCGCCCGGCTGCCGGCAGGGGCGCCGCGACCGTGAAGCTTGATTTCCGGCCGCCCGGAGCCCTATCCTGAGTGTCCGTAAGGTCATGCGAACAACCTTTGTGCGAGGCAGGACCATGGCGGAGAACAAGACGAAGGCGGACATCATCCGCTGCGCCCGCGGTATTAAAGATAGCATAGACAAAGAGAAGAAGCCGCAACTGAAGTTCCCCAAACGCTCCCTCAGCAACGTCACCTACGACGAGGGGCAGGGCTACTTCAAACTCAAGAAGGGCAAAGTGACGCGCACCCTCACTTACAACACCGTGAAGACCTTCGCTCAGACGCTCCGGATGATGGCGCTCTCCAAGGAGGCCATTGATACGGATGAGGAGGTCACGAAGCGAGAGGCGTACTACGTGTCGAAAAACTGGGGCGAGGCGCGTTTCGACGAGCAGCCTGAATCCGACACGGTGATCGAGGACATCGAGGCGCTCTTGGCGGTGAACCGGGAGCAGCTCGGCTTCATCCCCGAGGAAAAGGGCGGCGAGGTGGCCGGCGAACTCATCGTCATAGACCGCGACCGCACCACGGGCAAGAGGCTCGAGATAGACTGCACTAAGTTCGGCAGCGGGGCCTATTCAGTGCCCATCTCCGTGGAGGAATTAGAGTTCAGGACGAAGGCGGACTTCATCCTGGCGATCGAGACCGCCGGCATGTTCCAACGCCTGCATAACCACTCTTTCTGGCGGACGGCCAACTGCATACTGGTCTCGATGGGAGGCGTGCCCACGCGCGCCTGCCGCCGCTTCGTGCGCCGCCTGGCCGAGGAGAAGCGGATGCCGGTCTACGCATTCGTGGACGGCGACCCGTACGGCTACGGGAACATCTACCGGACGCTGAAGGTGGGCAGCGGCAACGCGGCGCACATCAACGAGTTCTTCTGCGTGCCGAACGCGAGCTTCCTGGGAGTGACGCCGTACGACATCGAGGACTACGACCTGCCGACGCACCCGCTGATCGAGGTGGACGTGAAGCGCGCGAAGGACCTGCTGAAGAACGACCCGTTCTTCAAGCGACACAAGGCGTGGCAGAAGGCCATCGAGAAGATGCTGAAGTTGGGGCAGAGGGTCGAGCAGCAGGCTTTTGCCAAGCACGGCCTGAACATGGTCATCGAGAAGTACCTGCCGGAGAAGCTCGCACACCGGGACAAGTTCCTGCCGTGACGGCAGGCATGAGGCTTGCGGCTTGAGGCGTGAGGTGCGGAGCAGGAGTTGCGCCCATGAGGAGACCGTTGGCAACGCGGGCGCTGCTGGGGACTGCGATGCTGTTGGCCGTTGTCTTGGTCGCGGCCCTACTGGTGCGCTACCATGTGCGGAGGAACCTCTCCGCCAGAGATGCAAAGTTCTTTGATGCCCTGGTGACGCGCGAGCTCATCTGGTCCGGCTGCCAGCATCGCGTGCCTTTCGACTTTCATGTTCGTAGTGAGCACGGCAAGCGCGAATACGTGGCGGAGTTCCGATTGGGAAGTGCCGATCCGCAGTTCTTCTGCGAGTGTACTGTGACGGTTGCCCCCAGCGGTCGGCTGCTGACGCCAAAGGACATTGAACGGGTGAGGAAAAGGGTCGTCGAGTATGACGCACGAGTGTCTGAGCCGGAGCTGCGTTGCGGCAACATGATGTTCCCGAGCATTGGCAAGCGCGCCCTCCTAAGTCTCGTCATCAGTCCCGGCGGAGGTGGGGATTCAGTCGTGTTCACAACTTCTGACGGCCGTCTGGACGTTTGTGTGTCTCAGTCGAACCGGCTTAAAGACGGGATCGAGGAGCCAGGCGTTGACGGCGGCCGAATTGCGTCCGAACTAAGCGATCAGTACGACAAAGCCACGAGGTAGTTAGCCGTCGGGCTGAGGGCGAGGTATGAGGAATGCGCACGGGTACTATCGGGGCTGCTCAAGTCTTTCCGAGTGCCGCGCCCAGGTTGAGCCGTACCTCACCACTCATCCCTCAAGCCCCAAGCCTTACGTGTAAAGCAGCAGGTCGAGTTCGCGGCGGGCCATGTCTATGTCCTCTATCGTTACCTTGATCGGCTGCCCGAGCCGGAACTCCCTATGCCGTCGCGTGCCGATGAGGGCCTTCTTCTTCTCGTCGAAGCGGTAGAAATCGTCCCCGATGTCCTGGACCTTTATGAGCCCCTCGATGGAGTAATCCTCCAGGCGGGCAAAGAGGCCGTACTCCTGCACGCCCGTCACGACCGCCTCGAAGACCTTGTCCTTGTGATCCTGGAGGTAGCGGAGCAGCTTTATTTTGATGATCTCCCGCTCGGCCTCGTCCGCCCTCTCCTGCATCTCGTTGCAGTGGCCCGCGATGCCTTCGAGCTTGCGCTCCCAGTCATGGCGCAGACGTGCCGGGCTTAGGTTCTCCTTCAGGAACTGATCGAGTATCTGATGGACGACGAGGTCCGGATAGCGCCTCACGGGCGAAGTAAAATGCGAGTAGCGCTCGAAGTGGAGGGCGAAGTGCGCCTTGCATTGCGGGCTGTAGACGGCGCGCTGCATTGCTCGCAATAGCTGCATGTTCACGGCCTCCGCCAGGTGCGTCCCCGAGACCTCAGCTATCAGGTTCTGAAGCTCCTTGCGGTCCAGGACGTTGACCCGCTTGCCGAGGATGGGCTCGATGAAGGCGCCGAACTCCTCGAGGTCCTCTTCCAGCGGCTCGTCGTGGATGCGGTAAAGGCCCGGCAGCCTGTTCTTGCGCAGGAAGTCGGCCACGGACCGGTTCGCGCTGAGCATGAACTCCTCCACCAGCCCATAAGACCGGAAGCGCTCGAGCTGCGAGACGCCGACCACGCGCCCCTCTTCGTCCACTGCGACGTGGTACTCCGGCATGTCCAGGTCAATGGAGCCCTTCTGCACCCGGAGTTCGCGCAGTTGGCCGGCCAGCGCATCCAACTCCACAAGCAGGTTCACGACCGGCTCGGGCAGCCTTTCCGCTGCGCCGGCCATGGCAGGCTCCTCCGCATCCACTGCGTCCAGGACCTCCTGAACCTCGGTGTACGTCATGCGGCGGGCAACGTTGATGATTGAGTAGTGGAGCGAGTAGTCCGCCAGGCGGCCGGCGTCGTCAAACTCCATGGCGACCGTCTTGGCCAGCCGGTCTTTGCCTTCGACCAGGCTCAGCGTGTACTTGCTCTGCTGGTGTGGCAGCATGGGCACCACGTCATTGGCAAGGTAAACGCTCATGCCGCGGTCGCGGGCCTCCAAGTCCAGGACGCTTTCAGGCGGCACGTGGCAAGAGAGGTCCGCGATGTGCACCAGAACGACGCGCCGGCCGGTGCCGGGGTCACGGTAGAAAGAGAGCGCGTCGTCAAAATCCTTCGCGTCTTCAGGGTCTATAGTGACGGTGACGCGCTTCGTGAAGTCGCGGCGCTTCTTCTTTTCCTCTGGGCTCGGCATGCCCCGCAGGCGCTCTGCCGCCTGAAGGACTTCGTCGGGGAAGTCGCGAGGAAGCCCGAACTCAAGGATGACCGACTGCAAGTCCACGCCCGGCGCCCCTGCCTTCCCGAGCACCTCTTTGACCTCGCCCTCGGGATTGCGGTGCAGGCTCGGCCACTCGGTCACCTCCACGAGCACCTGGTCGTCGGCTTGCGCGCCCATCCAGTCGTCCGGCGCAATGTAGATGTCGCGGAACAGGCGGGGATTGTCCGGCACGACGCGGCCGAATTTCCTCCCCGGCACGAACGTCCCTATCACGTGCGTGTTGCGGTGCTCAAGGACCTTGATGATGCGCCCGGAAGGGCCCAGCTTTTTGGCCGCCCTCCCCTGGCCGGAGCCGGGCGCCCGGCCGCCGGCGCGGCGCGGTTTCTTGCGGTGCACCTCGGCCACCACGAGGTCGCCGTGCATCGCCTCTCCCATCTCCTCCTCGGCCACGAATATGTCCCCTTCGTCGGCAAGTCGCACGAGCGGCACGACGAAGCCGAACCCCCTCTCGTTACACTGAAGCCGGCCCGTGACCAGGCCCGCGCGCTGGGGGTTGACCCAGTGCTTCTTCTTGACCTTCACGAGCGCGCCGCGGCGCTCCAGGTCTTCCAGCAGCGCGACGAAGCCGTCCATCTCCGTGTCAGCCACGGAGAGGTGCCGCGCGAGTTCATCGGTATTCATCTCACGGTAGCCCCGCGACTGCACTACTCGCAGCACGTCTGTCTCGTCCACCATGGCCGCTCTGCCTCCCGAAGCATTTTCCCGTCTGCCGGTCTCTGCGGACATTTTACGGGAATGCGCCCTTGCGGGGACAGCCCTTTCAGCAGAAGTAATGCTATGAGTAAGGCTCGTAGGCAGCCCGATTTAGCCAGGTTGTTTGCAAAACGGTTCGCTTCTGTTTCACAATAGCGCCCGTTTTCGAGTTCGAGGATTCGGTAGCCAGGCAGCCCAATGTCAGTCGCTTTGAGGAACAGCAACAGGACCATCATTCGCGCGGCCGCGCGGGCGTTCCTTTACCTGCTGGCAGCCTGCTGGCCTGCAGTTCTCCTGCCTGCGGTTGCCGCCACATCGGGAGCCCTGGCGGAAAGGATAGACCGTATCCTTTCCGAGCCCCGTTACAGCAAGGCACAGGTCGGAATCCACGTGGTCGAACTCGGCAGCGGACGAGTCATCTATGCCCGGAACGCCAACCGCAAGTTCATCGTGGCCTCGAACGAGAAGCTCGTCACGGCCGCCGCTGCGCTCGAAGTGCTGGGTGAGAACTACGAGTTCAAGACGGCCGTCTACGCCCGGGGCGACATCGTTGAAGGCGTGCTGCGCGGCGACCTCATCCTGCGGGGGGGCGGCGACCCTACCCTCGGCGGCCGGTATGAAGAAGAGGACGCGCTAACCATCTTCAGGCGCTGGGCCACAGTGCTCAAAGCGAAGGGACTGCAGCAGATCACCGGCGACATCGCGGCCGATGATGCGTTCTTCGACCGCGTTTCCCGGCATCCGAACTGGAGCGAGAACGAGGCATCTAAGTTGTATTGCCCCACGACGTCCGCCCTGTCCGTAAATGACAACTGCGTCGTCATCACGGTCAAGCCGGGCCCCTCGGCCGGCTCCCCGGCGGTGCTGAGCACAACGCCCGAAGGCGCGCCGGTCGAACTCGTGAACCTCTGCAAGACTTCCCCCAGACGGCAGGGCATCTGGTTCGAGCACAAGGGCGAGGGAAACGTCATCGCGGTGGTTGGCCTCGTGAGCCAGAACTCTGCGGGGTACTCCCAGCAGGTCACGCTGCCGAACCCACCGCTTTACGCCGCAGGCCTCCTAAAGGAAGCCCTCGAGGCGGAGGGCATCGGGGTGGACGGCCGAGCCCGAGTAGCAGATAAGGCTGGCGCCCTACTCTCGGCCCCCGCTTCAACAGCGGGTGCCGAACCGCTCTGCGTTCGCCGCACGTCTCTCATACCGGTCCTGGGCGTGATGCTGAAGGAAAGCCATAACTACTACGCCGAGCAGCTCATCAAGACGATCGGCGCGGAGACTTCGGGGACCGGCTCATGGCCTGCCGGGCTCGCGAGAGCCGGCGCCCTTCTGCGGGAAATGGGCTTCCGGGACAACGACTTCAACCTCGACGACGGCAGCGGCCTCTCGCGGCAGAACCGCCTGACGCCCGCCCTGCTGACGGGCCTCCTGAGCCGGATGTGGAGCTCCAAGCACGGACCCACCATGCTTTCGCTCCTGGCCGCCGCCGGCGAAGAAGGCACGCTCGAGAGGCGGCTCACGGCGCCGCCCTACCGGGGCAACGTCCGCGCCAAGACGGGTTACATCAACGGCGTCGGCGCCCTGAGCGGCTACGCGACAACGCGAGCCGGCACTGAGATAGCGTTCTCCATCCTGATCAATGACTCAACCGGCAGCTTCTCCATGCGCGAGGTCCGCGAAGCCATCTGCCGGGCTACCGTGGACTACGCGGAGTGAGACGCCGGCGCCTGCATTAAAGACCCCACGGCGAGGGCAATATGCGCCGCTGCCAAGCTGTCTTTGGAGCTTGCAGCGCGCTGGCCAAACACGGGCCGGACTCGTTGACTTCATGCACAGGCACGCCTATAATCGCAATCCAAGGGGTTAGGGCCAAGGGGCTTAAGGATAGGAGGGCGGCGATGGAACTGAAGAGCAAGGCGTTCGAGCACGGGGGCAAGATACCGTCCCTTTACACCTGCGACGGGCGCGACGTCTCTCCGCCGTTGGAGATAAGTGACGTTCCCAAAGGCACAGCGGCGCTGGCCTTAGTGATGGACGACCCGGACGCACCGATGGGGACCTTCGACCACTGGGTCGTGTGGAACATCCCGCCTGACACCACACAGATTCCCGAAGGCAAGGAGCCGAAAGGCGTGCAGGGGCGCACGGGTTTCGGCCGGTTGGGCTACGGGGGGCCCTGCCCTCCGAGCGGCACCCATCGCTACCAGTTCAAGCTGTACGCCCTGGACCAGGAGCTGAAGCTGGCCCAGGGCGCGCGCAAGGCACAACTGGAAGCCGCCATGCAGGGACACATCCTGGCGCAGGCGCTGTTGGAAGGGAAATACCAGCGCATCCGCCGCTGATTGAGGCTTGGGTGCACGGGATACGATGCTGGGTTCGGCCGCTGCCAGCGGTCGGGGCAGTACTTGACCGAACGCCGCGCAGGGCGCTGGATCGGGCGGAGTCAGGGCCACGCGATTCACCGTATCCAAAGGAGGAGGGACGGCCATGCGTGCTTTCAAGCTGCTTATCGCCACCATTCTGCTCGTTTTATGTCCGATTGGGTTTGCCCAGGGACAGGCCCCGGGGACGAACGCCGAGATACTGAAGGAGTTGCGCGAGCTGCGGAAGGCCGTTGATGAATTGACGAAGAAGGTGGATGCCCTCGGGGCCAAAGAGAAGCCCCAAGGGGCGGCGACGGAGGAGGAAGAGGAGGCGGCGGTGGCGGCGCAACCCCGAGGGGAGACTTGGACCAAGCGGGGTCCGGACTTGAAGGCTCTCGGCGAGATCAAGCTGCCCGAGAACCCCACGAAAGATCAGGTGAAGGAGTACATATCGAGGATCGCCGCGGCGTCGCGGAATCAGAATACGTGTTCCCCGCAGGATCCGCAGGTCAACATGCTGACGCGCGTTGGCGCGGAAAATCTCGATTTGCTCATAGAGGCGGCCGGGGGCGAGTGGGTCGCCAGCTATTACGTGATCCCTGCCATCGTGCGCCTGGCGCGTGAGGAGGACAAGAAGATGATATTGGAGGCGCTGCCTTACACGCACGATCTGGTGAAGGTGGTGCTGAATAGGGGGTGGGAAGAGGATGCCAGGGAAACACTGTTACCTCAGCTGCGAGTCGCCGGATACCTGCCCACGGAGTGGGTACAGGCCGTTGCGAACCTTCGCGATCCGAGGACCTATGATAACCTGAAGAACTACCTGATTAATGGCAATAACAAGTACTGGACATATGGGGCCATCAAGGACCTTCCCGGTATTGACCTGACGGAGGCCGTTGCTGAAGCGTGGCGGTACGCGAAGCGCGAACGCGGCTACGAGGCCGCCTACATGGCGCCTGTGGCTTTGGAATATGGACACAAGGACGCCCTGGAACTCATCGTTAATTCGCTTGGCAAGAGCGACCACGATGCCAGTTACGTACGGGAGGCGGAGCAACTCATCGTGGAATACACTGACGCCGGCGGGTCGAACGAAGAGATTCGCAAATGGTTTGCGGCGAACAAGGACAAGCTGGTCTTCGACCCGGTTACGAAGAAGTTCCGGGTGCAGGAGGGCAAGTGATCGGCGCCCTCTTGGCAAGTAACATTGGCCGCCGGGAGGGGCCGTGACTCGTGGACTGTCAAGGCGACTACCTTTAGTTGTCCGGATGCCACAGCGTGACATGGACATGTTCATGCCGACTCCGCCACGAGGCGGAGTCGCGCCCGGGGTGCGGCGCGCGGAATCCTCCGGCCTGGGACCAGCCCGCGTTATCGAGATCCCTCTGCCGCCCCGAAGCGGCCTCGGGATGACAGGCGAATTGCCCAACCGAGGCGCCACGGGACAGAATGGCTTTCGTTCAAGAGGGTGGTAATGTCGGTTCCCCAACTCGAGCCGATGACGCCGGAGGGATGGAAGGTCGCAGGCTGCGCAGCGGCGCTTATCTCCAGCGGACTGGTGGGCGTGGGGGTCTATTTCTGCATCAAGACAGGCTTCAAGAACCGGGACGCCCTCGGCGTTTTGGGTGGCGGCGTGGCCCTGGCAGCGACAGTGGCGGTCATCTGGTGCCTTGTTCGCTGTTGGGCCGAGCGGCTTTAGACGTGCTCACAAGTCTCCACCGCCGAGGGCGCAAAGGCCGCAGAGAGGGGTTGCACAGAAGAATCGAAAGGGGGGAATACCCTTGCCCCTATGCGCTCTCTGCGCTCATTCTCCTGAAGTTTCTTGACGCGCGAAGTCTTCGGCAATTCCTCCGACGCGGGGTGACTCGCCGCCCGCACCATTAATGAGCTGGCCGGCATGGCGGACGTCATCGTGCCGGGCCGCGACAACAATTTCCTCACCCGCCGCAAGGGCTGAGCGCGCATGCCGATGCGCCCTTCTTCTCTCGTGCCCGCCGCGAACAGGGCTCCGGCAAACGCTTGCATTCATGCGGCGGTGTTGTATAAAGACCGCCCGACGGCCCATTCCACGTTTCTCCCACAGGAGCTTCTGATGGCAGAGAGCATCGTTGACGGCAGCATCGGCACGCTCACTTACCGGGAGCGCTTCCGGCGCGTCATGCACTTCCAGACCGTGGATCGCATTCCGCATTGGGAATTCGGCTACTTAGACGAAACGATCGAGCGTTGGCACAAGGAGGGGCTGCCCGCGAAGTATGACGACATCAACTCCGTGGAGGGCTACTTCGGCGTGGACCCGACAGCCTGGGTACCGTTCTGCGACTGGTTGATCCCGGCCTTCGAAGGCACCGCCGAAGTCTTGGAGGCAAGGGAACACTCGCGCGTCGAGAGGCTGCCGGACGGCACGATCCAGGAAGTCCAGACCACCGGCGTCAGGACCATCCCCCATTACATCAAAATGCCCATCGAGAACCGCGACGACTGGCTGCGGTTCAAAGAGCGTCTGAACCCCGAGGACCCGCTGCGCTTCCAGACGAACATGAAAAAGGCCGGACGCAGGCTCCTCCGGAGCGACGTGCCGGTGGGGACCGGACTTGGTTCTTACTATGGGAATCCGCGCAACTGGATCGGCTTCCACAACATCTCCCTGATGGTCCACGACGACCGGCCTCTCATTGAGGAGATCGTGGCCACGCTCGGCGAGCTCTACTTTCGCCAGCTCGAGACGTCGTTGAGGCATTGTGAAGTGGACTTCGCAGGCGGCTGGGAGGACATCTGCTCGCGGGCAGGACCGATGATCAGCCCCCGCATGTTCCGCGAGATCGTCGGACCGCACCTGAAGCGCGTCACCAGCGTTCTCCGGCAGCACGGGTGCAGCGTCATCTGGACCGACTGCGACGGCGACGTGACGCAATTAGTGCCGGTGTGGCTGGAATGCGGCGTCAACTGCATGTTCCCCCTGGAGGTGCACCCCGGCTCGGACCCGGTGAAGTTCCGCAAGATGTGGGGGCGGGACATCCTCCTGCGCGGGGGAGTCGCCAAATACCAGATTGCACTCGGGAAGAAGGAGATCCTCGCCGAGCTGAAGCGCGTCGAGCCGGTAGTCGAGGAAGGCGGCTACATCCCCCACGGCGACCACCGCATCCCCGAGGACGTGCCTTACGACAACTACCGTTACTACGTGCGCGAGAAGCTCAAGATGCTCGGCTGGCGGGATGACGAGATCGCGCAGATAGAGCCGCTGAAGGAAGTGTGAAGGGTGAAGGATGAAGTATGAAAAAGAGAAACCTTTGGCGAAAGATCGCCTCGGCGAAGCGGGCCGAATCTCTTGGCATGTGGCGGAACTAAAGGCCGGTGTTCGAAGTGGAAGGCGGGCGTGAGCACCGAAAGAGACAGACCTCAGGGCATTCGGGAACGCGCCATGAAACCGCATCCCCTCCTGCTTCGGACCCTGCCCCGGCGCTCGGGTCGCGTCCCCGCGTTGCCCTATCCTCCGGGCAGGCGTCCCAAGCATAACGCAGCCGGCCGACACAAGCAATGCGGGAACCGGGATCCTCTTGCAGTGACCCGAAAAGAGGGTAAGCTTGACCTTGAAAACTGTTACCCATGTCCTGAGACTCAAGTGTTACCCATGTCCTGATCGCACGAAGCCGTCCTTCATCCTTCCTACTTCACACTTCATCCTTCAGAGCAACGCTCTGCCGCTCTTGCGCGCCGTGAGCATCTGCACGAATGCCTCCAGACGCGTCTTGAGCTGGCCCGACAGCGGGCCCGGGCGGTCTCCCTCGACGGTCAGCACGGGAACCTGGACGCGCTGGCGGATGATCCGGTCCTCAATCCTTCGATGGCAGAAGCTCTGCACGTAGTGGATGAGGCCGTCCAGGCGGCGCCGTTCGCATTCGGCCCGAATATCCTCAATGCGCGGGAAGACGCCGTAGGGGTAAGTGTACCGGCTGTATTGCCCGGCCAGCGAATCCGCCGGTTCAATCATGGCGAACTGGCGCTGGGTCTCGTTATAGACGACGAGCGCTCCCATAGCCTCCACAAACTCGTAGAGGTCCGGCACTATGGGCGGAATGCCGCAGAGCCCGAGCCGCAGGGAGTGCCTGATCGGGCTGCGCAGCGCTGCTCTCGCCACGAAGTCGGAGGCCGCAGCCCGGTAGAGCTCGGGGTCGCTGCAGAAGTCGCTGGCGCTGACCAGCCAAAGGTGATTCTCCAGCCCCGCCACCTTCTCCTCTCCCGCGCTCAGACGGTCTATCTCGGCCGCAACAGCGCGCGCCGGTGCCAGGCGCTCCCGCCAGCTCTCCGCCTCCTGAAGGTCCGCGCCGAGCGCCCTGGCGAACTGTTCCAGAGCGCGCGCCATGTCGGCCTCGTCCTGTCGCTCCGGGTAGCAGAAGGTGAGGCAATCGGTCCCTTCGTGGCGAAGGACTTCGAGGAGGGCTTCGGCACTGCTGCAGTCGCCGCGCGCAACCCCGAGGACGCGCCGGATGCCCCGCTGCTTCACCGCCCCGTAGATGCCTTTCGTCCAGCAGCAGCTTGTGCGGGGGAAGCCTGCCCGTTCGGCCTGCTCCGCCAGAGCCAGCGGCTGCGAGCTTGTAACGAAGAGGTTATTCAGGTCAATCGGGATCAGCCCCGCCGCGTAGACGACCTCAATCGGCACTGTCGTCGTGATGCCGACGAGGCGATCAGAGGGAAGGTTCGAGGGTAGCGCAGGGGGGAGGATCAAATGCGTCATCGTTAGGCTGCCGTCCTCATCTGCCTTTGTCGTCATCGTGCTATGCTTGCCGCAGGAAGACGCGCGCCGGGGCGCCGTCGCCGCCCTTTATCTTCAGCGGGCCGCAGAACATCTCGTAGTTCCCCGGCTCGACCGCCCTCAGGTCAAGGCCCTCCACGATGACGATGCCGGCGCCCATCAGGGCCAGATGGGCCGGGTGCGTCCCACTGTGGAGGCGGTCTACCGAGATGTAGTCCACGCCTACCAGCAGGAGCTTCTTTGACGCCAGGAACTGCGCCGCGTCGCCGTGCATGTAGACGAAGTCCTCGACAAAGCGGTCCAACCGCTCGATCTTGCCGGAGTTCGCGGTCTTGAAAAGCGCGCGCTGAACGTCGTCCCAGTTCTGCTTCTCAAGCTCCGCGCGAGTGATCCTCTGCTCGTCCCTTATCGCCACCACTGTTGCCGGGCCGACAAGCACGGACGGCGGAATCTGATCCACCGTGCTGCGCCCGTCAATCATGTGGCACAGCGCGTCCACGTGCGTCCCGCTGTGTGCGCCCATGCGCAGGACCGAGAGGTTGGAGCTCCCGCCGTCAGCGATCTTGGAGACAATGACTTTATGAAAGCCCTCGTTGCCCGGATAAATGGGCATTCCATCCCGAAGCGTAACCGTCACGTCGTATATCCCCATACTGCTCCCTTCCTCGCAACTCGGGTAACACCGCCGACCCGCACGCCCCCCATTCTATGCGATGGACGGTGCCCCTTCTATCGCCGCGTACGGCGTCGTCGCCGCCACGTGCGCCGTCGCCGCGTACGTCGTCGTCGCCTGCCACAAAGAGAAAACAGGGCCCATCCCAGGGAGCGCCGTGCGAACGGCGTGTCAAGCCATTTGTGGATCTTACCGGAGGTGTCTTCGTCGAGACATTTGATTTCTTACCGTGAGGCATGGGCAGTCTCCAGAGCCGCACGGCCCCCCTGGGGGGAAAGGGGGGCCGTACGGCGCGCCAGCGCGCCAGGCGGTTGGACGGCCGGCACGCTTCTGAAGAGTTCGATGCGGCGGAGCTTGGACTCGATGACACCGGCCAGTTCGAAGGGGTCCGTCTTTTCCCGCAGGGCCAGCAGGGCGCGGACCGATGCCGGCATTGGCTGCCCGGTGTGGAAAGCGGCCAGACGGTCCAGCGGGGTCCTGGCGGCGTCGTAGCGACGCCTCAGACGCGCGCCCACCCTCCGCCTCTCAAGGAGCTTCACGCTCGGCTGAAACAGGTTCATCATCAGCCGCAGCTCTGCCCGGTAGAGGTCGCTCATGGCGGCGATGGCCTCGGGCCTGTCGTAGCGTTCCCAACCGAAGATGCGGCGCACGTGCGTCCAGTTCTTCTGTTCTACCCGGGCGTTGTCGTCCTTCTTGTAAGGCCGCCCACGCGTGAACTGGATGCCGTGCTCGCCGCAGTAGCGGATCAGATGATAGTTGATGAACTCCGAGCCGTTATCCGAGTTGATGCCGCGCAACGCAAAGGGCAGCGTGCGGCGGATCTCGTCCAGGGCCGCAACGACGCCTTCTTCGCCTCGGCCCAGCACGGCGCGGCTCTCGCACCAGCCCAGATGCACGTCCGTAAGGTTCAGCGAGTAGCCGAACTCCCCACGCGCCGAGGGCCCCGAGTGGCTGACCAGGTCCACCTCCACGTAGCCCGGTTCGGTCACGTCCCAGGGCCCCGCCTTCACGGGGACCTGGTGCTTCAGCAGCGTGCCGGGCTTGGTGCGGCCATAGAGGCGCCTCTTGAGTCGACGCTTCTTGTCCTTGAGGCGTCGGTCGATCTGACGTGGGCTGATGGCCAATACCTGGCGCTCGACCTCACCGCTCAGCTCGTGGCCGTGCCGACGCATCCAGGGCAGCCAAAGAGGAAGGAGCGCTTTGAGGCGCTCTGACCACGGATGCCCCGCCACCTTCCAGACGGTCTCCACCACACGCAGGGCCGCCGCCGAGTACGACACGCCGCGCCTCCGGCGCGCCTTATCTTCTGCACCCTCCGGCCGGTTGAGCAACGCAGTCGCATACTTGCGGTGATAGCCGCTCAACCTACAGAACTCATCCAAGAGCCTTGAACGCTCCTGTCGTGTGGCCGCGCGATACCGCTTTCGGTACAACTGAAACGCCTCCTTAAGCCGCTCTCCTGCCATCCTGCGCCCTTTCCTTCGGTAAGATCGCAAATGGCAGGATGATACCCTCCCCGGTAAGATCTTAGATGGCTTGATTCG
>Ga0315289_10008641_pt1 | contig 14702 bp, 19 predicted proteins | sample YL17G11_40_MG_FD_203452 | JGI IMG/M metagenome (GOLD analysis project Ga0315289, IMG submission 203452) | Sediment microbial communities from Yellowstone Lake, YNP, Wyoming, USA - YL17G11_40 | ecosystem: Environmental > Aquatic > Freshwater > Lake > Sediment | place: USA: Wyoming | collected...
ATAAGCACTTTGATTGTTCAAATGCATGAGCAGAACATTTCCTGTCATGTTTATTCCCATGCCAACACCCTCATCTGATTGAGCATTTGGCAGCTCTCTTGCAAACTTGACAACTCCAGAAAGATTTGCACTTACATTTGTGTAAGTTCCTTGATTAAAATCAGAGAGAGTTATGGTTGCAACTCCTGGAGCTCTTGCAAAACTAAGAAAGAAAATTGTGATAAAGGACATTAGCAATAATGTGACTATTGTCCTGCTCTTTGCTTCGCTCTTTTTTCCTATCATTTTCACTTCTTTTCTCTTATTCTTATAGGAATTAAAGGTATTTAAATTTTTATTTATAGTCAGTAATGTAATTATTCTGAAGTCTCTAAGGGACAGCTCTTTCAAGAGATGATGGATGATGCATTACTAATATATGGGTAATATCTTATCTCTGATGTCCTTTCAAAAACTATCTAATGAAGATTATTAATTCTGTTAATATATTATTAATGTTTATTTGCTGAGGTCATTAAAGATATTTCTATAAGATTTCTAATTGAATATTACTAACGTTTTCTTAAGACACTTTAGTAATAATATGTTTTCAGGTCTCTCTAACCAATTATTACTTTTCTCAGATTTTTATTTTTTGTAACTCAAGAAAAGTAATAAAATTAAGAAAGCTTTTTAAATAAAAAAGGGCTTTAAAAACTGACACAGGCAAAAAGGGGTGTAGATTTTTTGTTCATTTAAGATTTCTCTTTGATTAGAGATATCTTTTATTTCCCTTAGCCTTTTGGAATTAAAAATTCTGCCCTGGGCCTGTGTCTTTTTTATTTTTGAAAAGAATTATATGAACAGGAGAGACAGGGAGAATATAATTATTAATAATATCATTAGATACCCACCCTTTCTATATTGTCTTCAGACTTTTACAATCAATTAAAAAGAAAAGAATAAAAAGGCTGGACTCTTTGCAATAAAACAAACAATGGATGAAGAAACAAACACAGAAACTGAAGAGACTAAAGAAGTTGAAGTTATAACTGATGATGAAGACAGAAAAAAAGGCAGAGGAGGAGAGATGCTTTCTGCTCTGATAAAATTGATTGTATTGTCTGCTGCTGTTATAGGAGTTATTTATTTTATTCTTGACAGGAATTATGCAATAGGCCCTGTTTTGATTATAGCAGGAATTATTCCTTTGATTGTCTTAAAATTTTCAAAAAAAGAAATAGGTGATACTGTGCCTGACATTGTTTTTGGCATGCTCAATGCAATAATACTTTCTCTGATGACTTTATTAGGAATTAATTTTGCTGATTTGCTTGGGGCAGTTATAGGCGCTGCTCTTGGGAATGCAATAACTATTGGATTAGCAGGAATATTTGAAGGCAAAGCAGAAGAGTATTTAAGAAAAAAAGGAAAAGATATTGAAAGAAGCCCTACAAGCGCAAGCCTTGGAAAACTATCAGGATGCTTATTTGGACTGGGCATTGTATTGACAATATTCTGGACTATATTGGGGATAGGCTTGCCTGCAGTTGTATAAATTAAAAATGTTGCTTAACAAGAAATTCTTTGACAAAGATACAGTAAAAGTTGCAAAGGCATTGCTTGGAAAAATAATCCGGTATAAAAACTGCTCTGGAATGATAGTTGAAACAGAGGCCTACAAGGGCTTTCCAGACAAAGCTTCACATGCTGCAAAAAGAACTAAGCGCTCTGCAATAATGTTTGACACTTATGGAACTTTCTATATTTATTTTGTCTATGGCAATTATTTCTGCATGAACATAACAACTGAAAAAGCAAAGCCAGGAGCTGTGTTGATAAGGGCTTTAGAGCCATTGAATGGAATAAAAACAATGGCAAAAAGAAGAGGAATTAAAACAAAGAGAACAGATAATAAAGCATTACTAACCTTAACAAATGGCCCTGGCAAATTATGCCGGGCTTTTGCAATAACAAAGAAGTTGAATAACACAAAAATCAATGATAAAATAAAAATAATAGATAACAAGAAAAAATTTGATATTGTCCAGACTACAAGAATAGGGATAGAAAAAGCAAAGCATCTGCCATGGCGCTTTTATATAAAAGACAATAAGTTTGTAAGCAAAAAATAAGTTGGATTATTTATATATCATCTCTTTGATAGTAACATAAATTTTATAAACATGGACTTTCTTTAAGAATCATGTCAAGATTTTTTTGGGGATTCATGGGAGCATTTTTATTCAATACTTCATTAGCTGCGATAATATTAAGTATGAGCGCAAAGAAAATATATATGCTTGATCTTGTGGGCATTTTCTTATACATAACTCTTGCTTCAGTCGGACTGGCATTTGTTGTTCATTCTTTTACAAGAGAAGAATCCATTATTTAGATTTCTGATGATGTATTATCTTCCCGAAGGTCTTTTAATGACAGCTTTTTCAAAAGATGATAGATAAAACATTAACAAATCATTTTCTTCTTATTACTTTTACGAGATGATATAATACTATTCCAAGAATTCCGCTGATTATAAACGCCAGGATTGAATAAAAAATATAAAGTATGATTATTCCTATAACCATCCCAATAGGATTGTCTTTTGGAACAGCTGATTCAATTAGATGTTTTATTAAAAAAGCCCATGTGAAGATTAATCCTGCAATTGCGCTAATTATGAACACTAAAAAATTCTTCAATACTGCTTTAAAAATTTTTAAAAACATTTTAATTTGTGCTGTTTGATAATTTTGTGTTTAAGACCCTTGTGTCTGGGGACAAAAGGAAGATATGGTCATTTTCAGAGCGCAATCCCCTGTAAATTCTTTGCAAAAACTCTCTTGCTGATTTGTCTATGTAAAATTCATCATAATATTGCGGCTTTGTTTTTTTCAAGATTCTCCAGAAAGGAGAGCTTATGTTAGGATAAGGGTATTTTGTTAATATTATACTATTACATACATCTCCTGGAAAATCAACTCCACGGTTGCATTTTGTTGAGTAAAGAATATCTGTTTTTGCTTCCTTGAATTGTTTTATGTTTTCAGAAGTTTTGTCTTCATATTGCATTTTTGACAGTTTTTCCTGCGTCATAATATCCAGATTATACATTTTATTTTCATTTTCTGTCGGAAGGTCATTAAAAGAGTTGACATGCACAAGAGCTGGCTTTTTACAATGCTCAATGCATTTTGAAAGCGCTCTTAAATACTGCTCACGGCTTACTCTTTTCTGCTGAAAGTTAGTGTATTTGCAGTCAATTTCATATCCTATCTTTTGTTTTGTGATCTTGCCGGGCATTTTTGTCTCTGCCTCTATGATTTTAAAATCTTTCAACCCAAAGATATCCTTAAGAACTTTTTCAGAATGAATAGTGCCTGACATCATTACTATGACTTTGCTCTTGTCGAGCATTTCCTTGAATCTTTTCTCAAGGTTTATTGTTACAATTTTTGCAAAAATATCCCTGTCATCTTTTTCAAAAGTAACATAGGTTTCATCAGCAAAATGCTCAAATGTCCGCGCGACTTCATCGCAATGATAGCAGTAATTTTCCTCATCACATTCAACAACATTCATTAAGTCATTGTCCAAAAAATACCTTAATAGTTCATGAATTTTTGTCTCTTTCAGAGGAATTATTTTTCCCTCGACAGCCTGCTCTTCAATTTTTTCGTCTTTTGTAATCTCTCTTGCAAGAATAGCCATGTTGTTTATTTCCTCATTCACTTTTGCATTTTCTGAATACAAAGTTCCTAAAGCCATGTATAACCTGTTAAGATTTATTGCCTTTTGGTTTGAAAAACTGTCAAGGAATTCATCACATTCATCTATAATCTCTATTTCTGTCAATGGTTTTCTGTTCATCAGCATCTCTATTTTGTATTTCTGGCTGTTGAAGATAATCACATCAGCATCAATATATGAATTAAACTGATCATAATAGCCGCATCCTTTTTTTCTCTGGCAGATCTTGTATTTGATATTGTTTAATCCATCATATTCCCTAAAATTTCCAATGTCAACCTCTGCTTCTTCAGGTATTATAGGGCTCCAATAAGGGCATACAGGAGCAATTGACATTCTTCTTAGATAATTCATGTTTAGAAAATTATAGTTCTTTAATTTAGGGTTTTTCTTTAGATATTTCATGATCATGCTTTTGTTTTTTTCTTTTAATTCTATCTTGCAGGGCAGCAGAGAATTATCACATGAAAAATCAATCTCTTTTTTTGCCTTTTTTATTGTCTCTTTTTCTTTGTTAAAATCAATTAATTTTGAGTCTCTTTCTGTTTTTGAAGAGTTTTCAAATTCTTTTATATTCTCTTTTATGTAGGGACATGAATGATTCTGTCTTCCTGTAATTACCTTAATTTTAAGTTTTTCCTTGTTTTCTTTCAAAAGATATTTCTTGTTTGTGTAATCATCCTCATATTGTTTCTGCAAGGCACGAACAGGAACAACTATAGAGGTTCTGCCAAATTCCTTGGCAAGATTTAGCGCAATAGCGCTTTTTCCTGTGCCGCAAATGCCCTTGATAAATATCACCTTGCATCCTGATTTTATTGATTCAGAAATCTCTTTAACAATATCTTCCTGGTTTTTTCCATTAGAAAAAACCAAGGGTTTCAGGTTTTTGTCTTTTTCATACAGATTCCACATTGACATATCAAAAGAAATCTGTTTATAAGAATTGTTGTTGCAAGAAGGATAGTTAATTCACTTTATTGTTAATGTCATATTCCTGACATCTTTCTTTTATGATATTGATTACTGAACATTATCAACTAATTAGATTTCCTTTCAATAATCTTGTATTTTTTATCAAAATTTTTCTGTTTTATTAGGGAAATAGTGCCCTCAAATATAAGCCCTGCTCCTGCCAAGAACCAGAACCAATCTGAAGAAATATCATAAAATCCCAATAACTTGCCAAGAGTGCCAATAGTCATAAGGATTCCAACAAGAATAAAAGAATTATACATAAAAATATTATTAATTTTCATAACAAAGTATAATTTAAAGACTTTTTAAGTTTTTTTATCAATCAGATTTCACGTTTTTCTGGATTGAGGTATTTTACGCCAAGCTTTTTGCATATTTCCTCTTCTGTTTTTCCTGCTATCATTTTTCCTGTCTTTTTTTCAAAAAGGCCATATTCATTTAGCTTGTATCCTTTTTTTATAGCTATCTTGCGCATCTCAATATTGTAGCTTTTGCTGCCTGTAAAATAAAACAATCCTGCGCCCCATGATTCTGGAGAGAAAACCCTCAAGTCTGCTTGTAGAGATTTTATTATGATTATTGCTTTTCTCGGGCCTTTTGCAAACACTTTCTGTATTCCTTCAATGTTTGTAAAGGCATTTATGATTTTTGCAGGATTTTTTGAAGAAACAATTATATCTATATCGCGGATTGTTGGTTTTTTTCTCCTTACAGAGCCAGCAGCCATTATATTTTCAACTTCTTTTATTTTTTTTAATTTTGCAATTATTTCATTTGCTATTTTTTCAGCTTTTTTCAGTGGAATTCTTTCTTCAGAGCCTTTGCTCTTCATTAAATTAATGCTTTCAAGAATGTCTTTTTCTGATTTTTCTCCAAATCCTGGGACAGATGCTATCTTATGCGAGAGCGCAGCATTTTCAAGCTCTTTGACAGTCTTTATATTAAGAATCTTGTTTAATTTTTTTACTTTTTTCGGACCCATTCCAGGAATTTTCATCAGAACATTTATGTGTGAAGGCATTGATTTCAATAATTTTTCATGTCCTTTTATTTTTCCTGTTTTTATGAACTCAATAATTTTCTTTGCAATTCCCTCGCCTATTCCCGGAAGCTCTTTCAATCCTTCAAGACCACTTTTCTTATACACTTTTTTAACATCGTCTGCATGAGCCTCTAGAACTCTTGCTGCTCTTCTGTATGCCTGCGGCTTCCACTCAACATTCTGCATCTCCAAAATATCGGCAATTTCATAAAAAATATTTGCAATTTCCTGATTTTTCATTTTAAGCTTGTGCATGCAATCCTGCCTTGTCGCAGTCTTCTTTATAATCGCAGTATCTGCACATCCACTTTATGTCTGCATTAAGCTTTGCTTCTGCTTCAGGCATTTTGTCCTGCTTTAAACTTTTGTCAAGAGTATTAAATTTTTCAATTATTTTATTTATTATCTTCTCATTATATTTTATATCAAACCATTTTGTCTTGAGATTGTCTTTTTGTATGTATAAAATCATGCCATTATGCACTTCTGTAGCATGCATATAAAGCTGCAGCTGCATTTCATGCTGCTTATTATAATATTCGGGCAGCATTTTTGTTGATTTAACCTCAACAAGAATTTTTTCATCACTGATTTTCACAAGAATAAGATTGTCCACTCTGCCCGAAATCATGAACTCTTTTTCCTCTATCTTGATTGGCATTTCCTCACTCAAAAGCTCAACTTCAGGGTTTTTCTCGCTTCTTATGACTTCAGAAATAAATTCATGAAGCATGTTTCCTGCCTCAAAAATCCTCATAAGCTCTGCCTTAACTTGTTTTGGCCTTTTGTAGGAAAACCATGTTTTTCTTATGCAGCCGCCTATCTCGCTCGGATAATATCTTCCTATCTGCTTTGGCTTGTATTCCTGCAAGAGGTACTGGTCTACAAGCTTGTTGAAATCAATTGTCATATTATTACAAAGAAACAGCTATTTTTAAGACTGTCGCTATTTTGTTTGAATCTACTGCTTGACAAAGCGAATTTCCTTAATTGCTTTTATATTAGAAATTAATTCAGGAGGAGAATGTTTGTTATTTTGATATCTTGTAAGGGCATAACCATTTGTCAGATAATCTGTTTTTTGCTTGAATATATTTATATCATATTTTCTGATAGCAGAGTCTATATCAGCAAAAACCCCTGGTTTGTCCTCATGCATAATCACTAAATTGTATGTCATCATGTTCTCTTCATCTTTTTTCTTTATCAGATTTACTGCATCTGAAATATCGCAATGTTTAAGATAGTTTACAATTATATTGGCTATCTCTATGCTTGTTTTTCTTTGGCCTTCTTTTGTTGACGCTCCCAAATGTGGCAGTGCAATAAAATTGCTGTCTCCTAACTCTAAAAGCTTGTTCTGGAATTTCTCTCCTTTTTTTCCTTCTTTCTTGAATACATCTTTTGCTGCTCCTGCTATTGTCCCGCTTTTTAATGCCTCATACAATGCATCTTCATCAACATTTCCTCCGCGGGAAACATCAATAAGATAAGCTGTTTTTTTCATTTTATTCAGTTCATTAATGCTTATTACTGGCTTTTCCTGTTTTGGAACATGTAAAGTGATATAATCTGATTTTTGAATCAATTCCTCCAAAGAAACAAGATGTTCAGAATCCATGTTAGGGTAAGAATCATAGCATATAACATCCATTTCAAGCCCTCTTGCTTTCTGTGCAACTCTTTTTCCTATTCTCCCATAACCTATTATTCCTATTGTTTTCCCGGCAATCTCATAGCCGTTTCCTTTTTCCCAGTTTCCTTGTTTTAATTGATTATTAGAGTAAATAATTTTTCTTGACAAATCAAGCATGGTTCCGATAGTCAGCTCAGCAACAGCATTTGTTGCTCCTGAAGGAGCTCTTACAACAACAATTCCTTTTTCACTTGCAGCCTTTTCATCTATATTGTCTGTTCCAACTCCTGCTCTTCCTATTATCTTCATTTTTTCAGAATCTGCAGCATCTATGACTTCTTTTGTGACTTTTGTTGCGCTTCTGACTATTAAAGCATCATATTGGGCAATCTGTTTTAACAGTTCCTCTTGTGATAATTTAACATTATTAACCTCTAAGTTAGCTTCGAGCAATCTGTTCAGGCCTTCTTGCTCTATTCCATCAGTTATTAACACCTTCATTTTATCTGTACCACCTTTTTAGCTTTGTATCAAAAAGCTGAACTCTCTCTTTATCGTCCCTGTAAATCTGAACAGGATTATTTATAGAATCTGAAAGAATTATTCCGTCATAGGTTATTTCCCTGACATCTTTTTCTGTGGCTATCTTTAATTTGGAATAATGCCCTGTTTTTAGGTCTCTAGAATGACCTGCAGGACCCATTATACCGTTGCTTTCTTGCCTGAATGTGGAGCCAATTTCCTCTATTGTCTTAAGAACCCCTTCTAGTAGTGGTTTTGAATTTCCCTCAGCCATGCTGTATAGAGAATTGAATATTTTATAAAGATTATGGTATTATTTTTCCACTATATTTTTAGCAATTTTCGCCAAAATAGTTAAAAATGAGAAAGCGAAAATAATTTAAACCTCAATTACTATAATAAAATGGTTAAAGGAGAAAAATGGACATAGAAAAAGACATTGAACCACAGTCATTTAAAAAGAGCATTGAGAAATTTGAAGTAGCTAGAGAAAATGCTGACAAGGCTGATTTGAGCTTTGACGAAGAAAAGAAAATGCAGATTGAGGATATGAAAGCAAAGTATGGCCGCTTTATCTGCCCTTATTGCAAATGCTATCTTGCTAAGAAACAAACCTGTGCCTGGAGATATTCTACTATAATGCTTAAGAGAGTTGCAAAAGCTCTGCAAGAAAGAGTCATGGTTGGAGCAAAACCGCAATTTTGTGAGCTATTTGAGCAGAAACAGATAAAAGAAGAAGATATCAAGAAAGAAAAAGTACACTGGAAAGAGCGCGTAATGAGTGGTGGAAGCTTGGCCAATCCAAGAACAGGCAGAGTAACAACTCAATAAAGTTTTTCTAGATGTTAAAATAAATTTATCCTGAGATATTTCTATTAATAGATTAATTCTTTTATTTTTGCCCAAGCAGGGATATTGTAAAAACAACAACGTACATCACAAGCCCGTAAAAACATGTTGGCAAGCCAAGAATGTTCATACAGCCCCCAGCAGTGCATGAAGCTTTTGCAGACATTTCTGTAAATGTCAAATACCCTGAAAACAAAATTCCTATAAAGGATATTATTGATATCACTCTTAAAGCTATTTTTGATTCCATAATTTTCTAAAGAAAAAAGAGTTTTTATTCTTTTCTAAAATAAGCATGCCTTTCATAGCCTGCAACAAGAACAAACATCTTTTCTTTTTTGTCCCTGAAAAATTCATCGCATGCTTTCTTTACTCCTGGAAACATGTCATAGATTTTTCCATTATGGCCTATAAACTTGCTGAATTCCTGCTGAATTTTGGGATGAATTTTTTCATCATGATAATCATCAACTACTGCAACAGCATTTTTAGAAAGCCTTGGATAAACATTCTCAAGGCTTTCTTTTATTGAAGAATAGCAGTCACTATCAAGATGTGCAAAGCATATCTGCTTTGGAAGCTCTTTTAAAGTGTCTTTAAACCAGCCTTCATGCATCTCAGGCAGTTTTAAATTGAATTTTTTGAAATTCTCAATAAACTTTTGCTTTGTTGCTGCAAGATTCTTTGTTTTTCTTTTTCCATCATTCTCTGTTTTTTCAGGCAATCCCTGAAAAGAATCAAAAACATGCAGTATTTTTTTGCTGTTTGCTTGATCAAGGGTTTTCTGCAATATTGCTGCAGTCATTCCTGCATGGCATCCAAGTTCAACAACATCTCCGGGAACATTCAAAAGCAAAACGCTGTTTAAAAGATGATAAATATTTATTTCCTGCTCTACATTCATCATCTTGTTTTTCTCAATCTGGTTCATTATATCCAGAATAAATGAGTTGTCCATTTTGACAATAACAAATATTTAAATAAATACCTTTCTATCAGGGGATATGAACCTTTTATGTAAAGCATTGGGAATAGCTGATATAATTGCCGCAGTATTGTTGTTTATTTATGTCCCGCAAAGCCTTTTGATACTAAAATATCTTTTTTCTGTTATTCTCGCTGTCAAGGGCATAAGCAGCTTAGTTGGATAATGTTATTACAGATATAGTGTAAGGGAGTATAAAAAATTATAAAAACAGGCTTTTCTTGTTTTTAACATGGATAACTTTGAAATGGACATTAGAAAATTAAAAAAAGAGATTGAAAAAAACCCCCTTGATGCCATGGCCTATTATAATCTGGCTAAGAAACTATTCTCAAAGCCCTTGGATGACCTTGATTCTATAGAAGAGGTAAGAAATGCTTTGAACAGGGCAGTTTACCTTTCTCCAAATTTATTTATGGCCCACTTTTATCTTGGAAGATTGCACCTCTTACTGAAACAATATGCTGAAGCTGAAAAAGAATTTCGCGAGGTATTAAAAATACAGCCAAATTCAATACTTGCAAAAGAATATCTAACAAAATGTCTTAAAGTAAATGAAATTAGTGAAAAGCCAGATAAAAAGACAATGAGTGTGAGAGACTTCTTTTTTATGTTTGAAAATGAAATAAGAAAGTTCATTGAAGAAAGATTAAGAAGCGAATATGGAGAAAATTGGCTTTATCATGGCGTGCCAAACAAAATAAGGGGAGAATGTGCAAAAAGAAGAGAAGAAGGCTTGGAAAATGAGCGTGAGCTGCAATTACTACACTTTGCAGACTTTCATGACTATCGCGAGATAATAGAAAGAAATAAAGTCTTGTTTGCATCTATTTTTGATATAAAGGAATGGCAAAAAAGATTGTCCGAACTTGAACCAATTAGAAATGCTCTTGCGCATAGCAGGCCAATTTCCCAGGAAGCTGATAAAAGGATAAAATCTTATTATGAAGAGTTCATGAAGGTAAAAGTAAAATGAATATCTTGCCTTTTTTAATTTTAGGAATAATTGCAATTGTTCTTATTGGTTTTGCAATCAAGACAACATTTAAGATTGTAAAAATAATCCTTATGCTTGTTTTATTGTCATTTATCATATGCAGTCTGCTGTTTGCATATCTTTCATATGTCAAGCCACCTGTAATAAGCGAGCCAATAAAGGAAGTTCATGAAATGTCTGCAATAAAAATGCTTTACAAGATTATTAAAGAAAGCAAGGAAATGCACAATGACAACATAAACACAGTTTCATTCTCGCCTTGGATAAGTGATTATGGCCCTGATGGAAAAATTGAAAAAAGATATTTCAGCAAAACAATAACCATTATCACAACGGGAACAGCGCGCCACTATAAATTCCGCGTTCATCTTGCCCTTGATTCAAATGCAAGAGGAAATCTTCTTGAAAAAAAAGGAAAAAAAGAAATTAATGATACCACAGCATTTCTTGCAAATTTGGAGCCAATTGTTCTTTATTATGCAGAATATGCAAACAAGACAAAAATAGAATATTTCACACCATTCATGAATCTTGGCTGTGTTGTAGGAAAAGAAAAAGCAGATGCATGGTATAGCAAGATTCTGCCAGAAATTCAAAAAAGATATTCTGGCGAGATAATAGCAAAGAATGAATGCTAAAATGTCAAAAATAAAAAATGCATTCATATGGGCTGTTAAGATCTTAAGAAAGCACAAGGTTCCTTTTTTCTTGACAGGCGGATTTGTAGCAAGGATATATGGCTCCAAAAGAAAATTTGATGACTTGGATTTTTTTATTCCAAATGAAAAATTTAAAGATATTTATGGGGAGATTAAAAAATATTTGACATTTGGACCAAAAAGGTATACTGACCGGTATTTTAATATACCTATAGCAGCCACCCTTAATTACAGGGGTCAAGGGATTGATTTTGTAGGTTGGAAAAATGCAAAAATATTTGACAAACAAAGGAAAAAATACAGATTGTACAGAAATTATCCAAATAGCAGAACTGTTAAAATGAAAATATTTGGAATTCTTGTCCCCATTGTTAAAAAAGAGGAATTGATCAGAGTCAAGTTAAGATTAATGAGGAAGTCAGATAAAGAAGATATAAGAGATATGCTAAAAAATAATAATTAGTAATGTAATTTATCATATTTCTTTCTTATGGTCTTAGAAGATATTAAAAATAAGATATTAACAACAAATTAGTAATGTCTTTTATTAATGATTTCTTTTTTCTTAATGGATTGAGAGATATTAATAATAAAGCAGTAATGTTCTATCAATTACTTCCCTTCTAAGAGATATAACTTTATCAAACCCCTAATACATTACTGAAATCGTCAATAAAAAGCTTTATAAATCAAATCTCATTCTTATAATTGGGGTAAGCAATATAGCTGACTTTCGGAGTTCAGTTTTTAATTAAACAATCTCTGATTAGATAAGAGATGAATTCTGAGGAAGGTCCACTCACCCATCATAAGATGAAAGTGCCACTCTCGTGAGAGAGCGTGTGAAAGCGCGGGCTCTGCGCACAAAATCCAAAGATTTTGGCGCCTTGAAAATTCGCAAGAATTTTCTTGGGAACAGAAACGACACAGCTTTTGCTGAGCTATGAGTTGTGAAAGAAGCTTAGAAGCAAAAGATTTGATGAAACGGCTAACCTGGCTGGTGCAAGTCTTTAACAGACGCTGAGTAGAATGTCAGTACGTTCTTTCCTTACGGAGAACGACAAAAAGTGGCCTATTTTTGCTTACCCTTTATTTTTTCTTTGTGAATGCTATCTCTATAGTATCTTTAATCATAGATTGGGCAGAAATAAACTTGTAATCATAATCTTTATCTCCTGTTATGTAAAAAGGGATTCTTGATCCTGCAGGATCATTTGCATAGTAGGTTGCATCTCCTTTCTCAGGAGAGTATAAAACATTTAATTTTGTCAAAATTTTTGCAGGGTCATTTTTTCGGCTTTTTATGTAAAAAACCGGGCCATCTTTTCCCAAATCCATTGAGGCATCGCCTTCATCAATAATCCATGACCACCCCTCTGTCTGAGGGCATGAAACCCTGATGTCTCCAATTGAAGATATCAACTTTTCAAGAGCATCATAATTATTCTGGTTCTGGCACCCATACATGCATACCTCAAGAGAAAGAATATATTTGTTGAGCCTGCTTCTCTCCTTCAAATCAATTGAAAATTCCTGCTTTAAATAATTTGAGAGATATTCTTCTACATTTGCTCTCTGATTTATAAGAACAATCTCATAATCTCCCCTTTTTAGCTGTTGAGAATGAAGCTCTTTATATTTCTCCAGGCATAATTGGTTGGAATATTTTTCTTTCAGCTGTGAAATGCTTTTTGGAAAAATTGTGGGGGTATTTCTTATATCCATGCCTTTTTTGAAGTATTTTATGTCTGCAATCACTGGCTCGGCCCTTTCAATAATATCTCTAACACATAAAAAAGGATAACTATTGCTTCCTCTTGTGCTAAAGTTTATTGAGCCAAAAGAATTTTTTGAATCCAGATATATATCGGGATTTAACTCCGCGCCATTATTTTTTACAGAGTTTATGATATCTGATTTTAATTTTGAAAGAAATTTTGAATCTTTAAGCTTCTGCTCATCCATTCCGAAAAGTCTAATGTAGAGATTTTTCTCTACTGGATTGAATTTTTTAATGTTAGTTTCATTGTTTCCGTTCACCATTTTAGAAATCTTTAATCAAAAATTTTCTTAGAATACAATAAGGAATAACTAATTTCTTGTGATTATATAAAAAAATATAGATATTTTTTTCGTTTATATTAAATATTTTACTCATCTACGCCCGTTCTCACCTATTGAAGTTAAATTTGAAATCATCTTTTATAATTTTTACAATCATCAAAACTATTTAAACTTTTCTAAAAAAATGGAAAATTTAAAAATGCCGGAAACATGGAAATAATATGCTAACTGAATTTTTTATCTGCGCTTTTATAATATTATTTGCAATGTTCTGGCCGCGCCTGATTGGTGGGGCAGAATGGGAGCCTGCAAGCATGCGCGTCGTGAGAAAGATGTTAAAAATGGCAGGAACAAGCAAGAACGACATTGTTTATGACTTAGGATGCGGTGATGGCAGATTTGTTGTTTCTGCAATAAAAGATTTTCATGCCAAAAAAGCTGTTGGAATAGAAATTGACCCTCTGCGAGTTCTTTTTTCAAAGTTAAGAACAATAGGAATGAAAAATGCAAAAATAATTTTTGGCAGCATAACAAAAAAAGATTTTAGCGATGCAACTGTAATCACCTGCTTTCTCAGGGCAAATACAAATTCTTCTATACAAGACAGGTTGTCAAAACTTAAAAAAGGAACAAGAATTGCCAGTTATATATGGAAATTTTCAGGCTGGAAACCTGTTAAAGTTGATGAAAAAGAGAAAATATCATTGTATATCATAGGAAAGACTTAAAAATAACCTTTTATTCTTTTTATTCATGGGAAGGTAGCTCAGCCTGGGAGAGCACACGGCTGAAGACCGTGTGGTCGGGGGTTCAAATCCCCCCCTTCCCATTTTTAAAAATGAAAAGAGGATATGCGATAATTTTTTTGCTGACTATATTGGCATTATTAATAATAGCAGTAAGCGGCTGCAAACAAAGTGTTCTTAAAACAGAAGAAATAAAAGAACTGTGCATAACTGAATGTTTGAAACAAAAGGATTTGATTAATCTTTCTTCACAATGCTTGTTGAATCCTATTCCAGAAACAAATTGGGTTTGCGACATTGCTCACAATCCAAGAACAGAAGAGGATAATATTCCTGATAACCAATGTTCTTCATACAGGGAAGGAAAGGCAAAACATTTCATTGAAGTAACCCCTGAATGTATTTTTATAGGGGCTAATTAATATTGTTAATGTTTATTTTTGATATTCTTGATTAATGACTTCAGAAAACAATACATTAACAATTATCAGT
>Ga0315289_10008643_pt1 | contig 14699 bp, 14 predicted proteins | sample YL17G11_40_MG_FD_203452 | JGI IMG/M metagenome (GOLD analysis project Ga0315289, IMG submission 203452) | Sediment microbial communities from Yellowstone Lake, YNP, Wyoming, USA - YL17G11_40 | ecosystem: Environmental > Aquatic > Freshwater > Lake > Sediment | place: USA: Wyoming | collected...
CACTATACAATGTCCTCATAGGATTAACCGCAAACCCGTGACCCAAGACGAGACGAAGAACAAATCACCTAGAGAAAAGACTCATCAGAAACCAGTTGTGCAACACACCAAGCCGCAGGAAAGACTATTAGGTAAGTAGGTTCGACCAGATGGCTATGTCGCACATACCTGTCTATCATCAACCGTTCGCTATCAGCGAGTGCAAGGCGAGGTTAGATAGAATCCAGAAGAGAATGAGTGAACAAGACCTCCATGCACTGCTAGTCACAAAACCTGAGAACATATACTACGTCAGCGGATATCGTTCAGCGGGTCACGGAGTAGCTCCCATTCATGTGTTGATTGTTCCACGTGAGGGTGAGCCTCGAATCTTGGCCCGAGTCCTCGAGAGGGAGACTGTGCTGCGATTCTCTTGGACTAGAGATCCCGTGTTCTACAGGGACTTTGAAGATCCGTTCGTGGCACTGCGAAGGGTCATCGGGGAGATGGGGCTGTCCGAACCCAAGAGGATTGGCCTTGAGATGGGGTCGTGGTATATGCCTGCACGAACTTGCGAGAAACTCCGAGCGACATTTGCTACTACAGAGTTTAGAGACTGCACCGGGCTCATAGAGGAATTTCGAATGGTCAAGTCTCAACAGGAACTGGAGTATATGAGAAAGTCAGCCAAGCTGACGGAGATTGGTCTCACGAAAGGGATAGAGGCCACCGAGGTGGGAGCGCACGAGTACGAAGTTGCCGCCGAAATATTGCACGCCATGTATAAGAACGGACAGGACGACTCGATGTCAACTTGGTTTAGCGTAAACTCAGGTCCATCGGGAGGATGTGGTCACGATTCATACCGAGACAAGATCATTGAGAAGAACGATCTAGTTTACATCGAAGTAACAGGTTGCCACCACTTGTACATGACCAATGGAATAGTGGCAATCTACATGGGGAGGGCGCCCAGCAAGCTTCGCGAGATCCACGAGGTGACCGTCCGGCTGCACAACGAGTGCGTCAGGGCGTGTAAGCCTGGCGTCACGGGTGAAGAGGTTTGGAGCGTGGCGGACAGAATTAACAGAGCTGCAGGGCTAGGCGAATACGGTAGAAGAATAGGCGTTTCGCTGGGTCTATCTGCACAGCCGAACTACTTTGTCAGCGAGGGGTATGATCTGATAAAAGGTGAGAAGAGGCCCCTGAAGGCGGGTATGATACTTTCCATCGAACCAGGAACAGGCGCCTTCGGCATAGGAACCGAGAAGATACCTGTGGGAACAGTGGTCGGAAGCGATATTATCATCACCGAGAACGGAAACGAGCAACTCGTCGCACCAATGGTTGAGCTCATAGAGAAATGATTGGGAGCTTACTCTTTTTCTCCTATTGTTAGACCTCTGAGTCGAAGCCTTGCCCGCGAGTGGTAGCGGGCGCAAGAGATATTACAGTACTGTTGTAGCTTTTGGGAATTAGGGCGGATAGGTGACCTATGATGGAAAGAAGACAGTGGCTCAAAACCATGCCTCCAACACTAAACGAGGACAAACCATGAGGCGAACGCAGTTCTCTCCAGAAGAAGTCTTAGGATACGTAGAGTCGTTGTCCCGAATAGGCGAAAGAGCGGCCGGTACCGAGGAGGAACTTGAAGCGGCAAGGCTGATCGAAAACGAGTTTGAAGCGATAGGCTTGGTGAAGGTTCACCTTGAATCCTTCCCCGTGGTATGTCGAAAGTATGGGGCTTGCCAGCTGCAGATGCTGGAACCGACTCTCAACAAGGTGCCATGCACTAATGCCGGAACAAGCCCCTCGACACCCGATGAAGGGATATCAGCTGATCTGATTGATGGAGGTTTCGGGACAGCGAGAGATTATCAGATGCTAACAGACAGAGGAGTGCATCTGGCTGGAAAGATAGCTCTCATAGAGAGAAGTGACAGACTGACCTGGTGGCCTGACCTAGCTTGTCGCTTAGCAGCGGATCTTGGAATTGTCGCGGTGATATTTGCCTCGAATTTCTCGGAGCACACGGCCTTCAGAAAAGAGGCATTTCCCTTTGCGCCTGTGCCGGCAGTTTCCATCCCCTATCGCGAGGCTCAAGCACTACGTGACATGCTTCGAAGACATAAGGTGAAGGTCGCACTCAAGAACATTGTTGAGATAGAACAGAACGGAGTCTCCTACAACGTCATAGGAGATCTGAAAGGGTGCAAGTTCCCCAAAGAGCTAGTCATAGTCAGCGCTCACCATGATAGTTGGTTTGAAGGAGCAAACGATGATGCAATTGGGGTGGCTCTTATGCTGGAGGCGGCAAAGGTTCTCAAAGAGGAATATAAGCCAAAGCGTACCATCAGATTCGTATCCTTCGGTGCTGAGGAATCCGGCTCAAAAGACTTCTTTGAGTGGGCTGTGGGATCCTACAACTACGTACAAGGTCAAGATATCAAGAACGCTGTGGCAAACGTCAATCTTGACGTTCCTGGGTACGGAGACTCGGTTGTTGCACGCACGACTCCTGAAATGGCCATGACGCTGAGGAATCTGACAAAAGACCTAGATCTCGAATCGGTTTTCACCGTTATGGATATGCCTACAAGTTCCACCGATCAGTGGTCATTCGTAATGGCTGGCGTACCCACTGTAGACTTTGGATTTGTGAAAGACGGTCCTTATCAGAAAATATACCATACTAACTACGATACTCCCGCAAATGTGAGTTACTTTCTCTTCGCCCACGTGTCACGCGTCCTGTCGGCCCTTGTGAAGATGCTGGGTTCGGCCGAGATTCTTCCATTCGATCTTCTTTCGACCGGAGAGAGATTGGAAAACGAAATTGCTTGGGGAAGGACTAGGTTGAAGAGAGTCGTTGACGTTTCTGAAGCTCTGAAGTATTCAAGGAGGTTCCGAGTTCTCGCCAGAGAATTCGGTAGACTGAAGAGGAATGCTGTGGATGGCATAGACGTCGAGATGATGAACAGACTCCAGCTTGAGACATGTTCGTTGCTGAACAAGAGCATGATCGGCACGGGAGGAAGAGCGAACAAGGAAGTTGCTCACGTGATCCTGGAGCATTTCGATGCACTTCTGAGACTGAAAACAGGCCTAGACGCCTTAGAGAGGAGAGACATTAAGAAAGCGGTAGCCACTCTGAGTTTCATCAGAACTTTGGACTGGGGGTTGAACGTCAACCCTAACGTGTACGATCGCACCTTTGACTTGATGGTGAATCATAGCCGTTACCGAGGAATCTACGTCAACATCTTGCGTGAAATTCTCTCTCTCAAGGAGAAGAACAAGAGCGAGTCCTCTGAGACCTCAAGTGAGGTGTCTTCCATCAGGAAAAAATACCAGCTGACGAGAGTCGCTGTCAGAGAAGACATTCTAAGTCTAGAAGCCGCCATCAAGGATTGCTGTGAGAACATGGTGCGGGCGTGTATGGTCCTACGTAGCCGTTAACAGGCGCTCCTGCAAGCACACACAGTCAGACTCCCTGCTTCGTCGGTTCCCTATCGGTGCCGCTGTTCACCATATTTACCAGCGTCACGATGTCGAACACAGGCAATTTGGTCACTCTACGTATGGCTCCTGCGAAGGGCGACAGGTCTGTACACTCCAATACGATGGCAGCTGTGTCAGGATCTTGGGTAGCTGCTCTTCTGGCAACTCCTATAACCGCAGTTTCGAACTTTCTCAAGTTCAAGGTTCCCTTCTTGCTTGAGACCGCACTCAGAAACCCCCGTTCTCTTTCCATTCCAAAAATGCGGACTCCTGCCTGATTAATGCCAACCGCCTTGAGGTGGCTGTTGGTCAGTAGAGTCTTATGGGCTGTTATTATGCCGACTTTCTTCTTCCCGATCATCCTATGTATCATCGGAACAAGAAGCAGGCTGGAAGTGAAAACAGGTACCTTCACGGAATTTGACAGCTCTCGTTGCCATATCGCATTAAAGCCACAGTCTGTCGTTATCGCAGATACCCGCTCTTTCTCTAGTTCCCTTGCGGCTTTGACAAGTAGCCTCAGAGTCTTCAGAGTTGGATTCTTCACGATTGTTTCGAAGTTTGTGCCTTGGACTCTTTTGATTCTCACTGGAAATTTGAAAGTCCTAGGATTCCACACGACGCCCGCGAGCTTTTGCGTTGCAGTATCCTCCCCCCAGCACAGAATACCTATCATCTTGTGATCACACTGCGTTTACGCATACATACACGACAAGATCTCCTGGTCACGATCACCTATTGAAGCGCAACATAGGCTCCTCATGCCACACAGGGGGTTCGATGTGGAACGTGTTGAAGCCCCACATGATCACAAAGGTTTCTTTTCCGTCATTGACTATCTTGTGTTTGGTTCCGGGCGGCATGTATATGAGTGTTCCAGGAGTAGCGGCGATTTCTTCTTCATCAACCGTTACCTTCGCGCTTCCCGAAACCACATAATAGAACTCGGCTTCTTTTTCGTGATGATGCAGATAGTGAATGTCGCCGGGATCCAACTCAGCAATACCGAACTGCAAGCCATTGGAACCTTCGATTTCTTCTTCGAGAAACGCCCTTGCCCTAGTCCTGTCTAACGGGAATACTTCGGGCGCGCTCTTGTATCCGTAAAACCAGCCCGGCATTTCTTGCGGTCTGATTACCTTAGCCTTGCTCATGCGTGTGGGCTGGTTCCAGTTTCATTTATCTCTTCCGTATTTGTGCCAGTGAAGCAGCTCAGCCAGACCGATTGTGCGGGGCCAGTATCCTGCGATTGAGCAATAGAACACGAAAATGGCGTGGCCTTTCGCAGGCTAGTCACCCATGAAAAGGGTCTTGGTGGGAGTTCTCCTTTGCTGTGCCTTCTCGCCAACGTTACCATGCGATGGCGCGTATCTTCTCAAGTTTTGACTGGTAGAGGTCGTTCTTCATCTGAGGGTATGGTTGTCGTTTCGTTAGTATGTGCCATATTACAATGGTCAGTTTGGTTGCAACTCGCACGATCGCCTTGTTCTCATTGCTCCTTGAAGCGACTCTCTCGTATAGTTGCTTCATTCTTGGATCGGTCTTCGACGCCGCTCTCGCCGCTTCGTTCAGTATCCACCTGACGCGCTTGTTGGAATCCTATCGATGCACGATACCGCTTCAAAGTCCAGCTGCAGAAAAATGCGACTCCTAAGACAGTCTTCATGAATACCGCCAAAGGAGGCCGACAGGAGTATGTGCATATTGGGTTCTTTGAATTTCCCTTGGACGGAAGACTTCGCCGACTTCAAGTCCACAAGAGTGGACTTTCAAACCCCTTTCCATATGAATCGCTATTTGCATCTTTCAGAGACCGGACGTCAGGAATTGAGACCTATGGTGCTGGTCGTTACCTTGACATCGCGGTGAGCGAATCCGGAGTGTACAAATTGGATTTCAACAAGGCGTACAACCCATTGCGCGCGCACAGCGACGATTTTAGCTGTCCTATTGCACCCAACGAGAATCGTTTGGATGTCGGGATAAGAGTCGGAGAGAAAATCTACCGCCAACACTAGAGTTGTCCGTCTATGCAAGTCACAACCCGCAGATCATATCAGGCCTATTCCTTTAGGGCAGAATCCAAGAATTGTTGTGCGATCGAACCGAAAGTCTGGTCCTCATACGAGCGCTAAGGGCTGTGTGAGTGTCGCCAATATCGACCAGCTGTTCATCACGGCGAAACAGTAGGCGTAACACTTCCCAATATCGCAGCCTGGAAGACCCTCCAATCTATCATGTCATCGTCCGTGAAAGCGACCGCGCCGCTCGTGACACCCCAGCTCACTTTGCGGCTGGATTCTCGTCTTCAAGGATTTCCTGGTAGGTTCTGCCGAGTTTGTCAGAGAAACCAGCGATTTTGTGCATACGGTTCTTCGTCAGGATCTTTGTAAGAGCCACGGTGCCCGCCGTCACTGACAATGGGTTGGAGTTGAACGTGCCAGCATGCGAAACTAGTCCCGGTACAACTGTCTCCATGATTTGCTTTCTTCCTCCTATTGCCGATATTGGAAGCCCTCTACCAATCGCCTTGCCCATCGTTATGAGGTCACCCTTTCTTTGAAGTGACCCTGGGCGCCTCCACAGAACCTGCCGCAGGTCTTCATCTCATCGAATATCAGCGCGGATGAGCATTCATCGGCTATGTGCCGGACTGCTTGGACGAGCCCAGGCTTAGGTTGTGCACATCCATGTTCGTTGGGATCGGTTCCAGAATTGTCGCGCCTACTTCGTCACCACGCTTCTGCATGACATGGTCAAGTGCTTCGATATCGTTGAACGGAGCTTTCAGCGTGTTCCGAAAAACGGACTTCGGCATTCCTATCGACGCAGGGACCTGATTGGGATCTTTCGGATGCCCGGACTCTGCTCGCGCAGATTTCACGTTAGCTACAACTGCATCATGCCCTCCTTGAGAGCAACTCTCATATTTCACAAGCCTATCACGTCCCGGCAAGTGCGCCAAACGTAATGTTGTAGTCTAAGTGCTCGTTACTCCTACAACCTGCACCCTTCTCCTTGTGAGAAGTAGTCAGAATAAGGGGCTGCAAGACGACACAATAGACATTGACAGTCTGGACTAGAAGGAAGATCAGCGATTGCTTCGCGCCTATCGAAGTTTTGCTCTTGCTGAAGTGATGAGACCTGCCAAACCTCTCGGAGCAAAGACCATGGCGACAATTAGCAACAAGCCGTAGACGACCACTTGCAGGACTGCAAACGGTCGCCAAATTTCGAAGAACGGTATCAGAATGAAGCCAGCCACCATTGGTCCCCAGAGAGTTCCTCTGCCACCCACATAGGTGGTCGAGAGAACCTGCACAGTTAGTGTGACGCCAAAGATGTCGGGAGTCAAGACCCCAACCCAATTGGCGTAAAAGGCCCCTATGAGGCCAGCGAAGAAGCTGGCAAGCATGAAGTTGAGCAGTTTGTACCTAGTTGTGTCGATGCCGAGCGTCTCTGCCGCGTCCTCATCTTCGCGGAGAGCTTTGAATGCTAGACCTGCCTTGGAGTTGACGACCTTTCGTAGCACGAAATACATGACCAAACACAATGCTAGGAGCACATAATAGTATGGCAACCTGCTGAAGGAAGAAGGATCTATGGTAATGAGACCCAAGTTCAGTGGCGTATTTCCTTCTACCACTAAACCAATGTACCCTCTCGTGTAGTCGACGAGATTTGCGAAGACCAGTCTAAGAGCCTCGGCCAGAAACCAAGTCATCATCGCGACATACACTCCTCTCAGCCGAAGAGTGAGCACGCCCGCCAGAAAGCCGATTCCAGTCGCAAAAGCCGCTCCTGGCAACATACCATACCAACCAGGTAGACCGAGATGAAAGCTCATCAGACCACTCGTATAGGCACCGATTCCGAAAAACGCTCCAAACCCGAAGTTGAAAATCCGGGCGTAGCCGACATTGAGATCGTAGACTGCAGCCAAGGTGCTGAACACTAAACTGGAAGTCAGGACTGTTACGAGGAATCTGTTGCCGGATAAAAGTGGAGGGATAATAATCAACAATACTATCGGGGATGCGATTCCCAAACTGTTGATCTTCACATTATTTCACTCTTGCTTGAACAGGCCTTCCGGTTTGAAGAGGAGAACAATCATGACAAGCACAACTACCAACACGTTGTTCCAGCCAGCAGAAAAGAAGAACGTCGCAAATGATTCAAAAACCCCAAGCAACAACCCTCCATACAAGGAGCCTCGGATGCTAGCTAGTCCTCCGATCAGAACCACCGCGAAGCCTTTCAGCAAAGGTTCCAGTCCGACGCTAGGGAAGGCTCCATAGAGTGGCAGAAGCAGGCCTCCCGCTAGTCCCGCCAAGAGGGAAGCTATTCCGAAGGAGAGCATGTATAGGAAATCAATGTTTAACCCTAGAGTCTTGGCCACTTGTTCGTTCTCAGATGTGGCTCTTATCCCCTTACCGACGTACGTCCTGTTAACGAAGTAGAGAAAGGAAGTCACCACCAACAAAGTAGCTACGAGAATCACCAGTCGTTGGAAAATCAGTACCACACCGTGTATGTTCATGCTTCCTGGAAAGACGCCTGAAACGATTCGGGCGTCTGCTTTCCAAACAAATAGCACTGAGTTTTCGATGACCAATGATAGACCGAGCGTTAGGACAAATGCGTTGGTGACCCATAGCGAGCCAGAAACCCTGCGAAGCGGACGTAGAATGAACCTTTCAATTGCAATTCCTATGATGAGCAATAGCGCACCAGAGAGTGCTACAGCTACCAAGAAATCCAGTTTCGACAGAACGATAACAAAGTACGTCGCATAGGCGCCCAACATGAAGAAGTCGCCATGTGCGTAGTTTATGACTTTCATGATCCCAAACGTAAGCGTGAGTCCAAATGCCATGAGGGCGTAGATCGAGCCCCTTAGAAGACCATTGACCAAGAGTTGAATCATGAGCACTGGATCAACGTTGATTTGTTGCATTTGCATTATGGCTTCCGCTATCATACAAACGCACCTGATGAAGATGGTGCAGGAATCCTACCGACGAAGATGTATCTAGGCATATAACCACTCACGAACAACATTCTCGATATTCGCGTAGTATTCTGTTCCAGGACCGTCATGTGCATTCTTTCCTAACGCAAGAACGTAGACATGATCGGCAATGGAGATGGCTTTTTTCACGTTCTGGTCCACCATCAGGATCGTGTAACCTTGCGCCTTGAGCTTCTCTATTTCGTTGTAGACTTCTTCTGAAGGGATTGGTGCGAGCCCCGCTGTTGGTTCATCAAGAAGTATTGTGGGTGGTGTTAGCATTAGCCCTCTGCCGATTTCAAGAGTCTTCTGCTGCCCTCCGCTCAATACTCCCGCCCGGGATTCCTTTCGAGTCTCAAGAAGAGGGTAACGAGAATAGGTAGTCGATATAGCCTCCTTCAGCTGTTTTCCCTTTCGTCTCAGAATCCAGCCTCCCATCTCAAGGTTCTCGTGAACCCTGAGACTCGTGAATACGTTGAACCCTTGCATCACGTAGGTAATCCCCCTGCTCAGCATCTTGGCCGGATCCAAGCCTGTAATATCCTGCTCATTGTGGAGGATTCTGCCTTTCGTTGGCTTCAGGAAACCGAAGATCGTCTTCAGAAGCGTTGACTTTCCCGATCCATTCGGACCAACCAAGACGGTCACCTTCCCCTTCTCAGCCTTCAAATTGACATGATGCAGAATTGGGTTCTCCTCGGTGTAACCGGCGGTGACGTGGAGGACCTCTATGGACAAGCTAATGCCCCAGGTATGCCTCGATGACCCTCGGATTCTGCCTAATGTCTTCAGGCGCCCCGTCTGCGATTATTTCGGAGTAGAGGACCGCTATTCTAGTGCAGAGTCCCATCACGCTCGGTATGTCATGGCTGATTATCAGAAACGTCTTCATTTCATCGCGATTCAGCTTCGAGACAATTTCTTCGAGCTCTTGTCGGACAGCTGGGTTGACTCCTGCGAACGGCTCGTCAAGAAGGACCAGTTCGGGGTTCAACATGAGGCATCTAACGAATTCGAGCAGTTTTGCTTGACCACCTGAGAGTTCGGATGCCAGTCTGTTGTGGAATTGTTCAAGCCTAGCGATCTCTAAGAGACGCACGGCTTTCGCGTCAGCTTCTTCTTCTCCTTCTTTGCTTTGACTCACCGTCGCTGTCCGCATATTCTCAAGTACACTCATATCTCTGAATACTCGAGGGATTTGGAAGGTTCGGCCAATACCCAGATTCGCTATGTCATGCGGCCTCATCCGGTCTATCCTATTGCCCTCAAAGTAGATCTCTCCGGAGTCTGGTCTATAGAGCCCGTTGATCACGTTGAACAAGGTGGTCTTGCCAGCTCCGTTGGGGCCTATGATTCCCAGAATCTCTCCCTTCTTGGCCTGAAGGGCAACATTCTTGAGTGCCACGACGCCGCCGAATCTTTTGGTGACGCCCTCGACTTTCAGCTGAGAGTCCATCGAACCACCCCGAGCTGTCCTGCTAGACAGCGAGCCATAAGAAGAAAAAGGAGGGATTTGTGGGGCTATCCTAGCCAAGGAGGTTGTTCGAAGTCTCGCTCTTTTGCGGCCGGCGGCCACACGACCCAGCCGCGACCGTCTCTAAACTGAGTCATAGGTAAAGCAAATCCGAGCCATGGGTCAACGACAAAGTCGTGCATGCTGATCGCTTTTCCAGGTGCGGCTTCAATCGATGTCTGCACCATTCTGTTCATCATGCCCGGTGCCACTCGTGTCTGTTCAAGGGCCCGTACAAGTTGGTCCGGGTCCGTAGTCTGGGCCTGACGAAGAGCAAGGGTCAGGTGTGTGAACTGGTCGTATGCAAACCCTGCGGAGGCCGGTGACGGCTCCGACTGAAACTTTGCCTTGTATCGATCAACCCAAGATCTCTGCCTAGTAGTGGAGATCAGTGGCGTGTCCATAGAAATCACGTATTCAACGGCATCTCCCACAGTTTGATATGGGTCGCCGAACCAAGTTACGCCATCCAAGAGAACCAATGCCTTCAGCCTACTCTGGAACTCGCGCGTTTGGTCAAGAAAGCTCTTGAACATGGACTGACCGCTTGCCAGATAGCATACCATGCCAGCATCTAGGCCGACGATTTTGGTCAATATTGAGGTGTACTCTGTCGCGCCTACGGGAACATAATCCACCGACACTTGCTCGAACCCAAGTCGATTCAGACTGTCAGCAACTGTTGCGACGAATTCGCGGCTGTAATCGCTCTCCTCGCCTACAACAGCATAGCGCCTGTTCCTCGGCTTGAGTTTTCCTTCCTTGATAAGCTGTTCGAACGCATCTCCGATCAGTCTATAGTAGACGGAGAAAGGCGGCCAGCCCTTGAAGTAGTACTTGTATCTCTCGGGGTTCGAGTTGATCGTATCGTTCAGTTGTGTGGTGATAGCAAAGGATCCAACCCAAACTTTCTTTCGGTCTGCCATGACTTCTATCTGTGATAGAGCTACCGAACTATACCATCCTACCGTGAACAAGTCGACGCCCTCAATGTCAATAGCACTCTCAAAAGCCCTGCGACCAGCTTCGGGATCAGTGGAATCTACGTCAACAAATTCAACGTCACGAAGCTCCCCGTCGATCATCATAGGGTAGAATCCAGCTGCCTTCAGATCTTCGTAGGCCAATAGTACGCCATTGTGAAGGTTCTGACCAGATAACGCCGCGGTCCCTGTCATCGGTCCAGTAATCCCTACTTTGAGCGGTTTCCCTAGAGGTGTGCCGGATGTTGTACGAACAACTCCGCTCGTTGGCTGCGAACCATAGTATGCGGCAACTCCCAAGCTGCCAATAACAGCTCCACCGATCGCTGCCCCGACTATCTTCTTCACTGCGCTTCTTCTATCGAGACGCTCTTGTTCAGCTGTGTTCCTATCATTCAAGATATTTCCCCGACAACAGCTGTCCAGTTTATCTATTTAAAACTTGGCCAACATCCATTATGCGTGCGGGCAAATTGGACATCTTCGACAAGCTGGGAGTAGCACACTCCTGCTGGTGTTAAGAGGTTGAGACTTCGATGCGGTGCGTATTGGAGTTTGACAATTGAGAACTGACCGAGCCGAACGAAGACCAGGCTCGAGAAGCGGGAGGTTAGCAACCCAAGTCTAGGCGCTCGGGTTGTTCCTAGTTCTGCGGGGGGTATCTTGGATTGACTCACAGTAGATATCACCGTGAGAACTACATGACGACTAGTCGAAATCGCACCTACCACTCGACGCGCTGCTGCGCCGAGTTCCAAAGGGAAGGCTCGTCACAACAAGCGACATCGGAACCCGGCTCGCAAAGAGGCACTACGCAATGATTCCATTCCAATCACAACAGGCATGTTCGCAAGAATTGCCGCGAGAGCAGCGCAAGAAGCCGCGGAACGAGGAGAGAAGAGCACACCAGCAGCATCGCAAAGCTAATAGACGACTCGTTGAACCGTATTAGCATGTCGGGACGAAATATGGGACAGTTGACGAAAAACCCTAGTCAGGCTAGGGGTTTCGGTCGTCGAAAACTACGTCAACGGGGAGGACCGCTATGGCATATTTTCATCGACGACGAGGTTCAGACTGGATTTGGACGGACCGGGAGAATGTTCGGGCTTGATCATTACCAAACAAGGCCAGACATCGTCGCGATGGCGAGAGGGATCGCTAACGGTCTGCCATTGGACGCATGCACAACCAGCGAGGATGTAGGTGAAGCCTTTGAGCCAGGCGATCACCTATCCACTTTCGGCGACATTCCTGTTTCGTGTGCTGCTGAGCTGGCAAACATAGACTACCTCGTTGACAAGAAACTACCAGAAGAAGCTGAGAGGAAAGGGCGAGGTCTCATGCAAGAACTCGAAGATATGAAGAGAACCCATCGCATCATCGGTGATGCGCGAGGGAAAAGACTCATGATTGGAGTGGAGCTGGTTCGAAACCTTGAGACGAAGGAGCCGGCGTCTGAAGAGGCCGCGAGCATCAGGGCCTATGCAGGAAAAAGGGGTATCCTGGTTGGACACGACGGCATAAGCGGAAACGTGCTGCGACTTCAACCCCCGCTGGTCATATCTGTCGAAGAGCTTGATCAAGCGATCAACATCTTAGGTGAGTCTTTTGAGGAAGTCGAGAAAAAAGGAGCATGATTCACAGTGTTGTGCAAATCTCTCGGAGAACGACATGCTGACACGTGAGAACTTGCGTTGAGGGGATCAGGATTGGAAAAATATCCCAAGATTGTAGTGACTCCGCCGGGTCCAAGGGCCCTTGAAATCTTGCGGCGCGACAGCAAAGTGCTATCTCCGTACAATAGGCCCTTCTACTATCCTTTTGTGGCATGCTCTGCGAAGGATTGCATTGTCCGTGATGTCGATGGGAATCAATACGTCGACTTCAACAGCGGGCTAGTCGCGATGAACGTGGGACATTGTCATCCGAGAATCGTAGAGGCGGTACGTAGACAAGTTGGGGAATTGATGCACTACTCATACACGGACTTTTACTATCCTCATGTAGTCGAACTTGCGGAGAAGTTCCTACCAAAGACTCCCGGACGATTCGAGAAAAAGGTCTTCTTTGGGAACAGTGGAGCCGAGTCCATTGAAGCCGCAATAAAGCTGACAAAATGGCACACAGGCAGGCATAGATACCTTGCCTTCATAGGTGCCTTTCACGGAAGGACCATTGGAGCAGTTAGTTTCACAGCAAGCAAGCCGTTGCAGGTCGCACGGTTCTTTCCAACAATGCCCGGAGTCACGCACGTACCCTACCCCTATTGTTACAGATGCCCGTTCAAGATGACACATCCGGAGTGCAACTTCTACTGCGTGGACTTCGTGGATGATATGGTTCTGCACCGTTATGTTCCTCCTGAGGAGGTCGCAGCCATTGTCTTCGAACCCATCCAGGGAGAGGGAGGATATGTGGTCCCGCCACCCGGCTACTTCCAGAAGCTGAAGAAGCTAGCTGACAAGTATGGTATTCTCTTGGTTGATGATGAAGTGCAGACAGGAATGGCAAGATCCGGCCGATGGTTTGCAATAGAGCACTGGGACGTAGAGCCTGACGTTCTATGCTCCTCAAAGGCGATGGCTGCCGGTTTGTCGCTGGGAGCTACGGTTTCAAGATCGGAGATAATGGACTGGAAGGCTGGGGCTCACTGCACCACACTTGCTGCTAACCCTGTCGCATGCGCGGCCGCTATGGCGGTCATCGACGTGATTGAGGAAGAGAGGCTCTGGGAGAACGCAGCCAAGCAAGGCGATTACATTCAGAAGAGGTTCAGAGAGTTGCAGGGAAGTTCAGAAATGATAGGCGATGTTCGAGGAAAGGGTCTGATGATAGGTGTGGAGCTCGTCAAGAATCGGCAGACCAAACAGCCCGCGGGGAGAGAGGTTGACGAGGTCTTGCAGAAGTGCTTCAAGAAGGGAGTATTGGCGATCTCAGGAGGGGACTCGACCATACGCATTGCACCTCCGCTCACGATAACACGCGAGCTCCTGGACGCCGGGCTTGAGATTATGAGCGAGGCGATCGCAGAGGTCGAGGCCGAGAGGAAGAGAGCCCATCCGGCAGTATCTTGAAAGAGAAAGCTCAGAGCAGCACTTTGGAGCAGTGTCTTGAATGCGATGTTCAAGGAAGTCGGGACGGGGGGAATCTAGTCCACTCGCCTCTGTGAAAAAGAGGGTCGCGAACACTAACCCTGAAAGGCGCCCAAGGTTCGATGACAGACATACGAATCTTGAAGTCGATCCAAGAGGACTGTAGGACTCCTTTGGAGACTATTGCCGGGAATCTGGGCGTTCCAAAGTCGACCATTCACTACAGGATACACAGACTCGAGCAAGCGGGAGTAATCGAGCATTACTTTGCAAAACTCAATGCAACGAAGCTTGGAAACGACTACTTGGCAGCAGTGCTGGCTTGGGCGAAATACGGTCCTCATTATCATGAACGGATCGGGCGTAAGATCGCAGCCATCCCCGGCGTATGGGGAGTCTACTATGTCTTGGGCGATAGCGACTTTGTGCTCCTGATACGAGCGAAAGACCGTGAGGACTACATGCAGAAACTGGAAAAGATCAGCAGCATGCCGGACATCGAAATGACAAGCACATAAGTCGTAGCCAAAGTGATCAAGGAGGACCCCAGAATCATCCTGGAATAGCTGCGGTCCGAGTGCCTTCGAGTAGAACCGAGTGGATTCGTCACCGTG
>Ga0315289_10008644_pt1 | contig 14699 bp, 8 predicted proteins | sample YL17G11_40_MG_FD_203452 | JGI IMG/M metagenome (GOLD analysis project Ga0315289, IMG submission 203452) | Sediment microbial communities from Yellowstone Lake, YNP, Wyoming, USA - YL17G11_40 | ecosystem: Environmental > Aquatic > Freshwater > Lake > Sediment | place: USA: Wyoming | collected...
TCCTTTCACACAATCGTGAAGCCGCACACACCACAATCATCCCGTATCCTGATAAAGCCAGCGCGATGTCCGGTGATCGAGGTGCTTCACCTTTCTATAAACTGCTAAATGGCAGATGGTCCTTTAGATATGTGACCTCACCGGGGGATGCCCCGGATGGCTTTCAAAGTAAATCATTAGATACAAGCGATTGGGATACTATCCCCGTCCCCAGCAACTGGCAGATGCTTGGTTATGGCAGGCCTCAATATACAAACGTCGCTTACCCCTATCCGGCAGACCCGCCCCATGTGCCTCAAGATAACCCGGTTGGATTATATAGAAGAAATTTCTATATCCCGACTGAATGGGAAGGCATGCAAGTGTTCTTGGTTTTCGATGGGGTGGATTCTGCCTTCTACGTATGGATCAATGGATTATGGGTCGGTTACAGCCAGGGTGCTCATCTCCCTTCTGAATTTAATATCACCCCTTTCATCCGTCCGGGTAACAACATACTGGCAGTCCAGGTCTTTCAATGGTCAGATGGAAGCTATCTTGAAGACCAGGACATGTGGCGGTTAAGCGGCATCTTCCGGGATGTATATCTGATCGCCACTCCAGGCATCCATATCCGGGATGTGAGTATCCAGACTCAATTGGATACGGGCTATACCCATGCCGTCTTGGGCTTAAAAATCTTATTAAAGAACTATACAGACCAGCTAGCCCATAGTCATGCTGTTTCGGCATGTCTGTTAGACTCAGAAGGTTATCAGATTTATGAGGGACAGGTAGGTTCTACGTCAGACCTGGAAGCGGATCAGGAGACTGTCCTAGAAGCACAGATGCCAGTGCAAAACGTGCGACTTTGGTCGGCAGAAGAGCCCAATCTGTTTAACCTGTTACTTGAATTAAAGAAACCAGATGGTTCCATTTTAGAAGTCCAACGGTATAGGGTGGGCTTCCGTCAGGTGGAGGTAAAGGAAGGCTGCTTCATCCTTAACGGGATCCCAATCAAGCTGCAGGGGGTGAACCGCCACGAGACGCATCCGGATATGGGGCACGCTGTGTCGCTGGATTCAATGGTGACCGATATCACGATGATGAAGCAGTACAATATCAACGCGGTACGCACCTCCCATTATCCGGATGACCCACGCTGGCTTGATCTATGCGATGAGTACGGTTTGTATGTGATCGACGAAGCCGACCTGGAATGCCACGGAATGGCATTAACTGGGGATATATCAAAATTGTCGAATGACCCGGATTGGCAGGCAGCTTATCTCGACCGCGCTATCCGTATGGTTGAGAGGGATAAAAATCATCCCTCGGTGATCATCTGGTCTTTAGGTAACGAAGCGGGTTATGGTACAAATCACGATGCAATGGCAGCCTGGATCCGTCAGGCTGACCCGACACGCCTGATCCACTATGAGGGGGCAGGGGATCGCCCGGTAGTTGACATTGTCAGCGTGATGTATCCACTGGTGGACAAGCTAATCAGCGAGGGACAGCGCCAGGATGACCCACGACCATTTTTCATGTGCGAGTATGCCCATGCCATGGGCAACGGTCCCGGCAACCTAAAAGAGTATTGGGAAGCAATCCGTAAATATCCACGCTTGATGGGTGGCTGTGTGTGGGAGTGGGTAGACCACAGCATCCGCCAACTTGCGGCTACGGGGGAAGAATGGTTTGCTTATGGTGGTGATTTTGGGGATATGCCCAACGATGGGAATTTCTGCATTGACGGTTTAAATTTCCCAGACCGGATTCCACATACCGGTTTAATCGAGTACAAGAAGATCCTCGAACCCGTAGCGGTTGAGGCAGTGGATTTATTGGCTGGAAAGCTCAATATCTCGAACAGATATGCATTTTCATCTCTCCGGCGTCTGACAGGAACCTGGAAGCTCCTCCAGGATGACGAAATTCTCCAGCAAGGGACACTTCCAATCCTAGATATTAATGCAGGTGGAATATTACCAGTGACGCTGCCATACCGCCTGCCTGAGCCAATATATGGGGCGAGTTACTGGCTTAATCTAAACTTTGCCCTGGCTGAGGATACTCCCTGGGCCAGGAATGGTTATGAAGTTGCCTGGGCACAGTTCCAGCTGCCATTGACAGCACCCTCACTCCCTGAGATAAATCTTTACTATATCCCATTGCTCTCTTATCAATCTTCACCAAGCGAGATCAATATTGAAGGGGAGGAGTTCCGGTGCACCTTCGACCGAGTGCGCGGCCTCCTGACTGCCTGGGAATACCAGGACACACCCCTCCTTACGATTGGTCCACGCTTGAATTTATGGCGTGCGCCAACTGATAATGACGTCCATATTGCCAAGGAGTGGCGACAGGCAGGTCTGGACCGGCTGGTGCACCGAATTGAGTGGGTTGATGTGGATGCAGATCGTCCTGAACTCATACACATAAAAGTCAGTGCGATCCTGGCAGGATACTCATTGCCTCCCGCTTGCCGCTGTGAATATCATTATGCGATATATGGCAGTGGGGATATTGTCATCAATACACGTTTTATCCCGCTCAACCCATTGCCAAATCTACCACGCCTGGGTCTGCAAATGGTCTTGCCGGGTATATTAGACCGCTTCACCTGGTACGGTCGCGGACCCCACGAAAGTTACATTGACCGGAAAGAGTCTGCCAGGATCGGTGTGTATATCGGCTCAGTGGATGACCATTTTGTAAACTACATCATGCCTCAAGAGAACGGCAATAAGTCTGATGTGCAATGGGCGACCCTGACTGACCTGCGCGGCCTGGGCTTTATGGTCATTGGCATGCCCTTGTTGAATGTGAGCGCACATCACTATACCGCTTCGGACCTGACTGAGGCTCAGCATACTTATGAGTTAATGCGGCGTAATGAGGTGATCTTGAATATGGACATCCTGCAATCGGGGCTGGGGAGCAACAGCTGTGGACCTGGACCGCTTCCGCAATATCTGATTGAGCCTAAGGAAATGAGTTTTAGCTTGGGTTTGAAACCGTTTAACGCCAAGATTATTTCACCAATGCACCTCTATCGGCAACCTTTTACTGAACTATATGAGAGTATTCGGAAACCCACCTGAAGTTATAAGAGGAGAAATATTATGCAAAAACATCCTGAAATCAGCCGCCAGCGATTGCAACTATTCGCTTCGGAAAGAGGTTTGCGTGGGCGGATTTATCCACAGCGCGCCCCGGTTTCGCTCTCTATTTATGCTGCTCCAGACCGAATACCTTATGCTGAGGCGCTCAGCGGCGGCTTTCATCTCACACAGGTAGGCGAAGTGTTCGGACCAGCCTGGTCCACGCACTGGTTTAAAGTCGATATTCTCATCCCCTCGGAATGGGCTGGTCAGGAGGTTCACTTTTTGTGGGACTCATCATCCGAAGCCTGCGTCTGGCGGGATGGGCAGCCAGTCCAGGGCTTGACCGGGTCGGGTCCGAGTTTCAATGAGCGCAGGCCAATCCGCTCCGCATATCGATTGGCAGCCTCCGCACGTGGGGGAGAGCGGATATCCCTGTATGTCGAAATGGCTTGCAACACGTTGTTCGGCATTGATCCGCTCAACATCTTCCCGCTCAAACAGGCTGAGATCGCGGTGTTTGACCACGAAGCCTGGGATTTACTGTGGGATTTTGTCATTATTGCGGACATGGCCCAGCATTTACCCGCCAACACACCCCGCGCCGGCCAGGCGCTTTATGCAGCCAACCGGATGGTGAACATGTGCAACCTCGACGATCGAAACACCTGGCCCAGAGCGCGCGAAATTGTAATTGAATTTTTCTCGGATCACAACGGCGACAGCCAGCACCAAATATCGGCCATCGGTCATGCCCACATTGATACAGCCTGGCTGTGGCCACTGGCTGAGACCCAGCGCAAGTGCTACCGGACTTTTTCTACAGCTCTGCGATTAATGGATGATTATCCAGATTATAAGTTCGCCTGTTCGCAGGCACAGCAATATGCATGGATGAAAGAATCCCAGCCTGCGCTCTATCAACAAATGACTGAGCGCGTGAAGGATGGGCGTTTCGTGCCTGTCGGGGGGACATGGGTTGAACCTGATTGTAACCTGACCTCCGGTGAATCGCTTGTACGGCAGTTCCTGCACGGTCAGCGTTTCTTCCAACAGGAATTTGGATTGACCTGTAATGAATTTTGGAGCCCGGACGCCTTTGGTTATTCGGCTGTACTACCGCAGATCCTGCGCGGTGTCGGCATCCAGTATTTCATCACCCAAAAATTATCCTGGAACCAGTTTAACAAACCCACCAACCACACCTTCCTTTGGGAAGGGCTGGATGGCAGTCGAGTGTTGGCGCACTTCCTGCCGGTCGACACTTATAACGCCATGGCGGATGTCCGTGATGTCCTGCATAATGTCAGTAACTTCAAGGAGCACGAACGTGCTCGCGAAAGCCTGATGGAATTTGGATATGGCGATGGCGGCTGTGGACCGACCCCAGAAATGCTAGAGCAGCTCCAACGTATGGGCGATATCGATGGGTTACCGCGCGTACAGATCCGCTCTCCGCAGGAGTTTTACAGGCGCTGTGTAGCTGATCTTAAAGATCCAGTGACATGGGTGGGTGAGTTTTACAATGAGTTCCACCGCGGCACATATACCAATCAGGCTCGCAACAAGCGTTTTAACCGTAAAAGCGAGTTCCTGCTGCACAATATTGAGTTTGTGTCAGCATTGGCGCATGCCCTTCAAAAGTCTGCCTATCCCGACCTCGAGCTCGATCGACTGTGGAAGTTGGTGTTGTTGAACCAATTCCATGACATCATCCCCGGCTCGTCGATCACGCAAGTCTACGCGGAATCGGCTACCCAATACGAGGATATCATAAATTCTGGTACTGAATTACTCGACCAGTCACTGGCTGTTCTACTGGGTAGGCAAGGTACTAAACACATCGCAGCGATCAACACCTTAAGCGCGGCGCGAACTGAAGTCGTAGAACTACCCGTTGATATTCCAACCTCACAAAAGGCTGCCGGTGGTAAATCCCTGGCAGTTATCAGCGCTCCAGGTTTGGGTTATACTATCTTAACACCCAGACAACTTAATAATGGTGCTTCCTTAGAACCAACCCGGGTTTCTGAAACCACAGATACCCTGGTGCTCGAGAATGGCTATATCCAGGCAGTCTTTCAACGTGATGGACGACTGATCAGCTTGGTGGACAAAAGTATTCAACGAGAGGCAATCGAGCCAGGTAAGGCAGCCAACAACTTCGTCCTCTTTGATGACGAACCGCTGGGTAATGACGCATGGGATGTGGATATCTTCCACCTCGAAAAGCGTTACGAAGTCGGAGCAGCAAAATCCAGCCGTATCATTGAGGTCGGTCCGCTGCGTGCCGCGATCGAATTTGAATATACCCTTGGGAACCATAGCCAACTCAAGCAGGTGGTGTCTCTCACCTGTGTTTCAGCGCGGTTGGATTTCGCCACCGAAGTAGATTGGCATGAGCACAGGCGCTTTCTAAAAGTGGAATTCCCTCTAAATATTCATTCGGATTATGCTACCTATGAAATTCAGTTCGGTCATATCCGGCGTCCTACCCATTTCAATACCTCCTTCGACCTAGCCCGTTTCGAGGTGTGGGCACACCGTTGGGCAGATCTCTCAGAACCGGGCTTCGGCGTGGCATTATTGAATGACTGCAAATACGGCTATTCCACACAAAAGAACGTCATGCGACTCTCACTCCTGCGCAGCGTTTCCTATCCACCTGACCCGGTAGCGGACATGGGACAGCAGCAGTTTCGCTATGCGTTGCTACCCCATTCTCGCTCATTCTATGAGGCGGGTGTCATCGAAGAGGGTTTTCGCTTCAATGTCCCGTTGTTGGTCAGCACCTCTGACCATGGGTCAGCTGAGGCAACATTCTTCAGTGTAGACCGACCCGCGGTGGTGATTGATACAGTAAAAAAGGCGGAAGATTCTAATGCCCTTATCGTCCGGATCTATGAAGCTCACGGCAGTCGTGGACCTGTACGTTTCAGTAGCCCATTGCCGGTAACAGCAGTATCCAGGTGCAACCTGTTAGAAGAAGACGAAATACCGATGACTTGGTCGGATGGCGGGGTAAACCTGGAAATTCTCCCGTTCCAGATCGTCACACTCAAGTTACAATTGGCTTGAAGGAGGATAATATGTCTCGACCGATAACCCTTTTCACCGGTCAATGGGCCGACCTTCCGTTCGAGGAAGTATGCTCCAAGGCCAGGTCCTTCGGTTATGATGGCCTAGAGATCGCCTGTTGGGGTGACCATTTCGATGTCGAAAGAGCACTTACCGAGGACGCTTACATCCGGACGCATTGGGATATCCTCGAGAAAAACAGCCTTAAATGCTTAGCCATCAGCAACCACCTGGTCGGACAGGCGGTTTGCGACCGGATCGATGAGCGTCATAAAGGCATACTTCCCGCCCGGGTATGGGGTGATGGAAAGGAAGACGGTGTGCGTGCTCGCGCGGCTGAGGAGGTCAAAAACACAGCCCGTGCTGCAGCCAGTTTTGGAGTAAAGGTTGTTCCTGGTTTTACAGGCTCATCGATCTGGCCTTTTATCTATTCATTCCCAGCAAACCCTCCAGATCTGGTCGTTAAAGGTTACCGGTTTTTTGCCGAGATGTGGAACCCGATCCTGGATGTCTTCGACGAGGTCAAGGTTAAGTTTGCCCTGGAAGCTCATCCGACCGAGATCGCCTTCGATATCGCTTCTGCTGAAATGGCCGTTAACGCATTAGGAAAGCGGAAAACCTTCGGTTTTAATTATGATCCCAGCCACTTCGGCTACCAGGGTGTCGATTACGTGGCCTTTATACGATTTTTCGGTGACCGCATCTATCACGTCCACCTGAAAGATGTTTACTGGTCCCCTCGCCCGACCCAGGCAGGTGTCTTTGGGGGTCATCTCAACTTTGGCGACCCGCGACGGTATTGGGATTTTCGATCGTTGGGTCGTGGCTGTATCGATTTCGAATCCATCATCAGAGCCCTCAATGAGATCGGTTATCAAGGGCCGTTGTCGGTTGAGTGGGAGGATAACGGGATGGACCGTGAGCATGGTGCTGCTGAAGCCTGCGCCTTTGCGAAAAGGTTGGATTTCCCACCCTCGACCGTGGCGTTTGATGCTGCGTTCGAGAAACGTTAATACCAATATAATGTCCGGATCCTTAATTCTATTCTTTGTGCGGATCGCGGTGGGCTTTGAAACGACCGGTAAAGAGCATCGGTCGGCAATGAACGTCGGCTTACGACGAAGTGCGTCGTCCTTGACCAGAACCGTTAGAAGAGAACGGTAAAGAACACAGATTATATTGAAACAATGATACCGTAGCTCTCCACCAGGAACTAACAAGGATTGATCAATTAATATCTTCGAAGACAAGGAGGTTATGATGGCTGAAGAGGTTGGTTTCGTGACGATGGCAGGAGCGAAAGCCACCAAGCCCGTGCCAGAGATTGGGGTAGGAATGCTAGGCTATGCCTTCATGGGGAAAGCTCACAGCAATGCTTATAAGAAAATCCCCTATATGATCTATCCGCCACCTGCCATTCCGAAGTTGATCATCATCTCCGGGCGGAATGAAGAGGCTGTTAAAGAAGCAGCTCTGCGATATGGATATGAGAGCTATTCCACAGATTGGCATCAGGTGATCAAGGATGATCGTATCAGCCTGTTCGATAATGGCGCCCCGAATAATACCCATCTCGAACCCTGTGTTGCTGCAGCACGTGCGGGGAAAAATATATTATGTGAAAAACCGTTGGCACCCTCGGCTAAAGCAGCCGGAGCCATGCTTGAAGCTGTTATGAAAGCCGGTGTCAAGCATATGGTGGGTTATAACTACCGCTTTGTACCGGCCATCCGACAAGCGAAGTACCTGATCGATAAAGGATTGCTGGGTGAAATCTATCACTTCCGTGGGATCTACCTGCAAGAATGGATCACTGATCCGAATTTTGCTTTGAACTGGCGATTGGAAAAAAACGTGGCCGGCAGCGGCGCTTTAGGTGACCTGGGCTCTCACGTCATTGACCTGGCGCGCTTCCTGGTCAGTGAGCCGCGGCGGATTTCTGCGATGGCGAAAACCTTTATCAAGGAACGACCCTTGCCAGATGGTTCGGGCATCGGGAAAGTTGAAGTTGATGACGCCTTTGTGGCTGCTGTGGAGTTTGAGAATGGGGCAGTGGGTACCCTGGAGGCTTCGCGATTCTGCCCTGGGCGAAAAAACCATATGGTCGTCGAGATCAATGGTTCAAAGGGATCGTTGCGTTTCAACCTGGAGCGGCTTAATGAGCTAGAGGTCTTTTGGAAGGGCGAACCACCGAAGGAGACGCAGGGCTTCCACGATGTTTTGGTGTCAGAGTCTTACCACCCATTCTGGGAGTACTGGTGGCCACACGGTCATATTATCGGATGGGAGCATGCCTTTGTGCATGAGATTGCCCATCTTTTAGACGCGATCGTAAATAATAAAGATGTAGCGCCCTATGGAGCAACCTTTGAGGACGGTTATAGAAATGCCGTTATTTGCGACGCTATAATCAAGTCCGCGCAAACTGAGCGCCAGGTGATTATAAAATATTAATGTTTTTCTAACTTGGACGGGTGAAACCTCAGATTATAGATAAATCCGGGAATCCATACCGCTCAATCCATATCAATAATCAAAGGAGATCATGTTTCATGTCAGGAAAAATTGCTTTACAACTTTATTCTGTTCGCGACCTGCTCCCCAAGGATTTTGCCGGAACGATCAGGAGGATCGCAGCGATGGGTTATGAGGGGATTGAAACTGGCGACTTTCCTGGAACTACCCTGAGTGAAGCTACTAAGCTGTTTAAGAAACTTGGATTGAGCGTCACCAGCGCGCATATCTTCCCTCCGCCTGTCGGCGATAAGTTAAAAGAAGCGATGGAAGTGATGTCGCAGTTAAACAGCAAACGGATTGTCTCGGGTTATGGTCCCGATCGCTTCGACACACTGGATAAAACGAAAAGGGCTTGCGAGGAGTTTAATAAGGCGAATGCTTTAGCACGCGCCAATGGCTTGATCCTGGGGATCCATAACCATTGGTGGGAATACCTCAAAGTAGAGAGCAGTTATCCTTATAAGGTTATGCTTGAATATCTTGACCCTACTGTTGAGTTCCAGGTTGATACTTATTGGGTGAAGACTGCCGGGGTCGATCCAGCTATAGTGGTCAAGGAGCTCGGGAAACGCGCACCTTTACTGCACATCAAGGATGGTCCGGCGGTTAAAGAGAAGCCAAATGTGGCAGTTGGCGATGGATCGCTGGATGTCCCCGCAATCGTTAAGGCTGGCGAAGGTGCTACGGAATGGTTGATCGTTGAATTTGATAGCTGCGCCACCGATATCATGGTTGCGGTTGAGAAGAGTTGCCAGTATCTGAGGAAACTATGAAAACAGCATTGTTTGTTTGGGGCGGGTGGGATGGTCACGAACCTAAGCAGTGTGTGGATATATTCGCACCACTGGTTCGCCAAGCCGGATATACCGTGGATATCAGCGATACACTCGATACCTATCTGGATATTAACCGACTGAAATCTTACGATCTGATTGTCCAAGTCTGGACGATGGGGACGATTACGTCAGAGCAGCAATCCGGTCTGCTTGAGGCCGTGAAAAGCGGGGTGGGATTCGGTGGCTGGCACGGTGGGGCTGGGGATTCCTTTCGCAACAATACAGATTACCAATTTATGGTCGGAGGGCAGTGGGTAGCCCACCCGGGCGGTGTGATTGATTATTCAGTCCATATTACCAGACCCGATGACCCAATCACTGCCGGAATGCCTGATTTCAAGATGCACTCCGAACAGTATTATTTGCATATTGATCCATCAAACGAGGTCCTGGCAGTCACAACCTTCAATGGAGACCATGCTCCTTGGATCGATGGGACCGTGATGCCGGTTGTTTGGAAACGCAAGTGGGGAGCTGGTAAGGTTTTCTACTGCTCACTCGGCCACGTAGCCAGTGATTTTAACGTTCCTGAAGCTCGCGAGATAGTCCGCCGTGGGTTGTTATGGGCGAGTCGATAACGGAGGTGACACGATATGGCCAAGCCTTTGAACTTCCTGGCCCTGGATTTAGGTGCGGAAAGCGGTCGTGCCATCTTGGGGGAGCTGGATGCTGGCCTGCTGCGATTATCTGAAATCCACCGCTTCCCGAATCAACCCATCAATTTGCCCGATGGCCTTCATTGGGATGTGATGCGGCTATGGAGAGAGATCCAGGAAGCGATTACCATGGCTGTACACAACCAGGGCAAAAACCTGGTTGGCGTGGGCCTGGATACATGGGGGGTGGATTTCGCTTTATTAGACCGGAAGGGAGCATTAATCGGAAACCCGCACCATTATCGTGACAGCCGGACGGAGGGGATGCTGGATGAAGCCTTTCGTCGGGTTCCCCGTGAGGCTATTTACCAGGCAACCGGGATCCAATTCATGCAAATCAACACGCTTTACCAGCTACTCTCGATGGTTATCCAGCAGTCACCGACCCTCGAGATTGCCCATACCTTCTTGACGATACCTGATTTGTTGAATTACTGGCTGACAGGGGAGAAAGTCTGCGAATTTACCATCGCCACGACAACCCAATGCTACGACCCACGCCAGGGAGATTGGGCGCTATCCATGCTTGAGAAATTAAATATCCCGACCTATATCTTCCCTAAGATTATCCCTCCGGGAACAGTATTGGGTAAAGTACTTGGGCAAGTTACTAGAGAAGCCGGGTTGACGGACCTGCCAGTTATTACACCTGCATGTCATGATACCGGTTCGGCAGTTGCCGCAATCCCGGCGGAAAATGATCATTTTGCCTATATAAGCTCCGGCACCTGGTCATTAATGGGGGCAGAGATTACCGAACCCGTGGTAACCTCCCGGAGCCTGGCTTTAAACTTCACCAACGAGGGTGGGGTCAACGGGACTTTCCGGTTTCTAAAGAACATAACAGGTATGTGGCTGGTGCAGGAATGCCGTCGAATATGGGCAAGCCAGGGCAAGGAACATTCCTATGATGAGTTGACCGAGATGGCTGCTCAGGCTGAACCCTTCCGGTCATTGATCGATCCAGACGCTTCGGATTTCCTGTATCCCGGTGACATGCCCGCCCGGATCGGTGATTATTGTAAAAAGCATGGACAACCTATCCCAGACAGCAAGGGAGCATTTGTGCGCTGTGCATTGGAAAGCTTGGCACTGAAATATCGCTGGGTCCTAGATCAGCTCGAGGAGCTGTTAGGTTATCGTCTGGAACCAATCCATATCGTTGGCGGGGGTTCAAGGAACCGTATGCTCAGCCAGTTTACCGCTGATGCTACCGGGCGAGTGGTCATTACAGGCCCAGTCGAGGCTACTGCGACCGGTAACATCCTCGAGCAAGCCATTGCATTGGGTTATGTAAGTTCTCTCCAGAAGGCGCGATCGATTATACGCAAGTCCTTTAAACCAGAGGTCTTTAAACCCGTTGATATGAGCAAGTGGGATGAGGCCTATCAGCAGATGGTTCTGTTGATGGCAGTCTAATCAAGTAAATATAAAAGTATTCAGACATTTTAATTCGCACTAATCTTCATGGGGTATGTTTCCGAACGCTTTCATATATATGGAGACAAACAGATGGCTATCGAAGCACCTTTTCCAGAATTAGATGAGCTCTTAACGCTTATCGGGGAAGCTGGTCACCGGTTGTCCGAGATCGAGGCCAGCGAAGGCGCAGCGGGTAATATTTCGGTCTATATTGGTTGGCCAGTCGATCCACGACGGAAGTTTCCCTTAGCAGAAACCATTCAGCTTCCGGTGCCTGTGCCTGAGCTGGCGAAAGGCGCCTTTCTGGTGACAGGCTCGGGGCGCAGGTTGCGTGAGATTATCAAAGACCCCTCAGCTAACCTGGGATTTGTGGTCATTGATGAAGGTGGCCAAACAGGGTGCTTATACACTTCTCCCCGGCGCTTGTTCGCTCGCCTGACGAGTGAGTTTAACTCCCATCTGGCGGTTCACCGTGACCAGGTATCAACATCGAAGACTAACTTCCACGCCGTCATGCATGCCCAACCCCCACACCTTACTTACCTGAGCCATGTCCCACGCTACCAGGATGAGGTCTATCTAAACCGCCATATCCTGCGCTGGCAGCCGGAATTAATCGTACAGCTACCAGAAGGCGTAGGCTGTATCTCATTTACTGTGCCTGGATCTAATGAGCTCATGCAGGCGACTGTTGAAACCTTACGCTCCCATCGCATTGTGATATGGGGTAAACATGGGGTCGTGGCTCGCTCGGATACATCCGTTAAAAATGCCTCCGACCGGATCGAATATGCTGAGACAGGCGCGAAGTATGAGTATATGAACCTGACAAATGGGGAACTCGGTGAGGGGTTATCGGATGCCGAGATACAAGCCATATGCCAGGCGTTTGGTGTTAAACAGAATGTATTCTGATCTGACCTTATGCTGAAGGAGATTAAGGTATGGATGATTATAAAGCAGCGTATGAGCCTTTAGCTGATAAGCTGGTGAAGAGCGGTTTAGATCTTGAAGCTATAAAAAAGGATCTAAAGTCCCAACATATCGAGACACCGTCCTGGGGTTACGGCAACAGCGGTACTCGTTTTAAGGTATTTCCTTGGCGAGGAGCAGCCCGTAATGTCTATGAAAAAATCGCGGATGCGGCCTACATCAACCGCTTGAGCGGTATTGCCCCCAGCGTGGCTTTACACATTCCCTGGGATAAAGTTGATGACTGGGAGGAATTAAGGCAATACACCGAAAACCTGGGTTTAGCAATCGGCGCGATTAACCCTAACCTTTTTCAGGAAGAAGATTATAAGCTGGGGAGCGTTTGCCATCCTGAAGCGCGTGTCCGTCAGAAGGCGATTAATCACATGATCGAATGCTGCCAGGTGATGCGAACCACAAGCAGCCCAATTCTTTCGGTCTGGTTGGCTGACGGTACGAACTACGCCGGACAGGACAGCATCACTGAGCGTAAGCACCGCCTTTATGAATCGCTGGCTGAGGTGTATTCACACCTACCAGCAGGCAGCCGGATGTTGGTCGAATACAAGTTCTTCGAGCCGGCTTTTTACCATACTGACCTGGCTGATTGGGGTATGGCTTATATGACGTGCCAGAAGCTTGGCCTCCAGGCAGAGGTGTTGGTGGATACCGGACATCATGCCCAGGGAACCAATGTGGCTCACATCGTCGCCATCCTGCTGGATGAAGATCGATTGGGTGGGTTCCATTTCAACGCCCGCCAATATGCCGACGATGACCTGATCGTCGGAAGCGCCAATCCCTGGGAATTGTTCGTGATCTACAATGAGCTAGTTACGGCAGGAAATAAAGCCAGACGCGTGGCTTATATGATCGACCAGAGTCACAATATTGAGCCTAAACTGGAAGCGATGCTGTTGAGTGTGATCAACTGCCAGGTCGCTTATGCCAAAGCGTTGATTGTTGACCGGGTAAAGCTCCAAGCTTACCAACAAGCAGGAGATGTGTTAGCTGCCCACCAGGTTCTCGTGGATGCTTTCCAGACCGATATCCGTCCCCTCTTGATGAAGGTGCGGGAAGAAATGGACTTACCGCCTGATCCGATGGCTTATCTGCGCGCTGACGATTATCCGAAAGAGATCGCTGAAGAACGACAAACTGTTGAAGCCTCTGGAAGTGGGTTTCCTGAATAAATTTCGTTCTAGAAGTAAAAACCCGAGTCACTCAAAATATGTAAATGCTCAGTCGTGGTATCTATCGCTGACTCTGGAAAGCTCCAGCGTTATAAACGTTTGGGCTCTTTGGGAATTTCCGGGGTGGATCTTCTTAGATGGAGGTGTGAGCGGGCGTACACCCACTCACACCTCCATTATCATTCTGCTTTATCGCCGCGGATAAAAGCCTCTGTCATCTCGCGGGCGATATCATCCTTGAACTGCTTGACTGGAGTTTTCATGAGGTAGGCCGAAGGACCAACGAGCGGACCAGACAGGCCGCGATCCAGGCCGAGTTTTACACAGCGTACAGCATCAATGATCACGCCGGCTGAGTTGGGTGAATCCCAGACTTCCAGCTTGGCTTCTAATCTTAGCGGTACTTCACCGAAGGTAGTCCCTTCCATATCTATATAGCAGAATTTTCTGTCGGTCAACCAGGGCACATAATCACTGGGTCCTACGTGGACGTTGTTTGGATCCAAAGTATAGGGCAACATGCTGGTGACAGCCCCGGTTTTAGAGATTTTTTTGGATTCCAGGCGGTCGCGCTCGAGCATGTTTAAGAAATCGGTGTTACCCCCGAAATTTAGCTGATAAGTGCGGTCGAGTCGCACACCGCGATCGACAAACAGACTGGTGAGAACGCGGTGTAGGATGGTGGCTCCGACCTGGCTCTTGATGTCGTCGCCGACGATGGGCAAACCGCGCTCGCGGAAACGGCCTCCCCAATATTCTGAGCTGGCAATGAACACCGGAATCGCATTGACAAATGCGCACCCGGCATCCAACACCTGTTCGACATACCATTTGGTCGCCATCTCTGATCCAACGGGAAGATAATTCACAACGACATCAGTTTTGGTCGCTTTGAGGATACCGACGATATCAGCGGTAGGGCCGGGTGCTTTTTTAAGG
>Ga0315289_10008645_pt1 | contig 14697 bp, 19 predicted proteins | sample YL17G11_40_MG_FD_203452 | JGI IMG/M metagenome (GOLD analysis project Ga0315289, IMG submission 203452) | Sediment microbial communities from Yellowstone Lake, YNP, Wyoming, USA - YL17G11_40 | ecosystem: Environmental > Aquatic > Freshwater > Lake > Sediment | place: USA: Wyoming | collected...
ATGATGGCTGATGAACAACCTCGTATCTGTCTTCATGGCGGTGAGGGTGTAAACATCGCCGTATTCTTCAGGATCGCTGTTGGTGATGTTCTTCTCTTTTTTTTATATAGGACCAGATCTCATCAACTTGGACTCTGTCCAGGTGAAGCTCGGTCAAATAGTAGTCGGTGACTTCTTTGCAGTGAGATCCAGCCAAATCAAGCCACCTACAGATCGCATTCTTATCATGACCTGTTGCTCTAGCCAATCCGCGAATGCTACCCTTCTCGGGAAGCAGTGCCAACGTCCTTAGAACTTCATCCATCGAGGTGTTTAGATTGAAGAATGGTGTTCCTCGCGTCTCACTGATACAATGTCCACAGGTCTTACAGCGAAGAAGTGCAACGTTATTCTTGCCGTATCTCTCTTTTAGAACTATATTCCCTGCGCCCTTCTTCCCGTAATCGGGACAACCTTCGTGCCAGCACCAAAATTCTGACACATTAAGCTCGGATTGCGTAGCTACTCCCTCAAAATAAGATTAAACTCCATGTATATAAATATTGTCAGTTACTGACATACACGACCCGAATTTGTATGTTATTCATACTTAATTGGATGTAAAAATAGTTTACCGCTATCTTTTTACTGCAAAACTACTTATCCTTGCACGTACTATAATGATACTATGTCAGGAGTTCTCGAGCAGATCAGATGGCCCTTCTCCAGGAAGGCCGAGATTAATGGGTCATGCCTCGTCAAGGTGGACTCCAAGATCTTGCAGCTCCAGCAGGCCAAGGAGATCCTGGCAGAGATCTTCGGGATAGAGATCTGGGAGGTTGAGGAGATGATCCAGGTTCGCATGAGGGAGAAGGTCGAATGGCCGGAGGAGTTCCTCCTGACGTAGAGCCAGCGTTTCCTGCACTGAGCCTAATCTCCGGGTGAATGCTCCTCGCCATAAAGGACGGGGCATCTATCGCTTTATAGTAGTTACTTATGTAGTAGTTACTTATGTAGTAGTTACTTATGTAGTAGTTACTTATGTAGTAGTTACTTATGTAGTAGTTACTTATGTAGTAGTTACTTATGTAGTAGTTACTTATGTAGTAGTTACTTATGCAGTAGTTACTTATGCAGTAGTTACTTATGCAGTAGTTACTTATGCAGTAGTTACTTATGTAGTAGTTACTTATGTAGTAGTTACTTATGTAGTAGTTACTACATCAGTAACTATTTATTAGTCTTCTGTTATTCTAGAATTTAAAAGGGAGGCATATGATAATAACAGTAGCCAACCAGAAAGGAGGAGTTTCGAAAACAGTAACCTCTTATAACCTCGCTGCAGGCCTTGCCATTGCTGGAAAGAGGGTCCTCTTGATAGATCTCGACCCGCAGGGAAATGCCACGACATGCCTGGGAATAGACAGATGGACCCTTGAGAAAACGATCTATGACGTGCTCGTCGGCGATTTGGAAATAAAAGATGCCATAATGAGCACCGCTGTCAGCGGGCTAGACATAGCTCCGGCAAATATTCACTTGAGCGGCGCTGAACTGGAGCTCGCCGGCAGATTGCGGAGGGAGAATGTTCTGAAAAAGAAGCTCGAAAAGGTGGCCGATTACGATTTCATAATAATAGATACTCCGCCGTCGCTCGGGCTGCTCACAGTCAACGCCCTTGTCGCTGCCCAGACCATCCTGGTACCTGTTCAGACAGAATACTTTGCCATGGAAGGGATGAGCAACCTCCTCCGAGTTATCGAGATGTGTAAAGAGGATATGCTCAACAGCCATCTGCGCGTCAGATTCTTGCTCACCATGTACGACGGCAGGACCAACATGAGCAAGGAAGTGGTGAAACAGGTCAGGGAGCATTTTGGAAAGGACGTTTTCGAGGCCATCATCCCCCGGAGCATAAAGCTCAGCGAGGCGCCGAGCCACGGCCTGCCCATATTTCTCTACGATCCCGAATCGTCTGGAGCTGCTGCTTATGCCGATCTCGTGAAAGAGGTGCTTCGATGAAATCCAACCCCATGGGCAAAGGTCTAAATGCGATCTTAAAGGCACCCGAAAAGCTGAAGCCCGTCGGGAGGGCAGCAGAAGCAACTCCTGAAGAAATAGCTGCTCCCGAAGTAACCAGTGAAGAAGTAGCTGCTAAAGAAGTAATTGCTGCGGAAGTAATAACAGAGGATGTAGCTACTACAGAAGTACTTAATGAGGAAGTAACTGCCGAAACGGGAATTGCTGCAGAGGCAAACGCTGGAGAAGCAGCTACGGAAGTGCCTAGTGATGAGGCTACTAAAAAAGCAACTCCCCCGAAATTAGCTGCGAGAGGAGAACCTATGAGCCAGGATGCAATCTCAAGAGCGGTATCCGATGCCAAGAGGAGCCCAAGGATCTCGACGTGGTCACCCGTAGCGGTAAGCACTCTGAAATTTTTGCGGATGACACAACCCCAATTTTCGATGAGCGACGAAATGAGAACCTTGATTGAAGAGGGCCTGGCCAAGAAATACCCCAAGCTGGTCGAGAGAGTCAAGAAAGAGCTGGATAAGAGCAGCTAGATTCCATTATAGAGATGGGGCGCTGGGATAGAGAAAAACCCGCTCTTTATGCCGGGGAGTAATCACTGGAACTGCGGGATCCCCAAACGTCTCAACGATTCGGCCTTTCCGGACCCTCTCTCCGTGGCTCTCTGGCGAATCTGGTCCAGGCTTCTGGGACAACTTGCGTTCCCTGTCTACAATAATATTAGTGACTACTCCCTCGACTGAAGTCGAGAGCATCTAGACTTTCGCCACAGACTGTAGCCCCAGTCTGAGAATGTTTATGGCTGCATTGTGGTCCCTATCCAGAATCAGGCCACAGAAATAACATCTGTGGACTCTCTCGGATAGATCTTTTTGAACCACTTGACCACAACCAGAGCATATTTGGGACGTTCTATTTGGGTTCACTAGTTCAACACGTTTACCGGCCCATTCTGCCTTGTAAGACGTGGTAATTATCAGCTTGTTCCATGCAGCATCCGCAATATGCTTTGCAAGACAATGATTCTTGACCATGCCTCTGATGTTGAGGTCTTCAAAGGCGATCACGTCATAGGATTCTACCAACTTCAGACTTAACTTTTGGACAAAGTCGTCTCTCTTGTTGGTTATTCTTTCATGAACACGATGAACCACTTTTAAGGCTGTTGCTCTTTCAGGCGATCCCTTTTCAACCCGGGATAGCTTTCTCTGAGCCTTTGCCAGAGCCTTTTCCGCATGAACAAAGAACCTTGGATTATCTACGTGCTCTCCGTTGGAGAGGGCGATGAGACTTTTCAGGCCAACGTCAACACCTGTTGATAATCCCGTCTTTGGAAGAGGGTCATCTGGTTCAACCTCAACCAAGAACGAAACAACCCATTTCCCAGTAGGCATTCTCCTGAGGTTAAGCCGCCGAATCTCTCCATCGATGGCTCTATGTAGCTTGATTTTGATTTCTCCTATCTTGGAGAGCCAGAGTTTGCCAGGTTTTCAAGGAAAATCCCGACTGGGTGTAGGTGAAGCTGTCATATCTGTCTCTTCCTTTGAATCTGGGATAACCAGGATCTTCTCCGTCTTTGACTCTACGGAAGAAGGCTTGATATGCAAGATCAACTCTCTTGACCACTTCCTGTAGAACCTGGGAGTAAATGCCCTTCAATTCAGGCTTCTCTTCTTTCCACTGAGGCAGAAGCTTCTTTGTTTCGTAGTAGGAGACTGACTTGCCTTCTTGTTCATAGACGTTCTTCCTGATAGCCAGTGTTTCGTTATAGGCCCACCTGCAAAGCTCCAAGGTGGCATTCATATTGGATCTTTGAGACTTTGTAGGATAGATCCTGTAGCGAAGCACTTTCAGCAAATCACTTCACCTTTTGTTTATTATAGATTCTTAAGATATTAAAAAGCCACGTGAACAGGGCGAAAGTGATTAGGTACGGGCTGTATCCCGCCTTTGAAAAGGCGGGGATTAGCCCTGCCTCCTCCTAATCCCGTTCCTCTCGCGGCCTAATATCCATAATCTAAATAATAATCTAATTGAAAAATACAAAAGAAAAAAGGCCGCGGCAAATATACCGCAGACTTTAAGATCTCAGAAAATAGCCAAGATATTTTACTGAGGGGATAGGTTGGATCGCATAATCTTGCTCAAGCCGAAGGGAAGGCCGAATCCTGGTATGCGATGGGCGGATGAAATGTCGCATGGCTATATTTTGATTAATGAGGACGCCCACTGTTGGTACGGAAAGCCGGTGGATGGTCCAGTTGCGAAAATTTTAACTCTTCCAAAGTTTGCCTGGGAAGAGGCGGGGTAAGAGGGATACAATCATCCTGAAGGCAGAGGCTCTGCCGCCTTTCAACGAAACCTTTGCTGTAGGCGAACTTGGCCATACGTTTGCTTGGCAAGCCCTGCCCGACTTGGGGCACTGACCACTGGCTTTATAAAGAGCGGTCAAAAAATATTTATAATATGTCCTCGTCTCTATCGCTAAGAGGAGGCAGAGATAACGCAACGTGTAGCAGGAGATAGACGACTGGATCATGCTCTATCAAGCCCATCTAAGCGATGGCCTGCAAAGGGCATAGAGCTTGATTGCACAACGAAACCGCTAGTGGACATCGAAGACGCGCCTCCGGGAAAAGGAGATAAGGCCCGATCCAAGGCAGCCCAGCTGAAAGCCTCAGGCCAGTCCAGGCTTGAAGACATCAGCGTTTTTAGGATAGAGAAGATCGTGAGGAAGGGACGAGGGAAGGATAGATTCAATGGCTACTGGTATGCGGCTTGGGTGAAATGTGGGAGAAGTCGCAATGTGTACCTGGGCAACTGTGATAAGATCAGCATGGAGGAAGCCTTAGAGAAGGCTAAGCGGATTAAAGCAGCTGATCTTAAACTAGAAGAAGTAACGGCTTAGGACCGTCAATCCAGGGTGAGGATTCTAATGGCAAGAAATGAATCCTCACCAAAAGGAGCGATGGCGGCGATCTTCTTCGCACCCCGTCAGCTCTGGATTGACTAAAGATTACATTGGAGATATAGATATAAGTAGCTTACGGTTTGGGGTAAAATACGCATACAGAATTCGTCTCTTTCGATCGTTTGCCGGGCAAGATTTATAATAATCATTATTAACATATTATTAAAGATAGACAAGGTTAATGAGTGGTCACTTCTTGCTGCCATCCTAGGTCTTTTGCTCTTGCAAAAGCGTCATCGGATTCGTTCTTGGACCCAAGTTTATGCAAGGCGTCGCCCTTAAAGTGCCATGCGGCGGGATCTGAAGAATTGATCTCAATCGCCTCCTCGAAGGAGGCCAGAGCCTCGTCATATCTGGACATTCGGTATAATGCAATCCCACGGTATATCCATGCCGATATATGTGAGATATCAAGTTCAATCACTTCGTCGAAGCAGACGACAGCATCCTGAGGCCGACCTATATTGATATAGGCAATCCCTTCGTTGAACCAGGGCGTGGGGTCATCGGGATTTATCTGAATAGCTTTATCGTATGAACAGAGAGCGTCCTCATAACTACTCAAATTGGAATAAGCATTGCCCTTGTTGTTCCAGGCATCGAAATAGTTGGGATCGATATCAGTAGCCTGGTCAAAACAATTAACAGCGTCGTTGTACCTATGCAAATCACAGAGAACATTTCCTTTATTATTAAGAGCCGTAGAATAAAAAGGTTTGATCCTAATAGCCCTGTCAAACGAGCTTAAAGCGTCTTGCAGGCGACCCAGATTTTTGAGCGTCAATCCTCTATTGTTCCAAATTTCCGGCACCGATTGGTTTAGCTCGAGGGCCTTATCAAGAGACTTGAGAGCCTCATCGTACCACTCCAGCTCATCAAATGCCAGGCCCCTATTGTACCACGCAGAAGCATCTATGGGGGCAAGCTCCACGGCTTTGTCGTAACACTTAATGGCCTCTTCATAGCGCATCAATTTCTTCAGCGTGTTCCCCTTGTTGTTCCAGGACTTAGCATATTCGGGATCGATTTCAATCGATTTATCGTAACAATGCAAAGCTTCATCGTACCTGCCCAGCACGTACAAGCTGCCCCCCTTGTTGTACCAGGTGACGTCATCATCGGGATCGAACTTGAGGGCTTCATCATATGCTTCTAGAGCGTCTTCATCTCTGCCCAGATGCATAGATAATATCTCGCCTTTGCTGCACCAGGCAGAGGCATCTGTGGGGTCTAGTACGGTGATGGTCTCATAGCACTTTAGTGCTTCTCTGAAGTTCTCGAGGCCCCTATAGGCAATGCTCTTGTTGTACCAGGCGGAGATGTCCGTCGGCTCAATCGTAGTAACCATATCGTAGCATTTTAAGGCCTCGCTTAGCTGTCCCAGTTTCTCGAGGACTACACCTTTGTTATTCCAGGCCGCGGCAAACCGCGAGTTGAGATTTATCGCCCTGTCAAAGGAACTAAGCGCATCCTCATGATGCCCCAATTTATAGAGGGCAAGGCCCCTTCCATACCAGACCTCTGCCAGAAGGCCGTTGATCTCCACTGCCTTCTCGTAGCACTCCAGGGCAGCTTCATAATATTTATTTTTATAATATTCCGAGGCTCTGTTCAGGAAATGAACTAAGGTATCCTCTTTTGTGGGGACCATAAATTTAGCTGTGCCAGACATAGGAACCAATGCCATATCTATTTTATAATTCGGAGCCTTGTCCTGAATTGCCGTCAATTCATCATCACTCTTTAGTTGGTCCAGGGCAAGGTATTTTCCATACCAGGCTTCCCTCACTGAAGGGTTTATCTCAATGGCCCGATCGAAAGAGTCGATTGCCTCGTCATAACGGTTCAGATTGCCGAGAGCTGTTCCTTTGCCGATCCAGGCGTCGATCAAAGAGGGATTTATTGCCAGTGCTTCGTCGAAGGCCCTGGCAGCCTCCTCATACCGTCCCAGCTTGCTCAGAGCATTGCCTTTGCCGTACCAGGCATCGATCAAGGAAGGGCTGATCCTGAGGAGCTCGTTATAACATCTTATGGCCTCAATGAATCTGCCTATCCTGTAGAGGGCGTTGGCCTTATTCTTGAGAGCTTTAATAGAGTTGGGGTTCAATCTCAAGGCCTTGTCGTATAGTTCCAGGGCGTCCTCAAACCTTCCCAATTCCGAAAGGGCTAGGCCTCGGTTGCACCACATCTCCTCTTGAAGGTAGTTGATCTCAAGTGCCCTATCGTCTATGCTGATAGTGTCTTCCTTAAAGCCTGAGGTAGGCGGAAAGACGAGCTCATTCTTGGCCTTTTCTGGATTGTTTGCATACGGCTCGAGGAGGGAATTATAGGATTTCAATATCCAGGATAATCTACTGGCAATGCTATTCATGCAGGCGGAATATTTTTCTATTTTTAAGGGGCGAATTTTTACAAATAGATAAACTAAAACCGGGACCAACAGGGCTAGACCAGATGCAGTCCACAAAGCAAAGGTTGCTGCCGCCATAGCATTACCCAAATAATAATTTTATTAAGAATTTCTAGTATAAAAGATTTGCTGTTTTATGTGCCAATATACTCAATAGTAGTAATAATACTGTCCATGCTGCTAACATGAATTGTATTCATTTTACAAAGTAGGTACAATCAAAAAAACGAACCCTGCAAAGAGGATTCAATCCTTCTCTCCTGTAACCGACACTCAATCTGCTCCGGCTGGAAAGCAGAGCGCAAATCCGACAACCCATAAAGCAGAGCATTGAGAACCGGCAACCTCATGTTAATAATAATAACACAAGAATTAAATATAAAGAAATGGGAAGTTGGATGGGGTATGCCGCTTGCCAGCCGAAAATCGACGGATGAGTCTGAAGCGTATCATAGCTGCGGCAGAACAAGGGATGGTCTATATCGATTATCTCTCAGTGTGGGAGGATTTCAAGAAGGGATGGTCTCTCGAGGATAGGACGGTTTGGAACAATCTCCTGAAACGAGTAGACAGAGATGTCTACGGCAAATTCAGGTTGAAACAGCCACTATCCTTTGAAGAGACGGTCTGGGCTGAGAATCTGGTGAGGCGCGCGGAAGGAAGGGGGCTGTGCTGAACCTCACCTTCATCCCGACCATGCCATCTATTGGTCAGCTATATTGGAAGGGATTGATTTGAGAAAAATGACCATGGCGTCGATGCTGATGCTGCTAGTATCCACTGCCTTTGCCTCGAGTTCGGTAGTGGTAGATATCGTGGGGAGCAACACAGAAAATACCCAGATCATCCAGCCAAATGCCGGATCGATAGAGCTGGAGATCATAGGGAGCATAGCAAATAATACCAGCATCGGTTCCAGAGCGCGAGTTAATGCCGCAGTTAATTGCCGTTGTCCTGAGGAAGGCAAGCCCTTTTGCAAACCATGCCAAGCCCTCCAGATCCCTCATCTGGGCGTTGATGCCTGGTATGGAGACTACTGGTATACCTCCATCCACATGCCGAAGTGGCCACAACTCTGAATTCGTGGCCTTTCTGAGAAATGAGCTTCGCCGAAGGGAGGCAAGGAGTCTGCCATAGCCCGGGAAAGTCTCCTGAAGAAGAGCGCTCCTGCCATTAGCAAGCGGTTTATTTTAAAAAATTATTTATATTAGTATCTTGCATAATGATAATGCTGGAGAAACTACAATGATACCTCAGAAAATCAGGATCCTGGATGAAAAAGAGTTAGATCTCGTTGAAATTCTGACATCCATCGGTATTAAGCGTATCGTAGCCGTAGTCATTGTGTATCTTAGCGGAAACGACGGCGCGACATCTAAGCAGATAGAAATTGCCACAAACCTCAATCAACCTGAGATAAGCATAGCCATGAGTGCTATGCGAGAAAATTGTTGGACGGAAGAGCGAGATATCAAGGGATCTGGAACCGGCAGACCCGCGAAGTTCTACAGGCTCAGCACTCCTCTGGAGGAAATTGTGACATACTATGAAGAGAAAACGCAAAACGAATCTGCCCAGGCAATGGAGTTGGTTCAGAAGCTGAAGGAGCTGGCGGTCGAAGTGTAGCCAATCTGCTTTTAAAAAACTGGCATCTTGAGGGCCCTTCGGAGAGCAGATTGCTGACAATCAGCATCGGCAAAAAGGCTTATATATCATTAACGTATATTTTATATTGGCGAAGGGGGATAAATCTCTTTTTTCATCAGTCTCCTTGCCAATCTCCGCTTCGCCCCTCCATTGTTTCATGATGAGAATTTTATCAAATATCTATCCTTTCTTATTTTAAATAATAATTACACCAGTAAATCTTTATATCCTTTTAATTCTTAGCGGGGCGATGACGAAGTTAATCGTATAAATATAAATTTTAAAAAGGCTAAATCAATTATAAATTATTTTTTAAAATTTTAAATTATCCCAATCTCAAATGCTTTTTCTCCCAATATTGATGCAATTTCTAAATCCAATCTCTAATCTTTTAGCGAATATGAAATTCTTAACCTATTATTACGATTCCCGCGTGGTATTGATCAAAAATAAACCAAAAATTCCTTATCCTTCGATTTTAAACTATTATAAATAATATTTCCCAAAATGGACAGAGAAATTGCTTTGAAATTTAGATAGATTATTCTGATTAACTTAGAATAGAAAAAAAACGTCCAACAAAAGGCAAAAGACTATAAATATAAATATCCAGCTTAAGATTACATTTATATCTATAGATGGGGCGCCCTTGTGTTGTTTGGCAGGTCGCAGGCCACTAGAGAGTCTTCGCCCTCGCCCAGCGAGATTTTGAGTTGCCCAGGACGATCATCTATAAAAATCAAAAAATTGACCGAACCAGTAAAATTATTCTTTAAATTTAAATTTTGGATGTTAATCCGACCCCTTTACTTCCAATGGAATTAAGAAGGTTTTATTTAATGATCGGACATTCATAGCGTATAAAGATAATTTAAAATAACAAATTTAATGATAATTATTATTTTTATTATGCTAATAAATTATATCATGCTTATTAAAAATTTTTTATCTGTAAAGTCTACCCCTTTATTTCTAATGGAACTATAGCATCCAAAAATCCGTCGGATTATTTTAGAAAAATCAATACTTTTTTTATTAAGACATTTAATATCAATTTTAAGGTTTAATACTTATTATATAACCACGCCTATCTTTTGGATTTGGTTGGATCTCGATCAAATTTTCGTCTCTTCCGCATTTCAAGGTTCTATAGAACTCGTCCTTGCTCAGACCCATAAGGCTCTTCACGCTCGTCGACGTCATTGCCCCTCCATAATCCTCAATCAAGCGGAGCATGGAAGCTATGCGATTCCTAATCTCCTCTCCATAGGATTTGCTGCGCTTCTCCAGTGCCAGGATCATCTGCCTGTTCCGCGAAGTCTCTTCTCGAAGTTTGAGAACCTCCTCCTTGAGGGCATGCACCTCCAGGAGGATCTCTTCTAAGAGGACATTGGGAGCCGGGTTCGATGTGCGGGTATAAATATCTTTATATACAGACGAAGCTATTATTTCTGCATCATTTACACTTTCTTTCTCTCTTTGCAGCATTTGTCTCCCTCGCTCCATGTCCAAGAACTAGATTGCTCACTATGTTGTTGCTTCTAGAGAATAAATCTTTCGATATTTCCTTATTATGTTAATCTAATTTTTATAGAGATGGGATACGGAGGGTAGCGAAAACCCAGCTCTTTAGGACGAGGATTAGTCGCAGAACTTAGGCGAAACCAAGAGCTATAAGTCTTCTACCGACCGATGTCGTAACCCCTCCACGTCTTTTGGCATCCCGGCTTTGTTACAGATTCTCGCTCGGGCCTCGGGAGGAAAGCAGGGCTAATTCCCGCCTTTTCAAAGGCGGGAGTGGTCACTACGACGTTTTCCAAGATTGCATCAGGACAAAGAAAACTACCCTAACAGAAACGACCAGCGACGACGGAAATTAGAAGTCATTTTACCTCGCAGGAGCGGAGAGAACGGAGCGGGAAGACCCTGCCCTTTAGGGCGGGGAGCATTCACCAAAACAGACGCGGCCAGAAGAATCATAGTCTGCCGGTGAATTTGTTGATTAGTTGCGCTAAGATGTAAATAATCAATTATTTTCCGGGGAGTCCGAGTAGGCCTCTTCCTCTCGGTTCCTAATCAATCTTCTATCCACTATATAATATATAAATATCGATAGAATCGATCGATATTTTTGGGCCGATCTAGGGATTTTCGTGCCTTATAGTCCTCCTTCTGGAAATTAGTTGATCGTTGACGTCAACGAATTTGAGCTTTGAGACGAAGAACCTTCTGCCTACCATCGCCCCGCCTGCAATACAGCTCGTAGCGCCTCTTATCAAGCTTCGATAGAAGCCTGGTCATGGCAGCCTTATCCAACCTTAGGATCCTTCCCAGCTCCTTCAACGACGTCGGGCCTCTGGCCAGCAGAATCTCATTTATCTTCGCAATTCTGGATGCCGTCTTTGTCCCCCGAGGTGGAGCGTAGTCTGTGAGCGATTTCTGCTCTATCCGGCAGATTCTCTGGCGGTCATGGGCTATGTCCAGTGCTAGACGCTCGACGTCCTGAAGCTGCTGGTTCTCCAATTCGGTGATCATCTTTTCCTGGCTAGCAACGTGTGCCTTGAGGCTTTGTATTTCGTCCAGCAAATCCTTTAGGGAGTCCACGGGCACAATCACTATCGGGGTATCTGCTGGTCCGTCTGGTGCTTCATAAGCAAAGTTATTTATTCTAGCTTGAGCTATCTCGTTCATAGGTTGTACACCCCTTTCGGGGGCCTTTCATTCCACTTTCGAGAATCCAGTCCAGGGTTGCCGCCCTGGGCCGGACTCACATTTATGGAATCCAGCTCTACGGCTCTACCTTGGTCAAAGTAAGCTTGATGAAGTCGCCATGTTCAAGCCCTAACTTCTCCCGAAGGTCTTTGGGGATCGTGATCCGGCCTTCCCTCATAATTCTGGCCATTAGCCTGACCTCACTCGGGGGTTGTATAGAACAGGACTCCATATATCCTCCAGTAGTTTAGACTGTATATTTAAAGCTGACTACTTTTTTGTACCAACTGCCTTTCTTCTCTTGAGGTCTTGGCCGACTCTCCATGGTGATTTTATATCCCTTTATCCTCCGCGAGGCTGTTGTGCGCAAAAAGGACAGAAATCCGGTGCCGGTAGGGGGGCTCAAGAGAAGCCAGGGTGGGATGCGGGCGATGGACGCGCGAGGGTGAACTATTGGGCCGGCGAGACGACTGACGGGATAAAAACAGAGGTGCGTGGGAGCGCAAAAGGCGGAGGCATCCGATGGCAGCACGTCAGATCTTCGGGTCCGCGCGAGCCAGCAAAGGCTAGCGGTGGGGCATCACCCATTGGTCGATCGCGTATTGACGATTTTACTATTATCATACCTGAAATATATTTTTTTAAGCGTTTTATAATGTTGTCTCCAATCTAGGAGAATGGGTCAGAACCCTGGGGAGATTCGGCCCGGGCTTCTCTTGGGAAGTCCTCTTTAGGATCCTGCGGTCAAGAGAGCAAGGTTGCACTTACTCTGTGGCCCACGAGGAATAAAGTGCATCATGTGCCTCTTCGGCAGGCCAGGCAGGCATAGTGAATCTAGAATACGGATTCGAGAAACGGGACGCTAGGAGGTTATTGCCGGGACGATGGCACAATTTGATCCAGCAAGAAAAAAAAGTTCCAAAAAAAAGTTTCAAGTATATAAAAACCGAAGGGTATATAAAGTTGGAGAATGAAGATTCTAGATGCACGAGGGAAATGACAGGGGGTAACTATCACGATCCAAGGGCCTGCTGAAAAGTTTGTTTATCTTCTGAAGAGCAATAGATCTAGATCAGATCAATCAGAGTCTAGAATTGCGAGTGAACCGATGCTCAGAGGCTTGTCCTCGGAAGAAACAGTTGGAAATAATTTAGCACCCAGGACTAGATATCCCGAATCTAGAATCGATAGCTTGAGCTATAACTCTAACTCTCTCCAGGAAGCTATCGAAGAGGCCATAATAAAACCAAAGCTTGGCGTTTACTCCCCGGTGGGGGCCGCTGTCCTGAGATACAAGGCCATCACCATTCCGCGTTTTTCGATGGGGGGCGAGCTCAGGATAATAATTGAACAAGCGCTCCGGGTGGCCTATCCCCAGCTATACGAAGAAGTTCAAAGGATGATGAGCGAGAGCCAGGATCAAAGCATCAGATAGCCGCCACAGAAGAACCAGATTTCCGATCTGTCTGGCCACTGGCACGATTATAGAGATGGGGCGCGAGGGCAGAGAAACCTACGCTCGTCAGGCTGGAGTGCAGGCACAGTCAATAATATTTATCTTACTATCTTTAATACTTCCCGTCTTACTATCTCTTATATTACGATGAGCCCTACTAGCCTGCAAGAGTTCTCGTGAATGCTCCCCGCCCTAAAGTTCCGGGGACTTCCCACTCCGTCCTTCGCAATCCTGCAAGTTAAACCTCTTCCCGAGCAGCCTGCTCTGGCGCCGTCACCCTTACCTGCCAGTAGACATTGTACCAGAACCTATTGCCATCAGTATTCTGCCTGCGATCGCATGCCACAACCCCCCACCCAGCGAGTCTCCTCAGAACTCTGGCCAGGCTGCGCTCAGTCCTGATCCAATCGGTGTGATTGCATGTCTTCAGGCCTATCGCCTGCGCAATCTCCCTCATAGACCTGGCCTCCTCTGCGCGGCCAGGGAGAACTGCCATAATCGCATCTTGCTTCAAGGTCTATCCCGAAGATACGACTAAGATGGTATTATTATTTAAGGCTATTTATTACTAAAAAGTGATACCGTTCACGGGAGGATTGGTCTCTGGCAGGTTTTAGCCATGCGTCGCCACTATCCAGGTAGACCACTCCTGGTTATGGTGAGACGCATCTAGCATCGTTTCAGAGATTGTGGCTACTATAGCGGGATATTTGGCGGGTGGGCCTTCGCTGGCTGTCCGATCTTTCATCGGGTTTACGTCATCTGGGGCGGTGTGGTGATGACCGCCGTCTCGCCCAGGCTGGTGAAAAATTGGCCAGCTCTCATCTGCGCCTCGGGCTCCTCCACATCGTGGTACAGAAGGATTATCTGGGTTTTTTCATCTAGCCAGCCTGCAGCTATGTACTCCCTAAATCCGACTGCCATGACCGTATATGGTGTCGCTTGGCCGGACATGAAGGGCACTATCCCTGATAGCGGCGCATTCAGATCATACTGCTGCTCAGATCCCGATTCCGTCCCCGGCAGGGCCATCCTTTCGTTGCCAGGGCTCAGCAGATCAGATGGCTTTGCCGCAGTACTCCCGGCTTCCGCTTTGGGCTGCTCAGTGATAGCAGCAGCCATCGAGATGAGTATGACAAGAGCCACCGTCAGGCTCACCGCCTTTTTGATATCTTTCATCTTTGATCACTCGGTTATTTTTACGTATATTATTGCTATATACATATATATAGATAGTTGATATGAGTATAGGTAGTAGAATCGAAAATGCAGGATAGTACCTGAGACCTATCAAGGGACTGGGGGTCCTAGTATTTTTATTCGCGAGCCGTTTAAAATTGATTTAAGGGCATGATTTTACTCTGGTTGGGGCACAATTGCCTGCCATGCAGCAGTTGAATCCTTTGAGTGAAATAGATGAGCTGTTTTTTCAATGAGTTAGGATCCACTGTCAAGATGACTTTGTCAACATTCCCGGTTCTGCGCCTAAGA
>Ga0315289_10008647_pt1 | contig 14696 bp, 8 predicted proteins | sample YL17G11_40_MG_FD_203452 | JGI IMG/M metagenome (GOLD analysis project Ga0315289, IMG submission 203452) | Sediment microbial communities from Yellowstone Lake, YNP, Wyoming, USA - YL17G11_40 | ecosystem: Environmental > Aquatic > Freshwater > Lake > Sediment | place: USA: Wyoming | collected...
AGACCTGGGCGGCTGGCGCCGGGAATTTGTCTGAACCAAGAACGCTGACATTGGGAACGATAAGGTAGAAAGCGGGCACCACGACGGCTGTTCCTATGAAAATGCCGGAGAACTGCGCCAAGAACTGCCGTCGGGCATTCGCTCCGAGACAATAGCCGCTTTTCAGGTCAGTCAGAAGGTCTGCGGCGGAATCCGCCACGCCCGCGGTGATGCACGCGGTCATCAGGTTGGTGTTCATTTGTCTGGGAGCCAGAGCACCGTAGGTGAGCTGTGTAATCTTTCCCATCGCGCCGACGGGTGTTGTGTCGGTCTCTCCGGTCGCGCGACAGGCTACAAGAGCCAAGAAGAATGAAAGCACGACAGCTAAGAGTGCCATCCATACCGCGACACCAAAGTAGACGGCGACAATTGCAACGACGCCTATGGTTCCTACGATCATTCCGCCCGCGAACCACGAGCCGGGCACCTCAATCCGTTCGAGCGGATCTTCTTTGAGAGTCATTCCTCTGCGGCGTCGAAAGATGCGCCCCAGCCCTGAAAGAGCGCGAAGCACCGTGCGCCACTCGAAAGAAAAGGCGAGGAGTCCTGAAGTTACCATGCAGGCCGCGCCTCCCCAAAGACTCCAGGAGACGATATTTCGAAAGCCGCCGGGAACCTGATGGTCTGATGCTCCCGCTTCAAAGCTGAGCAGACGCGCCGCAGCGGGAGCCGTGACGAGAAGCGAATCTTTGCTGACGGCGAAGCGGAATGTACCTGCCAGCGGATTGGGCTGACCCACAAGTCCCCTCGGTGCGCTGAGGTCTTTCGCGAGCTCTCTCGCCGTCCGATAAGTCACATTCGAAGGCCAAATAAACGAATAGAGAATCGGCCTTTCTCCCTCGCTTATGGAAAGCGATAGCCGTGTTCCGGCCGGTACTAACAGCGGAAACTGGGGAGCGGCCACAAGGCGCGTTCCCGACCATTCTGAAAAACCCATCTGCGTGGCTGCTGCTCCACTGACCCCAATAGGCGCCAGTTCACTTTCGGGCACAGAGAACATCACTTCCCAATGGTTCGCAGAAGGAACGCGCGCCTCAAGATACCCTTTTTCATAAGCGGCTTCAGGTTCGGCAAAGAGCACTCGGCCAAACAAGGGATTGCGACTTCGTCCGTCGTTCAGCATAGAGTCGTTCAAACCGGCAATCATGGACGCCATGGTCATGTAGTTCGCGCGCTGATACCATGTGTAAGACAAATAGACTGAATCTGTACCGGAGGAGAAAAACGGATCTGTCGAGGCTTCGACGATTTTCAGTTTCAAGGCATGGCCCGCCGGGATGGTCAGCGGGAAATTCAATTTCTCGGCGCTCCGAACCGTTGGCGCGGGGTGCGTGATGACTTTGTTTTGAATCATTGGGGGAGCCAGAATGCCCCAATTGATTACGCCGCCAATAAGCAGACTGACAGCGACGCGCAATCCCATAATTGCACCGGCAGCCACCAGAATAAGGCTGGCTTCAAAGGAAATCGTGTAGTGAGCCAGTCTGGCCCCGAAAGTACTATAGAGCGACGGGAGCCAACCGACGGCATCACGAATTGTCGCGATCACAATTCCGAGGCCTCCGGCGGCGAAGAGCGCGCGCGCCGCACCCATTCCTTCAGCCTTTCCCTCTTTGCCATCCCCATGCAGGCTCTTGAGCGTCTCCGCAGCGGCCACACCGGATGGAAACTTGAGGCCCTCGACATTAATCATTTGCCGCTTCATGGGAATCGCCATCGTAACACCCAGCACGGCAAGGAAGAATACCCACGCCGTGAGAATGCCGTAACCGATGTGCTGACCATTCAGCAGCAGGTAGGCGGAAATCGCTGAGACCATCGTTCCACCTGTGGAGTAGCCCGCTGCCGATGCGGTGGACTGCATGGCGTTGTTCTCGAGAATGGACATGTCGCTTCTGATGACGCCCGGCAAGATTTTGCGCAGCGTTTTCCAGATGGCAAACGAGAGAATACACGAAGTAATCGCCACCCCGAGGCCCCAGCCCGTTTTGAGACCGATGTAAAGGTTGGAGAGGGACATGAATGCCCCTAAGAGAGAGCCCATGATGACGGCTCTGAGGGTGAGCTGAGGCATATCGTCGCCACGATAGACGGTACGATACCATTCGAGCTCGATTTCTTCCGCGGTCTGTTTCTTTTCAACCGATTGTGCCATGCGAAGGTCTTTCCGACTAGATTTTCATGTTTTCAGGTGAGATTGTTGTCTGCTCAATTTGCTTTAGAATACGAGAAGTTAGGGACAAAGTCAAGCGGAAGATGAGGCCAAAGGTGCTCCCACTCTCGCAAGAAGGAGGGGACGACGAAGGCTTGCATTGAAGGAGGAAGTGTGCTAAATTACACCGTAAGGCGCGGCGGCGATTCCGGCCAGGTTGAGAACCTGGCTCGGCGAAAAGGAAGAACGCAAGACGGTGTTGACTGAACTCACAAGACGGGACTTTCTGGCCATCGCTGGTCGCTTAGGGCTTGTGGGGGGAGGCCTTGCCCTTGCAGCATCATCACCGAGGTGGCTTCGCTTTCTCATCGAGAGTCCATCAGGAAAGGCTCTTGCGGCCAGTGCAAGTTCGCTGGCGCAAATGGCCCCTGAGGCGCGCTATTGGTTTTCGCTGGCTACCGCGGCCGGCCAATGCGCTCTTTGTCATGGAGAAGGCGCCGCCTTGGAGCAAGGATTCGAGCATCCGGAGGGCTTGGTCAAATGCGTGCTTTGCGCCCATGAATGTGCCATTGAGGTCGGGCAGCGAGGGCGGTGCCGCGTGCGCGAAAATGTGGATGGAAGACTTCGAACGCTCGTCTATGGCCGTCCCGCATCCATCCATGTGGACCCAATCGAGAAAAAGCCCTTCTATCATTTCCTTCCGGGAGCCAGCGCCTATTCTCTTTCGACCGCCGGTTGCCCTCTTCGCTGCAAATTCTGTCAGAATTGGGAGATCTCACAGGCGAGCCCGGAAGACTTCGATGTGTCCGGTGTCTCTCCGGAACAGATTGTTCTCGCGGCTGAGAAACAGCAAGCTCCCGTCATCGCTTTCACCTATAACGAGCCGACCGTTTTCTTTGAATATATGGTGGATATCGCGCACGAAGGAAAGCCGCAGGGACTTCGGCATGTGCTCATCAGTTGCGGTTTCATGAATCCTGAACCTTTGGATGAGCTTTGCCAGACATTCGACGCCATCAAAGTTGACCTGAAAGGCTTCAGCGAAGAGTTCTATCATGAGGTTTGCAGCGCGGAGCTCAAGCCGGTGCTGAGAACCATCAAAGCAATCGCCAACAGTGGCACTCACCTCGAGATCGTCAATCTTGTCGTCCCAACGCTGAATGATTCCGAGACGGACCTCACAGGGCTCTGCAATTGGGTCGCCGGTGAAGTGGGGCCGGATGTGCCGGTGCATTTCACACGCTTCCATCCAGACTATCGCCTTCTCAATTTGCCGCCGACGCCGGTGTCCACTTTGGAGCGGGCACGAGAGATTGCGCTATCGTACGGCTTGCATTATCCCTATGTGGGCAATGTTCCCGGCCACGCCGGAAATCACACCTATTGTCCCTCGTGCGGCAAAATGATTATCGAACGCATGGGTTTTTCCGTCACATCCATTTATTTGAAGGATGGCAAGTGCGAATTCTGTCAGACTCCAATCGCCGGAGTCTGGCAGTAATTGGATTTCAATATGCAGCGAAATATTCGAAACAAGCTGCTTTACGCAGCGATAATCCTTGTCTTTATCGGGCTTGCAGTCATGGTATCCACACGACACAAAACGGCGAAATCCGCCGATTCACCCCAGGCGAATCCATCGCCAGCGGAGCTCCGGAGTGCAGTGGTTGCGGGGCAGTTTTATCCGGATGACCCAAGCGAGCTGCGCGGTGCGATCCGCTGTTATCTCGACGACGCAGTTGTTCGTTCAATCGAGAGCCCTGTCGCTCTGATCGTTCCCCATGCGGGTTATGTCTTCTCGGGGCAAATTGCCGCCGACGCTTTCAAACAGGTGGAAGGCAAACCGATTAGCACCGTTATTATTTTGGGAACGAATCACACGACGGCCGGATTCCGCGGCGCTTCGATATGGCCGAGTGGGGCATTTCGCACTCCGTTGGGCGACGCGCCAATTGATGAGGAGCTGGCGGAAAAACTCATGGCCGCTGATGATCGCATCACTTTCCGCCGCGAGTTGCATGCGCGCGAACACTCGGTTGAAGTGCAGATTCCTTTCATCCAAACGGTTTTGCCGAACGCGAAAATCGTTCCCTTGGTCATTGGCTCGACTGACTTTGACATCTGCCGCGAGTTGGGTCACACGATCGCGAGCGTCGTCAAGGACAAATCCGTGCTCATCGTGGCAAGCTCCGATTTGTCGCACTATCCTTCTCACGAAGATGCGGTTTTGAGCGATGGTCATGTTCTTCGCGCCGTTGCCACCTTGGAACCGCAAAGAGTCACGCAAGCCGTTGCCGAGGAGATGAGTCGCGGCACACCAGGGCTTTCGACTTGCGCTTGTGGAGAAGGCCCGATTTTGACTGCGATGTTCGCGGCAAAGGAATTGGACGCAACGCATGCGGTTGTCGTCAGCTATGCCAATTCGGGTGACACGCCTTTGGGCGAGATGGATCGCGTGGTTGGTTATGGAGCGGTGGTGCTGGCGCGAGGGTCGGGCGAAAGCGATGTGTCCGCACTAACGGCCAAAGAATCTGAGAGCTCTCAATCACCCTTGTCGCCGGAACAGAAACACTATTTGCTTGATTTGGCTCGCCGGACGATAGACCGTTATTTGACTACCGGAACAGCGCCACTCGCTCGACCGAGTGATGCCGCACTTTACACCAAGCGCGGAGCGTTTGTAACACTCAAGGACCGCGGGCGTTTGCGCGGCTGCATCGGCCACATGACTGAGGATAGGCCGTTTTGCCAAGTCATCAGTGCCATGGCTCTGCAATCGGCTTTCAATGATCGGCGTTTTCAGCCCGTGACCGAAGCCGAATGGAAAAACCTTTCGATTGAAATCTCCGCCCTCACTCCCTACCAGAAGATTGACAGCCCCGACAAAATCGTTATTGGCCGCGACGGCGTGCTTCTGCGCAAGCAGGGCTATTCCGCCGTCTATCTGCCGCAGGTCGCGCCGGAACAAGGCTGGAACAGAGACGAAATGCTGATACACTTGTGCGAGAAAGCGGGACTTGCTGGCGACTGCTGGAAACGCGACGCGGAGCTTTTCATTTTTCAGGCGGAGGTTTTTGGCGAAGGGGAATAGTTCCGGCCATATTAAGAACCTGGCTCGGCGTTAAGAGAGAAGGAGGGGACTGCTCATGAAATGCCACGGGATCAAATTCGAGTTTGCCATCACGGCATTGCTCGTCGCGTTCACTGGCATTGGCTGGGCGCAAGACAGCTCCGGCGTGCGACGCATCGGCCAACTGAGCTATTGGGATGTGGCCTATGATGTCGAAATTGCCGGAGATTACGCCTATGTGGCGGATGGTTATGCCGGCCTGCGAGTGGTCAACATCGCCAATCCCGCCACGCCCTATGAAGTAGGTTTCCATGATACCCCGGGCGAGGCTCAGGACGTTGCAGTGGCAGGCAACTACGCCTATGTGGCGGATTATTATGCTGGCCTACGAGTGATGAACATCGCCAATCCCGCCGCTCCTTCTGAAATCGGTTTTTACGATACCCCAGGCGAGGCTTGGGGCGTTGCAGTGGAGGGCAACTACGCCTATGTGGCGGATGGTTATGCTGGCCTGCGAGTGGTCAACATCGCCAATCCCGCCGCCCCCTATGAAGTCGGTTTCTACAATACCCCGGGCTCGGCGGGCGGGATCGCAGTAGTTGGCAACTGCGCCTATGTGGCGGATTTTGAGGCTGGCCTGCGGATTGTGAATGTCAGGAATCCCGCCGCACCTTATGAAATTGGCTTCTGTGATACCCCGGACTGGGCCAGAGGTGTCACGGTGGCGGACAGCTACGCTTATGTAGTAGACATGGTGGCCGGCCTGCTGATTGTGAACATCGCCAATCCTGCCACGCCCTATGAAGTCGGTTTCTATGATACCCCGTTCTGGGCTCACGCTATTGCAGTGGCAGACAGCTACGCTTATGTGGTAGACAATGGGGCTGGCCTGTGGATTGTGAACATCGCCGATCCCGCCGCGCCCTATGAGGTCGGTTTCTACCATTCCCCAGGCGACGCTTTTGGCGTTGCGGTGATAGACAGCTACGCCTATTTGGCGGATGGAGGCGCTGGCCTGCGAATTGCGAACATCACCAATCCCGCGGCGCCTCATGAAGTCGGCTATTACTATACGGTGGATGCTGTGGGTGTCGCGGCGGCGGGCAACTACGCCTTTGTGGCGGATGGGTATGCTGGCCTGCGGTTCGTAAACATCGGCGGTCCCGCTGCGCCTTTTGAAGTGGGATTCTACGATACGCCGGGCTCCAGCAACGCTGTTGCAGTGGTGGACAGCTACGCCTATGTGGCGGGTGGCCGTGCTGGTCTGCGGATTGTGAACATCGCCAATCTCGCCGCGCCATATGAAGTCGGTTCCTACAATACCTCTGGCGACGCTCTTGGCGTTGCAGTGACGGACAGTTACGCCTATGTCGCAGACGGGTATTCCGGCCTGCGGATTGTGAATATCGCCAATCCTGCTGCGCCTTACGAAGTCGGCTTCTACGATACCCCGCATCGAGCTTATGATGTTGCAGTGGCTGGCAACTATGCCTGTGTGGCGGATGGATCCGCTGGTGGTCTGCGGGTTGTGAACATCGGTGACCCCGCCGCGCCTTCCGAAGTCGGCTTTTACGATACCCCGGGCGCGGCGTGCGGCGTTGCGGTGGCCGACAGCTACGCCTATGTGACAGACGGGCTGGCCCTGCGAGTCGTGGACATCGGCAATCCCTCAGCGCCTCATGAAGTCGGTTTCTGCAATATGCCGGGCCAGGCCCGTGGTGTTGCGGTGACTGGCAACTACGCCTATGTATCGGACTACGCAGCTGGTTTGCGAATCGTGAACATCGCCGACCCGGCCGCGCCCTATGAAGTCGGTTTCTACGATACCCCCGGCCATGCCTTTGGTGTTGCGGTGGCGGGCAATTATGCCTATGTAGCGGATGAGGTTTACCTTGGGATTTACGACTGCTCCGAAGCCTTGTCCGTTGACAAAACTTCGGTCACTCTGACACCGACGAGCTTTCTTCTGCACACATGCTATCCGAATCCATTCAATGCAACGACCGCAATTTGCTATGATGTAGCGCAGACCGGCCAAGTTCGCCTGACGATTTTCAATTTGCTGGGGCAAAGAGTGGCGACGCTCTTTGATGGACGCCAACTTGCTGGTTCTCATACGATTTCATGGAATGCGACGAATTGGCCATCGGGCGTCTATCTTTGTCGAATGGAAGCGGCAGGATTTACGCAGACGAGGAAGATGATGTTGGTGAAGTAGCGTTCCGGGCGAATCAGGAGATTCACCGCGGCGAAAAAGCGATTCCGGCCAGGTTGGGAACCTGGCTCGGCGAGAAAGGGTCTGCATTGTGGCTGTGATGACGAGAGGCTATTAAAGCCGATGGATTAGTATGCCCATTGTTCTCATTTTCATTGGATTCGCTTCGATTCTCGGCCAGGTTGTGCTCTTGCGCGAACTGGCCGTTGCCTTTTTTGGCAGCGAGCTCATTTATCTTTTGGCCATTGCGCTCTGGCTTATCTGGACAGGTTTGGGGGCGCTGATTGGCCGCAGTGCCATTGGCAAAAACGGGCGCACACATGGGTGCGCCCCTACGACGCTATTGACAGGCATCGCTTCGCTGGGTGTTGTTCTGCCACTCGAGGTCGTTTTCGTGCGGGGCATTCGCACTATTTTTGGCGCAACGCCCGGCGCATTTATGCCGTTTGAACAGCAAATTGCTGCGATAGCGTTGGTCCTTGCACCGGCGGGACTCTTGCTCGGATTTCTTTTTGTGCAGGCTGCACGAGAGTATGTCACGCGAGGTGGCAGCTTTGCCGGTGCGTACGGTCTGGAATCGTTGGGTGGTGTTTTGGGCGGGTTGGCGTCCACTTTCGTCCTGGCGGGGCATGTTCCGGCTTTTGCCACGGCGATTCTTTGCAGTTGTGTCACTTTCGCCGTCGGTCTTTCTGTGTCACTGCGTTCGCGCAGCATGCGCCTTCTCTTTGGTTTAGGAACGCTCACATCTCTCGGAATGCTCATCGTTGCGGGAAGCCATCTTGATCGCGCCACGCTCCGTTGGCAGTTTCCCGGATTGTTGGACAGTCGGGATTCTCCTTACGGGCGTTTGACATTAACCGAGCGTGGTGGCCAGATTGTCCTGTTTGAGAATGGCGCTCTTTCGTTCGAGACCCAAGCGACGACGCCGGAGGAATTGGCGCATCTTGCGCTGCTGCAGCATGAAGCACCCAAGCGGATATTGCTTTTGGGTGGCGGCGCGAGCGGAATTTTGCGAGAGATTCTGAAGCATCAGCCGGAACAAATTGACTATGTGGAACTGGATGCATCGCTGATTGATTTGGCGCGGAGATACATGCCGCATGAAATCCGAAGTTCAATGGCGGCACCGTCGGTGCATCTCATTATCTCGGACGGACGCAAATTTCTGCGAAAAACATCTCAGGGATATGATGTGATTTTGGTGGATATGCCTGAGCCGACTTCCGGACAGGCGAATCGCTATTACACGCGGGAGTTCTTTGAGGAATGCGCGCGCAAATTGCAGCCGGGAGGTTTGGTGGCGTTTCGATTGCCGTCCGCCGAGCAATATTGGACGGCAGGACTTGCGCGGCGCAATACGAGCATCTATCAAGCGATGAAATCATCTTTTCCCCATATCATTGTTCTGCCGGGAAGCGCGAATGTTTTTCTTGCGTCGAGAGAACCTCTGGCGAGAGACTCGCGAATCTTCTTAAATCGTTATATTGCCAGACATATCGAAGCGAGACTTGTCCGCCCGCCCTATATTCACTACCTCTATACGAATGACCGGTTTGCTGAAATCGAGAGAATCCTTATCCAAACGGAAGCACCCACGAACTCGGACATTCGGCCAATTTGCTACCAGCTCACCCTTGTCGTGTGGATTTCGAGGTTCTATCGTGCCGTTGCCGATTTTCAGGCGGCGTTCGGGGCATGGATTTGGGGATTTCTGCTTCTGTTGGGACTCCTCGTCTGGATATTGAGACGAAGAGTAGTCGCAGCGAAACTTGCACTTGTTGCGATGGCAGGATTTGCGGGGATGGTCATTGAGTTTGCCGTCTTGTTGCGCTTTCAGACAGCCAGCGGCATTCTCTTTCGAGACATCGGACTGCTGTTGGCGGGATTCATGGCAGGCCTTGCGGTCAGCCCTGTTGTGGGGCGATTGGCGACGAGGATGCGGAAAGGTGGCTTCGCGCTTGTTCTGTTCTTCGCGCTCTTCTGCTCGGTGTCGGCACTTTTATTTCATTGGGATGGAATGCGGTCAATAGCTGTGGCGGCAGGTTGGCTTCTCGTGACCGGCTGCGGAGTGGGTGCGGTTTTTTGCTATGCGACAGAAAAGACCGAGGGGAAAGGTGCCATGCTCTATGCGGCGGACCTCTTAGGGGGAAGTTTTGGAGCGCTCGTCGGCAGTCTTATCTTGCTGCCCTCGCTCGGCTTGGATATTTCCGCGCTGTGGGTTGGAGCATTGGCACTGCTCGCGATGGTACTCGCGTAGTTGTGTCAATTCCGTCGGTCATCCCGCATGCCCCCCACCGAGGACGGTGAGGGCTAGTGCCGGTTAAACTCAGAAACAACCCCCTTCCGTCCCCCTGCTGAAGCAGGGGGAGACTCGATGCTCAATATTCTTTGCCGATATTGCTCCATTCGGCATCCTCCAGCCACCTTTGGGGCCGCTGAACGAATTCGATGATCCCTTCGAGAATCAGGAAGTGGTTCCTCTCCTCATTGGCAATCTTGAGCAGGCTCTCCTTCTGATTGGTATCCGCGACTTCCTTGGATTTCTCTCGATAGAAGTCTTCGCTTTTCTTTTCAATTTCCTGCGCTTTGCGGTAGTAACCAATCTGCTCCGTTCCGAAATGGAAGACTTGACCTCTTTCCTTCATCTCCGCAAAGATGTTCTTCACATCGGCCAGAACCGATGTCTTGGGAACTTCCACTTTTCCCGTTTTCATCCGACTGAAGAGCGTATAGTGGCGCACTTCTTCATCCGCGAGCATTACGAAGATTTTGGCTAAACCTTTGTCGCCGCATTTTTGCGCCAGTTCGCGGTAGTAGGCTTCGCCATCTTTTTCCATTTGCATGGCGAAATCAAAGATATTCATACAGGCAATTCTCCCTTCAGGATTCAGCGTTTTTTCTCTGTCCGATGATGGCTTATGGGCAGCTCTTTGAGATTGAGCCGGGATACAAATATAAGCAACAAACGAATCCTTGTCAACAGCCTTTGCGCGGGTGTGTTCGCTCAAAGTGCTCTGTCATTGCGTATATTGTTTTTCACCCTAAATATCACTATATTGGTGCGAAATTGCCGAGTGGCGATTTCACAGTCAACCTTGCAGAAAATGAGCATAAAGAGCGGATTGGCTGCAAGTCATTTTGTTTGAAGAAATTTTTGGGGAAAAGAAGGAAATAGAGATGCCATTGAAAGAAATCGAAAGGTTCAGCGTCTCCTATTTGCAGATTCTCGACGAGAAGGGGAATGTGGATAAGGAACTTGAACCAAAACTCAGCAGCGACGACCTCATTCGCCTTTATCGAGGCATGTTTTTGGGACGGGAAGTTGACCAGCGCATGCTCAAGCTTCAGCGACAAGGTCGAATTGGCACCTTCGGTCCGTGCACGGGTCAAGAAGCGGCACATTGCGCACCGGCTTTTGCGATGACGGAGAAGGATTGGTTCGTCGGAGCGTTTCGCGAAGTCGGAGCGCGTTTGATGCGGGGCGAATCCATCTTGCAGCCTCTGCTATTTCATAATGGGTACGAGGAAGGTAATCGGCGGCCCGATGGAAAGCGCATTCTTCCCATTTCGATTATCGTCAGCTCGCAGACTCTCCATGCTGTGGGGATTGCTTATGCGACGCAATATCGCGGCGAAAAGGATTCGGCAGTTGTCACATTCTTTGGTGACGGGGGAACTTCGCAGGGAGATATGCACGAGGCTTTGAATTTTGCCGGCGTGTGGAAAGCGCCGGTTGTTTTTATCTGTCAAAATAATCAATGGGCCATTTCGCTCCCGCGAAGCAAGCAGACCAGTTCGAGAACGCTCGCGCAAAAAGCCATCGCCTACGACATTCCCGGGCTTCAGGTGGATGGCAATGACGCTCTGGCTATGTATAAGGCCACGAAAGACGCATTGGACCGAGCTCATGCGGGTGAAGGGCCGACCTTCATTGAAGCGGTCACCTATCGCATGATGATGCACACGACAGCCGACGACCCGACCAAGTATCGCAGTGAAGAAGAAGTTGAAGGATGGCGCACGCGTGATCCCATCTCCCGATTCCGAATCTATCTTGAGAAGAAGGGAATTTGGGACGACGCCCGGCAGAAGCAATTGGAAGAGGAAATCAAGAGTGAGATTGATGCCGCCGTCAAGGAATTCGAGGCGATGACGGATTTCAAGCCGGATGCGCCGTTTGATTTTGTTTTCGGAACACGGCATGATGAAATCGAGGAGCAAAGGCAAGCCTTCTTGGAAGAGCTGCGAAAGGAGGCGCAAAATGCCTAAGATGACGATGGTTCAGGCCGTGAGCTTCGCGCTCGAACAGGAAATGGCGAAAGACGACAGCGTTATTGTTTTGGGGGAAGATGTCGGCATGGATGAAGGCGTCTTTCGCGCGACGGCGGGTTTGTACAAGAGATTCGGTGACCGGCGCGTGATTGATACGCCTTTGGCGGAATCGGCGATTTTGGGGACGGCCATTGGTATGGCGCTCGCGGGTTTGAAACCGGTGGCGGAAATGCAGTTTTCGGGCTTCTCATATCTCATGATCGCGCAATTAGAGGGACATGCTTCGCGTTTTCGCGCACGCTCTCAGGGACAGTGGACTTGTCCCTTGGTTATTCGCATGCCGTATGGCGGCGGCGTTCGAGCGTTGGAACACCATTCCGAAAGCCGCGAAGCTCTCTATGGACATATACCCGGCGTCAAAGTGGTCATGCCGTCGGGGCCGAGAAATGCGCGAGCGCTCCTTGTTGCGGCCATCCGCGATCCTGATCCCGTCGTGTTCATGGAACCGAAACGCTCCTATCGTGCTTTCCGCGAGGAAGTGCCGGAAGAAGAGGAAGTGATGGAAATCGGGAAGGCACAAATCGCCCACGAAGGGGCGGATTTGACGGTGATTGCCTGGGGAGCGATGGTTCCGATTGTACTGCCGATTGTCCAGGAGGTGGAAACGAAGCGAGGAGTCAAAATTGAAATGATTGACCTGTTGACGATTTCGCCGATGGACGCCAATCTGATTGCCGCTTCAGTGAAGAAAACGGGCCGATGTGTGATTGTTCAGGAGGCGCCGAAAACGATTAGTGTGGCTTCCGAAATCATCGCGCAGATTAACGACAAAGCTCTTCTCTATTTGCAGGCGCCGGTGAGACGAGTCACGAATTTCGATGTCGTCACTCCCTATTTTGGGAGAGAGATGATGTACATTCCGAGTCCGGGCCGGATCCGCCGGGCCATTGAAGAAACGCTGGATTTTTAGGAGGCAATCATGTATCAATTCAAACTGCCCGACCTCGGTGAAGGAGTCCACGAGGGGGAAATCTTGAAATGGCATGTCAATATCGGCGACACCATCAAGGAGGACGACCCTCTCGTCGAAGTGGAAACCGACAAAGCGGCCGTAACGATTCCATCGCCGAAGAGCGGAAAGATTGCCTCTTTGAGCGGCAAAATTGGGGATACGATTCTCGTCGGGAATGTGGTGGCGATCATTGCGGCTGAGGGTGAAGAAGTGGCTGCTCCGCCGAAAGCCGCTGCACCTGAGGCTGCTGCGCCCCCGGCAAAAGTTCCTGCGGCGCCTGTCGTGACCGCTCCATTGAAAGGACCGGTTCCCGCTGCACCGGCGACACGGAGATTCGCCCGCGAGCAGGGCATTGACATTCAACAGGCCATTCCAACGGGACCCGGAGGCCGTGTCACGCTCGATGATGTGAAGCGTCAGATTGAAGGGAAAGCGAAGAAAGTGCCGCCTGTCGCTGAAGCTGCAGCCGAACCTGCTGAAGAGAGACGCGCGGTTGCCGAGTTCGCCGCTCATGCGGCATCTGCAATTCCCTTCCTCGATATTGAGCCGATGCCAGACTTCGAGCAGTGGGGGCCGGTGGAGCGAGAACCGTTGCGCTCCATACGCCGCAAGGTCGCACACCGGATGGTGACCTCAATGATTCTTATTCCGCATGTCGCGCACATGGACGAGGCGGATGTCACACTCCTGGAGGAATTTCGACAGAGGGAGAAGCCGAGGCGAGCCGGCCAACCCGGAGGACATTTGACGCTTCTGGCGTTCGTCATTAAGGCAGTCACCGCAGGTCTCAAAGCGGCGCCGGCTTTCAACGCCAGCCTCGATCCCTTCAAAGAAGAGATCGTTTACAAGAAATATTACAGCATCGGTATCGCGACGGATACCGGTCGCGGATTGATGGTTCCCGTTATCAAGGACACAGACCGCAAAAGCATTCTCCAAATATCCGCGGCGATTGAAGATTTGGCGACGAGAGCACGCGAAGGAAAAATCGAAGTGGCAGAGCTTCGCGGCGGGACTTTTACTATCACCAATGTCGGCCCGTTAGGTGGAACGGCATTGATTCCGGCTATCAATTATCCGGAAGTGGCGATTTTGGGCATTGGGAAAGTGCAGGAAAAGCCGGTCGTGCGTGAGGGGCAAATCGTTATTCGGAAGATTCTGCCACTGACGCTTGCTTTTGACCATCGTGTCGCGGATGGAGCCGATGCCGCGCGTTTTGTCAGTGAGCTGGTTCGTCAGCTTTCGGACCCGAACTTGTTGCTCCTTGAGACTTGATAATTGAGTACTACCCCCCTTTTGTTCCCCCCACAAAGTGTGGGGAGAGGAGTCCAGCAGAGGGGAAAGAAGAATCTCCCCCCATTTCATGGGGGGAATAGAAGGGGGGTATGCAATCCAAGAAACATAAACACAAAAGAGGCAAATCATGCGTCAGATTTTGGTCATCTTGCTCACGCTCGTCTTTGCGCTGGCGAGCTTTGCCCAGCCCAATCCCGACACCCTCTGGACGCGCACCTATGGAGGGAGCGGATCTGAAGGCGCTTATTCAGTTCAACAAACCGCCGACGGAGGCTATATCGTGGCGGGCGAGACCTCTTCTTTCGGTGCGGGCGGCGGTGATTTCTATCTGGTGAAGACGAACAGCGAAGGCGACACGCTCTGGACGCGCACTTTTGGGGGGAGCAGCCATGATTACGCCTGTTCCGTTCAGCAGACAGCCGACGGAGGCTATATCGTGGCGGGAGGCACCGTTTCTTTCGGTGCGGGCGACTATGATTTCTATCTGGTGAAGACGAATAACCAAGGCGACACGCTCTGGACGCGCACTTATGGCGGGAGCGACTATGATTGGGCCTCTTCCGTTCAGCAGACAGCCGACGGAGGCTATATCGTGGCGGGACACACCTATTCTTTCGGTGCGGTCTACGATGATGATTTC
>Ga0315289_10008650_pt1 | contig 14694 bp, 24 predicted proteins | sample YL17G11_40_MG_FD_203452 | JGI IMG/M metagenome (GOLD analysis project Ga0315289, IMG submission 203452) | Sediment microbial communities from Yellowstone Lake, YNP, Wyoming, USA - YL17G11_40 | ecosystem: Environmental > Aquatic > Freshwater > Lake > Sediment | place: USA: Wyoming | collected...
TTAACATTATTGTCTCCCATATGCTATTTCAGATAACAGTTTTTGTTCCATTGCGATTCGATAAAAGTGTTGATAGGTCATTCCTTTTGGTATTAATTGTTTTCTATCAAGGTCTAGCCACATTCTAGGAACTAGTTTCATTATATTATTATTTGATATGTTTGGATACCCACTTTTAATTAATATTTCAATCATCGTCTCTTTAATATTTTTCTTTTGTTCTGGAGTCATCAGTATGTTCCATGTTTCGAACAAGTCATTTGAAAATTTACAAAGGCACCCTTTTCTCCACAAGTCGGACATCTACCTTCTTTCTTCCATTGATCTTTTTGATTATAAGGAAGAATTTGATTGGATTCGAATTCAGGAACATCATCTGGAGGAAAGAGTGTAGGGATTTCAACATCAAGAGGATATACATAATTACTATCAAATGGATTCTGATCACCATTTAAAATTTTAAAAGCATCTTTTATCGTAAGAATTCCTTGTTCCATTAATTCACATAATATATCTATTTTATCAGCATTCGTCATAGTCCCATCCGTTTATCTTCATCTTCATGAGGTCGATTAAATAATTTTTTAAGACGAGCAAGTTCTTCATTTAAGGGTCGTTTTTCAAAATATACACCAAGTATTAATGACTTTAAATGATCAAGAGAAAACCCTTCAGTATTCTCGACAATATATTCAATATCTTTCTTATTTTTTAATTTCAATTCTAAGAACATTTTTCGAGCAGCTTTATTAGGCATACCTATTTTAATAACATCAGAAAATCTGCCAGGACGATTAAAAATTCGTGGGTCAAGTTTACTAGGATAGTTGGTCGTAGCAATAAATAAAGCATTGTTAATTGTAGCTTCACCATCAAGTACTGATAAAAAATCAAGTTCACTATAACGTTCAATAAGTGCATCGATATCTTCAAGAATAATAACGCAAGGACGAGATGTTTCTAATTTACGAAATACTTGTAATGCTTTTCCGACAATCCCTGGATGACAATCAGCAAGAAATACAATACCATTACGTTTAATAATTTCATCCATAATAATTTTAATCGTACAAGTCTTGCCACTACCTGGAGGACCCCAGAATATATATCCACGTTTATGTAAATATCCACCAACAGCATCATCATTACCATCAGAAAATTCTTTATACAATTTCCAAAAATTTTGTATTTCTTTAATTACTTGTTCTGATTTACTATCAGGAAGTCGTAGTAAAGCATCAGTCTGAATTGTTTGTTTTTTAAAAAAAATACTACCATCATACATATCAAAGGAATATACACCAGCCGGAAGTATTTTGTTTGTATTACCAATAGCTGTATATCCAAATCTACCATGTGTATACTGAGTAAGTTCGTTCGATGGCTGGTCATCTTTCTTTTTTACAGGAGCTAAACTTGTAGGTTGAGCTTCAGGATGTACATCTTGTTCTCTTTCTTCAAATTTTTCGGTTTCTTCTAAAAATTCAGCAATTTCTGCGGCATATTCTGAGCTTTTCGACATATTACTTCCTTTTTTCGTCAACTAATTGTTCAACTTTCTGTTCTTCTTCCCAATCAAGAAAAGTAAATTTACATCTATCGTTAGTACATTGATAATAGTTTACATTAGGAATAATTATCGTTTCACCATTTTTCGTTAAAAACTCACTTTCAAAATTACTCATAAAGTTTTTAACTGGATAGCAACAATAAGGACAAGTATCAATTTTCATGTTCGACAAACTCCGTTTTAACATTTTTAATATTAGCAATTTTACAAAATTCTGTAAAATCTTCAATTGCCTCATCTTCATCTAAAAAAGCATTATCGCTCATACAAAGACGTTCACCTTCATCATCAAGTAATATCCAAGCAAATCCATTAAGAAATGTATGATCACCAATTTGTACTACCACGTTGCCTCCTTATTTTAGAATAACATATAAAAGAGAGTTTAGTCAAGAAAATTCAATATTTTTTCCAACAAAGAGGTTGGATAACGTCGTGGTTTCCAAGTGGCAGCACATTTTCGACAAAGGCACATAAGCCACCCATTAGATCGAATCTTTCCTTTTTTTCCACATTCTTCACAAATCGTGACAGATTCTTTTTCGGCATCGTCAATAGCTTTATACATTTCATCTGTAGCGCCAGACATGTAAAAGCGTAATGACCCAAATTTTTCTTTTACTTGTGATGCACAAAATAATTTTCGTTCTTCTTCTGGAATTTGTAATATCATTGTTTCGAGTTTTTCCGACAATTGTCTTATTAATGATTTCCATCCGTCGCCACATTCAAATCCCCACACCATCGCAGTAGTTCGCATATCGCCATATCTATTTCTATATAAATTTGGAAAATCTTTCACTAATGCTTGATCGTATTTAATATCCATTATACTTCCTTTTTCGTAAGATATTTAATTGTACCCAAAAGATCATCAGCTCTAATAATATTTTGACTAAGTTTAGCATCTTTATTATGGCTTTTATTAATTAATACAGGATATTTTACTTTACAATTAGTATTAACGGATTTGACCGTTTGTGCTCTATCATCACAAAACATTATAATTTCAAATCTCTCAGCCAGTTCATTAATCATCTTGACTTTATCTTTAGCGAATATCATTTTATCAGGAATAAGATCATTAGCCCATAAATTAAGTTCAGTTTGTTTTCTAAATTTTTCATCTCTTGCCGTTAAAAATACAATAGCATATCCTAAATCGCGATAGATTTTAAATGCCTGTTTAGCTTCATAGAAAACTGGCAGGATAGCATAGAGTCCTTCATTTTCATACTCTTTAAATGTCTTATCTAATGTAGCATCTTTGTTGACTTCGCCAAATATATCACTATTATCATCGGTATCTAAAGCCCAAGTGATTATTTGAGAAGGAGATACAGAAGTGTTATGTTTATGATTGTGAATATAGCAAAGATAGCCTAAAAAATTATTGATGACATCATCTAAATCCAGAATAACACATTTTCTTTTTTGCATTGTTTCAGTCATTATAACTTCCTATGAAAGAAAATCATATTTATTTCGACAATCTTCTAAACTAAGAATAATAAATTCAGCCGGAGTATTTATTCTAGCAAAAAATAGTCCAAGGCCAATATATTCTAATGGAATCACATATATACCTTCTTGCCAATATCGTAAACGTACCATATGATTGTATAAATATTGATAGAAAAAATCTTGATAGAAATACTCTAACATTCTGTAAATCCTTCGATTTTTGTAAACCAAATGGTCGGATAAGAGTATATATGTCCACAATAAATTAGAACTATTTTTTCAATTTCAAGTCCAGGAATAGCTTTAGTGATATCAACTACTTCGAATTCATCATTTTTATGAATATGTTGACAAATTGGACGATTGGCCGCGACAATATCACCTTTTTTCACGATCATATATTACCTCTATTTTTAGAATATCATATAATTCAACTCTAAGTCAACATAAAATTTAACAAATACTATTAAGGAGTATATATGTTAGTCAAGTGTAAAAAATGTGGACAGGAAAAAGAAAGAATACTAAGTGGTAGATTTCCTTCAGGAGCACCACGTTATATAGCTCAAGATGGTCGAATATGGCATACAGCCGTATGTCCAGATTGTCACGTTAAACGTCATCGTCACTATCAACGTAAGAAATATGGAGTAAGTCCTTTATTAACAATACATTGTATCATGTGTGGTACACAATTTGAACAAAAATCTATCGTTCAAAAGTATTGTTGTAAGAAATGCAAGATTAAAGCTGATTATGTTCGACGTAGAAAAATTAAAGATCGAATTAATATGCAATTAAAAGTCGGATTAGACTGATTTAATATTAACAAAACAAGTATTTAATAAACGATCATTTATTCGAAACATTCTAGTTAATTCATTATCATAACTAGAAATAAGCCACATTTGAAATGCTAAAAATACAAGTAATACTACTATAATAAAATTTTTCATCAATCCTCTCTATATCTTGGACACCAATACGAATGCTTCTTACTATATTTTAAAGCCCAATTACCACATTGACACCCATCAGTTAAATATCTTTCGATATAATTTGTTCCTATAAAATAATCTTCAATATATTCGAGTGAATTAGAATATAACATTTTAATTATATCATCTTTTGTTAGTTTATTAAAAATATAACTTCCGCCTTGTGTTCCTTCAAATATATTATCTTTAATATATTTAATAACAACGACATCATATCCTTTAGCACTAAGAAAGTTTTTCCATTTAAATACTTTCTTATAGTCTTGATACCATGTTAATAAAAAGTAATTAGTATCTGATGGCGACATTACTTTTTCTTTTTGAGATAATCTGATAATTTAGAAAATCGTGTTTTCTTTTCTGGAATATCCGCACCACTTTCACGCGCTTTACTCAATGCGATAGCAATGGCTTGTTTTTGTGGTCGTCCAGCATTAACTTCTGTGGCAATATTTTTAGAAATAGTTTCTTTACTTTTACCTTTTTTTAATGGCATTATTATCTCCTTGTTCTAAAATAATAATTTTTCTATTATTAAATGTTTTCCATATAAGTTTATCTAATTTTATATAATTATAATATTGTTTAAATAGAAAAATATTTACTATTAAAAGAATAAAATTTAGAATTAATAAAAAAGTCATCAAAATGTCCACCGAATAATAATCTGTTGAGTAATAATGATATTTGTTAAGAATGTCGTTCGACCTATATACTTTTGTATATCTTTAGAAGTATTCTCGTAAACATATCTATCTACTTGTTGATCAAGACCAACTTGAACATAAAAAGCTTCGGCTATTTTTCCAGTCATGTATCCTTCATCAGAGGATACATTACGTTGATGTTTATTTTTAATATATCTACCTAATGCTATAGGTGAGCCGAAACTAGTTCCATTGATTTTTTTACCATCACGTTCACTATATCCATTTTGTAAATATTTAATTTTTGTTCCATAATTAGATGTCGGATAAGTATTCCCGACAACTTGAAAATCTAAATTATAACAAACTGGATATATTATACACGCATAATCTAAATCTAATTTATCATTTCCTGCCGATATAAATACTATTATATTATGATTAATAGCTGATTTCCATGACTTAAATTCGCTAGTATCATATTGACCACCATCAGCCGAATAATTAATATAATCTACTTTATATTTAATAGCTTGTTTAATGGCATTAAGAGTAGTAATTAATGGATTACCTTTTTTCTTCGTAAATACTTTAAAGATAATATAACAATGATCGATATCTCCAATATTTTCTTCAATTAATTCGACAACATATTTACCATGATCGATATTATCTTCTAATGTTTTTTCTGATGTATAATCAATACTTTTTTCTTTACATAAAGGAATCTTACTCGTCGTATCATATCCACTATCAATAACCGCAATTTTAATCGGTTTAGCAAAACATGTTAAAGAAAATAATAAAATTAAACATAGAATTTTCATTTGATATTATTTACCCATTCTTTTGCTTGAATCGGATTTAAACAAGTTATCATCAATAACCAAAGTAAATATTTCATATCTGGTAATAAATCCCATGATATTTGATTAGTTTTTTCTAAATATTTTTTAGATATTAATGATGGACAAATTTCTTTAATAAATCCAGTAGTTAACCCATTAAATTGTCTAAAATGAAGCAAGAAAAACTTGAATAAAATTAATTTCCACAATCGACATTTAGGATCAACTCTAGCTAATAAATAAGCAGCAATTAAACTTTCTACTGAATATGTTGCGCTAAATGCTAATAATTTATATCCATACCATCTTGTTAATTTTTTATACATTCGTTTAGCTTCAAGTGACCCTAATTTAATACCAACAATTTGTAAAACTGCTAATAATATAATGGCTTTCTTTGGTGATAGTTTAATTCCTGGATGAAAAATAGCTTCTGTGGCTTTGTGTGTAAATGGAATATATAATGGCGGAATCGTATATGTATGATATAAAGAAAGATCGTTAGCCATTAATTCATGTATTAAGATATCAAATTTATCTCTTAAAATATCATCACCAACAAGTGCATATACCCCACTTTGTTCGGGGTCTTTTAATACTATTTCGGCTGGATTTACATACTTAGCACTAGCACCTAAAATTGATAATGCTAATGACAATAAATGATTTGCAGTCGTTTCACAATCATCTATAATCATTTGTCCAAATTCATTTCGTTTCATACCATTGATAAGCCATTTACCATGTATATGTAAATACAATGCTTGATCAATTTTACTATCACGTTTTCCTAATTTACTCATTAAAAATGCATACAATCCTTGATATATCAATTGGTTAGTAGTTATATGATTCGATCCATCAACATTACCACGACTATCAGGACAATATAATTTAATCTGTTCATTTTCGAAAATTGGTAAATCTTTATAAATCGTTTGAAATATAAATCCTTTTTCTTCATCACATAAAATATTAGTAATGTTAACTGGATGAAAAAGATTATAAATACTAGATATCATTAAGTAAATTTCAAAATATAATATTTTAAATGGCAGAGATATCCAATGTGATAAAAATCTGAACAATTTCAATGAGTTAATAGATATAAATTCTTTAAATTTCTTCAACATAATAACTCCTAATTTTAGAATATCATAAAAAAATCTCTAAGTCAAGTACATAAATTAACAAATAATGGTATAGGTATACTTAACGCAGACTATCCTATATGGATAAACGTTAATAAACAAGAATGCTGCTTACAAGAAACCCTATAATTTTGTTAATTGTTAAAGGAGAATTATGGAAAAAATTAAAAATCTATTGTCTAAAATTCACTTAGCCCCTCTTATTTTCTTAGCTTTAAGTTTAAAACTTCTTATTATTGATATAACATTTCCATCAGCTATTGCGTTTTTATGTATTGCTGGATTATATGGTTATTATAAATATTTACGTTCAAGAGTGCTTATTGACATTAATCAAAAGATTTTAGTCGAGTTAGAAAAAATGAAACGAGTAGTTGATGGAATAAAAGCCAAAGAACAGTTTAAGGTGGCTGACAGTGAACAAAAAAAATTCTTCTAACGCTAATGAATTAGTAAAAAAATTTGAAGAAAATTTATTTAAAGAACAAATTGTATCTTTAGAAAAAGAAATTATTCAACTACGTTTATGTATTGAAGCTAAAGATAAAGAAATAAAACAATTAAAATCTATGCAATTAAATCTTTTACCAAATGTTTTACCTATTAGTGATGAAGAACAAATTAGTCTTATTCAATTAGAAACATTAAAAAAGACAGCGTTGGAACGTCAATTAAATTTAGATGAAGTCAGAATGTTCGATATATTAGTTAAGAATAAACGATTAAGTCAAGGGTCAAGTACTGATAATAATAAAACTATTCATTCATTAAAAGATGTCAATACAAATGATCTTATACAAATTGCTAGTAAAAAAGTAGAGCAATAATGGAATATACCAATGCTGAAATTTTAGAAGCTCGTCAAAAATTATGGCGACAAGGGTTGATATCTTGGAAATTAGATGCAGTTGAAAAAAAATTATATGATAATTATCATAGTGCTGTTAAATTAATTTTAACGTGGTGTTTAAGTCGTCGATCTGGTAAGTCATTCACTCTTTTAATTTTAGCTATTGAACAATGTATTCAATATCCTAAAAGTACAGTTAAATATGTTGCATCTGAACAAAAATATGTAAGAACTATTATTAAACCTTTAATCGAAAAAATTCTATCTGATTGTCCAATTGATTTAAAACCAAAATACGTTCGAGATGATAGTATATATTTATTCCCAAATGGTAGTATTTTACAAATGGCTGGATGTGATAGTGGACGACACGAAAAACTTCGTGGTGGTGATGGTCATTTATGTATTGTTGATGAAGCCGGATTTATTGACGAATTAACATATGTTGTAAATTCTATTTTACTTCCTACTACAACTACGACAAATGGTAAAATTATTCTTTCTAGTACTGCACCAAAAACAAATGATCACGAATTTGTTAAATATATGCATAGAGCAGAAGCTAATGGAACATTAGTATTAAAAACAATATATGATGTTATTGACGATTTGAAAAATGATCCAAACCCACGAATAACCCTAATGAAAATTGATGAAATTAAAGCAGAATTCCCATTAGGAGGCAATGATCCTGAATTTCTTAGAGAATATTTATGTCAAGTTGTTCAAGATATAGATCGAACTATTATTCCTGAATGGAGCGAAGTAGAACAAGATATTATTATGGAATGGATTCGACCTCCATTTTATGATCCTTATGTTTCAATGGATATAGGATTTGATGATTTAACTTTTGTTGTTTTTGGATATTATGATTTCATAAATAGTCTTGTAGTTATTGAGGACGAAGTTGTTATTAATGGTCCAACAATGACTACAGAATTATTATCGAAATTAATTAAAGATAAAGAAGTCCAACTCTGGACAAATAAATTAACTAATGAGACAAAACAACCTTATCTTCGAATTTGTGATAATAATTTAATTATGATTAACGATTTATATCACTTATATGGTTTAAAATTTCAACCAGCTAAAAAAGATGATAGTGATATGGCGTTAAATTTATTACGGACTAAATTTCTTAAACGTCAAATTATTATTAATCCTAAATGTAAACAATTAATTAATCATTGTAAAAATGGTACTTGGAATAAAACTAGAACAAGTTACATGCGAAGTGCTGATAACGGTCACTATGATGCTATTGATGCAATGAAGTATTTAATTCGCCATATGAATTGGGGTCGTAATCCTATACCATCTAGTATTAGAAATACAAGTAATACATTTTATAAAGATACAAAAGAAATTAATAAGAATGATTCCAAATATTTAGCATTATCTACCCCTGTATGGAAACGTAAAAATAACAAATAATAACATGGAGTTAATATAATATGAAAACATTTCAGTATTTTGCCACGAAAGATGCTCCTGAACTAGCTCATGATTTACTAGAAAAGGCAAATAATTGGTTTCTTCAATTAAATACAAATGGTTATCTAACAAAACTTCGTGAAATGTGGGCAGCATATCATGGTGCCTATTTTGCTGATATATATGACGGACATTCTATTGTTTTCTCTGGCGAACAAGGCGAACTAAGTGCTATACCTATCAATCACTTACATAATTTAGCCGAACATATGCATGTCATGATAACGTCTACTCGTCCAGCATTACAAGCACGATCTACTAATGGTGATTATAAATCTTTAATTCAAACATCCCTTGCTAATGGATTGCTCGATTACTATCTTCGTGAAAAACGACTTGAACGATATCTACGAACTGCGGTTAAAATAGCATTAGTACTTGGTTCTGGTTATGTTAAGATTGAATGGAACTCAAGTTTAGGTGAAGTGTATGATTATAATGAAGATACTAAAACTGAAATTCGTGAAGGCGATGTAGTATTTAGTAATTTATCACCATTTGATGTAGTATTTGATGGATCAAAAGAAAATCAAGATCATGACTGGGTTATTGCCCGAACATTTAAATGTCGATTTGATTTTGTTGCAAAATATCCTGAATATGCTGAACGTATTGTTAAACTTCCGACCAAAAGTGAATTACAAGGTAAATTTTATAATAGTTTTAAATATGATGATACTGATGATATTCCCGTATATGAATTTTTTCATAAAAAAACTGAAGCCGTTCCTGATGGACGATATGTTCTCTTTTTAGGTGACGATTTAATTCTATTAGATATGCCAATGCCCTATCGTCAAATTCCTATCTATCGTATTGCTCCAGATGAAATTATTGGAACGCCATATGGATATACCACTCTATTTGATATTCTTCCTATTCAACAAGCCATCAATTCTTCATATAGTACAATTCTCACCAATCAAGTAACTTTTGGTATTCAAAATTTATGGGTTCCAGATGGATGCGATATTGAAATTAGTGCCCTTCCTGGTGGATTAAATTTAATGAAAGGAAATGCCTCATTTGGAAAACCAGAAGCTATTAATTTTACTCAAACTCCTCCAGAAGTATTTCAATTTTTACAAACATTAGAAAAAGTAGCAGAAACAATCAGTGGTGTAAATTCAGTAGCAAGAGGAAATCCAGAAGCATCTTTAAAATCAGGTAATGCATTAGCATTAGTTCAATCAATGGCATTACAATTTATGTCAGGATTGCAACAATCTTATGTTCAATTAATTGAAGATATCGGAACTGGATTGATTAACATACTGCGCGATTATGCTAAAGTACCGAGAATAGCAATGATCGTCGGTAAAGATAATAAATCGTATATGCGTGAATTTGTAGGCGACGATCTTAATACTATCAATCGCGTTATAGTTGATATAGGGAATCCGCTTTCAAAAACGACCGCAGGAAAAGTTCAGATGGCAGAACAAATGCTACAAATGGGTTTAATAAAAACTCCTGAGCAATATTTCACCGTAATGGCTACTGGTCGATTAGATTCAATGACTGAAGATACGCAACGAGAACTTTATTTAGTGAAAGGTGAAAATGAAAGCATTATTGATAAAAAACGAGTCATGGCTATCTTTTCTGACCAACACTCTTTACATATCCGTGAACATCGTACTATTTTATCTGATCCAGATTTAAGGCTTGATCCTGATTTATTAGAAAGAGTATTAAAACATATTCAAGAACATATTACTTTATTACAAACTACTGATCCTAATATTTTACAAATTTGTCAAGAACAACCATTAGCTCCTCCAGGTGGAAGTCCGTCCAATCAACCAAATCAACAACCGCCTCAAGCATCTATGGGTCAAAATCCAGAAATATTACAACCTCCTCCAAATGCTCCACAAATTGGTACACCTAATATGCCAACATTACCACAAGTTAATCCTGGATTGTTACCAAATCCAGAATTACAAGCCCCGATGGGAAATATTAAACAAGGATAATTATGCCAAATGATCAATCTAAATTAAATCGTTTTTTAGATGCTATATCACAATTAGAATCTTCTAAAAATAAAAATGTTAATCATCCGGTAATTGAAAGCGGCATTCATGAAGGAGATGCTGCTTTAGGACAATTCGCTTTAATGCCTAATACGGTTAGAGAAATTTTAAATAGAGCTAAACTTCAAAAACAAATGACTCCTGAAATGCGACAAGTATATCAAGCTCCAGATGATGAATTAGTTAATTATTTAAAAACTAAACCAGAATTTGAAAGACTTATGGCTGAAAGACTTGGTAATCAATTATTAAATAAAACTCAAGGTGATGAAGAAAAAGCTGCTTATGGATGGAGAATGGGACATAATTTAACTCCCGAAGAAATGGAAGCTAGGAATTATCAAGAACATCCATATGTTCAAGCATATCGAAATATATTAAGTAAAATAGCTCAACCTAAATAATATGAATACAGATGAACGATTGAAAAAACAAATTTTAGAACGAATAGCTAATCGAACACCAGAAATTCGTTCAGCAACACCAAAAGAAATGATTCAATCGATTCCTGATGTAAATCTATATGAACAATTACAAGCGGCCAATCAAGATGCTAAATTAAAAATGGCAGGACAATTGCCTGGTAATATATCCGAAAATTTAGCCACTATTGATAAAGCGAATGAAATGGCATTAGGAACATTAGGTGGAATTAAAAAAATTACCGAATTACCAATGGATGAGGTATCAAGATTAGCTAGAGCTAAAGAAATGGGATTTAAACCCAAAGAAACTTGGTATCATGGAAGTCCAAAAACTGGACCAGAAGGAATACAAGAATTTGATCCAGCTAAGCGCGGTTCATTAATGATGAATCCTACAGCTAAAGAAGCTTTTTGGTTTTCGAAAAATCCTAAAGTCGCTGAAGATTATGCAAATGTTTTTGAAAAAATAAAAAAACCAGAACAAGAAAGAATTTTACAAAATCAAAAACAAATTAAAAGTATTTATAAAGAATTAGATCGAGCTAAAGATGAACTTAAAAAGGGGCAAGAATTATATCAACCCCATCTTGAAAAATATGAACAAGAAATAGCAAAGTTAGATAAAAACGATCCTCAATACTACCAAAAAATTAGAGATTTAATGATGGAGGACGCGAAACTGGGTAGAGACGTTTACGGTTGGTCTAGTCGCGTTAAAGGCTTAGAAGGCGATTTAAGAGATCAAGTTAAGTTCATTAAACAACATAAAGAAGAAATTAGTCGTCTCGAAAAAGTAGGACCAAATCCAACGATCTATCCGGTTAATTTAAAAACTGAAAATCCGATGATTGTTGAAAGAAAATCTCCAATTCCTAAATCAGAAGCCGATTATGAATATTTAAATCCTAACGATATTCAAGCGCAAATTCAAAGGGCTAAAGAATTAGGGCATGATTCTGTTATATTTAGAAATATTTCAGACCAACCAAATACAGCAGATAAACTTATATTTGACGACGTAGCTGCGGTATTTAAACCAGAACAAATTCGATCTAAATTTGCTAAATTTGATCCGTCTAAAAAAGGTAGTGGTAATATTGCTGCGGCAGTAGGCCCAGTTGGATTAGCTACAATACAAGAAAATAAAGGAGAAGAAATGGACCCGACATTATTAAAAGCTTTAAAATTACGTCAATTACAAGAAGGCGCAGATGTTTCTATTCCACAACAAGCAATAATTCCATCTTCTGGAGAATCCACTAATCCTAATGCTTTACCGTATGATGACGTAAGACGACAAGTATTACAGAATTTAGCTGGTAAATCTCCTGAATCTATTCCATCACAAACAATGCCTATAATTACTCCAGAAGAAGATGAGCAAATGAAAGCTCTCTCTGGTAAATATATTCCTAAAGGATTTTAATAATGGATAATTCAAAAGCAAGTACCGATGTTTGGTATATTGCCTTCTTATTAAAAAAGAAACATGAAATTGCTCGTTATGATGTTTTTGGATCACATAAAATTAAATGTTATTTTGACATTGATGAAGAAACTTGGAAGAATTTAAAATTAGAATTTAGTAAAAGCGATTTATCTGAATATAAAATGATTATTGATAAACTTAAAGACTTGGCATATTAGAGGTATATATGGCTGATAGAAAATATGGTCCAACTATTCAAGAATTAATGCCTAGACAAATTACCCAACAACCTATGTCGGCACAAGATGCTCGAAAATTTCGTCGAGATAGACTCGCTAATTTAGCTCAATATTATCAAAGTCCATCTGAACAAACTCCACAAGAACAATTAGATAAAAATGAATCTTTATCAGAATCGAATTTAATAAAACCTGAAAATTCAATTGATGTTAGACGAGAAGCTTTAGCTAACATTGCACGAATACCTTCCGAACAAGGACGATTATCTAATGCCGATATTCAACGTTGGAATTCTAATATTAAACAAGAACCTCTAACTCCTGAAGAACGTCGAGAAAAACAATTAGATATATATGCTAATATTATTAATCAAGAAGGACCAGAACAAGCAAAAATTAAACATGCATTTATACAAGATTATTTAAATGACGGAAATATGGTAACTGAATTACCAGAAAATGAACGACAACAATTAATAGGTGATATACATGAAATTGCTGATACTTATTTAGATGATAAAGAATATGATAATAAATTTAATGAATTAATAGAAAATACAAAAAATATTCAATTTAACAAATAATATATAGGTATCTGACAATTACGTTGGACCCTAAATCAGTCTACCCCTTAAATGGGATGACAAAAGAGGTATTTATGGCAGATGCACCCGTTTCCGCCCATGTTGACACTTCCGCTACGACTAATCAAACAACTGAAACTACTAATGAAACTTCTGAGCAGAATGCTTCCTCAGAAACATCAGAATCAACTGATAGTACATCTACTGAAACAAAAACCGAAGCTTCTAATGCTGATATTAAAAAAGTCGCTAAAGAAGTTGGAATGACTCCTAAAGAATTAAAAAAAGTATTAAAAATTAAAGTTGATGGAACTGAAATAGAAAAAACGATAGATTGGAATGATGAAGCTGATCTTATTAAAAAAGTTCAACTAGCTGAAGTAGCTCAAAAAAGAATGCAAGAAGCTAGTGATTATCAGAAAAAAGTAGCTAAGTTTGTTGATTTATTACAGAATGATCCAGAAGAAGCTTTACGTCAAATGGGACATAATGTCGATGATTTAGCTAAAAAGTATATGACTCGACAAATTGAAGAAATGAAAAAATCTCCTGAACAAGTAGCTCAAGAGAAACTTCAAAAAGAACTTGAACAACTTAGAAAAGACAAAGCTAGTGCCGAAGAAAAAGCCCATCAAGCTGAAATGTCTAAAATCCAAGATAAATTAGCCCAAGAAGTTACATCTGATATTCAAAATGCATTAAAAGATAGTAAAGAACTTCCTTATTCTGAAGATATTGTTCGTAAAGTAGCCGATGCTATGTTACAAGCGTATGATTTAGGATATACAAAAATTAAAGCTTCTGAAGTTATTCCTTTCGTAAAAGCCGAGATGCATCGAGAATTACAAAGACTTTTTGCTGTTATGCCAGAAGAACTAATGGAAACTGTTATTGGTAAATCGAATTTAGATCGACTACGCAAAAGTCGTGTAGCTAAAGCCAAGGTTGAT
>Ga0315289_10008651_pt1 | contig 14694 bp, 13 predicted proteins | sample YL17G11_40_MG_FD_203452 | JGI IMG/M metagenome (GOLD analysis project Ga0315289, IMG submission 203452) | Sediment microbial communities from Yellowstone Lake, YNP, Wyoming, USA - YL17G11_40 | ecosystem: Environmental > Aquatic > Freshwater > Lake > Sediment | place: USA: Wyoming | collected...
CACGGGTGACTTCCCACTACGTGCTGCTTTCAGTGCCGGCCGATGAGGACCTCCTTCATGAGTCTGCCAAGTGCCCCGGCTGCGGGAGTCTGTACCATATTTGGGGGCATCAACGCAGCTTTTCGCGTGACACGATGGGTCAACTGCGGCCCGACCTGTGCCTGCTCCGCGCGCGCCAGTGCGGCAAGATCAGACGCAGGACGGCGCTGAGCAGGTGGATCAGGCGCCGCCTCGGCGGGCAGTGGCCGGTGAACAAGTTTGCGGCATGCCCCCGGTGTGGCCGTCCCTCGGAAGATAAGCTGAAAAAGAACTTGGTTACCTACGCGTGCGCGGCTATGGACAGGATGATTGCGCTGCCGCCCGCACCCAGGTGGACGATCTGCCTCTATGAACGCGACTAGGGAAGAGGGCGGTGGCGGTCAGGCCGCTCGCAGTGCGGCCAGCCTGAAGAAAAACGCCGCGGCAAGGTTTCTGGCGGAGGGCGTGATGCTGGTGGTGTTCCAGGCATCCGCCATCGTCGTGGCAAGGTCGCTCGGGCCAACCGGAAAGGGCTTGGCCAGTCTCCTCGCTCTTATCATCACAGTCGTTATCATGGCCGTTGACCTCGGCCTGACCTCTGCGGGGGTTTATTTTGTCGGGAGGCGGAAGTATTCGGCTCAAAGCGTTGTCAGCACATTTCTTGCCGTTGGGGCTTTGACAGGTATCGCTGCGGCGCTGGCGCTGGGCGGTCTCAGATACCGGCTGGCTGGTCTGATATTCGGCGGGAGGTACGACGAGCTCATTCTCATCCTGGCGATAGGGGGCCCGGCGGCGTTGCTCTACAATTGGCTGAGCGGCGTCCTTCGAGGCCAGGAAAGGATCGTAGCTGTGTCCTGCGTGAACGTGATAGGAGCGGCAGCCGGTCTCTCTGCCCTGGTTCTGGCACTGTACGCGCTCCACCTCGGCACGGCATCCATCGTCTGGGGGATGAACGCTACTGCGGTGCTGGGCCTTGTGGCCTGCGCGTACTTGCTCTCCAGACAGGGCATCCGTTTCAACCTCAAGCTCGACCGCGCGCTGATCAGAGACTGTGTCGGCTACGGACTGCGGGGACAGGTCGGCCAGATACTGCAATTCATCAACTACAGGTTCGATCTGTTGGTCGTAAACTACTTCCTGGGCATAGCCAGCGTTGGGATTTACGGAGTTGGAGCCGGTGTCGCCCAGCTAATCTGGCAGATCCCGAATTCCCTGTCTTTCGCGCTGTATTCTCGGGTGTCCTCGGTCAGCCGGGATGAGGGCAACGCCATCACCCATAAGGTTGCCAGGCAGTCTATGCTTCTCAGTTTGCTCGCGGCGCTCCTCTTGATACCGGCCGGATATGTTGGCGTCCCGCTGCTGTTCGGCGAGTCCTTCCGCCCGGCGATTGTGGCGACGTGGCTGCTGCTGCCTGGGGTAGTTGCCCTGTCTTACTACAAGACTCTGGGAGTTCATATGGCCGGGCAGGGCCATCCGGAGTATTACTCTTATGGCGCCGCGACATCGGCCGTCGTGACGCTGACCCTCGATTTTCTGCTCGTCCCGAGGATCGGGATCAACGGAGCCGCAATTGCCTCCTCGGTGGCCTATACGCTGAGCGCGGCGATCTGCGTGTACTGGTTCGTGCGCACCACGGGCATGACCAACGTCGCTCGGCTCTTCGTGCCCGAAGCAAGCGACCTCAAGACCTACCTCCATTGGGGATCGTCTGACGGGTAGCGGGCGCAGCGGGGCGTACGGAGGAATCGGCACACCGCTCCCAGAACACTACTTGAGTGACCGCCTGTAATGCGAAAGTCATCCTGATGTCCTTGACTCCCAATTGCGTTTTAGGGGTCCAGTTATCGTGAAACCGCGGCGAGTGTTTCTGACCTACGACGATATCGCGGTGTCCGTGTTTGAGTCTCAGATTCGGACGCCGCTCCTCAGGCTGCAGGCCTTGGGCCTCCGGCACGATTTCGTCGGATTCCGCACCGTGGGGGCGCTTCTCACAGGACGTTCCCGCGAGAGAATTGAAGCCCTCCACAGGGAGCTAGACGGCGACGTGATGGTATTCACCACTCTGCCGTGGTTTGGCCGGTTTGACTTGAGATACCCGACCGTTTGCGTAGGCCGGGCACTGAGGAGGCTGGGGATAGGGCGGGGCGACGGACTGATCGTTCACGCCCGTGGGCACTACGCAGGCTTCGCGGCACTCTCGCTGAAACGGGCCTACCCGAACTTGCGGCTAATTGCGAATCTGCGCGGTGTGCCGGGGCCAGAAGCCGCGCTATACAGACTGCCGAGTTGGCCGCGCTGCCGCCTCGACTGGCGGTTGATAGGCAGGGCGCTCGTCGAGAGGTTCAACCGATGGGAGCGCGGGCTCGCCCGGGAGGCCGACGTCGTCGTGTGTGTTTCGAAGGCTTTCAGAAACTACCTGCGGGAGCAATACGCTCTGCCCGATGACCGCGTGGAGGTCGTGACGACTGCCGTTGATACGGACTTGTTCAGGTTCGACCCTTCGATTAGAGACGAGACCAGACGCCGGCTTGGCGTAGAATCCAAACTGGTGCTCGCGTTCTGCGGCTCGACACACAAATGGGAGCTGCCTGATTCGGCGCTCTCCCTGCTGTGCGACTTGCTTGCCAGGGATGCCGATCTGCATCTTCTCGCTATCACGACGCAGCCCGGCGAAACCAGGCGGGCGCTGTCTCGAACGGGCGTGCCGCACGAATCAGTGACCGTGACGAGCGTTCCGCACGAACAGGTCCCTGAGCTGCTTATGGCCGCGGACGTAGGCCTTCTGATTAGAGAGGACAACATCGTGAACAGGGTGGCGGCGCCGACCAAGTTTGGCGAGTACCTTGCCTGCGGCCTGCCGGTCTTGGTGAGCGAGGGCGTGGGTGACACAGCCGAGATCGTGTCGAGCCGGGAAGCTGGCTGGGTAGTCGGCGCGGTGGAGGGTCGCCTCGGCCCTCAGGACATCGCAGAGATTCTCAAGAATGATCGGCGCAGGATCATGTCGGACGAGTTCAAGCGCCACTGCGCCGAGGTAGGCAGGGAGCTTTACTCCTGGGACACCCAGATGCGTTCTCTGCTCCAGGTCTATGAGCGCGCGGAACAGACGGGACAAGGACGGACCTGCGCGCAGACCGGCAGCCTGGAGGGACTGACCCCGCCATGACATTCTCTCTCATCCTGGCCACAATCGGTCGGTACGACGAAGTCAGGAGGTTCCTCGAATCGCTGGCAGCGCAGCCGCACCGAGATTTCGAGCTGATTGTGGCAGACCAGAACGAGAGCAACGAGGTTGAGTTGCTCTGCCAGGAATACAGCTCGACCATGGACATAAAGTACCTTCACCTGGACAGGGCAGGCCTGAGCTTCGCGCGGAACGCCGGCCTGCGGGTGGCTCAGGGAGATGTCGTGGCCTTCCCGGACGACGACTGCGAGTATCCTCCGTCCTTGCTGGACGACGTGCGCGAATGGCTCGACGGGCATCCCCAGGCCGACCTGCTGGCTGGAACGACAAGAGACAGGGCTACGGCGCGCATTACTGTTGCTCGGTACGACGCGGAGGCTGGCCCAATCAACTGCAACAATGTGTGGCGGAGGCAGACTTCGTGCTCCATATTTGTGCGCCGAAAGGTTTTCGACTCGGTTGGGCTGTTCGATGAGCGTCTTGGACTTCCCGACGGGGCCGCTGAGGATGCAGACATCGTTCTGCGGGCAGTAGAAGCGGGTTATAGGACCTGGTACTCTCCGGACATAATCGTGTACCATCCCAGGCCGCTTGGCCAACTGGGGCCGAGCGGCCTGGCAAGGGCTTACCGTTACGGGTTCGGCATTGGGGCGGTCTTCGGGAAGCACATCGTCGCGCGCCGCAACTTCAGGATGATCCCACAGCTTCTGGCGCACCTGCTCCGGCCGCTGGGCGGTTGTCTGCTCTACTCGCTCGTTGACCCCACCAGGAGTCGGTACTACCTGCGATGTCTCGCGGGCCGCATCTCCGGCTTCGTGAGATACCGGGCGAGCCCAAGGAGGCTTGAAGGCAGTTGAGGGCCCTTGTGTTCGCTGCAGTCATCTTCTTTCCAGCGACCTACGCGGTCAAGTTCCTTTTTGGGCTGGAGATGACCTGGGTGGACCCGGCTTTCATAGCCGGGGCGCTCGCGCTCATCGTCTATGTCGTGCGAACCAGGGGACGCCTGGCCTTCCGGCGAGACGAACGGGGCATCGCAGTATCGGGGGCGGTCTTCCTGGGAGTTTACTGCCTGGGCGGAATCGTGTCGCTGCTGAGGTACACCGGCACACACAGCACGATATCGCCGACAACTTACGCCTGCCTCCGTGATCCTGCCTGGCTGGCATTCTGCATGGCGCTGTTTTACCTCGTGCTTCTGGCAGTGAACGACCAGAGGTTCTACCAGTCCATACTCAAGCTATTCGTGTGGGTCGGGATAGGCGAATTCCTACTGGCCGCTTATATGGTCATTGCACTTGCGAAGGGGTGGTACCTGCCAAGTGAGTGGGCCGGCTACATGGAGGCCTATTACTGGCGCCAGGCTGTCTACCAGGGGGGATTCGTGGTGCCTCGGCTCGGGGGCACGTTCGTCGAAGCGCCGATCTACGGGCTGTTCATGCTGTGTTCGCTGGCCTCCAACTTGCTCCTGCTGCGGCTTTCCAGCGTACGCCTCTACAGAGTCACACGGCTTATACTTCTGTTCGGGACCATCGCCTCGCTTTCCGACCAGGTGCTTCTGGGACTCGCGGCGCTCCCTGTAATTGTGTATCTGCCCAACGCGTTTGAACACGCCCGGCGCAGGCCACTGGCCTTAGCCGGCGGCTTGGCCGCAACACTCGTCCTTGCCACGTGGCTTGGCATTTCCATTCAGCGGAAGTCAGTCAGCGAGATGCACAACTACCGCGCCGGCGGACAGTCCATTGCGGACCGGGTATATCATACGGTCTATGGACTCGGCTGGCTGGAAAAGCACCCGTTCCTCGGCATCGGGCCTGGCCTCTATGGCTACTACGCGGAGAAGACGGGCATCTTTCCGCACACCGCCACCGTGATGGCAACCGTTCCAGAAATACTGATAGAGACTGGACCCATTGGCCTGGCTTCTTTCCTGCTGTTCGTGGTGGTGCTGGGCCGCTGGCTGTGGAGGAAGCGCGACGGGCTTGGGCTTGGCGTCGTGTTCTCTCTGCTTATTGCGAGCAGCCTCCAGAGCAACTGGAGGTGGGGCTTCGTGTACTTCACCTTCGGGCTGGCGGTCGCCTGCTACCGCTTCGAGCCCGCCAGGGGAACGGCCTAACGAGGCGAAGACCAGTGAGAATTGGCTTCAATTGCAAGTTCCTCCATGCGGCCTACGTAACCGGCGTTGAGCGCTACGCGCGCAACTTGCTTGCAAACATCGTGGACGCTGGGCGCGAAGAAGAGTTCCTGCTCTTTGGGTGCGGAGAGCGGCCGGCGCTCGCTTCGCCGCATGGCAACGTCCGGCAGGTGGGATCCTGCGCGTGGCGGTCTGCGGCGGCGCGCCAGCTCTGGGAGCAGATGATCCTACCGGGCCTGGCCAGCAAAGCGCAGGTGGATGTGCTCGTCAACCCCGCTAACACAGCTCCTCTCCGGTTTTCCAGGAACGTCGTGGTGATCCACGATCTTTCCTTTCTTGAACATCCGGAATGGTTCAGTCGTGGGTTCAGATGGCTCTATCGCTCGGTTGTTCCGAGGGCAGCGCGCGGCGCGCGGGCCGTGATTACGGACTCCGAATTCTCGAAAGGGAGGATCGTGGAGCTGCTTGGCGTCGCGTCGGAGAAGGTGCACGCGGTCTACCTGGCGGCGGATCCGGCCTTTCGGCCGCTGAGGCGAAGCGCGGTCGAGGACGTGGCGCACAAGTTCGGCATCGCCCGGCCTTACGTGCTCTTTGTGGGCTCGATCGGCCCGCGAAAGAACCTGGCAACGGCTGTGGCTGCGTTCGAGATTGCCAACACGAGGCTGTCCACAGCGCATATGATGGTGGTGGCTGGCGTAACGAGCTTTCAGTTTCCGAAGGCGGAGGTCCCGACCGGAGCGGGCCGCGTCATGGCGATAGGCTACACGAACGATGCAGACCTCTCAGCGCTCTACGCCGGTGCTCGAGCGCTCCTCTACCCGTCCCTTTACGAGGGGTTCGGCCTTCCTCCGCTGGAGGCCATGGCTTGCGGAACACCGGTTGTGACCTCCAACTCGACCTCGCTTCCGGAAGTAGTCGGGGATGCAGCGCTCGTGGTTGATCCGACAAATGTGGACGACGTCGCCGAGGCGATCCACAGGGTCCTGAGCGACCAGGAGCTTGCTGAGGATTTGCGCAGGCGGGGCCTCGAGCGGGCAAAGCTGTTTTCGTGGGAGGATACGGCGCGGGGCGTTCTGGAGGTCTGCCGGCAGGCAGCAGCCAGCTCGGTAACACCCGAATATGGAGGTTGACTGCAACAAGAAAGCAGTTTATCATGTCGTGACGCGTCTATTGAGGATAGCGGGACGGCGGGCGGGCCGGGCGTGAGGGACGGCAGGGCCCCAGCCAGTGGTGAAAATCTACATAGAGCGGGAGGTCGCCGGCGAGTGAGAGTTGCCATAGCGCACGACTACCTAAACCAGATGGGCGGGGCGGAGAAGGTTGTGGAAGTTCTCCACGATATGTTTCCTTCGGCCCCGATTTTTACTTCAATCTATGTTCCCACGGCCGTCTCAAGGGCGCTGCAAGAAGCGGATATCAAGACGTCATTCATGCAGAAGCTCCCGCTCATACGCAAGTTCGCCCGCCACTACCTGGCCGCCTATCCCTACGCATTCGAGCTTTTTGATTTCTCTGGGTACGATATAGTCCTGTCCAGCTCCTCGGCCTTCGCGAAGGGAGTCATCACGGCCCCGGACACCTGCCACATCTGCTACTGCTACACCCCGATGCGCTTCGCCTGGAACTACTACGCCTATATCGAGCGGGAGCGTCTCAGCGCGCCAATCAGGCTGGTGCTCCCTTATATCGTTCACCGGCTTCGGCGCTGGGATGAGATAACCGCTGACCGTGTGGATCATTATGTAGCCATCTCTCACGAAGTCGAGAGGCGGATCAGAAAGCACTACCGGCGCAGTGCAACGGTGATTTATCCACCGGTTGAGACTCGCAGGTTCCACGTATCGGAGCTGGACGAGGGGTACTACGTGGTAATATCCCGCCTGCATGCGTATAAGCGGGTAGATATCGCTGTAGAGGCGGCAAACAGGCTTCGAATACCGCTCAAGATCGTCGGAACAGGACGCGACGAGAAGAGCCTCAAAGAGTCAGCGGGTCCGACGGTAGAGTTCCTGGGTAGGCTTTCCGATGATCAGACTGTGGACTGCCTGATGCGGTCTCGCGCGCTCATCTTCCCCGGCCGGGAGGACTTCGGACTGGTTCCCGTAGAGGCCATGGCATGCGGCAAGCCGGTGATCGCCTACGGCCGAGGCGGCGCGCTCGATACGGTCATTGACGGAGTGACGGGCACATTCTTCGAGGAACAGACTGCAGATCGGCTGGCTGAAGCCATGAGGTCGTTCCGCCCGGCTGACTTCGATCCTTACGCCATTCGTCGGCACGCAGAGGCCTTCGACAGCTCCGTGTTCCGACGGAAGATGCGGGATTTTGTCGAGGAGAAGTACGACCAGCATCGTGCTCAGTATCGGACGCCGGAACCCGCGAAGCTGACCGAGGGCCTGGCGCCGGTGGAATACGCAGCGGAGCCAAAGCCCGTCTAGGGGTCGGACCCTCTGGCTGCGGCTTTCAACCAGCGATCAGCAATCTTCGATGTGGTAGTTGATATATGAAGGCTTTGGTCCTGAGCGGGGGCCGTGCTACTCGCCTCCGCCCCATTACCCATACGAGCGCAAAGCAGCTCGTTCCTGTCGCAAACAAGCCGATCCTTTTCTATGCCATCGAGGCCGTCCGCGACGCCGGGATAACCGACATCGGAATCATCGTCGGGCATACGGCTGAGGAGGTCAAGGCGGCGGTCGGCACGGGTGAGCGCTGGGGCGCGAAGATTACTTACATCCCGCAGGAGGCGCCCCTCGGCCTCGCCCACGCCGTCAAGATCGCGCGCCCCTTCCTCGGCACCGACCGATTCGTCATGTTCCTCGGAGACAACCTCATCAGAGATGGCATCAAAGAGGTCGTCCGGCGGTTTGAGAAGGAATCGGCGAATGCCCACATTATGCTTGCAAAGGTCAGGAACCCCCAGGACTTCGGCGTGGCCGAGCTGGACGGGAAGCGCGTGCTCCGGCTGGTGGAGAAGCCAAAGGATCCGAAGTCCGATCTGGCCCTTGTCGGAGTCTATCTCTTCGACAGCAGCGTCTTCGAGGCCGTTGATGCCATCAAACCGTCGGCGCGCGGCGAGCTCGAAATCACGGATGCCATCCAGTATCTGATAGAGAAGGGGTACGTCGTTCATTGGCACCTGATAACCGGCTGGTGGAAAGACACGGGGAAGCTTGAGGACCTGCTGGAGGCTAATCGGCTGGTGCTGGAGACGATCGAGACCAGGATAGATGGGGAGGTGGACGACGCCTCCTCCATCTACGGCCGCGTGGTGATCGAGAGGGGCGCGAAGGTCACTGGCAGCGTGATCCGGGGGCCTGCGATCATCGGAGAAGGCTGCAAGATCGAGAACTCTTACATCGGGCCGTTCACTTCCATATACTATCGAGTGACGATCACCGCGAGCGAGGTCGAGCACTGCATCATACTGGAGGAGAGCTGCATCAAGGACATAGGCTCTCGAATCGAAGATAGCCTGATCGGCAAGAATGTGATGGTCGCAAAGGACGACTCGAGGCCGAGAGCCTACCGGTTGATGCTCGGGGACAACAGCGACGTGAGAGTGATTTGATTTCAGATTTCAGATTGTAGATTGCTGATGTGCTGTAGGGTCGAAGCATTCGCCCGGGGCCTCGCGCAGGCTTGATCGGCCATAGTCGCGAATGCGTCACCCGAACGGTTGCAGATTTGGTGTAGGGTCGAAGCATTCGCCCGGGGCCTCGCGCAGGCTTGATCGGCCATAGTCGCGAATGCTTCGACCGAATGGCTAAGCGGGCGAGGAGAGAATGATAGACGGAGTCGAGATAAAGCAGTTGCATCCACGGGCGGACGAGCGGGGTTATCTGATGGAGATGCTCCGGGCCGACGATCCGATATTCGAGGGGTTCGGCCAGAGCTACGTCGCGCTCAACTATCCAGGAGTCATCCGCGCATGGCACTATCACAAGCATCAGACTGACCTCTGGGTCTGCGTCAAGGGAATGATCAAGGTCGGGCTCTACGACGGCCGAGCCGATTCCCCGACCAAAGACGAAGTGAATACTTTCTACCTTGGTGAACAGAACACGGTACTGCTCAAGATCCCGCCGCTTGTCATGCACGGGTACAAGACCGTTGGAGTCGAGCCATCACTTTTGATCAACTTCCCGACCAAGCCCTACAACCGGGAGGAGCCGGACGAATACCGGGCGCCCTACGACAGCCCGGAGATTCCGTTTGATTGGGAAATCAACATGGGGTAGCCCCATAGGGGTCGGGTGTCGGGTGACGGCCGCCCGCTGTAAGCTGTTGAAACCAGAATGAAAAAGGTTCTTGTTACCGGCGGGGCCGGGTTCATAGGAAGCAACTACGTCAGGTACGTTCTGAGCAAGTATCCCGACTATCACGTCACGGTGCTCGACGCGCTGACGTACGCCGGGAATCTCGACAATCTCGCCGACCTCTCCGGCCCGCGGATGGAGTTCATCAAAGGAGACATCCGCAGCAGGGAGGACGTGGACGGGCCGATCCGGGACTCGGACGCGGTCGTCAACTTCGCCGCGGAATCGTTCGTTGACCGCTCGATCCTCGAACCGGATGCCTTCATCACGACGGATGTCCTCGGGACGTATGTTCTGCTCGAAGCCGTGAGGAAGCACGGCGTCCCACGGTTCGTGCACATATCAACCGATGAGGTGTACGGCGACGTCCAGGAAGGATCGGCCGCGGAGACCGCTCCCATCCGTCCGAACAGCCCCTACTCGGCCAGCAAGGCGGGCGGCGATCTGCTGGCCCGATCCTATTTCATGACCTATGGCGCGCCGGTCGTCATTACCCGTGGATCGAACACCTACGGCCCTTACCAGCACCCGGAGAAGCTCATCCCGCTCTTCGTAACGAACGCCATTGACGACCAGCCGCTGCCGCTTTACGGAGATGGCAAGCAGGTCCGGGACTGGCTCCACGTGCTCGACCACTGCTCGGGCATTGATCTCGTGCTGCACAAGGCTCCGCCGGGCGAGGTCTATAACATCGGAGGCGGGAACGAGCGGAGCAACATCGAGATCACGGACTTGATCCTGAAGTTCCTCGGCAAGCCCGCGAGCCTGATCAAGCACGTGGCCGACCGGCCGGGCCACGACAGGCGCTACTCCATTGATACGGCCAAGCTGCGCGCGCTCGGATGGCGGCCAGAACACAGCTTCGAGGATGGGCTGCGCGATACCGTGCAGTGGTACCGCGATAACGAGCCGTGGTGGCGCAAGGTCAAACGGCACAAGGAATACCAGCGCTTCTCGGAGGCGTGGTATGGGGAGCGTAGGGAATAGGGAACAGGGAATAGGGAATAGGACTCGGAAGGGCCAGGCTCCCGCTGAGCCGCGTTATGCTGAGATGTCCTGGGGCGCCCGCCGGCTGACTGGTGAAAGCTGGAAGCTAGCCTACGGCTCCGTCACATCCCACCACTGCCTCATCTTCTCCCGGCTGATCGTCAGATGGTCCGGGTCATCCGAAAACACTTCGAGGGTAATCCGCCCGTCGTAGCCGGCGTTTTTGAGCGCCTTCACAACCCACGGCCAGTCAATGTTCCCAAGGCCAAGCGGCAGGTGGAGGTCGGTCGCAACGGGGTTCCGCGGGAACCAGAGCTGCTTGGAGGACCTTCGCAAAAAAACACGTAATATTACCAGTTGACAGCGCCCCGTCGTTGTGCGATACTGTGAATGTTAAGTAGGCAAGGAAGTATGCTGCGCGCTCGTAAGTTGCTGCCATTCGAGTGCGCACGGAATGGCGCCGGTGGCGCAGAGTGTGCAGTGTTGTTGCGCGAGCCGAGGTCGCGGAGTCTCCTGCGTGAGGGAGACGCGGCTTGCGGACGCAAGGAGGAATGAACTATGAAAAAGATGTGTGTGGTGCTTGTGGCAGCCGTGCTGCTTCTCAGCGGAACCGCCTCCGTGGTGGATGCCGACCCGCCGTCGTGGTCGTCTTTTGTTCTGGCCGATGCGTTCCTGGACATGTACCTGAGCCCGCCGTTGGCCACGGGCGTGCTCAACTACAGCCTTATACTTGGGTCGAATCCGCAGATCGTCCTGGGTGGGAATACCTATAACGTGGATTGGGTCCAGGCGTATTTCGTGGTCAGCCAAGATCAGACTACGGGCTTCACCGCCACGAACGGCAGCGTAGTAACGGATTGGAAGTGGGAAGCGAAGTCGCTGCCGGGGCAGATCGCTGGCTGGCACGGCGAGGGTACGAATCGCGTGTACCCCGGACAGAGCAAGGACCTTGGATTCGCCGCGGGCTTCGACATCACAGGAAATGCAGTGCTCTCCGGCCTCCATTTGCAGTATACTGATCGGGGCAACGTAGTAACAGATTGGTACAAGGCTCCCCTGCCGGATGTGGTTATACCGGAGCCAGTGCCGCCGCTTCTGGCAGGGCTTGGTGGAACGTTCCTGGCCTCCCTGACGATGCTTCGCCGGCGGCTGCACATCCGCTAGCATCTCCGGCAATAGCCGGTCTTTAGCTTCTTCGGTGGGCGCCGACCTTTGTGTCGGCGCCCATTTTGCTCATCTGGTCTCAGCGAGCGATGCGGTAGATGCTGATGGTCCGCGCTGGATCAGAGTAAATGTCGTCAAGCCGGCCGCCTACCGCCTCATCAATCAGCCTCGCGTGGCCGGGGTTCGCGTGGTTCACCAGCACGTAATTGATGCCCTGAGACTCGAGCCAGTCGAGAAGCCGGCCCGAATCGCTGCCCATGCTGCCGTACGGTATGAGCGCATTGTGCCCGGGGTCGGCCCAGAGATAGTCGCGGTCCAGGTAGAAGCCGCGCGTCTCGCCGAAGAGCGCGATTCTTGCATTCTCGGGCAGGTTTTCGTTCACAAACTCGCTCGCACGGTAGACGTCAAACCTGCCGGCCAGATAATCGTTCGGCTTCTCGATGCCCAACCCAACGGGAATCGCCGGCCGGATGAAAAGCGCCATAAGCAGAACCGTAAATGCTCCGGCTGCGGCTGCCACTCCAAATGCCGCTCTTCGGATGCCGATCAGGTCCGCTGAGTGCGCAACCGCAGGCGCGAGCAGAGCGAGCGCCGGCAGGAGATAGCGGATGTTCTGCATCGTGAAGAACCACGTGAGCATGAGCGCAAGCGTGACAGCCATCATCGGCCGGTGCCTGCCAGGGCGTAAGGCTCCAAAGGCAATCGCCGGAAGCAGAGCGAGGAACACCGGGCCGATCGAGGCCAGATAGACGAGCGGATTGCCAGCGAAATAGGGGAGTTCGTCAACGCTGGGATTGAGCCGTGCTGCGTAGTCTCCGAACCGTGCGAAATGGCGCGTCAGGTTCCAAGGGAGCATGAAGAGCGATGCCGGATCGTGCCCCATCCCGAACGTAAGCTGATCCTGTCGGTAGAGCACGGCTGTCTCGGCGCTCCAATTGCGCCCGCCGAACACACCGTAGAAGAACGGATAGACCGGATTGCCGGTGTAGATCCAGGTCTTGACGTACCACGGGGCCGCCAGGAGGAGCGCCAGGCCGGCGGCGATGGCAGCGGTGCGCAGCGCAGGACGCCAGCCGGCGTTCCGCATTCCGCATTCCGCATTCCGCACTCCGCGTTCCGCATTCCGCACTCCGCATTCCCCGTTCCGCATTCCGCATTCGGCATTCCGCATTCGGAGAATCCAGACAATGGCGACGGCAATCATCACAAGCGCCGTCATCTTGGTTCCGGCGGCCAGTCCGGCAGAGACTCCGGCCAGGGCTGCCCACCTTCGATCCCTGGTTGCCGAGAAGTTCAGGAGAGAATAGACCACGAGGAACGAGTAAAGCGCCGTCGCCAGGTCCACATAGGCCGTAGTGGCCTCCCAGCCAGCGATCGGCACGCCAGCAATCATCAGGGCAGCCAGGGTGCCGGTTCTGGGAGCAAAATGTCGCCTTCCAGCGCTATAGACGGCCACCACCAGAAGCGCCCCCGCACCGAAATGGAAGAGCTTCGCGAGCGAGACGCTGCCGAACGCCAGCCCCATTGTGTAGAGCATCTCCCAGGTGAACGGGAAGTTGGAGTGCGAGGCGAACGGGACGTAGTAGAGGCCGTGGTGCTTCAGGAAGAGCTTCGGCATCGCCAGATGATAGGCCAGGCTGTCCCAATCGTCGCCGATGGGCGGCGCAAGCGCACGGATTATGGCAAGGACGCCAATCGAGGCCAGGATTGCACCGGCAACCGCAGTTTCGGCGCGCCATCTCAAGGTGCGAATCGCCCTGAGTCCCCGCGTGATGTCGGAGATGACGCCGGACAACTCGCGCCAACCGACGGCGGCCATCCCGAGAAGCAATAACAGGAAGGATGGCAGGTAAAAGAGCTGCAGCGCACCGAGCGCAAAGATGAGGAGGCCGAGCATCCCCAGGCCGAGTGCGCTCTCGAAGACGAGCCGCTCGCCCGCCGATTCGAACTCCGGCCCACGCTTGCCGAGCACTCGCCTCGCAAACGCTGCCGAAACCGCTGCTATTACCAGGAACTGCAGAATCGCTATCAGCGCAGGCCTCCAGACCGTGACTTCTACCTCAGAATATCAGAAGTCAGGCCGGGGAGCAAATCGCCACGCATGGGGGCGCGGTGAGACGGGCACGGACCGGGAGGCAGAAGCTGAACCGTCAAAAACTAAAAGAAGTTGTTTGCCCACGGTATTGATAAACCGACGCGAAGGTGCTATATTTACCCTACGGGAGACGTGCGCCCGGGGGACAGCGGAGGGCTCTTGGTCCCCTAAGTCGTCGGATACCAAGTCGTTCGCCATGACCATCGACGACATGCCGTGATCAGATTATAAAGGAGGTCAGCTAATGCGCGTAACAACATTGTGCGTAGCGCTGCTCTGCGTGACTTCGCTCGCGGGGTTGTGCGAGGGCGCTGCACCGTCCCAGGCGTCAGCTCTCCTGAGCGAGAACCCCTACGAGCGCTCGGTCGCCTTCGACCGGATAGTCAGCGAGCGCGAGACACTCATTCGCGACCTGATATCCGTGGTCACCAGGGGCGACACGGACAAGGCCTATAACGGTCCCCTGCATAGAGCCATCCGGCTTCTGGGCAAGTTCCGGGCGACCGAGGCCGTGACCGTCCTGTCGTCGCGCCTGACGTACTTGCCTGACTATCCAGGCGGGGTGGTATTCGTGGATGAGATGGGTCCGAGGGAAGCGTACTATCCCTGCGCGCTTGCGCTTAGGGACATCGGCGAGCCATCGATCCGCGCGATGGTCGGAACCATAGGCCAGGCGTCCACTAGCGAGGAGGAAGGAAACCTCGCCGCCTGGGTTATTATGGAGATCGAGGGCAAGGAGCAGGCTGCACACAGGTTCGACGACCTGATAAAGCAGGGCGCGCCGTACAAGGAGAAGTACGAG
>Ga0315289_10008652_pt1 | contig 14693 bp, 15 predicted proteins | sample YL17G11_40_MG_FD_203452 | JGI IMG/M metagenome (GOLD analysis project Ga0315289, IMG submission 203452) | Sediment microbial communities from Yellowstone Lake, YNP, Wyoming, USA - YL17G11_40 | ecosystem: Environmental > Aquatic > Freshwater > Lake > Sediment | place: USA: Wyoming | collected...
AAGGCGCCCTCTGCTGGGAGGATGTCCGGTTCGGGCTGGGTGGCGCCGTCTATCTCGACCCGCACGGGTTTCTGGTCCAGCACGGCCAGGGCGCGGGCGGCGCTTTGGTAAGCGAATTCGAGACCACGCGGCTGGAAGGCAGCGGCCTTCAACTCTCCGTTGAAGTCGAGCAGACGCACGCCGCTGCTGGCGGCAGACGCGCTCTCGACCACGTGTGGCCCCGCCGGAAGCCACAAGGTGCGGCTGTCCTGCACCGGCCAGGGCTGGCCGTCCACCAGTGCCGGCCCGGTCCAGGGGATCCCGACTCCGTGGGGCGAATCGACGGCCAACTTCGCCCCAATTCGCTCGACGCGGCTCACCACCGCCGCGGCCGAGGACAATAAAGGCAGGTCGGGCGCCAGGATCGAGTTCTCGAAGTACAGCGCCACGCGCGGGAATGACCGCGCGGCGCTCCGGATCAACTGGAGCAGCTCGGTGCCGGTCTGTTTCTTGGTCGGGTAGACCTCCTGGTAGCGCTCGACCACATTGATGTCGATTCCCAGCCGCGCGGTGTGGCGGGTCAGGGTCTGGTAGCGACGGGCGATTTCGGGGTAGCGTTGCGGCCCCAGGTGCCACACCGTGGCCGGGTCTTCCACCAGGAAGGTGAAGTTGTACTGGTCCATCAGCGGCAGTACGCTTCGGGAATCGGCGGCTATGGTGTCCCGGATGGAGGCATCGAAGCCGTCGTCAACGTGCGTGAGCACCAGGTCCAGGTCCGGCTTCGCGCTGCGGAGGGCCTCCAGCTCGGCCAGCCATTCGGCCTGCAAGCGGCGGGCGAGGCGGGCGCGGTAGTCCAGGAAGGCGCGCAGACCCGCCGCGTCTCGGGTATGGTGCCGCGGCGAGCCGCGCCGGAAGAGTTCCAGCGGGTCGAAGCCCTGCGCTTCGAGAAACTCCCGGCGCACGTCCGCGTTCATGGGGGTGAAGCGCGCTGGATTGGCGACGCCCTCCAGCGATTCGAAGTACAGCTCCGCCAGGTTCACGCCGTCCCAGTCGAAACGTCCGATAAGCCCTCGGACCAGGCGCGCGGCTTCGCGGCGGCAGTCCGGGTTGGCCAGGTTGACGAGCTTGCGCCAGTCCAGGTGGGCGTCTTGAAGCAGGGCGGTCTTCTCGCGCCACTCGGGGTGCTGGTCCCAGAACTGCTCACTCACGTGCGGCAGTTCCAGCCAGGCGTAGACCAGGATCCCCTGGCGGTGGCAGCTTGCGATCAGCGCCTCCAGGAAGTCGTCCTTCCCGGGTTCCAAGAAGTGCCACGCCGCCACGTGCAGGGCCGCAATTCCGGCTTCACGCCAGCGCCGGGCGAAGTAATCCAGATCGACGCGGGCACGGTAGGAGGAGTCGAAAAAAGCCCACAGGCGGCGGGAACGGAAGGGCAACTCGAGACCCAGATCGGCCAGCGCGTGCAGCAGGTACGGGAAGCGCTCGTAGCCCTTCTGTCCGGGCGGCGCAGCCACCCATAGCGCGGCCCCCGCACCGCGCCGCAGGCCGGCCATCACCGGGGCGCCCTCCCAGCGCTCCCAGGCGAAGATGCGCGCTGCTTCCGGCATCCGGCAGCGCGGCAGTTCGGCGGGCTCTTCCCAGATGATGGGCAGCTCCGGCCGCCGGGCATCCCGGATTTGCCGCACCTGGATCCGTTCGCGCGCGGGCTGGAACCCGAGCTGGCCCGCGGTTTCCGATTCGCCTTCCAGGATCAGGAATGCGCCCTGTTCGAGCCGTTCGAGCCACTGCGCCGCGCCGGATGTGCCCGCGCGCAGAACGAAGATTCCGGCGGCGGCATCCTCGCCCGGCTCGAAACCCACGGCAGCCAGAATGTCGGGCCAGGAACCTGGCTCGCTCCCGAGCACGCGGAACTTCAGTGGCGGGGCAGCCTGGAGCGCCGCCGCCAGCAGGAACAGGCCAAGCAGGCTGCCCGGTAGGGTAAGTCTCCTGACTTGCCGCCCGCGACAAGACGGGAGTCTTATCCTACCGAGTAATCGCATATGCGAACCCCACCCGCAAATCGTTAAAGTTGGGCCGGCGCGGGTTGTCCTGGTTGCGGGTGTAGACGCCCCTCAGCACACTCACGGTGAAGACCAGCGACTCCGGCAGGCCCGGCCAGCGCAGGCGCAGCCCTGGGCCGGACTCGGCGAAGTTGGCCCAGTACTGCCGCCGGCTGTCCGCGGTCAGGTTGCCGTTCCAGCACAACTGGACTCTCAGCCCGGCCCAGGCGGGCAGCGTGTAGCCGGCGCGGTTCTGCCAGTAGAGCAGTAAGTCGTTTTGGAAGCGGCTGACGAAGACGCCGTCCCAGCCGATTTCCAGAAACGGGCCTGGCGCCTCGGCGCCCAGCAGGTGGCCGTAACCGCGTTGGTAGGCGGCGCCCCCGCGGTAGTCCGGCACGGCGCGACCAGCGCCCGGGCGGCGCAGGTAGCTGGCGGCTGTGCCGGCTTCGCCCCACAGCGTCAGCCCGCGCCACGGGGAGGCGGCCAGCCCTAGGGCCAACAGGAAAGAACTTTCCGAGAGGTACTGCGGCATAGCCTCCGAGGTAATACGGCGCGTGTCGCCAATGAAGCGCGTCGAAAGGTACGGCCGCAAGGGCAGGCGCCCCAGCCTGATTTCCGTCTTCACCTGCCCGTAGCTGAACAGGTCCTTCCAACGCGAGGAGTAGAACGGTAACACCCAGGCGGTGGTGCGGAACCGGGCCAGTCCGGGCCGCAGGTTCCGGTAGGCCCGGTCCGCCTCGCGGGCCAGGGCGGTTTCGGGGCTCTTGCGCGCCATGGCGAACCACCGGACGGCCTGCTGATCCTGCCGTAGCAAATTGTAGGTGCGCCCGAGCTGGAGCATCACAGCGAAGTCCGCCGGGTCAGCCTCATGAGCCAGCTTCAAGTACCACAGCGCGTCCTTGAGATAGCCTGCCCGGTAGCTGCGCTCGGCGAGTTCCTTGGCGCTCAGGCGCGCCTGGTCGGGGTGCCCTTGAGGGGAAGGCCCGCCAGCCTGGGTCAGAAGCTCCGGAGGGAGCAGCTCGCGTGCCGCCTCCGCCACACGTGGCTCGGCGCTGCGCGCCGCTTCGAGCAACGCGCGCCAGGCCCGCTCGCTCTGTCCCGACGCCTTCCAGACGCGGCCCAGGTCCAGCAGCAGTTGATGCTCCGCGGGTCTGAGGCGGAGAGCCGCTTCGTAGTGTTTGGCCGCCAGATCCAGGTCGTCGCGCTGTTCGGCCAGCGTGGCCAGTTCCCAGTGGGCGCTGAAGTTGTCCGGCGCGAGGCCGACGGCTTCCGACCAGCGGGCGATGCCCTCGGCCAGGGGACGGTCTATCTTCCGGAAGGCCTCTTCGGCGGTGGCGCGCGCAGCCCCGTCCGCGGAGCGCCGCAGGCGATCGAAGATGCGGCGCGCCTCGGCGCGCCGCATGGTCTCGTGGCACAGGAAAGCGTATTCGAGGGTCACGTGAGTGTCGGCGGGGTCCAGACGCAGGGCCTCGGCGAACTGGTCGCGGGCAGCCTCCGGCTCACCGATCTTGAGGTACGTGTAGGCCAGGTTTTTGCGGATATCCGCGCGGGCGGGCGCGGCCTCGGCGGCCTGGCGGAAGCAGGCGACGGCCTCCTGGTACTGCCTGGCGCGCAGGGCGGCGTAGGCTTTCTCGAGCAGCGGGCGCGCCGGGTCGCCGGTTTGTCCCCAGAGCGCCAGCCCGGCCAGGGCGAGCAGCACGGCGGTGCGACGGACACCTGTGGCTCCCGGAGTCACATGTAATTAGTGGCCGCGAGCGCCGGAGATTCGCGGGGCAAGACGGATGTACTATACTGGAAATGTCGCCGGTCCTGCCTCCGGGCGTGCCGGCCGGGTGGCCGAACTATGACTGTAGTACTGACCCTCATTCACATCGTGATCTGTCTCTTCCTGGTCATTGTTGTGTTGCTCCAGAGCGGCAAGGCGGCCGACTTGGCCGGGGCTTTCGGCGGCATGGGCTCGCAGACGGCCTTCGGGCCGCGCGGTTCGGCGACCATACTGTCGAAAGCGACCACCGTGGCCGCCAGTCTGTTCATGGTGACCTCGCTGACGCTGGCGGTCGTAGCGGCGCGGAGCTCCGTCAGCAGCAGGACCGTCTTGGAGCAGCGGCCGGTCAGGGCGCCCAAGACGGCTCCGGTGAAAGCCCCTGCGCGGATACCCGAGGGGCTGCCGGGAGCGCCGCCCACTGTCACCCTGACCCCGGAGGGAGGCGGTCCGTCGCGGACCGTCCCGTTGACCCTCCCTCCTCGTCCGGCGCCGGGACAGAAGGGGCCGGCGGCTCCGGCCAAACCAGCTCCCAAGCCGGCCACGCCGCCGGCGAAATGAGGGGCAGCGCAGAGCTCAATGCGGAGATGGCGGAATTTGGCAGACGCGCTAGCTTGAGGTGCTAGTGGGGCGACCCGTGGGGGTTCAAGTCCCCCTCTCCGCACCAGGGTTTTCGCAGAATCGCGGGCGGTTCTTAGGGTCCGCCGGAGGTTGGTACACTACGAGTATGGGCGCGGAAACTGCCCGCTTGTTGGAGGCTTTCGAGGCGCTGCCACCCGGCGAGAAGCAGTTCTTCACCCAGGAGCTACTGCGTCGTGCCTTGCCGCTTGACTCCGGCCCGCTCGAGGACGATGAGATCGCTGGTGCGGCGGACGGGCTTTTTTCCTTCCTGAGTGAGGAAGAGAATGCCGCCGGCACGGGGTGAGGTTTGGCTTTTCGATTGCGGCACGGCGGGGAAGGTCCGCCCGGTGGTGGTCCTGAGCGTGGCCTATGGGGGGAATGACCGCGCGCTTGTCACGGTTGTGCCGCACACCACCGCGTTGCGCGGGTCGGTCTACGAAGTTGTGGTTCCGGCTCCCTTCTTGAAGGCGGGAGCGTTCCTCGCTCAGGGTATAGCCACCTATCCTGTCGCTCGGGCTCTCCGCAAGCTGGGCACGCTGCAAGAAGGCGGGTTCACTGCGGTGTGTGCTGCGGTCCTCCGATGGTTAGGACAGCCGTAGGGCCGCCCGGCACCGCGGAGATGGCGGAATTGGCAGACGCGCTAGCTTGAGGTGCTAGTGGGGCGAGCGAGTGGGGGTTCAGGTCCCCCTCTCCGCACCAGGGTTGGGGCCTATAGTCGCGATGGACTACAGGCCCTTTTCTGTTGTCTGCCACAAACGCGCCAAGCCGGCGCGCAGCCGATTTCAGCGGAGGGTGACGACGCCGGGCTTATTGGGGAGGGTGACCACCCCGGGCTCATTTGAGAACCCTGCTACCCGGAAACGAATCGCGCCCGGGACACCCAATGTGGGGGGACGGATCGTCTGCACGGAAAAGCGGATCGACTCACCGGGCTTAATGTCGTATAGAAAGTACATGGTTAAGAAACGCCCGTCCTTGGTCTTGCCCACCAAGCCAATCTGACTCATATCGATCTCCACCTCTGGAAACCTGGCGGTCAGATCCGGCGAGGACCCCGACAAGGGGTAAACCCAGATATCGTGAGGCCCGAGCGTGACGGCAGGATTGTCCGCCTCGGCGATCACCTGCAGCTGGTACAGGGTCTTGTTGTAGTTGTTGGTGACCGTAAACCTGGCGGTCGCGCCCTTCTGCATGAGACGGCTGATCGCAATCTCCTCAGGCGAGACGGAGATTTTTGGTGGACTGAGCCACTGAATTAGGGTGACGATACCTCCGATACCTCCTACGAGCGCGACAATCACATAGACCATTTTCAACCACCATCGCTTGTGTGCGCCGCAGAAGAGGCCTGTGGTGACCCTAGACCTGCACCTTCGGAGGTTCGCGGTCCTAGCCAGACAAGTCCGCATGCCAGCTCTTACTCTACTTCAAAAGGACTCTCGGCGTGGCTAGCGCCAATGGGGCCTTTCGTGGCAGGCATTATCATGGCCACGCGTTCCGCCAGGCCGCTGCGGAGGGGATCGTGGACGCCGGTGCGGCGCGGGTGCACGTGTGAGTCCTTAAACTGGCTCTGCTTCCAGGATTACGTCGAGTTGGCGGAGGAGCGCCGGAAGATCGTGTGAGGCGATCTCCCAGACGATATCCAGATCGACCCGATCGTAGGCGTGAATCAGCCGGTGGCGTAATGCGATGATCTGAGGCCAGGCTACCTGCGGGTGGCGCTCACGCACCTCCGGCGGGACCCGGGTGGCCGCCTCTCCCACTACCTCCAGCAACCGCACCACAGCGAGGCACAGCAGCCGATCGCTATCCAGTTCGGGTCGCTTCCTTCCCTCAAGGATTGCGAGCGCCTCACGTGTGTGGGAACGCATCTGTTCGAGCGCCACGCGCGGGTCACGCTGCGACATACTGAAGCTCGGCCCCAGCCAGAGCGCGATCCCGGATCAGCGGGCTGAGCGAGCCGGGAGTATGGAGATCGACTCTGCGCCCGAAAATCTCCGAGAGCTCGGCCTCCATCCGGAAGAACGCCAGGCCCGGGACGTGGCCCGTCTCGAACTCGACGAGCACATCGATGTCGCTGGCGGCGGAGAAATCCTCCCGCAGCACGGAGCCGAACAGGGCGAGCTTGCGGATGTGGTTGCGCCGGCAAAACGCGGCAATCAGCTCGTGATCGGGACGGACGCTCGCAGCCATCGCGCATCGCTCCCTATGCTCCTATTCTCGCACGCGCAAGGCGCAGTGCGGAGATGGCGGAATTGGCAGACGCGCTAGCTTGAGGTGCTAGTGGGGCGACCCGTGGGGGCTCAAGTCCCCCTCTCCGCACCAGGGTTTCAGGGGCTACGCGCCGGTAGGCTCACGCTTTTGCGTGCTACACTAGAAAGCGTGAAAACCAGGAACGTAACGCTGGCCCTCCCCGACGACTTGCTGCGGAGAGTGAAAGTCATCGCCGCGCAGCGGGATACTTCCGTTTCCGCCATGCTCACGCAAGCCTTGCGGCTGGTGGCCGAGGAGCAGGAGGGATACCAGGAGGCGCGGCGGGCGATGTTGAGGGACCTGCGCAGAGGGTACAACCTCGGCACGGCTGGGAAGATCGCCTGGAGTCGGGACTCCCTGCATGAACGATAGAGAGTTCGTTGACACCAATGTCCTGATCTACGCGTTCGACCGCAGCGCCGGGGAGAAGCGGGACCTGGCAGCAGCCTTGCTGGAGCGACTTTGGTCAGAGCGCTCGGGATGCCTGAGCCTCCAGGTGTTGCAGGAGTTTTACGTGACGGCCACCCGGAAGCTGCGCATGCCCCCGGGCGACGCGGCGCGCCAGGTGGAGCGGCTGGGCAAGTGGACCGTGCACCGGGCCAGCTTCGAGGATGTGATTTCGGCCATCGACCTCCATCGCCGCAAGCAGGTGGCCTTCTGGGATGCCATGATCCTGAGGAGCGCCATGAAACTGAGCTGCCAGGTCCTGTGGTCGGAGGATCTTGGCTCCGGGCAAAGATGGGACTCAGTGGTTGTGCGGAATCCCTTCCTGTGTTCTGAACCCACTTCGGATCACTGAGCTGAAGCCCTCTGGGGTCTTGGGAACCTGTCGGAACTCGCGGCGGTCTTAGAGCGCCGCTCCGTTCGGGGCGGTGAAGGGGCCGTTCGCGAGGTCGCCGGTGTTGCGTGTGTTAGCGGGCTCGAAGCACAGAACCTCAGCTTCTTCATCCGCAGAGGTTCGATGTTCGACGCCACGCGGCACCACCAGACCCTCACCGGCGTGAAGCTCGACGAGTCGATCGCGGAACTCGACCCTAAAGGTTCCTTTCCAGGTGATGAAGAGTTCGTCCTCCGCAGCGTGGTAGTGCCAAGGGAATGTCCCTGTCACCTTGACCAGCTTGAGTTCCTGCCCGTTCAGACTCGCGATCACCTTTGGGCGCCAGTGATCGGAGAACAGCGCGAATTTGGCGTCGAGATTGAATTTCGCGGTCATGGCTCTGGTCTGCCTGGCTGGACTCCCCTTCGATTCTAGCCCGCATTTCTCCCCACCGCCGGCCAGCCGGCCGTGAGGACCCCGCCGTAACTTTACCCTGGCCGGCAGCATCAGAAGTGGCATGGAGCTAAGAACGGGCTTTGCACTTCTGGTCGTTGCGGTGATGTCTTTGCCGGCGGCGGCCATGTCTGTGGCGCTTTCGCCTTCGGTTCCGTCGCCGGCCTTCGTGGGCGACGTGGTCACCTGGACCGCGACGGTCTCCGACGCGGCCGGGGGCACCTTGTGGTACCGCTTCCGCGAGCAGCGCGTCGGCTCGAACGCGCGCATCCTCCGCGACTACGGCCCGCTGAACACGCTGAACTGGGCGGTGGGCGACCACGAGGGCTCTTACGTAGTCGAGGTTTCGGTCAGGAACCTCGCCACTTCCGATTCTGCCTCGGCGCGAGCGGCCTACAAGATCGCGGCGCGCGCCGGCCGCGATGCGCCGGTGATTACGGCGACGCGGAATCCGCTGGTGTTTCTCTACAGCGCGCCGGCGTGCGCGGCGGGCGCCCGCATGCGGGTTGACTTCCGCGGTCCGGACGGGCTCGTTCAGAGCACGAACTACCAGGATTGCGGCCACGGCCTGACCATGAATTTCTACCTGGCCGGGCTGCGCGCCGGCACGACCTATGCGGTGAAGCACATCCTGGATACCGGCTGGGAATTCGTTCAGGGTCCGGAAATGGCGCTGACCACTCCGCAGGTGTCGCTGCCGCTGGCGCCCTACACGCTGCTTCAGCCGCCGCAGCCGCCGGCGCAGGGCGTGCTGTTGCAGAGCAGCCTGTCGCAGTCCATCGTGGCCACAGACCTTCAGGGGAACCTGGTGTGGTTCTATCCGGACGGCGTATCGTTCCTCACCGCTCCCGAGCCGGGCGGCCTGTTCTTAGGCATTATCTGGGACGCGAGCGTCGATTCTTCCCGCCAGATCCTGCGCGAATTCGACCTGGTGGGCAACACTGTCCGGGAAACCAATGCGGCCCGCGTGGCGGAGCAGCTCGTAAACATGGGCATGCACCCGGTGAGTTCCTTCCACCACGACGCCCGGCGCCTCCCTGACGGCACGATCCTGGTGCTGGCCGCCACCGAGCGGATCCTCACTGATGTGCAGGGGCCGGGGCCGGTGAACGTGCTCGGAGACATGATCGTGGTGCTGGACGGCAACCTGCAAGTGGTGTGGGCCTGGGACGCCTTCGACCACCTGGATGCGACGCGGAAGGCGGTGCTGGGCGAGAGCTGCGTGCGCGGCGGCGGAGGCTGCGCCCCCTTCTACGCGACTGATCAGGCCAACGACTGGCTCCACGGCAACTCGGTCCAACTCACGCCGGACGGCGACATTCTTTACTCGGCGCGCCACCAGGACTGGGTCATCAAGATCGACTACCGCAACGGCGAGGGCTCCGGCGACGTGATCTGGCGGCTGGGCAAGGACGGCGATTTCCAGGCCGTCTCGAACGATCCCAATCCGTGGTTCTCCCACCAGCACGACGCCGGTTTTCTGCCGGACGACAACTCCACCTTGACGGTTTTTGACAACGGCAACACGCGGCGGGCCACGGATTCCAGCGCGCACAGCCGCGGGCAGGTGATCCATCTCGACGAAGCCAACCGGGTGGCCACCTTCGTGCTCAACGCCGACCTGGGGGCCTACTCGCTGGCGCTGGGAACGGCGCAGACGCTCGAAAACGGCAACTACAGTTTCGACCTGGGCTGGATTCCGGGCGATCAGGGCCAGCCCGCCACCACCCGAATGGTCGAGGTGAATTCTTCGGGCGGAATCGTTTACAACCTCCAGGCGGCGACGCAGGTGTACCGTGCCTTCCGGATGCGCGACCTGTACACTCCGTGAAGGGGGTGTTTTCAATGCCTGGTCGCGGCGTCACCAAACGAGCTTTGCTGAGAGTGGCGGCAGCCGCCGCCCTGGGCCGGGTGGCCAGGGCGCAGAGTCGTCCGCCCAACTTCATCTACATCAACGCCGACGACCTCGGATACGGCGATCTGGGCTGTTACGGTTCGCAGATCCGCACGCCGAACCTGGACAACATGGCGCGCGGCGGCGTGCAGTTCCGCCAGTTCTATTCGGCGAGCCCGCTCTGCTCGCCGTCCCGCGCGGCGCTGATGACGGGACGTTACCCGACGCGCGTGGGAGTGCCGGACGTCCTCTGGCCCGAGAGCCCGTCCGGACTGCCGGAGTCGGAGACCACCGTCGCTGAGGTGCTCAGGACCCGGAACTACAGGACCATGTGCGTCGGCAAGTGGCACCTGGGATCGCAGCCGCAGTACCTGCCCACCAGCCGGGGCTTCGACGAGTACTTCGGCATCCCGTACAGCAACGACATGTGGCCGCGGGTGCTGCTGCACAACACGACGGTCGTCGAGGATCCGGCGAATCTGGACACCCTGGCCGAGCGCTACACGCAACAGGCGGTCCAGTTCATCGCGGGATCGAAGGAGAGGCCGTTTTTCCTGTACCTGGCTCCCGCCATGCCGCACCTGCCGCTGGCGGCTTCGGCGCGCTTCCGGGGCAAGAGCGGAATGGGACCGTACGGGGATGCGCTCGAGGAATTGGACTGGAGCGTGGGGCAGGTGCTCGCAGCGCTCGGCGACCACGGCGTCGATGACCAGACGCTGGTGATGTTCTCGAGCGACAACGGGCCGTGGTTCCAGGGCAGCGCGGGACGCCTGCGCGGGCGCAAGGCCGAGACCTTCGAAGGCGGCATGCGCATGCCTTTCATCGCGCGCTTTCCGGGCCGCATTCCGAGCGGAGTGGTGATCCAGGGCATGGCGACAACAATGGACATCCTGCCGACGCTGGCTCGCCTGGCGGGCGCCCCCCTGCCGCCCAACCCCCTGGATGGGGTAAACATCTGGCCTCTGCTCACCGGCGAACAGAGCGCCGTGGAGCGCGACGCGTTTCTCTATTTCTCTTCTTTGGACGTGCAGTGCGCGCGACTGGGGCGCTGGAAGCTGCATGTGGCGCGCCCCAACGCGCCGCCCTGGACCCCGGAACCCAAGGTCGGCTACTTCAACCTGCCGCTGCCCCGGCCCGAACTGTACGATCTGGAGGCCGATGCCGACGAAAGCTACGACGTGGCCGGCGACAACCCGCAGATCGTCGCGGACATCCGCGCCCGCATGGAAGCCCTTATTGATACCTTCCCGGACCAGGTGCGAACGGCCTGGCGGTACACCCTGAGCCGCGCGGTCGAAGACACTAACGCGGGCCAGTGGCCGGTGCTCAAGGGCGGTTGAGGGGCGCTGCGGTCAGGATGCCGCAAGCTGAACGGTATTACCCACTTACCATGATGTCTGCCCCTTGGGTCACAACACCAATCCGGGCCAAATCACCATGGCGCTTGAGGGCGGCGCTGAAGGCGTCCGCGAAACTTGTTGTCGCGGAGATTCCGATCTTCCCGGCTTCCGCACAGGAGACTCCATCAGATACCAGGATCACGTTCACCCGCCGGCGAGTCCGTTCAAAGGCCAAATAGGTTGCCGCCGCCACCCCGTCGGCGACTTCGCCGGCATCTACCAGTTTCATCACTTCTTCGGCGGAAGTCGTGCCGAATTCAACTAGCTGGGGGTGATCCGGCGCGATACCCTCCGGGGCGGGGATCAGAAGGATCAACGTGCCGCCGTCCTTGACGAGCATGCCGCAGTTGTTGACGGGCTTGAAGCCCTGCCACAGATCGCGGTCGGCAGGGTGGGAACTGGCAATGACGATATCGGGCTTCTCTTTCACTTCCAAGGTGTAAATCGGCCGGGCGATTTCAACACCCGCGCGATGAGCCTGGACCACATCTCCGGCGAGGACTGCCACCACCTGGCCCGCGGCATTCAGCACCACGTTGACAATGAATCTCAGGCCCGACTGGAGCGCGATCTCTTCCATTTCCTTGCGCACCGGATTGTCCACTTCGCCGAGAAGCTCATAAACTCGCGGGCCGGCGATCAGGTGGGTCTTCGCCGTGGTCAGGGCGCTGCTGACTCCCGGCTGAACCATTTTTGCACCGCCCGCCCAGCCGGCATACATGTGCGGAATGATATTTCCGACCGCGATGCTGATATTGCTCTCCAGGTACCGCCGGCTGACCTGGATGGGAACGCCGAGCGGCGTCACGCCCAGATCCACAAAGTCCTCCGGCTCTTGGGGAAGATTGATCACCTCGACGCGCTCGAAAACCTCCCCCCCAACGCGGCTGATCAGTTCATCCCGGCTCATCGGGCGGTGAGTGCCAAGAGCCACCATGACGCAGACGTCCCCGGCGGCCACTCCGGCGGAAGTGAGTTCGTCCAGCAAGATGGGCAGGATCAGCTCTTGCGGAGTGCTGCGCGTTCCGTCGTCAATGAGGATTACCGTTCGCCTGCCGTGCCGGGCCACCAGTTCGGCAAGACAAGGCGATCCAATCGGATTCCGAACCGCGGTTCTAACGGCATCCGCCAACCCGGCTAACGGCGGGACAGGCTTCGGCCCGTCGATCCATGCCAGGTTAGCCGCGGGAACCTCCACCGTTCTGGAGCCGTGCCCATACGGAAGAGCAAACTGTCGGTTCATGTTACCCTGCCAGAAAGTCGGTGTCAAAGACCGGGGGAAAGGAACCTCGAGCGACCGGCTGCTGCTTACAGCGCCCCCAACATGTCCCGCAGGCGGGAAAAGCAGGTGGACCCGCTGTTGTACACCGGCACCCGAGTATTGTTCAACTGGGGCGCCAGCGCGGACATGGACAGTTGCGCCATGACAATGGAGTCAACTTTGTTCCCCAATTTTTCGATTTCCTCCAGCAGCATGGCGTTGTGAGTCTCGATATCTCCCCTCTCAAAGGCCTCGAATGCCTCGTGCCGCAAGACTGTCGTAACCTCGATTTCTTTCTTGTTCTCGCCGGCGACAATCCGGAGAAGCCGTTCGGATGAGGGGACCGTCGTGGGGAGCGTCGCCAGCAAGCCGATTCGCTTGCTGTGACTGACCGCCTGCTCCATCATCGGCCGGTCGATCTGCATGATCGGGATGTCGATCATCGGGCGAGCCAGCTCGGCCGCGTAGTTGAACGTCGAGCAGGCCAGCAGGATCATGTCCACGCCGGCCTCTTGAAGGTTGTGAGCGTACTGGGCGAACTTGAAATAGTTGACCTTGGGGATCACCCCGACGCCCGCTCTGATGTTGTCGCGCTGGATGGTGTCGTCGCACAGGTGCATCACCGCGACTTCCGGGATGTGCCGCCGGATGAAGGGCTCCATCGCCCGGATCGTGAGATTCACGGCGTGAATGATACCTAGTGTCTTTTCATTTAGCGGTCGGGACATTTCTGCTTAGAGCTCTCCTTTCACTTGGACCGGTCGCACGACGCGAATGGCGAGCAGAATGACGCAAAACGCGATGACGTGAAACGTGCTCACCATCCCGAACACGGGCGCGTAGCCATAGCCGTGGTCGAGCAGATAGCCGACAACAAGCCCGAAAACCACTCCTCCCATGGCTCCGCCGAAGCCCACCAGCCCGGCCACGGCGCCGACGGCCCGGTGGGGGAAGATGTCCGCCGGCAGGATCATGACCAGCGTGGACCACGATTGCTGTCCGAAGAACGCGATACTGAACAGCACGATGGCGATGCTGACCGGCGACCAGGTCACGAAAAGAATCAGCGGCATTACCGCGGCGCTTGCGCCGAGCGCCAGCTTGCGGGCGAAGTTCACCGAATGGCCCCGCCGGATGAGCCAGCTTGAGAACCAGCCGCCGGTGAGGCTCCCGATCCCGGAAGCCGCATACGGAATCCAGGCAAAGTACCCGACGCTCTTGGTATCAAATCCCCGGACGTCGTACAAGTACTTCGGCAGCCAGAAGAGGTAGAAATACCAGGCCGCATCGCTAAGGAACTTGCCGATCACCAGGCCCCAGACCTGCCGGTACGAAAAAAGCCGGAGCCATGGGATGCCTGGCGCCTGCCCGCTGGGCGACCGGAACACTTCAGCAATCTCCTCGCGTTCGTGCCGCGTCAGGCGTGGATGCGCCGAAGGAGCGAAATACCCGTGCATCCACCATATGGTCCAGAGAAGCCCCACGGCGCCGGAGAGGAAGAACACCCACCGCCAGTTCAAGACGGAGATCACCAGGGCAATCGCGGGCGGCGCGATGACAGCCCCCACTGCCGTTCCCGCGTTGATGATGCCCATTGCCGTGGAACGCTCCCGGACGGGAAACCACTCGGCCACCGCCTTGGTGGCCGCGGGAAAGCCGCCGCCTTCGCCCATGCCGAGCAGGAACCGGCTGGCCGCGAGCATGGCCAATCCTGCGGCCAGCCCGTGGCTTGCGCAAGCTATCGACCACCAGGTCATGATGACGAGAAAGCCGATCCGCGTGCCGAGCGCGTCGATGAGCTTCCCACCTCCCGCGTACATGAACGCATAAGCCAGCAGGAACGCCCCTTGAAGTTGCGAGAACTGGGTATTGGAGATGGGGATGTCGCGCTGGATTGCGGCGACGGCTACCGGCAGCGTCTGCCGGTCGAAATAGCTGACGGCGATCGCCGCACAAATAAGGATGGCGATCGTCCAACGCAAGGGGCGGCTGCGGGCATCACCACTGGCAGTACTGCCGTCACCCGCGAGGACAGGGCCTTGGCCTGGTGGCACTGGCAGATACTCCCTAATCCCTGAACGCGCCGGCAGTCGTGACTTCAAGCCGTCCTTTGGCCCGGATATCTTCCGACGAGCTGCCGACCAGCACCTCAAACTGGCCGGGCTCCACAACGAACGACTTGGACTTCACATCATAGAACGAAAGCTTCTCGGCCGG
>Ga0315289_10008653_pt1 | contig 14693 bp, 12 predicted proteins | sample YL17G11_40_MG_FD_203452 | JGI IMG/M metagenome (GOLD analysis project Ga0315289, IMG submission 203452) | Sediment microbial communities from Yellowstone Lake, YNP, Wyoming, USA - YL17G11_40 | ecosystem: Environmental > Aquatic > Freshwater > Lake > Sediment | place: USA: Wyoming | collected...
GATCACGGATTACGACTTGAAAGGAAGGATGTCCGCAAAAATGATGAGATGCTCTCTTTCAGGAAGTTGTCAATAAAAAAGTCCCATAAAAATTTTCAAGATCGTCCAACCGGCTGAATCGCTGTCTCCACCTACAAAGCAGTGACTGTTGGTTTGGAATCGAAGTAGGGATTACCATTTGAAGTGTTCTTGACGCTATGATTCAGCACAAACCCTGTCTTTTCCGTTCTTCTTCGCCTGGTACATGAGCTGGTCAACCCGGTGAACAAAGGCCTTCATGTCTTCCTGCGGCTTGTACTGCGCAAGCCCAATACTCACCGTAATATAGATGTGTTTACCCGACACCGGGGAAAAAATCTCCTTCTTGAGTTCTGCTCTGATTCTTTCCGCAATAACGGCGCCGTCCTCGCTTGTTGTCATGGGCAGGAGAATGGTGAATTCCTCACCACCATAACGATAGGCGGAATCCGTCTGGCGCAGGCATCCTTTTACCACCTGGCCGAGTCGCCATAAGACTTGGTCTCCCTCGATATGACCGTAATTGTCATTGATTGCCTTGAAACCGTCAATATCGAGAAGGAGAAGGGTCAGGGACTGTCCATAGCGGTTTACTCGATCGATCTCCATTTTTAGCTGATTATAAAAATACCTGGAATTGTAAAGATTGGTGAGGTTATCGGTAATACTGAGCTCACGGTATTTTTTTTCGCTCTCCTCCAGCGCCTCCTCCGCCCGCTTGCGGGTAGTGATGTTCGATATCAATCCGTCGTAGGCCACCAGGCAACGGTGTTCATCATAGTGCGGCACGGGTGTATTCCGTACCCAGCGGATAGAACCATCCCGATGGACGATGCGGTGTTCCAGCGCCGCTGTCGTCTCTCCGGCGATCACCCGGGCGGCATGCTCCGTCACGATGTCCCGGTCCTGGGCATAGACCATGCGATGCCAGAGGTACGGATCGACCTGGTAATCCTCAGTTGTATAGCCGGTCACTGCCGCGCAGCCCAATCCGTGCGCCGTGGCGACGGGACGCCCGTCTTCGACCTGCACCGTATAAATATAATCCGTGACCGATTCGAGAAGCCGTTTGTAGCGGCCTTCGCTCTCTTTCAGCGCCTCCTCCGCCCGCTTGCGGTCGGTCATGTCTCTGGCGACACTAAAGATCACCTTTTTTTCACCCCAATTTCCAATCACTGCATGAACCATGAGCGGAAAGGTTATTCCATCTTTCCGGAAATGGGAGACTTCAAAAGAGGCCTCACCGGTTTCCAGAATCTGTTGCATACGGGATGTGATCAGCTCCTTACTTTCCGGTACGTCAATATCATGAAGCGTGGCGGCGGAAAACTCCTCTCTTGAATAACCATGGATCTCAAAGGTCTTCTGGTTTGCGTAGATAAAGTTTCCATCGAAGTCATGGACCGTAATGGAATCGGGAGCAGCATCTATGAGACGCTTGAGACTAATCATCGTTTCTTTCACTTGCTTTTGCTCTGTCTCCGATTGTTCAAACTCTGCTATTTTCTGCCTTAGAGAATCCAGTTCTTGGATCAGGACCTGCTTTGTCTTGGATTGATCTTTCATGGGGTTGTCCCCTGTGTTGAGATGATCTGTGGGGTTGGGAAGTTAACCAATGACTTCCATGAACGCTTAATGGTTCTTAATTATGGTCATACGAGTTTATCTATTTGATAATATGCGCTTATGCTTGCATTATGTCAAGAGGAAGAGTTGCTTTTATGCATATTTCCATCTCAAATCTTGATGTCTGATGCACGAAGAGAAATTATTGAGTACAGCAAGTAATGGAGAAAATTTCGGGCGTTGCTTTCACCTACCTTATCAATGATTTTCGATTTGGAATTGAGGTGATGATTACCGCTTGATAACCGGCATTTTTTAGAGCGAGAAAAGTCACATTCAGATAGCCGAAATCAAGATACAGATCAATTGCCTATTGGACGTAAGGTCGCCATAATCCTTACTGTCTTAAGAAAGTATGCGCCGACGGGAATTCATATCTTCTGCGCCGGAACCGCAGGCGGTGTATTTAAGATTCATGCTAAATAATGATTGTTTAGAATCCTATCCAGCGAGTATTACTCTCCAGAGATTCACGACCACACTTTAAAGCATTCGCTGGAAAGTCCCAATCAGGATATCCGATAGCAATAGCAATAATGATTTTTTTGTTTTCCGGTATTTGTGCAATTTCTCTTAAAACTTCAGGATACAATACCCCTTGATCTTCAATGCAGGTACCAAGCCCAAAGTTGAGTGCGGCCAGACAAATCGTTTGCATAGCTGCCCCAAGATCGAGCAAAGGTCCGGTATCGCTCAGTGATTTATCCGTCAGAAGAAGGATGCTAACCGGGGCGTCAAAGAAACGGAAACCGCGTTCCAGCCATGCCGCTCTTTTCTCTTTATCTTCCTTGGGGATATCCATTAGTTTAAAAAGCCCCTTGGCCAGTTCTATCTGGCGATTTCTGTAAATACTGTCATTTGGCCAACTGGCTACCTGATGCCCAGGACGCCTCGGCTCTTTTTTGTTTAATTTATCAACAATAGCCACCCTCAATTTGTTCAGAACGTCACCTGTCAGTACAGTAAATTCCCATGGTTGCGTGTTCATTGCCGAGGGTGCCCTACAGGCTGATTCAAGTATTCTGGTCAATACATCCTTTGAAACGGGATCTGATTTGAATCCTCTGATGCTTTTTCTTTGGTATATCGCTTCAATAATATCCATATTGTTTCTCCTGGGAATGGGGGTCACCTATGAAAAAGTCGTCAATGGAAAATGTATAGGCGACCTCAATAACACGCCTTCGAGATCACTACTTTTTTTGTTTGAGTCGAGTAGACTGGTTTTTCCTGATATACAGGTTGAGGTTTGATTTCTCTGTTTACCACCGGGGAACCAAGCTGTGCCCCAACATTTCAATCATTACCATTTATACTCTTGCATGGTTCTAAAAATAAGTCAATCATTGAGTACAGGAAGACACAAACACCCCGATCACCTGAAAAAACAGCCTTCCCAAAAGTGCATGTTTCAACCAGTTATCATGAAAATACTCAGAATAGTTCGTGTTTCGTTAACTCAACGCGACTTACCGGCGTCACCACACCATTTGTACGCTTCGGTATTGCATCCCTGAATTCCTCAGCTGGATGCCGGCTGCCCCTATAAATACGACAGCCACCAGTCGTCACGTCGGGTCTTCAGTTGAGCGAACCACTGACATAGCGGATAGAGCAAGACCAGCGCGATGAGCCAAGCGATGTAGGTCTGCGGCAGATCCCATCCTGGCTGATAGATCCCCGGAGGCACTGCGGCCTCGGACCAAGAAAAAAGCCCGGTGGGAGTCGGGTCTGTTAACAGCCAGCCGCATTGGCCGAAGCGGAGCTTAAAATAGATCACCGCCATCGAGTGCAACAGTAAGATGTGCAGCACATAATAAAAGAACGGCACCTGCCCGAAGGTCGCCACCACCCGGCCCAGTAGGCCGAATCGACGCACAAGGAATACCCCGAGCAGCACGATCAATGGCGCAAGGCACAATCCCAGGTAGAGGAACGATGGCGGATACTTGAGGCCATTCACGAAGTCGGCTGCCGTGCGCCAGCTTTCAGGCCAGATCATCCACGGTGTCGGGTTGCCATAGATGTTGCCGCCGCGCAAAAGCACAGCCAATGTGAAAAAACCCAGCCCCATAGCGATAAAGGCACGCCGTGGCGCCTTCGACTTTGTCCATGAGCCCATGAGATAGCCGAGCGTGATGACTCCGCACCAAGGCACTATGGGGTATAAAACATGGAGCGTCATCCCCTCCCACGGCGACAGTACCCCGCCTGTGTGAATGAACATCCACACCCAAGCGAAACCGCCGAAGGTTTGCGGGGTGATGCCGTCCACGAGGTTGTGACCACAGATAAGTCCGAAGGCGATGAGCCACATCGCCCAACGCGGCAGATACGCCACCGCAGCGAGGAAGATCATCGACCACCCGATCGCCCACAGCACATTCAGGCGCACGAACTGGGTCAAATCGCCGTTGAAAAACCAGAAGACGTTCATCACTGTAACCTGCAGCACGAGGAGCCATACGCCGCGTGTTAAGAGAAAGAAGGTGCGCTTAGCCGGATCCTGCTTCGACGACAGCGACATACCCACTCCCGCGAGGAAGATGAAAACGGGCGCACAGATATTGGTGATCCAACGTGTGATGAAATAGGCAGGTGTAGTGGCAGCAATGTCAGTAGGGGAAAAATACATTTGCGCCAGCGAAAAGAAGTCACGTGAATGATCCAAGGCCATTACGATCATCACCAAACCGCGTAGGATATCGATCGATTCAAGGCGGGGCCTTTTCAGGTGTGTACCAACAGCAGATTGGTCGGTGGTTTGGACGGGCGAAGACGGTTGTACTGACGACACGGCATCGGTCATATTAGTTTCTCCACGAAAACGATCCACGTTCAGTCCAAGTTGGAAACGATTGTCATTCTATGCTTCGCTCAGCACCGGGTTAAGGGATGTTGGTGACATTGTTGACCATATGTAGCAGTCCTTCCGTTCAACCTACCCCTATCTTTTGCCTTATGAATCAATATCATGCGCTTGCTATCACGATTTTCGTTTGAACTCTACAACTAAAAGAAAGATCATGTGTATATGACTTACAGGAAGGCAGCCGCAGGCTGCATGCGCGGGGAATAAGCTGTCAAGGAGTAGCATGTTTCATCTCGCATTCAATGATCTCGACTGGCGGTCTTGCTTACTGCTTTGTATTTGAAGGGTTTACCGCGCTCTGTCAGCAGCCCTTATTGATAAAAGTAATGCCAATACCACGCGGATATAACCTGTCACGTGATTCTCTCAGAAAAAATCTTTCTTCATCTCCACTGTTATCCGGTTGCTTGCGAGCAGGCATTTGGCCAGACCCTCGATTTTGGGAAGTTCGTACTGGAAAAAATACTGGAAGGTATATAGCTTCCCCTGATAGAAATTCATCTCCGTCCCGGTGGGATTTATCCTTAAGGCCTTCTGGGCGGCAATGGCCTGGAGGAGCCACTGCCAGCCTATAGTTATGATGCCGAAGAATTCCAGATAAAGCGTGGCGTCCGCCAGGAAGAGGTCCACTTTTCCCTGCATGGCAAGGCTGACCAGATGTGCCGTGACCTTCTTCAGTTTATCCGTGGCCTCTTCGAGCTCCCGCGCGTAAGGCTGCAACTGCGGCTCCTCTTTGGCGATGGCTATTGTCTCTTCGATCTCCTGGATAAGCAACATGGCCGCCTCTCCGTTCTTCATGGGCACCTTGCGGCCCAGGAGGTCGAGACCTTGAATACCTGTGGTTCCCTCGTGGATGGGATGGATGCGCGCGTCGCGATAGAGTTGTTCCAGAGGAAACTCATCGCAGTATCCGTAGCCGCCGAGACATTGCAAAGCCTGGCTTACGGCAAGGATTCCCATCTCCGCAGGATAGCTCTTGGCCACGGGTGTGAGAATTTCCAAAAGAAGATTATATTTCTCTTTCTCCCTTCCTTCGAGAACCCTTTCTAAATCGACATATTTGCCGCATTGCATGAGGAGTGAAAGGGAGCCTTCAACAACGGCACGCTGGAAGAGAAGCATCCTCTTCACGTCATGGTGCTCGATGATAGGAACTTGAGGAGACGAAGGATCTTTGGCAGTGAGAGGCCGTCCCTGAGGCCGCTGCTGGGTATATTCCAACGCCGCATAGTAGGCGGCGGACGCAATGCCGGCGGCTGCAATTCCTACGGCAATTCGTGCCTCGTTCATCAACTGAAACATGTGGGAGAGTCCCCGGTTCGGCTGTCCTACGAGATAGCCCCTGCAGTCATCGTTCTCGCCGAAGCTCAACTGGGTGATGGGCGCGCCGCGGTAGCCCATCTTGTGGTAGATACCCGCGACGTGGACATCGTTAAAGACGAGTGCGCCATTATCATCGGGGCGCATCTTGGGGACGACAAATAGAGAAATGCCTTTCACGCCTGCAGGAGCGCCGGCAATCCGCGCAAGGAGTAGATGTACAACGTTTTGCACACAATCATGATCCCCTGTGGATATAAATATTTTCTGTCCCCGTATCCGGTAGTACGCATGGTCACTGGGTTCAGCAAGGGTAGTTATGTCAGATAAGGAACTTCCCGCCTGGGGCTCTGTGAGTGCCATGGTTCCCTGCCAGTCGCCGGCGTACATCCTGGGGATATAGGTATTGATCAGTTCTTCAGTGCCAAAGGAATATATGAGATGGGCGGCGCCGGCGGTGAGGTATGGATAGACGCTCCCTGCGTAATTCGCTGCGGAGAAGATGAACATGGGGACAAATCCCAAAATCACCGGGAGCTGCTGCCCGCCCAGTTCTTGAGGGGCCGTGGCGGATATCCAGCCGCCTGCACCGCAAATCTGCATGATCTCTTTCACCTTCGGGTGAACCTTGACACGGCCATCTACAAATTCCGGCTGATTCTTGTCCATTTCCCGTAAGATGGGTTTGAAGAGGTCCTTTCCCAGTTTCAGGGCTGTTTCAAGGATCATATCGAAGGCCTCCCGGCTATGATCGGCATAGCGGGGATATTTGAGAAGGGAGGCTGCATCGAAGACCTCGTAGAGCAAAAATTTGATATTTCTTTCACTAACGAATTTTTCCGCCAAGATTTCCGCCTTTAACGGTACTTATAGAGAAAATGAATTTTGCTTTGCTGCGTATTTCTTATGATGAACTATTTTTTTTGATTCTTCCGTCGATGATCAAGTCGTCGCCAAGTCTTCGGACTTTTCTGTAGGCAAGTCTGAGCGATTCATTTATGCTCTTGATTCCAAGATCGCCGATCGCCGCAAGCCCTTTCCCCACGATTTTCGGCGCTATGATTATCACCACTCTATCGGGCAGTTGTTCCATTAACATCGATGTGATAATGGCCGCACCTCCTTCAACGAGGACAGATGAAATATTCCTCTTTCCCAGTTCAAAAAGAAGTCTCGTCAGATCGACACGACGATCTTTGTCGGTGTCAACTGCCATCACTTCAATACCGAGATCCGTAAGCCGGGCGCGTTTGTCGCGGCTCGCATGAATGGTGGTTGCGACTATAGTCTTTGCCTTGCCTTGATCTTTTAGAATTCGTGCATCCGGAGATATGTGCAAATGGGAATCGACAACAACCCTGAGGGGGTTTCTACCTTTGATCAGGCGGACAGTCAGTTCCGGATCGTCTTTCAACAAGGTGCCCGAACCAATGAGGACAGCATCATGATGACTTCTTAACGCGTGAGCAAACGCAAGTGATTGCTCGGAGCTGATCCAGCGGGAATGTCCCGACGCCGTGGCAATCCTTCCATCGATGCTTTGAGCGAACTTGAGGGTGACGAAAGGAATTCCCGTCTGCATAAATTTAAAGAACCTTTCATTGAGCTCCTTGCACGATTCTTCCAGGACGCCCACCGTTGTCTTTATGCCGTGACGTTTGAGGGCTTCTATGCCTTTGCCTGCGACCATGGGATTGGGATCAGGGGTTCCGATGACGACTCTTGCGGGTTTGGCGGCAGTGATGCTTTCTATGCAGGGAGGTGTTTTACCGTAATGGGTGCAGGGTTCAAGGTTAATATAGATGGTCGCGCCCTTGATTGGCTCTGTGGCACGATTGATGGCATTGATTTCGGCGTGGTTGCCCCCGAATTTCTGATGATACCCCTCTCCGATGATGCGGTCTTTCTTTACAATAACGGCACCCACCATGGGGTTAGGACTCACCCATGCCTCTCCCTTCAGGGCAAGCCTGAGGGCCCGTTTCATATAGAATTCATCAGTCACGATGCGTCCTCCCCCCTTTGTTTGCTGCATCTTATATCACGCCTGTCACGGATGTAAAGGGTGAATAATAAAAGAATGTTTCTGTTGTTGAGTGGGCTTTAATGTGATATAGGGAAGCGCAATTATCGGACTTGAGATTGACTTCGGGTCAATCCGCTATTTTTGGGTTTGCGCAGAGGACAGGGGTGATGCCCGTCCTGGCGAAAAGGAGAAGAGATTATGAAGGGTGTTGTTTTAGCGGGAGGTTTGGGCAGTCGCATGCATCCTCTTACAAAGGTTACTAATAAACATCTCCTTCCCGTTTACAATGAACCCATGATTTATTATCCCATAAAGATACTGGTGAATGCCGGTATTGATGACATAATGATTGTTACGGGAGGAAACAATGCCGGCGAATTTCTGAAACTCCTGGGAAACGGGAAGGACTTCGGCCTCAGACATCTTAATTATACATATCAGGAGGGAGAGGGTGGAATTGCGGCAGCCCTGAGCCTTGCAGAGTTTTTTGCAGATGAGGGGAAAATTGTTGTTGTCTTAGGGGATAATATCATTGAGAAGAATGTCAGAAAGGCCGTTGGGGCTTTTGAGAAGCAGAAAGACGGGGCCCGGATTATGCTGAAAGAGGTACCTGACCCCAAGAGGTTTGGCGTCCCCGTTTTCAATGGAAACCGTATCGTCCGTGTTGAAGAAAAGCCGGCTGTGCCGAAATCGCAGTATGCCGTCATCGGCATTTATATGTATGACAGGAGAGTTTTCGATTTCATCAAGACTTTGAAGCCATCACAGAGAGGGGAACTGGAGATCACGGACGTTAATAATTTCTATATTAACGAAGGCAAAATGGAGTGGGATATTCTCGATGGTTGGTGGAGCGATGCGGGAACCTTTGAGTCCCTGCAGTACGCCGGGAATATGGTGGCGAAGACGGGTGCAAACAAGATGTGAGGGTCGAATATGATCGAAGGGGTCATGATTAAAAAGCTGAAGGTCATACCGGATGAGCGGGGCAGATTGATGGAGATCCTGCGTATAGATGATGAGATGTTTAAAAAATTCGGCCAGGTGTATATGACGACCGCCTACCCGGGAGTTGTGAAAGGATGGCATTATCATAAGAAGCAGTATGACAATATGGCCGTTGTAAAAGGTATGATGAAAATTGTTCTTTATGACGGCAGGCTTGATTCTTCAACATACAGTGAGATAAACGAGTTCTTTGCGGGTGAACATAATCCTATTCTGATTCATATTCCGCCGTACGTTTATCACGGATTCAAATGCATTTCCCAGGAAGAGGCCGTGGTGGTCAATACGCCCACAGAGGCATACGATTACAGGGAGCCTGATGAATTCAGGGTGCATCCCCATGATAATGATATTCCTTATGAGTGGGACCGGAAAGACGGCTGATGCCGATAATCGGTAAACCGTTTAAAAAATCATTAGATGATTGTTATTGCGGAAAGTGAAACGACCGAAGGGATAGGGCACGTTCTTGCGAAAATCGGGCGAAAGGCATTGACAAGGTTTATATGGGCGCATTTCTGTATATCTTTCTCACGTGCGTGGGTGCCGCCGTCGGGAGCTTTCTCAATGTCTTGATCTTTCGGATTCCTGAGGGGCAATCAATCGTTCTTCCATCTTCCCATTGCCCGAAGTGCGGCCATGCCATAAGGGTTTACGATAATATTCCTATCATCAGTTATCTTATTTTGCGGGGGAAATGCAGGGACTGCCATGAGAAGATCTCTATGCAATACCCCATTGTAGAAGCTGTTGCGGCACTTATGTCACTGCTCCTATTTTTGAAATTCGGTCTGAGTTTCAAATACCTCTCTTCTTCCATATTCATCTGTGCATTGATTGTCATCACATTTATTGACCTCCGTCACCAGATAATCCCTGACGTCATTAGTTTGCCGGGGATACCTGTCTTCTTTTTCCTTGCCGTTTTCTTTATGAACCTAACCTTGTGGGAATCACTGCTGGGGATTCTGATCGGTGGAGGGTGTCTTTTTGCCATTGCTTTCCTATACGAAATCATCACAAAACGAGAGGGCATGGGCGGAGGGGATATCAAGCTGCTTGCCATGCTTGGAGCTTTTTTGGGGTGGAAGTCACTGTTTTTTATCCTGTTTGTCAGCTCCTTGCTTGGCGCAGTTGTCGGTGTATCCGCCATGATTATCAAAGGGCAGGACATGAAATACGCTGTGCCTTTCGGCCCTTTTCTGTCCATCGCTGCTGTTGCCTATCTCTTTGTGGGCGCGGACGTGATGAAGTTTCTGTTCTTTTACTACTGACGTTTTCATCAAAATTTCTTGACATAAAACCAGTATAAATATACCGTACTAAATATCTAGGAAAGTACAAGAAAAGGGGAGCGAATGGCGTGACTGGTGGGGCTAATTCGTAACCTCCTGCGTTTGGCTTTTGAATCCTGTTATGCAAATAAGAGGTTGGCCATATGGCCAACTTTTTTAGTATGGATAATAATGGTTTCTTGTCCACTGCGATTCTCTGAGTTAGCGATATTTTTGGATGGCGGGTATTTTACGAAAAAAAGGTGTGTGGTTGAATGAAGCGCAGATTGCAAACACTGCTGGGAAACGCCGTAAAGGCCTGTATTGATAAAAAGTTAATAGATGTAGAGGCTGTTCCCTATATAGAAATAGATATACCGAAGGATGCCGATCACGGTGACTATGCCTCCAATCTGGCGATGGTGCTGGCATCCCGTGCGAAGGGGAAACTGCCGCCCCGCCGGATTGCAGATATCATCTCAAAGAATATCAGCAGTGGCGATGATGTGCTGGCAAAGGTCGAGGTTGCAGGTCCCGGTTTTATGAACTTCTTTATTAGGGGGGATGTGTGGTCTACCCTGCTTCACGATGTAGATAAGCTGGGCGATCGTTATGGCGCCTCTGATTACGGAAAAGGGAAGAAAATACATCTGGAATTTGTCAGCGCCAATCCCACTGGGCCTCTTCACATAGGACATGCGAGGGGAGCTGTTGTTGGCGATGTCATTGCCAACATCCTCGAGGCATCAGGTTTTTCGGTTTTCTGTGAGTATTACATTAATGATACAGGCAACCAGATGAACAACCTGGGCAAATCTATTTTCTTTCGTTATTTTGAGCTTCTGGGCGATGATGTAGAGTTTCCTGAGGGCTGCTATCAGGGGGACTATATCAGGGATCTGGCAAAAGAAATAATTGCAAGAGAGGGTGAGGGCTATCGTAACAGAAATCAGGAAGAAACCATCCGCACGTTTACGGATTATGCTGCAAGTGCAATATTAAATGGCATAAAGGATGATTTAAAGACCTTCGGTGTAGTTTTTGATAATTACTTCAGCGAGAAGGATCTTTATAAGGATGATGGAGTGGCTAAGCTGCTTGCAGAGCTTGAGAAGAGAAATTTCATTTACAACGATGGGGAAACCGTCTGGTTTAGGACCACCGCTTTTGGAGATGAGAAAGACAGAGTAGTTATAAGAAAGAGCGGAGAGCCGACCTACTTTGCCGCCGACATTGCCTACCATCAGAATAAGTACCAGCGCGGTTTCGATAAAATTATCGATGTCTGGGGCGCCGATCATCATGGATATATCCCAAGGATGGCTGCCTGTATCGAGGCACTCGGACATGAAAAGGATTCGCTGAAGATTGTTCTGGTGCAGCTTGTGAATCTCCTGCGGGATGGGAGGCCCGTCCCCATGTCCACCCGGGCCGGTGAGTTCGTAACACTGAAGGAAGTCGTTGATGAAGTGGGAAAAGACGCAGCGAGGTATAACTTCCTTATGAGACGCTCGGACAGCCACCTCGATTTCGATCTGGAGCTGGCAAAGAGGCAATCCAGTGAGAATCCCGTCTACTATGTGCAGTATGCACATGCGAGAATTTGCAGTATCATGAGAAACGCCGACGAGCGGGGCTACAAAATTCCAGCATATGATGAAGTGGATTTGAGCTTCCTGACTCTTCCTGAGGAGATTAATTTAATTAAGACAATCACCCGGCTTCCTGAGGTGGTCGAAGGTGCTGCGCTTTCCCTCGAACCACACCGTTTGACGTTTTACCTTAATGATCTTGCGGCCCTCTTCCACAGTTATTATAATAAGTATAAGGTCTTATCTGACGAAGAAGGCCTCAGCAGGGCGAGGCTTTTCTTGATAAAATCAATTCTGGTCGTGCTGGGCAATGCCTTAAGGATACTGGGAGTTTCAGCACCGGAAAGAATGTGAAGACAGTAGAAAAGCGAAATGACATCCAAAAATGTGCGTGTATTTGAACTGAAGCTGGGTAAGCGGGCGTTGATTCTATTTATCTTAGGAATGTCCTGTTTGCTTCTTGTTGTTTTTCTCTTCGGCGTGACGGTTGGCAAGAATATTGATACCTACCCGGAAAAGTATTCACGCGGTTTTCGGGGCATGATGATGGAAAAACTTGGCTGGTCATCGAATAGGCCGGAGACTACTGTGTCCGCCAGCGAAACAGCGAAAGATACCGTTAAGGCAGGGGTCGATGAAATTGTTCCGGAAGAAAAGAAGACGCCTGTTGCAGCTCCGGCGGCGTCTGACGAAAAACGGCCTTCAGTTCCTGCCGCCGCTAAAACGGAAATAAAGCCGCCTGCCGAGCAGGAAAAATATCAAATACAGGTTGGTTCTTTCAAAGAAAAGGGAAAAGCCGATCAGTTATGTAAAAAACTTACAGTCCTTGGATTCTCCCCCAGAGTTACAGAAATGCAGGTGCCGAAAAAAGGGAAGTGGATGCGCATAACCCTCGAAGGTTTTGAAAGTCGGGAAGATGCGCAAAAAGCTGCGGACGGTGTAGCAAGAAAAATCAAGGGCCTCAGTTGTGTTGTTCTAAAAATGGGAGCAAAGAATAACTAAAATCGAGAGATTTTGCGGGTGAGTGATGTTTGAGGAGCTGACGGAAAAATTGGAAGATGTATTTAAGAAACTCAAGCAGAGAGGTCGTCTTGATGAAGATAATATTGTTTCCGCTTTGAGAGAGATACGCATGGCCCTTCTTGAGGCGGATGTCAACTTTAAGGTGGTCAAGGACTTCATAGAGGACATCAGGTTGAGGGCTGTAGGTCAGGAGGTTCTGGACAGTATCACGCCGGGTCAGCAGGTGGTGAAGATTGTCCATGACAGGCTCGTGGAGTTATTGGGAGGAAAAAGCAGCCAGCTGAGACTTTCCAGCCGCTTTCCTGCTCCCGTAATGATGGTCGGTCTTCAAGGATGCGGCAAAACAACGACAGCAGTAAAACTTGCGCAGCATCTGGTCAATCAGGGCAAGCGGGTATATCTCGTTTCGTCAGACGTTTACAGGCCGGCAGCCATTCAGCAGTTGAAAGTCTTAGGTGAGAAGATTGACGGTGTGGGGATTTATGTTTCCGGAGATATTCATGATCCGGTCAGGATGTGCCTGCAGGCTGTTGAAGAGGCAAGGAGCAACGGCTATGAAGTGATTATCATTGATACGGCCGGCCGGCTTCACATAGACAATGAAATGATGGATGAACTCAAAAGGATAAAGGATGCAATTAATCCCTCAGAGATTCTCCTTGTCACAGATGCCATGACAGGTCAGGATGCTGTGAATGTGGCGGGAAAATTTAATGAACTTCTCGGCATTGATGGTGTGATTATGACCAAGATGGACGGAGACGCGAGGGGCGGCGCGGCTCTATCCCTGAAGGCAGTGATCGGCAAGCCCATAAAGTTCATCGGTGTTGGTGAAAAAATCGATGCTTTAGAGGTTTGTCATCCTGAACGCCTGGCTTCTCGGATCTTAGGTATGGGTGATATCCTGACCTTTGTCGAAAAGGCACAGGCTACAGTCGATGAAAAACAGGCGCGCGAGCTTGAGAAGAAAATCAGGAAGAATGAATTTACACTTGAAGATTTTCGTGACCAATTGAAACAGATCAAATCGATGGGCTCTATCGGGGACATTATGGGGATGATTCCCGGATTGGGGAAGCTCAAAGCGCTGGCGCATGGTACACCGGATGAAAAGGAAATGACAAGAACCCTGGCCATAATCGATTCCATGACAAGGAAGGAGCGCTCGAACTATCTCTTAATCGATGGACAAAGGAGAAAGAGGATAGCAAGGGGAAGCGGAACGACGGTCCAGGATGTTAACAGGCTGTTGAAAAATTATGGTGAGATGAGAAAAGTTATGAAAAGGCTTACATCAAAGGAAGGCATGAAATCGCTACGCAGGGGCAATTTACCCTTTTAATTAATTTAAAAATGGACTATAATAAAAGTTCTTTCTTTGTAATCGAACGTATATATAGCAAATTATAATAATTTTCAGGAGGTGATAGATAACAGGAATGGCAGTTAAGATAAGGTTGGCGCGGCTTGGTGGAAAAGGCAGGCCCTATTACAGGATTGTGGTAGCTGATTCCGAATCTCCGAGGGATGGCAGATTTCTGGAGATCGTAGGAAGCTATAATCCTCAAAAAAATCCCGCGGAGGTTGTCCTGAAAGAAGAACGTGTTGTCGATTGGCTTTCAAAAGGAGCCATACCCACTTTGACGGTTTCCCAGTTGTTTGCAAAGAAGGGAATCACGAAAAGAGCATAATTGAAATAAATGGGGCCATGTCTTGACCTTTGAATTTGAATGGTTTTGCGGTTGAAGTCTATTGCTAATGGATTTATTGAATGAGTAATCCGTGGAGGTTGTGACGATGAAAGATTTGATCAAGTACATGGCGCAAGCATTGGTGGATAAACCCGATCTCGTTGAGGTATCCGAAGTGGTGGGTGAGCAGACATCTGTCATCGAACTGAGAGTAGCAAAAGAAGACCTGGGAAAGGTTATCGG
>Ga0315289_10008654_pt1 | contig 14692 bp, 7 predicted proteins | sample YL17G11_40_MG_FD_203452 | JGI IMG/M metagenome (GOLD analysis project Ga0315289, IMG submission 203452) | Sediment microbial communities from Yellowstone Lake, YNP, Wyoming, USA - YL17G11_40 | ecosystem: Environmental > Aquatic > Freshwater > Lake > Sediment | place: USA: Wyoming | collected...
TTTTAATCAATGCCTCTTTGCTAATCTTTCCATCTTCTTTTGTTAAGAAAGAACTTATCTTTTTCTTTAATTCAGGAATCTTAACCATTTCAAACCTCTTTTTGCTTACAAAAAGAGACCAAGCAAGGCTTTTCGCCTTGTCGTTGCCTCTTTTTATTAATTATTGCTATCTTTATTTAAAAACTTTTCTTTGACAACCCAGTCAAACTGCTCTTTGAATATCTTACACCTATTGGTTTGGCTTATCTTTCCAATAACATTCCCCTGCTCTGCATAATTGCATACAGGGCAAATTCCACAATAAGGCTTGTAAACACAGTTGTCACATATGTATTGGTCATTAATAGATGCATTTACAACAGCACAAGCCTTGTCGCAAGTTACAATCTCTTTATATTCACCTTTCTTGATATTCCCTAACAAAAATAAATCATCTCCTCCTAACATTCTGGCTTCATCGCAAGTATAAATATCCCCATTGTAATTATAGGCCAACTGCCCTATTGTAGCGCCGCAAGGACTTCTTAAATCCAGATAGTTAGGATCAAACTCATTTGCAATCTTCTTAGTCATTATAGAAATCATTCTTTCATCTATTTTATTTCCTTGCTTATTTAATTCCTCGATATAATCAACAGCCTTTTTCCAGAAATCAAGATACTCTTCTACAGAATAATTTATCTCTCCCCACAATTTTCTTGCAACGCCAAGATTATTAAGAAACCTTAGATGAATGCTGTCTAGACCTAATTTTATATATTCATCAACAATTTCTTTTGGATAACCCAAACTCTTTTTTGTTAGAGTAACCAACGCATTAATCTTCCTATCATAAATCCCTCCTCTCTTATATTCTTCTTGAAATCGTTTAATCCATTTGATAACTTGTTCATAATTGCTTCCACCAATAAATTTCCTGTTATAATCATGCAGCTCTTTAGGGCCGTCTAGTGAGGTACAAATGCTAACTCCTTTATCTATCAAATAATTCATCTTTACCTCATCCATATTACTTAAATTAGTTACTATTGTTATCAACATGTCCTTGCAAGATGTCCTGTTTTTTTCTTGGGCATATTCTATTATATATTTAACAACATTCCAGTTTAACAAAGGCTCCCCTCCTTGGAACTCTATAGTTATCTTATTGCTTGGGCTTTGGAAAATAAAGTCAACAGTATTCTTTGCAGTTTCCTTGTCCATGTCAAATTCTTTTGCTTTAGCAGGCTTAGAACTGGCATGGCAGTAAATGCAGTTCATGTTGCATCTTAATGTAACTACTATAATATGCAAGGAAGTTCCTAAAAACAAAAAACTGTTTCTGTTCCTTAACAGCCTAGTTGCTTCCTCTACATTGCTATTTGTAAGAACTACTTCTTTTTCCTCTAATTTCTCAATTAACTCCTCATCAAGTTTGTTTTGTTTTAATTTCCTTAACTCTTCCTCAGAAAGAATACAGTAGCTACCATGGTCAGTTGTTACAAAATATTTGTCTCCAAATTTCTTAAATCTATAACTGTTAATAGCATATTCCATTTTAAATAAACATCTTATTTTTACTTAATCCTAAAACATAATTGCAGAACTCTTCTTTGAGGTTTTTAATATCCTCTTTTGGTATTAATTCAACATCCATACCGTCGTTTAATATCTTTCCTTCACAAACATTTTCGAAGTCCTTAAGTGCTTCCCAGACAGCTTCTTTGCTATAAAATTTAGGATTTAGTTTGATTATCATTTTTTTTATTTCCATACTTTTCTTCCCATGGAATAGCTATTCCTTCAGGGTCGTCCAAATAATCAGCATCATCTTCATCCTCTAACATTTTATCAATCTCATCATCTTTGACAATAGAAGGGTCGTTGGTTATTATTGCCCGTTGTAGCAAAACTTCCCTTATTTTCTTTGTTTTTTCAGCTCTTTTTTGATAATCAGCATAATTAATCAGTTCATTAAAAAATTCACCAGCAATCTCTTTTAGATTAACCTCTTTTTTTGGCTTTAACTTAACTAGTACCTCTTTTTCAGAATCCCCATCTAAAATAACATATACTCTATCCAGAAAAACATAAGCAGCAGAGTAAATAGTCTCTAGACTATACAGTTTAGGATTTATCTTTAATACAACTTCATTACCATCTATTTTTATATTATCTTCCATTTAACCCCCATAAATCAAATTCTTAATGAATATTAAAATATTTCCTTTTGCAACAACTGTTATAATTACTCCTAAAAACATTAAAGGAGCAAAAGGTATTGTCTGGCTTATTCTAATTTTTTTGATGTCATTTTTCCTGATTTGGACTATCTGTTCTGTTGTCAAACCTTCTGCTTCTGATAAGATATCCTTTGCTTCTTTTCTCCTAGCAGATTCGCTTAAAACCATCCCTGGTTTTAATTCACTAACTTTAACCTCTTTTGTAAAAATCTCTTTTCCTAACTCAGATACACTTCCACTTAAAAAGCCCCTAATAAGCTTCCATACAAATATAAGCACTAAAAAATCTATTAAAAATGACAAAGAATAGACTGACTTGTCTAATATCAATCTAGCTATTGTAATCGCTAACATAACATAAACGCTGCTCTTTCCTAACCACTTTATTATATTTAAAAAGATGAACATTGTTAGGAATAATCTCAAGATATAATTGCTGCCTAATCCAGTTAGTTTAAATAAAATATCTATAATCCAAAAAATAGCAAAAAGAGAAACAATGGATTTGAATATTTCTTTTGCACTAAAAAAGTCTTTAACAATACTTAGACATGCCTTTTTGATATATCTTGTCTTTAATTTATAAAAAATTAGAAAAACCATAAAAACTAACCCGATTACAAAGATATTAGCAAGCAAAACAAAAGAAGGGATCCACTCTTGATAACCATGAACATAAACAGACAAAGGCAGTAAAGCCGAATAAGCAACAAACAATTTGCCGTCTCCTGCTGTCCAGACATTAATATACCATAATCCAAACCCAACCGCTATTGAAAACAAAAAATTAGTTCCAAGCTCTATCAAATAATGGGCGTTTATATCATTTTGCAACAAGAGGAAGACTATCAAAACACCATAAACCAAGACAGCATAAATCAAACTTCCAAGAACCCATTTATTTCTAATCTTTCCGTACTTAATGTCTTCATAACTGGTTATAATGCCCAATGCAAAAATTCCAGGCAAAAAAAACCACAAAATATTTATCATTTATTACCTAAACCCCCTTATCGCAAGATTTAAATATAATATTCCTCACTTTTTAAATATTGTTGAAAAAAAGAGGAATCTCATGAAAATTAATCAAAGAGGAGCAGTTTTTGTCATCTTTTGTTTTATAATCCTTTTCTTAGTAAGTTATGTCTCATTTGCTGCTGCTGTAATAACATATTCAAATAAAACTTGTATATGCGAAGTTTACAAAAGCCCACCCCCTTTTGCAAATGCACAAAAATTCCAGGTAGCAAGCAGCTTAGACAGATGTAATTCAACATGCTATGACAAAGAGGGTGTAATGAGGCAAGCTTGCTATGAAGATGGAGTAATGTATGCCCATTTCTACTGCGACAAATGCGATGAATGCCCTGGAGAAAGAGCATGCACTTCAGCAGAACAAACTAGCTGCAGTGGAGTAGGTATAGTCTACGCCCCCCACTATGGTGGTTGGGATGACAGTAGCGGAGAGGGTTGCACAGATGCATGCGATGGAAAAAATGATAGTTCTTATACATGCACTTCTTCGGATATAACTAATAACAAAGAATGTAGAGATGTTAAAGACGAATATAGTGATAATGGATCAGCATATTGTGAAAAAAGATCTGTTGACTGTGCTTACCCTCATACTACCTATTATTGGGGATTGTATAATATGAAAATAGATACAATAATCAAAGATGCTAAACAAGTGCAATGCTCTTCATTTGTTTACCAGACAAAAGATAATGTTCCAAGAGCATGGCATGATTCAGCTGCTGTTGGTTACAAATGTTGCGGAGACGATCTTCCGTCAAGCATGGATATCAGTAAATATGGGGTAAATTATACAGACATTCCTAACTTAGATGGAGGAACCCTAACTTCCTTAGATCCAAACAAAGGAGCATTTTTATGTGCAAATGACACAGGAAACAATTGGCAATGGTTTAATAAAGATTCAGTGATAGGGGATGTATTCTACATCGGCTATGGAAATTATGAAGTTATCTCAGCAGAAGACCCATATTCGCCAGGAGCATCAAAATGGTATGCCTGCGATTCTAAAAATGATGGAACTCTTAACTTCAATGCAGCTTATGGCGGAGAAGTCAAGCAAGAAGGAGAATCTGTTGCGGCTGGAAACTATTATTATCTATGTTTCACTAATGAAAGTTATGAAGGCAGCACAGAACGATTTGCAGAATGCAATGGCAATGATAATTCCCCAAATAATGACAATTATCCAAAGTATGGAGTAATTAAAAAAACAGGGCAGTCAGTCTGGCTTCCATCAAAACAAGAATATAGATTCTGCACAAGCCAATATTGGTGGACAGATGATTTAGATACATCAAATCTTGATACGTGTGAAGTAGAATTCAAATGGACAGGCTCGCAATGCTGTGGAGATGACGCAGAAAAAGATATTTATAATGACAAGGGCTGGCAGCTTTTATCTCCATCTCAAACAGGATCAATTATAGGGGGCTGCTTTAGAAGCATAAGAGTGGAAAACAACACATTAATAGCAGATGCAAATATAGTTAAAAATGGAGATTTTGAACAAGCGCTGAATTTCTGGACAAGGCAAGGAACAGCAGTTCCAGCAGCAGGCCAATTGCAATTAACCAAGACTGCTAATGTAGTTGCATCGGTTCGTCAAGATGTTACTAAATATATTTATCCAGGAAAACTATATGCTCTAACAGCAATGGTATATGTACCCTCTGATGTAACTGCAAGAGTTTCTATTTTTGCAGATGGAAATGAAATTCAAAGCTCTATAATCGAGCCAAGCAGCTATTCGCAAGAAACCAAAACAGTATACTTTAATGCTCCAAACAATTTTAATAAGATTGAAGTCTACGCCAGAGCAATTGGCAAAGATGGTACTGCATACTTTGACGATATCAAATTAAGATTTGCAAAAAGGAATATTATGAATTTAGATGGTAATTTTATTGGCTGCAACATGTCAGAAGATGAAAGAAAAGGCTATGAAGAAAGAGATACAAAAGGTAATATAATAGGGTATTTAATCTCGCCAGAAAGAATTAAAGGCGTATGCACTGTTACAGGAGATTATTTCTGTTCAGAAACATTTGGATGGAGCAATGAGCTTGAGGGTGCTCCTGATATCTATTCTAGAAACACCCCAAAATCAACTCCTGAGCTGTATCCAAATTTCAGTGCATCATGCTGCCCAGCTGAATACTGCTGGAATGGAAGCTGGTGCGTAGAAAGCGAGCATTATTCAACAGACCCAATAAACCCAATCTGGATTGACGAAAATTCATTATACAGGTGCATCCATGGCAATTGGGACTTAACAACAATAAAATGGACATGGGATAATAAACAATTTGGATATTGCCCTTCAACAACACAATGCTTGGTAGATAAAAATGGCAATGCTGATAACAATGATATGCCTGGAGAATATAAAGGCCCTCTTAATGCAGAAAATCCGCAGTGCATTGAAAATAACCAGTTTATCCAAGACCACCTTTGCGATAATGGAACATGGACAACAAGGACAAAACATCTTGCAATAGAATTAATGACTCTGATTGACGAAAGAAGCAATAAAGACAACTATGTCCTTCTTTGTGATAATTACTCATCTGCATTAAATATTTATAATTACCAGACATTGACAGGAGTAAAAGTAGAAGACTATGTTAGAGGAAAATTTTATCAGATGGGTCCTTTATCAACTTACAGCTGCTCAGGAGATCCAGCTTATATAATGCCATGCACCAATAATTTTTGTGTATTGTTCTATCATGACAAATATGACGATGAAGACAAGGTAGTTTTGGCAACAAGCTTGAATAAGCCAGTCAATGCAGATGAGTTTTCATTCTTAGAAACTTTGAACAAGGATAAAAACTATTGTGATGATTTGATTGGGACAGGTAGCATGTTCAGCAAATGCAGCGGAGATGACAGAATATGGTATGATGATGAATCTGGTTTGATCATGATCAGCCCGCACAGGATTGACTTGGAAGCCCCTGCCTGGCAGTCTTTCTTGAATTGGCTGGTAAATCCTATAGAGTCTTTGCTAGGAGCAATACATCCTACAGCAATGGGCTCTGTTCCATTGGTTTACGAAGCAAAAGACTATAATACAATCTATGCAAATGTTTTTGGCAGTAAAACTATTACAGGAGTAATGGAGCTTGCAGCATTGAATCCATTCTTAACAGTAAGTTATAGCGGATTTACACAGGATATTTGTAAAACAGTTGATGTTTATGATAAAGCCAAGTTTGGAGGAGCAAAGCTTATTGCATGTAATCAAACTGACAGTAAATTCTATGTCTACAGCCAAGGAAGAGCTGCCTTGGTATTATGGCAGGATTTGACAGCAAAGACCAGGATAAGCGGGGATTACTATTCAGGAGAATCGCCTGGTTTTGCCCAGCAATGATTTAACAAATTAACCAATAAATTTAAATAGTTCTTTAAAGTTAACATATTAACTTGCAACGAAAAGAAGATATAAATGCTTTGATGAACATCTCTTCTAAACATAATCTCAAGCTTCTAGTGCTTTATACTTACGAGCTGTCTAAGCAACCCAAATCAAAAGCAGTCAGGTTTGTCTATCTGCTCAAAGGCAGGGAAATCAACTCTGGAATAATAAATGAGTTTAATGGCAAGTTCATAGCGCCTGGCTGCTTTTTAATTCCAATCAAGAAAGACAAGGAAATGCAGGAGATATTTGCACATTGGAAGATCCCGTTCAAAAGGAAGGCTATTTTAACATATTAACAAAAAATCATTAAAAAATGAAAAAAGTTAACATATTAACAAAAACAAAAGCGCAGATTACGATCTTCATGATATTGGGCATAATCCTGTTGCTTACCTTTATACTTTTGTATTTCATATCAGATATTGCAAAAAAACCAGCAGGCAAAGAAAGAGTAGAAGAGACATTTGAGAATGCGCTTGCATCACAGTCAATAAAGCAATATGTGACTTCATGCCTTGAAAATGCTTTGCAAGATGGCTTAATCATTTTAGGAAATCAAGGAGGATTCCTATTCATAGACCAAGGCTCGATAATTCCAAGAACTTTAGTTAAAACAGCACAGTTGAATCAAGAAAACATAACTTACCTCATCAGACCAGTTCCTTTGCAGCCACCTTGGTATCCATGTTTTACTCCTGAAAATCCCCCTGGCTATTGTAATTTTACTAATAACTTGACAAGATTTCCTAAACTATACTCTTACTCATTTGGAACAAGCAAACTCCCATTCTTGACAAAAAAACAAGGAGCGTTTTCAATACAAGCGCAACTAGAGCAATACGTCTCGAGTTATACAAAAAGATGCATTAATATCCAATCTCTAATTGCCCTGCCAGAATTAGCAGGATATAACATTTCAGAAGGAAATATTTCAGCAAATGTGAGTTTTGGAGCAAACGATGTGTCTGCAATAATAGATTATCCTGTTTCAATCAGCTCTGGAACTAAAAAAATATCAAAAGTCATTTCTTACGGAGCTAAAATAAATGTCAGATTTATGAAAATATATGAAGCAGTTAATGATATGATTCAAAAAGATAATAATTATCTTGAATATGCATTAGTAGAAGATACTATTCTTGGATTTTTTTTAGGAAATCCTTTGAAATTCAGAGAACTATATGGAGCAACAATAACAAAAATTCAAACCCCAAATAATACTTATGATGATATTATTATAATAAATGATTCACTTTCAAAAATTAAAGGCGAGCCATATGCATTTAAATTTGCGATTCAAAACAGAATACCTGTTTTAGATTACATAGAAAAGAAAGTCCTGGATGAGAACAGCCAATTAACCATTTATCCAAAAGCATCAGATCCAGATAAAGATCCAGTTAGCATAACTTATACTGGCTGGAGAGCAGAATCATTCCCCAGCTGGGTCGTAACTTCTTCGGATATTGGCTATCATCTGACAACAGTTTATGCATCAGATGCGCAATTAGAAGACTACCAAGATGTTGAAATCTTGGTTTGCAGCCTAACTAATACAGGCAGAGATGGAAAATGCGATGCAGAATGCGGAGCAGACTCTAAGTGCAATTCAATAGCAATTGGCGGTTTGATAGGAGAGTGCACTAATGTCGGAAAAGATTATCTTGAGGATAAATGCAATGAGAATTGCCAATTGATTGATTATTCCAAATGCACAGCAACTTGTGGTGCGCATCCAAATTGCAATGAAAAAGAACCTTATTCTCTTGTTCTAGGCCAAGGATGGTGCTATGGCAATAGTGGATGCACTAATTTCTGCACATCTGAAATAGTTAGCAAAGATATAATATTGAGCTCAGACGATACATGTGGTTGTGCTTCAGGAATTTATGGATATAAGTGCGATTCAAATTTTGATAGGATTTTTGAAGGCAGATGCGATGATGAAGATGGCAATGGAATTATGGAATGTGTTCTTCAGCAATAAAAACCAAAAATTTAAATAGTTAGAATAAGTATACCTAAGAATACTAAAGAATATTTAAGTATCTTTTAGTATAATTAAGTATAATAAGGTATACCATGACTAGGAAAGAGGTAACAACAATAAAGATTTCTAAAGATACTGTTAAATCTCTTAATCAGCTCAAAATTCATCCTAGGCAAAGCTATGAAGAGGTTATTCTAGAGCTGTTGAAAAAGAAAAAGGGTGATAACAAGCCATGATTGCTAAAAAAAGAGGTGTACTGCTGTTTGCTTTAATATTCTCTTTAATCTTAGTAATCTTAAATGCACATTCCCAGGAAGAATGGTGCTGCACACCTCCTTCAATTACAACATGCTATGAAACAACAGCAGACCAGTGCACTCCAGGTTATTTCCATGAAGGTTTTACATGCAATAATGTTCCAGAGTGCACATATACTGCTGGTTGCTGCATCAGCAGCTGCCTAGACGCAGATTTCCCAGCAGCATGCACTGATTTCAAAGCAGGGAGATGTAGCCAGCAGCCAGAATGCCAAAGAGGATGCTGCTTTTGTACAATAGATCCAGCAGACCCTTCAAGAAACCAATGTTTTGTAGACAAGACACAGGCTGAATGCATCCAAGAATGCGCAGCAATACAATATCCGATTTACTTCCTAGACACATCAATATCAGGACAATCATGCTTAGACCAGTGCACAGTAAGGCCTCCTGTAAAATATACAATAACAGGCAATGTCTTAGACCAAAATGGAAATTTTATTCCAGGAGCAAACATAATAGCAGCAACACAAACAACAATCTCTGGAGCAGGAGGTTCATATAGCTTAGCAAATATTATAGCAGGACCAATAACTATAAGGGTAGAGAAACTAGGTTATAGAACAAATCTCTCTACAATTACAATCAAGAATAACACTTATTATGCTGTCCTTCTTTCTAAGGTAGAAGCAGGAACAATTTCAGGAATAGTTAAAAATGATGAAACAGACCAGCCAGTAGCAGGAGTATTAATAACAGCAACAGGAATATTGTCTTCTACGACTCAAACAAATGCTAATGGAGAATACAAGATTGAAAATCTAATTCTTGGGGATTACACAGTCACAGCATCGAAAGAACCGCAATTTGTTGCGCAAACAAGCATGGTTAATTTGACTGCTGAGCAAAATATTGCACAAAAAGATTTTAGATTAACTCCAAGGCCTCTTGGGACAATTAGAGGGACTGTAAAAGATACATCGCAAAACCCAGTGTCTCTTGCTGAAATCATGATAAATACAGTAAGAGAAACAGTTACAAGTGCTGTAGGGATTTACACAAAAGAGGTTTTTGCACCTCCAGAAGGAATTACATATACTGTTAAAGCAAGAGCAAAAGGATACAAAGACAGCAGCCCTGTTCAAATAACAATAAAAAAAGGAGAAACAAAATCAATTGATTTCACAATTGCTCCAATATCAGGAGCATGCGCATATCCTACAAATAAGACAGCTGAATCATTTACAGCAAGCCACATCAAAGGATTAAAAGCAATTAAACTGACATGGGAAACTCCTGCAAATTGCAATAATATTGGAGGATATAGCATATTCAGGGTAAAAGTGCAGGACAATAATATAACACCGATTGCATTCATCCCTGTTTCAGAAGTTCCTTATTCCTATCCAGAAGAATATATTGATTCAAATGTAAGCTGGAACACACAATACTCATATTATATTATTGTAACTTATAATGATAATGTAGTAAGGAACAGCTCAGCAGCATATACTTCAATCATAGAGACAGGCGATGCCCTATGCGAAGGAAAATATCTGGTTGTCAAAGGAAAATTTACAGAATTCTGCAAAAACAATTTCCTAAGAAGCACATGCAACGATGAAAACAGGATTATAAGTGCTCCTAATTTTATGCCTCCAACAAATGCACCAGCAGACTGCAGCGAAATCTCTAGCCTGCATTACTGCTCTGGCCCTGACTTGAATGGATATGCCCATTGCAGAAATGTAGGAGCGTGCGACCCAAGAGTGCAGCAAGCAATACCTTTCGGGCTTTATTATACTAAAAATGGCTGTTATACAAGCTCAACAAGATTTGGAACTTATTGTTATTTTGATTATTCAAATTCAATAATTGACACCTGTTATGCATGCACTCTGAACACAACCTGTTTTGATTACAGATCAGAAGATGCATGCAATCTGGATAACTGCGAAGCAGGGCACAATGCAGACTGCAAATGGAAGCCAACAGAATATACCCAGTTTGGAAAAGGATTCTGCTATCAAGAAAACTATAGTAAATCTGATTACTGCTATCTATGCTCAAAAGAGAATACTGTCTTTAAAAATACGGGCTGCACTCCAGAAGTCTGCAAGCTATTGGGAAACTGCTATTCAGATGGCTCAAGCTGCTCAGCATGCGCAGCAAATGCAACATGCGAATCATACAAGACACAACAAGCATGCATTGGCAGCCAAGAGATTCAAATATCTTCTTGCTCAGAAATAACACCCAGCAATGATGCATGCGGCTTGGGAAAATGCAAATGGAATTCAGCAACACAAGAGTGCTTTAAAGATGGAAATGATAACAATGTAGTTGACTGTGGAGGAGACTATGCAGCAGCTTCCCAGCAATGCAGAACAGACACAAAGGCTCCAACAACAGTACCTCCTGTCAATTATATGGCCATCAATAAGGATTCTTTAATCGAGCTTCATTCTGATCTAGATGCAGGGACATTGTCTTATTGCATTGATAAAGATAATACTTGTTGTCCAACAGAAACAGCTATTTTCAATTATGGAACAGGCATAGTACAAATATCTCCATTAGACTCAACAACTCTTGCGCAGAAATATTTCCAAGAAGGCAATGGCCAAGGGACATATTTCATAAGGTATTCTGCAACAGACATACATGCAAACAAAGAGCCTGTAAAAAGTACAGTTGCATTGTTTGATTTAAACCCGCCTCAGATAGATATAGTCTATAAAATCATACCCAATACAAGCATCTCAGCAGAGGGCATAGTTATATCAAATCTTTCTCTTAACATCACTTTAAGTGAGTTTGCATATTGCAGTGATAATCTGACAGATATCTCAACAAAAGTTTCTGAATCAAGGCTTTCATCATCAGCAGGAGAATCATGGTTACTATCTTACTCTATAAAAGATGGGTATTATCGTTATGAGATAAGATGCACAGATAATTTAGGCAACACAAATGTGACGGTGATAGAGCCTCTTGAAGTAGATGCATGGCATTATGCAGTTGTCAAATATCCAAGAGGCCCTATCAAAGAAACAACAGTAACATTCAATGTAGAGACACAAGACCAGGGAAGCTGCAAACTATACAAAGGAAACACAGAACTAGACTCATTCAGCACATCGAATGGATTAGTGCATACTGTAACAAAAGTCCTTGCAACAAACACCCACTATTCTGATTACAAAGCAATCTGCACAGACACTATTGGAAGAAAAGACCCTGCAAATTTCTTTTTTACAATAGACAACTTGCCTCCGCAGACAATATCAATCATAAAAATAGGAGGAAAAGAATTCAGATACAACACATCCTGGAATATCTGGGTCAATAACCCAATTGGTTTATCTTTTGGATGCAGCGACATACTTCCAGCAAGCTTTGGCTGCTTGCAAACAAAATACTGCATAGCTTCTTCTTCACAAGGAATATGCAATCCAACAGAAACACCCCCAAATATTACATTATCAAACACATCAACTGTCTGCTATTATTCAGAAGACAAGGGAGGCAATGTAGAGCAGAGAAAATGCAGCACAGTCCACATAGGAGAAGGTCTTGGAATCAGATTAGTAAAACCACCTTATGGCGTATCCAACCAGCCAAGGTTTGATGTTGAAATAGAAGTGCTTGGAGATGTAGAAGAATGCAAATATGCTCCTCTTAATTTTGAATACTCTGATTTAGGCATACCCAAATTTGAAAGGATATCAGTAAACAGGCATAAAATAACCAATTTTGACGGAGCAGCTCCTCCAAATCCAGAATTTTATCCAATGAATGTAAAATGCAGAGACTTGCAGGGATTTGTAAATGATGTTCCAGCAGTAATAGATCTGCTTTATGACCCGACAAAACCAGTTATTGAAAAAGCATGGGCATTCCCTGAAAAAGTCATACAAGGAGATTATACAACACTTAATGTAAAAACAGATGACCTAACTATTTGCAGATATGACAAAAATGCAACAAACTATAATGATATGCATGGAGCATTCCCAGAAAGCGATGAGGTTTCTCCAATATTCAATGCAAACCACACCAAGAGAATACAGTTAACAGGAGAAGACAGCGGAAAAACCCACACATACAACATTGCCTGCAAAAACAGAGCAGGAGATGTATCAGAAACAAAACAGATTATATTTAGCGTAGACTTTAATGCAAGGGGAGCAATAATAGCTACACTGCCATCAGGCTCTACAAACAACCCCTTAGTAACTCTAGAAGTGATAACAAGCAAGAATGCAAACTGCAAATACAAAGAGGCAACAGGCCAGCTTGTTGACTTTGCAACAACAGGAGGCACAACACATTCATCAACATCAAGAACATTATTAGAAGGAGCGTACAGCCATTATGTATACTGCAGATTTTCAAATGCAACAGATGAAGGCACAATTTCTTTCATAGTAGACTTGACAAAACCAATAGTAAAATCCATCAACATAAGCAGCTCTGTCTGTTACAAAGATTTTATACAGCCAACATTCCTTGTAGAAGACAATCTTTCAAGCATAGGACAGTATAATTACTCTTTATATGAAGTTGGAAACACAAATCCTCTAATAAATTGGACTTCAACTACTTCAAACAATCCGAAAATAAGCACAATCGGGCTAAATCTCTCATTTGATAAAGGATATTATCTGCAGATGACTGCAGCAGATGCAGCAGGAAACCCAGGAGACACAATAAAAAGCATTGACTTTGGACTAATCCCTATTAATTCATCAACCTGCTTTTCAGATAAAACACCACCAACAGTAACAATAAGCACAAATGCAACTTACAAAGGGATTAAAATAATTATGGACTGTTCTGATGAAAGCGGCTGTGATGGAAAATACTATGGAATATCTAGCCAAGACCAAGAATGCAATGCAACAGAAGAATATACAACAGATGTATATCTAAAACAAACAAGCAAATTCTGCTGGAATGTTTCAGATACAGTTGGCAATACTGCCTTAGGTTCAGAATTAATTGAAGTTAAAGACAAGGATGGAGACGGAGTTCCAGATGAAAAAGACCAGTGCCCTGATACACCATATGGAACAACAGTTGACCAAAATGGATGCCCTACTGCAGGAGATAGAGACCAGGATGGAGTAAATGACTTGGATGATTTATGCCCTGATACTGTCCTTGGAGAGGACGTAGATGAAAATGGATGCTCATGCACACAGCTTGACACAGACAGTGATGGAATAAACAATTGTTTGGATAAATGCCCAGGCACACCTTTAGGAGAGGCAGTAGACACAGAAGGATGCGGAGATTCACAAAAAGATTCTGACAATGATGGAATGGATGATGCTTGGGAAAAACGCTATAATCTTGATCCATTCAATCCAGCAGATGCAAATGAGGATATTGATAAAGATGGCTTGACCAACCGCGAAGAATATCTTTACTATAAAGAAACAGGAAGATTGATAGATCCAAGAAATAAAGATACAGATGGAGATGGATGGACTGATAAAGAAGAGGTAGATGCAGGCACAAATCCTGTTGATGCATCATCTCATCCAAAAAGCAGGGTTCTTGCAATCATATTTATCGTATTAGGGTTATTGCTTTTATTGCTAGGAGCAGCATACACATTTTATATGGAATATACAACAGAAAAACCAATTAAGCCAGCCCCAACAACGCAATACTATCCGCAAAGATATTATCCATCAAGAGAAGCAATTGAATCAGCTGAAAGAAGAAGGCTTGCTTTGATATCGATGAG
>Ga0315289_10008655_pt1 | contig 14691 bp, 23 predicted proteins | sample YL17G11_40_MG_FD_203452 | JGI IMG/M metagenome (GOLD analysis project Ga0315289, IMG submission 203452) | Sediment microbial communities from Yellowstone Lake, YNP, Wyoming, USA - YL17G11_40 | ecosystem: Environmental > Aquatic > Freshwater > Lake > Sediment | place: USA: Wyoming | collected...
CATTTATCGGGTCCCGAAGCCTCTTTCGTGGTTTCAGGAGAAGTATCCCATCAAGGGAATAGCCGTACCCATTGATCGGGCCTATTCCCAGTACATGACCCACTCATCGACCAATGCCGGACAGGGGATGTGGGGCAAAGCATGGCAAGTTCTGTCTCCTCAGATGCGCAGACTGTTCGGCCAATCATCCTCTCAGTTCCGAGACTCTGTGATCCCAATGGCTCTCTACCGAGAGTTCTGGCTCAGGGACAATCAGAGGAACACGTCGGACGCGAGGGTATTTGTCGGGGACATGGCAAAGGACTGGGGCTATTGGGTTGATCCTGGCCAGAAACTCTATCCCAGAGGCCGCCTAATCATCCTGGGAGGCCCTGTTGTCCTCCATGACGGGCCCAATCCCTTCTGGCATGGGCAATTCCCCTTCTCGGCCTTGAGGCTCAACAGGGTACCCTGGCAGTGGCCCGGAGTTTCAGAATTTCGAAATCAGATACCCCTACAGGATGTCATGAACAACATCCTGGCCGGCATCCTGGACGCCGTGAAGAAGGCAGTCAATCCGCCGATGGTCGCCCCCGACAACGCGATCTCCGCGAATGTCAAAAAGAATCTGGACCCAAACATGCCAGGGGCCAAGATCTGGTATTCACCGGCTTCGATCGCTCCTCCGTTTTATGCCCCAAGTCCAATCCTTCCTGGATTTGTCTTCCAGACGATGCTCTATGCCCAGCAGGAATTGGACAGCCAGAGCGGATTTATCGATCCTGGGGCCCTAAGCCGGCGCGGGATTATACCTGCCGCGGACACCCTGGAGCAGATGAAGGAAGGTCAGCAGACCCTTATCAGACTGAAGGTGCGATACATCGAGGACTTTGTCGGGGAGATAGGGCAACAGCAAGTCGCCAACTTCTTCCAGTTCTACAACCTCCCCCGGCGAATCATCATGCTTGGTGACAAGGGAAAGACCTTCGAGGATTATGACTACCAGCCGGGATCGATGGTCCCAGCAGGAGCCGATCCTGAGAGTCACTGGCGCCAGTTCCAGTTCCTGGTTCAACCTGGATCTCTGCTGAAATCAAGCAGGGTCCCTGATCAGATGCTGAAGCTCACTCTGCGCCGCATGGGAGACATGGACCGCAAGAATCTGTTTGAAGCCATGGATCTTGGCAGTCTCGTGGATAGCGTCGAAAGGAACCTGCGAGAAGAGGGACAGGACCTGTTTATAAACCTCGTTCGGCAAAAGATGGGCGGATCCGGGGGCGGGGGAGCGGTCAGTCCCCAGGCGCTTCAAGGAAGTCCTAACGCATCTCCGCAACCACCCCCAGCAGTAGGATAGCCCATGACGGGCATGACAGAGATCGTAATTACCGGGACTGCTGACGCCGGTGGCGGCTCTGGGGTAGACCATGCCCTCCTCACCAACCTGGATTATGTCGGGTCTCTCCACACCGGCTTTGTTCCTTCCACAAGGACGATCGGGACCACGTGGCCCCTGACAGGCGGAGGGGACCTCTCTGCCAACAGGACTATCGCAATTCAGGTTGCCACTGCCGCAACCGATGGGTACCTCAAAAGCGTCGATTGGATGACATTCAACGCCAAGCAGAACCTCCTGTCCTGGGGAGCACTGTCTGAACTTACTTCATCCGTATTGACCATCATCGGAGGGATAGCGGCCGTTCACACCTTGCCTGGAACGACAATAACGGTTAAGCAGGCGACTGCTATTCAAGCGGGATACCTGAGTGCTGCGGATTGGATTAGATTCAATGAACGTGGCCCTTCTGGGACCCCTGGCATGGACGGGGAGGATGGGGTTCCCGGGGAAGATGGAACTCCCGGCGCCCCTGGCATCCCTGGGATTGCCGGCGCCGTTGGCGCTGCCGGATTGAATGGATCTCCAGGCCCGCCCGGGATGGATGGCGATCCGGGCGAAGATGGCACCCCAGGGGTGCCGGGGATATCAGGCGAAGATGGTGCCCCAGGAATTCAGGGGATGCCCGGTCTGGACGGAGATCCCGGGGAAGATGGTGCCCCTGGCATCCCGGGAGGAGCCGGCGCAGCCGGAGCAGATGGGGTCCCCGGTGCTCCTGGGATAGATGGTGATGACGGTCAAGATGGATCACCGGGCCCCCCAGGAGTACAAGGTTCAGCAGGCCCTCCTGGTATCCCAGGGCCCCCTGGGCTTGATGGCGATCCAAACGACGAGATAGAACCGGTAATTGCTGCCACCACGCCTCACGCTCACGACGAATCGAATATTGTAAACCTTGTTGCCGATTTGGCGGGAAAGGCCAACGCCTTGAGTGGAACCTCGGGTACGATCGCCAAATTCACAGCCGCAACAACCATTGGCGATTCCGTCATTGTTGAACTTTCTGGTAAGATTGGTATTGGAACAGCCTCACCAGCGTTTAACTTTCATGTCGTTTCGGCCACTGATCCTTCCGCTGTTACCGTAGAGGCTTACGGTGCTGTAGGCGTGAACTTTATTGGTAGAAGAGCGCAAGGCACCTCATCTGTTCCTACTGCTGTTCAGGCAAACGATAATCTGCTTACGCTGCAAGGACGAGGATATGGGGCCACGGCGTTCTCGACGGGTAGTAGATCCAACATGAAGTTCTTCGCTTCTGAAAACTGGACAGATGCGGCCCAGGGCTCTCATATTACATTTTCCACTACCCCCATAGGAAGCGTTAGCGCGGCAGAACGAGTGAGGATCGATCAAAACGGATACGTCGGCATCGGGGCAACGGTACCGGACGTAAAGCTGTCCGTCTGGAGCGGTGCTGCGGCAACTTCGGTGTGGATTGGCGTCGGTCGCACGGCTGGGGATGGATATTTCGGGGTCGCTGGCAGCGCCGGGTCCGGATTCAGCAACTCCGCGCAAGGTGACACCCAAATCAAGGCGATAACAGCGAAGCTCCTGCTTGGTGCGGGCGGTGCCGTAAATGCATCAATGGTGTTCGACCAGTCAGGCCAAGTTGGCATCGGCACGGCTACGCCGGGACATAGTCTTGATGTCCGCGGCGCTGTCGGATTTTACAATTCAGGCATCGATGGGCTTCTGGGAGATGCCGTATTTTTGGGCGCCGGTGGCTACCCAACTTCTTATCGCAATAAAATTCAATCGTCGATTTCTGGCGTTCCCGCCAGCAGCAAACTTATCTTTTCGCTGTCTACTGGGTCGGCAACATTCGCGGACGTTCTGACTCTTTTAGGCGATGGGAGTGTCGGCATCGGGACGACAGCGCCCACATATCCGCTCCACGTCGTTGGAAACGCCTATGTTAGCGGGGTAATATCGAGTCCCTCTGTTCGTGAAAAACTCACAGCCGCACGGACTTACTATGTTCGAGGCGATGGCAATGATGCCAATACGGGTCTAGCCAATACCGCGGGTGGCGCCTTCCTTACCATTCAGAAGGGAGTTACAACAACATTGGCACTGGACACCAATGGATACGCTGTTACAATCCAGGTTTTGGACGGGACTTATAACGAGGCGGTTACTTGTCCGGGTCCCAAGACTGGTGGTGGGAACATCACAATTCAGGGGAATGTTGCCGATACAGACGGAGTTATCATAGATGGTGGAACCGGAGGAGCGGCAGTCCAAAACACAATGGGGACAGGGCCTACTTTGAACCTGAAGTATTTGAAGCTTCAGGCGACCGGAGGATCTGGCAGCCGGTATGGCGTCAATACAACTCTCTGGTCGTACACAAACTTGGATCAAGTACACTTCGGAGTATGCACGAATGCGCATATATCGTGTCAGGTGTTCTCTCGGACTGTCATCCAAGGGAATAATTATACGATCTCCGGCGGTGCGAACAATCACATTTATATCCTTAACTTTGGCGTGGTTGAATACAACGGCGGCACCGTAACAATCAGCGGGACACCGGCCTTCGCATCAGCGTTTATCAATGTATCCGGTGGAGGGTACGTTCCGTTCTGGTCAACGCCAACCTGGAGTGGCAGTGCAACAGGGAAGAGATACGAACTCAGTCAGAACGCAATTGTGAACACGGTCGGGCAGTTAACGACGTGGCTCCCAGGGAACGCAGTGGGAACGACGGCTTCGCAGGCTCAATATCTATAAGGTGTTGGGAGACATTACGAAACAACAAATCAGGAGGTCAAAATCATGGCACGAACACCAAAAAGACTGGCAGGACCGGCGGTAGTAGCAACTGGACCGGCTACGATCTACACCGTTCCAGCTTCAACAAAGACAATCATTCGGCACATTCACGTTCAGAACCCATCGGGTTCTCCCGTGACTCTCACGCTGTCTATCGGCGCCGATGCTGCGGGAACCCGCATCCTTAGCGCCTTCAGCATACCGGCTGCGGCTGCGGGAGTAATCGGATCCGTGGTGGATTACTTCTGCTACTACGTGCTTGAAGCGGCGGAGATTCTGCAGGCCGCGGCCGGGACGAACAATATCGTGACCATTACGGTCAATGGCGACGAGATTACCCTGGGGTGATAGGTGAAGACACACAGACACTTATACTTAGGGATTCCGGTATTCTTCCTTCAGAGGGGACATGCCTCGCTCGGCGATCTGGTGTTCGAATTCACCAACATAGAGCAAAGAAAGAGTTGGATCCAACGTTGGATAGACTGGGTGGGATCAGTGGCGAGGAGGATATATGCACGTGTCCTTGGGTAAAGTGACGGTGGTGACTCCCGGGGTTCCGGTGCGCGCGACGAGCAACGAGACGGATCCCTTGGTAGCCTTCAGGGTTCATGCCTACGTCATTCAGCGGCGGGAGGCTTCGACCGGCACGTTATACGTATCGCTCTCGGCGACCGACGACAGGGCCGCACTCACCAAGATCTTAGCGGAGCTCACAAAGGGACAGCCGGCCTACGGAGCGGCCATCTCGATAGCCGGCAACGCGCTCAACTTGGCCGAGATATTCATCGACGCAGACCAGGCCGGATCCGCGGTAAATATCAGTGCTCTGGTACTCTAGGGAGGATTCATGACGGGGATTATTCTCAATACGCAGTGCGAGAAGGTTGTGAACAAGGGTGGCGGATATCCGACGAAGACGGTCCAGGAGGATATCGAGACCAAGTTCGGTCGATCAATTCGCGCGCACAAGCATTTCCAGAGCCGACAGAGACTGCCCGGGAGTGACTACATCGTTTTCAATTGCCCTGGATGCGGGAAGCGCAACAAGCGATCGGCTTACGAGGTCAAGGGATCGGTCGGGAACATGGTCTCGTTCAAATGCAATGGATGCTATCGGGAAATCGAAATCGCTCGTCCGACGGCGCCGGTCCCGAGTGTCATCCTCGCCCCGCAGGCGCCGCCGCCGCCAACCGGTCTGTTGGACGCTCGAGGGAGGCCAATTCATTCTCGCCGATAGTGGGGGGGCGGTGGACGGATTATTCATCGGAGTAGCCGGAGAAAAGGGAGACAAAGGGGACCCTGGGGAAAGGGGAACAAAATGGTGGTACGGCAACGGACTCCCAGCACCCCCACCTGATGCAATCGAAGGCGATTTCTACATGGACGTGGAAACGGGGAAAGTCTACGAATTAAAATGAATCTGAAAGGGAGATGTCATGGCATGGAATGAGGTAATGAACATTAAGGGACCACAGGGAGCCCCTGGGGACGACGGTCCTCCTGGAGAAGATGGCGTCCGTGGCACACTATGGTTTGACGGTCACGGCGCTCCGGGCACCATCCCAGGATCCATGGCTGGGGATCACTATCTGGACCTTGACACGGGCGATGTGTATACAATGAGCTGACCATGGCCTGGATATGGCGAGGGACCCTGGAGGGATCGATGGAAGCCGCTTTCCCATTGGGGACGATCTATTTCAATGCTGGCGGAAACCCAGCGGTCACCCTGCGTATCGGGTCATGGATCCTCCTGGGGAGTGGCAAGTTGAAGGTTGGCAACAAGAACTTAGATGTTTTCTGCTGGCAAAGAACCGGGTGATTTAACGTGTTTACGAATTAACTTGGAGATAGAAAGGAAATGCCATGACTGATGGATTATTCACCTTCGGAACTCTGGAGACGGTTGAGATTCCCGCATTGGGTCCGGAATATGCGGTGGACACAAAGGCGTTGGCTCCCGTGGGTGTGCTGTATCGGCACAAAGGGAATGTCTACCGCTATGTGCTCTACAAAGATCCGGCGTACCCCGCTAACCCTTCAGACTACTGTCTGTTGGGTGAACCCGTATATTGGTTCCGGCTGGATCCGCCCAACGGGATCTTCGAGGTATGCAGCGATCCGACAGTGGGCCTCGCTGATATCAATGGGCTGGCCGGTATCGGGTGCAGCCCTTCGAGTGATGTTGTTGACGGGATCCACTACTGGATCAAGGTTGGTGGAGTCGCAGAAGTCAACTTCGCTGGCCCCGCCGATCCAGATCCTGGCGACAAGATGATTGGTTGTCTAACGCCATGGTATGCAGACCATATCAACATCGGCGGTCCGGATACCGACAATATCTTCGGTGTCGTGCTCGCTGCCACTTACGCAGGCACCAACAAAGTGCTGTTGCAGAACTTAATGTGGTAGGGGAGTGACCACAAGGTAGTGAGTCGTCAATGATTTGATTGGTGACAAGAAGGAGAATTATGCCCGAAAACGAACTCAGACCGAAGGGGAAAACGTCCAAAGAGTGGATCGATTACGCAGACGAGAAACTCGATCAATTCAAGAAATATCATAGCAAGCGCACTCTCTTCAGCGAATCAGGGCCCTACAAACTCCCGCAGCCTCTTGGGGATGACTATTCGCGTCTCATGTCTCAGGAGGAGATGTACGCTCGCGCAAAAGGCATGAAATATCTGCGAGAAGAGCAGAAGTCGGCAACCACCAGGGGTTACAAAAAGGGGGGGAAGGTTCGGAAGACTGGGCCGGCCATCCTACACAAAGGCGAGGCGGTTGTCCGGGTGAAGCCCCGAAAATCGGCCAGAAGCACCTCCCGTTAAGGGGGGGGGGGATTGACAAGGCATGGTTTAATGGTAATTGACGACGGCAACGCCCGATGTGGCGGCCTGGGAGGGAGAGCATTCACTCACCCGCTTTCCTTCCCGGGTCGCCCTGGAGAATTGTGATGGCAAAGAAAAAGAAGATGTCGGGACCGAAATTCAATCTCTCCGCCCCATCGGTTGTCTCAACAGAGAGTCAGGCGAAGCGTGAGGAACAGTACAAGATCGAGGATGACGCGAGGACGGTCAGGAATTACGGGAAACTGATGTCTGACCGACAGGCTCACTCCAAGGCGATCAAATCGATCCGATCAGAGAATGCCATGATTGCCCAGTTGGAGTCTCGTGGGAAATCCGGCAAGAGCATGCAGCCGCGGATCGTCGCCCGCCAAGGCAGGAAGAGGTCCCAGAGGAATATCGGCCGTGCCTAAACTACCGCGGAGTGCCAGCAAGAAGGCCAAACGCGAACGGATGCAAGAAGAGATGCACTCCTTCAAGGCCGGCGAGATGCACTCAGGAACAGGCAGAAAGGGCGAGAAGCGGAAGGGGTCGGTCAGCGACAGGAAGCAGGCTATCGCAATCGCCCTGGAGGAATCAGGCCAATCGCGCCAGCCGGCGCGGAAAGGCCGCCGAGGATCATCGCGCGGAGGACGAAGATGAAGGAGAAACAGGAAAAGGGAGAAAAGGCAGAGTCACCTTCCAAGGAAGCAAGGGAAGAGTTCCTGGAGAAAAAGAAGGCCCGGAAGTCAGGCCGGAAGGGTGGACGCGGCGGTTGCCGGAAGTAGGACCCATGGCCAACATCTGCATGACCAAGAAGAGCGCAGTTTCGGAGCACGAGAAATTGGTCAAGGTGCTCAGGACGGGAAACAAGAAAGCTCTCAAGTCAGAGGCCAAGGATCAGTCCAAAGAGTTGAAGGGCTACCGGAAGAAGAGGGATAAGCCAAGGCAGTCTTCGCGGAGGTAACGATGGCGCAGGGAAGGGGCAGCGTCCAGGGTCCGGCGAAACCCGAGAAGCTCAAGGAAGCCAAACTCGTATACGAGCGTCCTGTTCAGAAGAAGATGATCTTGGAAAAGGCGCCTGCACCACCGGCGCCCCGGGTGACGCCCAGGAAATCGGCGCGCGGTGGAAGTCGTTAAGATTTGGGAGTTGCAATAGCAACCATTTCAAAGGAGCAAGTCAATGGCAGAGAAAAAGGGAACCACAACCATCGTCGAGGGGCAGAAGTTCGAGGGCCACGGGGATAACACCCAGCCGGCCGGCGTTCAGAGCCCTGCGACTTTTGCGCCTCTGGCCCAGGAGGCGACGAGCGTGAACCAGAAGTCCCCAGACCTGGGGAAGAAAGGTAAGATAGGCTGATGCCAATGCCCGGAATGGACAGGCCGCCCCTGCCCAGCCCGGACATCCAGTCGCAGATGGGCGTTTCTCAAGGGCCACAGCAAGCCGGGGGTCTCTCAGCAATAGCTCAGAGGAACACGGCACCGGGGCCTGGAGCTCCTCCCAATCCGCACGGATTCCTGCTGGCTCGGGTCGATGCCTTGAAGCAAGTCCTCGAGGAAATAGCGGCCGCGGAACCGATCTTTGCGCCGTTTGCCCAGAGGGCGATTTCGATTTTGGATACAGGGGTGTCTGCCGTCAGCACTTCCCCAAGTCCTGGACCGCAAGGGCCTCCAGAGGGAGCAGCACTTGCAGCGGGGGGTTCGCCTCCTCCAGGTGGCATGGGAATGCCTCCCTTGGGGTAGCCGTCAATCCAACCGTTGGATGCTGATGGACATCGGGAATTGTCAAACAGGGGGTGAGTAGAATGAAGATCTAATGGTACTCTCACAAGCGGACCTCGATTTGATTGAGTCCTTCCAGGACACGACCAAACGAGAAGCAATGAGAAAGCGCATGACGGACCTTGACAAAGAGGCCACCGAGAATGGTCTGCGCCAAACAGAATTCTCAAAGAAGATGAACGAGTTGGGGCAGAAGCAGAAGGACATCGACTCCCGCCACCAGAAGAACCTCGAGTGGTACAACAAGGCCAAAACCCAATGGGACGACATCAACAAGGATAATCGTGAGGCAAAAGAGCGCCTTGCCGCCTTGGAATCAGCCCAGGGGGCCGCGGGATCCAACTTCGGAACCTCAGATGACCCGGATGAGCTTCAGAAGCAGATTCGGGCCGCGCGAGCGGACGTAGATGCCACAAAAAAGTCCCTGGCCGAGGTAACCACAACGGTCAACGAGTTTCAGACGATGATCAAGGAAGGCAAACTCATCACGATCGAGGAAGTCAACAAGCGTGGTGATGCGCTCGGTGCCGCCGTCCTGGATATCGTCGATTTTCAAGCCCAAGCCAAGGCGGACTTTGGTCTTAGCATACCCCGGGCTCAACTTCTCGAGGAAACCAACAAGCACGGCGGAGACATTGCTGCAGCTTATGAAGTGCTGACCAAGGAGGCCAGCACCAAGAAGATGCGCGAAACCATTGTGGCCGAGGAGCGCGCTCGCCTGATCACAGAACAGAAGGCGAGCAACGTTCCCTATGCAAGTGGCGGGGAGCCCGTTATGGGACCGCTGCAAGCTCGGCTCCAAGGGAAAAAGGAAGGCTCGATTCCTGACGAAATCCCGGCGGACGGCTCCGGCCGCCTCGCCGCGTTGATCGGCAATGAATTACGGGCCGAGGGCAAGACATAGAATAAGGGGAGGCGAGTGGCGGCGGCTCATATGCTCGCCTCTCCTCAGCACCAGCCGGAAGCGTTACCGGAGCCAGCACGGGAAGCCAAGCGGCCGAACCCAAGTTGGAAGGTGAGACAAGCAGAGGCGAAGTGCCAATTGGATGGTAACCGGAGCGGTTGCCGAAAGAGCCAATAGCATTTGCGGAAACTGTTACGCTAACTCACTTTTCAGAGGAGGAACCCATGGCTCTGACCTGGGATGACATTACCGGAAAAGTCAATCAGCACATCGTTCCCAGACTGGTGGACAACGTGTACAAATCCAGTCCGGTTTTCACGAGATTGCGGACACGGCATGCCGAGCGGTTCGAAGGTGGAACTGCAATCCGGCATCCAATCGCGTTCGCGGAGCTCAACGGTGGCGCCTTCCAAAGGGGCGGCACCTTCAACATCAGCTATGTCCAGACGGACACGGCCTTGACGGTGGTACCAAAGTACTACTACGTCAATATCACGCTTTTCGGCACGGACAACGTGTTGGCGCGTGGGCCGGACGCTGCAATGAACTACGTCGAGAGCAAGATGGTCAATGCCTCGGGCAAGATGGCCAAATTGCTGGGCACGGACGTGTTTCTGGATGGGACGGGAGTCCTATCATCTCCGATTCAGCTCGATGGAATGGTCCAGGCCCTGGACAACGGGTCGCTATATGCCGCCTACGGGGGCATCACGCGCACGGACCTCGGGACGGCCCCGGGAGACAACAACGCTGGTATCAACGGTTACGTCCTCAACCTGCCGACGTTCACGATGAAGGGGATGGAGACGGCATACGGATCGGCGTGGTTCGGCAACGAAAACGTGGATCTGATCGTCACGACGCAGGCCATCTGGAACATCATCTGGACGAAGATCCTGCCGAATCAGCGGTTCATGGAGGAATCCAATGACATCGCGAAAATCGGTTTCCAGTCGATGCGATGGATGGGTGCTTCGATCTGCGTGGACCAGTACTGCCCCGCGAACTACATCTTCGGGCTGAATACCAAGTACATCCAGTTCTGGATTTCGACTCTTCCAAAATACCAGTTTGGGTTCACTGGTTTCAAGGAAGCGCAGAATTCAGACGACGTGGCCGGTCAGTACCTGTTTGGCGGGAACTTGCTCTTCCCGGCGCCCCGACTCAACTACATGCTCACGGGCGTTGTGGCTTAACCGACTGAATCTCTCGAAAGGAGAATCCGATGACTGTTACAGCAAAGGATGGGCTTTACACCTTCGGAACCCTGGAGACGGTTGAGATTCCCTCGGCTGGGCCAGGAAGCGCGAATGATTCCATAAAGAAGGCGCCCTTGGGCGTGTTGTATCGCCACAAGGGGAACATGTACCGGTACGCTCTGTTTCACAGGGGCTCGATTGCCGCGGCTGCTAACAAGGTGGCCTACTGGCATGAGTTGGACCCCGTGAACAGCCTTTTCGAGGTCACGGCAGATGTCAGCGAGGCTATCGACACGGCCGGCGCGAACATGTGCGCCGGGATCCTCGGCTGCGTAGTTACCGATGGCTACTACACCTGGGTTCAGGTGGGAGGAGTCGCGGATGCAGTGTGCGTGGCCGCCGTGACTGTTGGCGACAAGTTGATCTACGGGGGTGATGGGGCTTTCGCGCGCATCGCTCACGGAGCCAACAACACCGATGTCGTCTTCGCTATCGCTCTCGAAACCGTCGATCCGACCTCGTATGTGGGATCGGTCCTTCTCCAGAACATGGATTGGTAAGGAGGAACAATGGCAACTCCGACAACTTCGGAAAACCTATCCCTGGGCAACAGGGATGGAGTCCTTGCTTCATTCTCCTCCCTGGCCAATGGCAACACCTGGGAGACGGGTCTCGGAACCGTGGAGGCCGTGTTCATCACGAACGGGGCTTCCGGCGTGACCGTCGGCGCGACATATAGCGGAGGGACGGCGACCTTTGCGTTGAGTGCAGGACTGGCCAACGCAAAGGTCCTGGCCATCGGGTTCCGGTAGGCGCTGGGGACAACGGCTTGAGGGGGCTCGTGAGGGCCCCCTGTCGGCCGGAGTAGGGGGAGCATGACTTCAGTTGGTCCGACGCAGCCAATGGCTGGCGGCGGGTTGATATTTTTCTGTTAATCCGGTTCGGCCTTGTATCGGATCGTGCCCTTCCCCTTTGAACTGTTACAGTTCTGGCAGAGCGGTTGTATGTTGTCAATGCCGTTGCCGCCGCCAAGAGATAACGGGACTACATGGTCCACGGTTAGGATTATTTCTGGCTCTGGACGCGAACAGGATGGGCACCTGTGATGATAGGCATCTTTCAATTTGCACCATTGAGCCACGGTGAATTCCCCGGTTGCCCCTGCAATTCTGGACCTCCGTTTCTGATTCGCCGCCCGAGATTCTTCGGGATGATCCTTCTTGTATTGCTTGCTCAATTCTTTGGTCCTATGAGGATTCTTATCTCTCCATCCTTTGGTTCTCTTGAGAATGTCTTCCTTATGGGAGGCATAATATTCGCGGCTTGTTTTGTTGTCTCTGTCCTTGTTGGCCGCGTGTCTCCTCCTGGCCTGTTCTCTGAGCTTTTCGGCATTCCTTTGATAATAAGCCAACGATATTTTATGGCGGCTGGCCCTGGATTTTTCTGGGTTAGCCCAGTATCTCTTTTTCTTATAGGCGTTGAGGCTTTCCTTGTTGGCCTTAACCCATTCATAGCAACAGTTGCGACACCAGGAAGTTCGTCTCCCTTCTCCCTTGTGATAGAAGTGTTCAACAGGAAACGACTTCAGACATTTAGAACACGACTTCTCCATCGATTGGATTATAAGTTAGTATATGAGCAAGGTCAAGGGGGATATTCATGACCCAAATAGGCCCGTTGCAACCAATGGCGGGAGGAGGCGCTCTACAGGAAAACTTCGGCGCCATGATTAACCATATTTTATCTTATAATCCCGACTGTCCGGTTCAGCTGGCCAAGCGCCGAATAAATGCACGTCTGCGCGAACTGCAGGATCGTCGCATGTGGGCCGGACTTCTGACCCGCGGCGAACTTTCCATTCCAGGTGCCTACACAACCGGAACGGTTGCAGTCGTCCGTGGATCCGATATCGTTACTGGTACAGCTACGCTCTGGCCACACAATGATCTCGTCAGTACAACGTTGGCCGCCGCGGTCACAATTCCAAACGAACTGCAGGACATCAGCCCGAGCTCAATGAATGGGATCGGCGCCGGGGATTGGCTGACGTTTAATTCTGGTGGGATCAACCAGGAATTCGTTCTGGTAATCTCCGTCGATGCGTCCAGCTTCAAGGCCCGACCGAGCATCACTCATCTTAACGGGGAAAGTGTCACCAAATCCTCTCTGGCGCGCCGGCAGTTCCGTCTGGGGACCACACGACCGTTCTACAACATTCGCGGCGTGACGGCGGCCCAGGAGCTCAAGCTTGACCTTCCCTATGGTCATCCGTCAATCGCGAACTCGAGTTACAACATCGTTCAGGCCTACGTATCCTTCGAGCAGAACTTCCGAATGCTTCTGTCCCTGGTGAACACCGCTCAGGGATGGAGATTGCGGACGAGCATGCCGCAGGAGGTCTTGAACATCTACGATTCCTGGCGCCAGACCACGGGATGGGTCTACATGATCGTCGATTACATCCCGGATGAGATCGGTAGGATGCAGTACGAGCTCTACCCTACTCCGAGCATGGAACAGGGATTCCCGTACTTGGCCTACCGGACGGTGCCAAATCTGGTTGATGATGATGATACCCCACCGCCATGCATCCCGTCGCATATCCTCGTGCACGGAGCCTTGTCGGATGTGATGGTCTGGAAACGGGCGAGCCAATATTATGATCCGGTGGTGGCTGATAAGTTTGGCGCGCTTTATGAATCTGACTACCTTGCGTGCTCTATGGCAGATGACAGCATCTACATGCAGAATCTGCAGTGGGCGTATTCCAGGTATCCGTTTACTCAGCACGGCGCCAATTATTGGCAAGCGCACGATATCGACTCAATCTATGGCGCTGTTTAGACTTATTGTTTTTATGAAACCGTGTTTCGTCTGTGTAAACCAGCCGGTTTTAAGCCGGTAATGTTCTAGGGCGTGGCACATAGGGCAAAGCAGCAAGATGTTTTTGGGGTCACCATTGAACGTATCGTGATCAACATGATGAATTACAAGAAGATCCAGAATCTCTCCATATCCGCAATGATCACATTTCTGTCTGGACTCAAAGGCCTTTCTCCTTTGAGGTTTCCTAGTCCTCGGGTTTCCATTGGGGTTGATAATCTTGGACTTACGCGTAGCCTCAAAGCCACACTTTTTAGAGCATGTCGCTTTGCGCCCCGCCAGCGCCTCCTTTTCAGTTCTTGTGTAGATCGTTCCACAGACCGGACATTCGCGCTTCTCCCTCGGACTCTTGAGTATCCCAACCAAACTCACGCTGGAGGCGCAGGAATGGTTGCAATGCTTCCAAACCCTGGCTACGTGTGGAGGAAGGTCAAAGATCTTTTTGCAGCCAGGGCAAGTCTTGCTGACATATTCAACTCGCCTGGCATCTGGTTCTCTGAAGTCCTTCAATCGCGTCGATGTCGTCATGCAGCAGATTGTATAACAGGATATCCCTAATGTCTATACCAAGAATCCTGGCGACGGTCCCGGTCTACCATGCGGTAGAGCCGTCTCCCTACATCACTCACCTGATAATGTCCTGGGAGGCAGGCAAGGCGGAGGCTCGGGGTAAATATGCCCTTCGGTGGTGCGTCCCTGGTCCCAAGATCAAGACGGTGATTGCCAGAAACCATGTTTCCCAGTTGGCCATGACCGGTGGGGCCGACTTTCTGCTTCTAATCGACGACGATATGGTTGTGCCGTTCGACATGGTTGAGAAGCTGATGGCCCATGACGTGGACATCATTTCTCCGATCTTCTTCCGCTCAAACGCTCCGATCGAGCCGCTGGTCTTCGACATCGACAGAAACGGGAACACGATGCCGATCATGGACTATCCGAAGAACT
>Ga0315289_10008656_pt1 | contig 14690 bp, 15 predicted proteins | sample YL17G11_40_MG_FD_203452 | JGI IMG/M metagenome (GOLD analysis project Ga0315289, IMG submission 203452) | Sediment microbial communities from Yellowstone Lake, YNP, Wyoming, USA - YL17G11_40 | ecosystem: Environmental > Aquatic > Freshwater > Lake > Sediment | place: USA: Wyoming | collected...
TTGGATTATGGGGATGTCATTGTGCGCACCTTCGTTGGACGAATCCTATTGAGTTATGTCAGCCATCCTCAACAAACGGCCACACTTGTAGAGGAGTACTGGCGCAGAAGTAGGGAGGTTTCCCGTCGAGAAGAGGTCGAGGCAATGAAGCAGGCCTTACGGGTCAAGCTAGGCCTGGCGAAAGAAAGCGAACAGGCTCTTTCAGAGTCGAGGGCTAAACCCAAACCCGTGAGTTCGTACAGACCCAGCATACTCATGATCCTAAGTCGGGATATTTTCAGGCTGCGATTCGATGAGGGCGGAACAATCACCTATCGCAAGCATCTATTCGTCTTACTGGAACAGGTCAGCTGGCCTACGATTTTTTTTCTTGGGTTCACTGGTGCGATCATTGCGCGCCTGGTGAATCTTGCACAGGTAGAACATATGGCATTGATCACAATCACGCAAGGACATGTGCTCATTGACCCGCTGTTTCTTGTCTTATTGATCGTGATGGTTCCTTTAATCTTTTGGTGGGTATATCAGTATTTGGATTGGAGTAATGATATTTTTCAGGTCACCCCAGATCAAATCCTCGACATTGATCGCAAGCCTTTTGGAACAGAGCAACGCCGATCCGCACCATTGGAAAACATCTTGGGTACAAAAGCGGAACGAGTCGGTTTATTGGGTGTAATGTTCAACTTTGGGAATGTCAATATCTCTGTAGGGAGTATGGAACTAGTCTTTGAAGATGTCTACAATCCTGTTGCTGTTCAGTTGGATATTGACCAACGGAGAATAGCGCACGTTGCAAAGAAAAAGGAAGCGGAAAATATCTCTGAACGTGATTTCCTAGCAGATGTGTTCGCAGAATACCATCGCAGCAGCGAGGAAATCCACAGCGAGCAGGAAAAAAAAGCCAGCCAAAGGGATGTACAATAGCGCCGCTGGAATCCTTTATTGGTGGATGCTTTATGACGATACGTGACATCGCGACCCTCCCTGACCTAATCCTGCGGCGCAAAGCTAGGCCGGTGACCAAATTCGACAACAACCTGCAAACCCTGATTGACGACATGATCGATACCATGCGCGCCGCGCCTGGTGTCGGGTTGGCAGCTTCGCAGGTGGGCGTTTCCGAGCGCGTCATCGTGGTTGAGTATGGCGACGAGGAGGATGAGACCATCCCCAAGAAACTATACGCGCTAGTCAACCCGGAGTTTAAGGCCACCTCTAACGAGACCGAAGTGGGTGTGGAAGGCTGCCTTTCCGTCCCTGGGATGCAGGGCGAGGTGGAGCGTTCGCTGGCGGTAACGGTCAAGGGTCTGAACCGGCGTGGTCAGCCGATGCGCATAAAAGCCAAGGATTGGTTGGCGCGCATCTTCCAGCACGAGATTGACCATTTGAACGGCGTCGTTTTTACCGACCGCGCCACGAAAGTCTGGAAACCCGCCCCAGAGGAGGCGGTGGTGGACAACGTGTAACCCCTTTTGACCTAACCCCCTATCCCCCTTCCCTTTTAGAGAAGGGGGTGCCGAAGGCGGGGGATATGTCCGAACTGATATGTACCTCACTCACCTCTCTCTGACGAATTTTCGTAATTTCTCCCGCCTGGATGTGGATCTTCCCCGGCGGGTTGTTCTGTTGGTAGGGAGCAACTCCCAGGGCAAGACCAGCGTGCTGGAAGCGGTCTATTTCCTGGCGGCATTCACGTCCATGCAAACCCACCTCGATCGGCAACTGGTCAATTTCATTGCCGCCCGCCAGGAGTTGGCGGTGGCGCGTCTGGTAGCAGAGTACACACGCGGACCAACGGCGCACAGGCTCGAGATCCGTTTGATACTTGAACCGAGCGGTGTTAACGGCCAAAGGCTTCGCAAGGAAATCCTTCTCGACGGGGTCAAGCGTCCACTCTCGGAGGTGATCGGCCATTTTAATGCGGTCATCTTCATCCCCCAGATGATGCAGATCATCGAGGGCGGTCCGGAAGAGCGCCGTCGTCACCTGAACCTAGCGCTGGCCCAAACGGTTCCATCCTATGCCCGCACCCTGAGTGAGTACAGCCAGGCTCTGACGCAGCGCAATGCCCTGCTTAAGCAGCTCAACGAGCGCGGCGGGGATGCCTCGCAGATAGATCCTTGGGATGCCAACCTGGCGAGCAGCGGCGCGCAGATCATCCTGGCCCGTATCCAAGCGGTACAGGAGATCGAGAAATTGGCCGCCCGCGTGCATTTCGAGTTGACCCACCGCCAGGAGGTGCTGCGCTTGAACTACCTGCCGGCCTACGACCCGTTGCCGCGCCCGCCAGGACAGATCGCGATGCTGCTCAACGAGCCTGTTGATAGGAGCAAGCTGATTATGGAAGAAATCCAGCAGGGTTTTCAACGACGGTTGTGGGATGTGCGCGGCGAGGAGATCGCGCGCGGTATGACGACCCTCGGCCCGCATCGCGACGAGCTGCGTTTCCTGGCAAATGGCGTTGACCTGGGCGATTACGGCTCGCGCGGCCAGGTGCGCACGACCCTGCTGGCGCTCAAGCTGGCCGAGGTCGAATGGATGAAGAAAAAAACCGGTCAGTGGCCCGTGCTGTTGCTCGACGAAGTACTGGCCGAGCTGGATATCCAGCGCCGCGCTGATTTGTTGGCGTATGTCGAAATAAGTGAACAGGCCCTGCTGACCACGACCGATTTAAAATTATTTACCTCTGGCTTTATAGAGAAGGCCGAGACCTGGAAAGTGGAATCCGGAAAGATAGAAGTTATGGGACGCGGACAAATGCACCTGCGGCAAGTGCAGGAGAAAACGCGGAAAGACGCGAAAAAGGATTAATTAGGCCGCGAGCCTCCGCGCTCGCCTGTGCCCGTAAAGGTTTCCACGTCCAATCTCGAGGAGAATTGACCATGCCTGTTAAAAGCGTGAACCATGTCCAACAACAAGTAGTCAAGGCCGGTGAGAAAACCACCATCCAGGTGCTAATCTCTTCGCAGGAGGGGCCGAACTTTGCCATGAGGCGGTTCGTCATGCAGCCTGGAAGTGGGATGCCTAACCATACCAACACAGTGGAGCATGAGCAGTACGTGCTATGCGGCCATGCCCGCATCGGCATCGGCGGCGAGGAGTACAAGGTCAAGGCTGGGGACGTGGTCTTTATCCCTGAAGGCGTACCCCACTGGTATCAGAATGTTGGCGAGGAAGATTTCGAATTTCTGTGTATGATCCCCAATAAGCTGGATGAGATCAGGATCTTACCCGAGAAGGGCTGCTAAGGTGTCGTGTAATATACTTCCTTATTAGCCCTTTTTGCTCTCCGGCATCACGACAATGGTAGCCGAAAGCAGGCTATTACCAAGCAACCAAAGATAGGGTAAACACCGATACCTGCACTTGTCGTAGGTGCAAGTGCGCCGTTAGCAAGTCGCGAATCCACGTTCGTGGACACAGAGCCCCCGAACTGTGGGGATCAGCTGAAGAAGAAGGTTGGCTACGAGGGCTTATTGGTGCCGTTTTAACTGCTTTTCGGTCATAGCGGCTTCTTCGCCGGGATACCCGACTTGCGTGGATATTGCCTGGGTGTCGCGGCGACTTTTTCAATCACCACCAGGTAGCGTTCATCGGCAACGCCCGGCAGCGTAACGGGGATTAATTGGCGCATTTGGCCGCCGAGCATCTTCAGAGCTTGCTCAGATTTGTGGACTTCCACCGGGCCGCTGACCCCTTTCTGCGCCAGCATGTGACCGCCGACCTGTAGCATGGGTAAGAGATACTCCGCCAGTACTGGCAGGTCGGCCACGGCGCGGGCTACAGCCCAATCGTATTGCTCGCGGTGCGCGGCCATTTGCCCAACCTCCTCAGCGCGCGCTGTGAGCACCTCCACACCTTCCATTTTCATTCCATCCGCTATGTGGAGGCAGAATTTTACTTTCTTGCCGACCGATTCGACCAACGTCAAGCGCATGGCAGGATACAGGATTTTCAACACCAGGCCGGGGAATCCCGCGCCGGTGCCGACATCCACAAGGCGCGAGGGCGGATTCCCCTTCCATGCCAGCACACAGGAGAACGAGTCCAGGAAGTGCTTGGTGCGGATTCCCTCCGCATCACGGATGGCGGTCAAGTTGAATTTCTGGTTCCAGTCCAGCAGTTCGCGTTCATAATTCATCAAGGCCAAAACCTGCCGACCGGTCAGGTGGATGCCGAAGAGTTGATGCGCCTCATGGGCGAGTTTTTCCATTCCCTTGATTATAAAAGACCTGACAGGTTTCTGGGGAACCTGTCAGGTCCATTGATTACTAATAATTGATCATTGATTATTGTTTACTAGCCTGTGTGGCTTTCTTTGCTTTCTTCGCCTTGTGCTTGCGTACAGCGGCCACGAGGCCCCAGGCGACCAGCGCAATCGGGCCGAAGATAAGCACCAGCACCCACAGGTAGTACAGGAAGAAGCGGATCAGGAAGTTGACGAAGACTTCCAGGAAGTTGACCAGTCTTTGGATGGCTTCGAGCGCCACACCCTTGGGCTGCCAGCCACCGATCTCGACAGGCTTGATGGTTTTCTCAGCGATCAGGGTCACGTTGATGAGCGAATAGCTCGATGACTGCTCGTAATACTGCATTTGGCCTTTGATCTGTTCGATCTGCCCGCGCACGGAGACAATTTGATTGTAAACAGCTAGCACATCTTGTGTCTTGGATGTGGTATTGCTGTTGGGGTTGTTCTTGGCTTCTTCCATGATGGCCTGGAGTTCCTTTTCGGCCAACTCCAGGTTGGTCAATTGGCTTTTCAGATCCGTGTACTGCGCGGTCACATCTTCGCCGGAACGCGTTTCGCTCTGCACCTCGACCGCATCGGCTTTGATCTGGCTGATGGCGGTATCCAGCTTGTCCGCCGGGACGCGGATGGAGATGGAACCTTGCGGGGCAGTCTCGCCGGTCTGCATGTAGGTCTGGTACATGTTCATCGAGACCACGAATCCGCCCATGCCCTCTGCCATCTGGGAGATGGCGTCCATCTTAGTCTGCGGGTCTTTGACAACGATGGTTAGGTCGGCGTTCATGATGACCAGCCGGTCCGAGGTCGTGGCGTTGGCGATACCACTGACCGATGTCTTGGCAACATCGGCCAAGAGCGATGGTATTTCCATGGGCGCGGCGGATTCTTGTACAACTCCTCCCGACTGGGAATAGAGTTCTGGCGACGGCGCGCTGGCTGCTCTAGCACCACAGGCAGATAGCAGCGCGGCGGTGATTACAATTACAAGAATGGTTCGCATGGACATGGCTTCTCCTTCTAGGTGGTAGCCTACTGGCTACATGAGAAAAGAAACGAAAGGGTTTTGCGTATTAGACGCAGGTGTTTTGAAAAAGTTCCTTTATGTTTATAGCTCTGAATCAGCGTTTTTCTGTGGTCGAATCTTGGATATCTGAATGCTCTCTTGTCAATCGAAATCCGTCGGCCATTCGGGGTGACGGTAATGCTCGAACATGCGGGCGATCTGGGATGGAGTTACCCGCGCCAGGGATAGCTCTGGGATCTCATCCTCGCGGAAGAAGGCTGCTCCACTGGTCTCGATGCTTTCAACCGGCGTGCCGCCGGTGATCTCGCAGAGGAAGAACAGTTTATATGCGCTGAAGGGATGAGGCGGCACGTGACCTTGTTTCGTGCGGTCGTAGACGGCCAGCAGCTTCACCGCGCGCGTCTCGAAACCTGCCTCCTCGCGGATCTCACGCACCACGGCGATACTTGGGGCTTCGCTGACGTCAGCCCATCCGCCGGGCAGAGTCCATTTGTGATCCAATAACTCATTGACCAGCAGGATCGCGCTATCGCGGAAGACCACTCCGCGCGTGTCTACTTTGGGGGTCATGTACCCCATGTTATCTTTGAACAGATCCAGGATCATCTCCAGGTCAGCGCCCGAACCGGCTGCCATCATCTCCGCCGCGACCTGCCGCACGGCTTCGTAACGCTCGATCTCGAAGGGATTCCGGGAGAAAGTCAGGCCGTTCTGGGCGAGGGCTTGCAAGCGCCTAGCCCACTCCAGCCATCGCGGCTCGCGATTGGATGCCATGTCACCAGCCTCCTGCCAGCCGGTCAGCATGACGGGGGGGCAGGCCAGCCTCCAGGATACGCGTCTGTACCGCCTGGATATCGTATTCCACCCGGCGCGGCTCCCAAATTTTCGTCTCAGGGCAGAACAGCACGTAGGCAGCCCGGGGGTTGTGATCGCGCGGCTGTCCGACCGAGCCTGGGTTTAAGATGGCGCGTTCGGTCAGCTCGTAGCCTTCGCCCGGAGGCAGGACGACGATGTCTACGTTGTCTCGCTTAGCGCAATATTGGAACACCACCTGCATGTGCGAATGCCCGATGAAACACCAGGGCGTTGAGAAGAAGCCCAGGTTGATGCGGGCGGTCAAGGCGTTCATTACGTACTCCCAGATCGGGTCGCGCGGGCTGCCGTGCGCCAGAGAAATCTCGCCGCAGACTACCAAATCGCTCGATAGGCCGGTCAAGAATGTCAAATTCTTTTTGGTTACGGTTTCTTTATGCCATACAAGCGACCGGCGGGCATCGTGATTGAAGGACGCTAGCGCCAGGTTGCCGATTGCGGCCGTATCGTGGTTGCCCATCAGACAGATCAGTTTGGGCAGGCTGCTTATCCTGCGGATGCATTCGTTTGGATCTGGGCCGTAGCCGACGAGATCCCCCAGGCACCAGGTTTCGTCCACCTCCCCGGCGTCGGCCAGCACGGCCTCCAGCGCGGTCAAATTGGCATGAATATCGGAGATCACCAGGATGCGGGTCACTTGTTCTCCAGTAGAGCGGTGAGGCGTGCGACGATTGTTTCCGCAACTTCTGTCTTGCTCATCAGCGGCAAGGCTTCTTTCCTGTTGTCAGCGTAGATCAAGGTGACTCGGTTGGTATCCGCGCCAAAACCTGCGTCGGATGTGGTGATGTCATTAGCGGCGATCATGTCCAATTTTTTGGATGCCAGCTTCGCAGCGGCATTCTCTACTAGATCGCAGCTCTCGGCAGCGAACCCGACCACAGCCCGCGGCCTTCTGGACCCTAAGCCGGATACGGCTAAAAGGATATCCGGCGTATGCTCCAGCTCAATCTGTGGGATCCCATCCCGTTTCTTCAGCTTGTCCCCGGCGACCGTTTTCGGGCGGAAGTCGGCCGGAGCGGCAGCCATGAGCAGCACATCGGCTGAGGCCGATTCAGCCAACACAGCCTCCAGCATCTCTTGCGCCGTGGGGACTTCCACCAGGCGCGCCCCAACAGGTGGGATCAAGTCAGTTGGCGCGCTGATGAGCGTCACTTGCGCTCCCGCGTCGATCGCTGCCTGGGCCAGTGTGTAACCCTGCTTGCCGGAGGATCGATTAGTGAGCACACGCACCGGGTCGAATGGCTCCTGTGTCCCGCCCGCCGTGACGACCACTTTCCTGCCAGCCAGCTTGTCATTTTTACCCAAAACCAGCCGGATGTGGCCGAGCAGCTCGGCCGGTTCGATCATGCGCCCCTTGCCGACCAATCCCGAAGCCATGCGCCCCTCGGCGGGGCCAGCGATCCACGCGCCACGCTCCACGAGAATCTTCAAGTTCTCCTGCGTGGCAGGGTGGCTGAACATGACCACATCCATGGCTGGGGCGATAAGAATGGGACAGCGAGCGGCCAATGCCGTGATGGTCAGCAAGTTATCCGCAATGCCGTGCGCGAGTTTTGCTATAGTATTGGCCGTGCAGGGCGCGATGACCAGCAGATCCGCGCTGTGACCCAGTCCCACGTGCAGCACATGCGCCTCGCCGCCCCATAGGTCAGCCTGGGTGAAAGCTTTTCGTCCAGTGACTGATTCGAAAGTAAGCGGCGTGACGAATTTTTCTGCGGCAGGGGTGAGAATCACATCCACCAGCGCGTCTTCCTGGGTCAGTTTGGAGGCCAGGTCAGCGGCCTTGTAGACCGCGATGGAGCCGGTGATGCCGAGGAGGAGGTGTTTGGAGTTGAAGATGGACATATGGGTTGATTATACTGCCAAACAAAATGCTTCTCTCAATATATTGTCACCTCGTATACCTTCATTTTCTCCCCAACATACACAAACTTCGCCTTCAAAACTTCTCCTCCCGCAGCCGTGGGAAGAAAATGTGTTCGCTGGGCCATAAAGGTAGAGACTTCAACTCCTCATTAGGAATCCATTTCACGTAGCCCTCGCCGTTCTCTTTCAACTCACCGCTGAATTCTTGCGTAATGAAGACGAACATGTACCAATCGTCGCCCTTGAAGCCTGGGAACATCACCAGCCCACGCAGGCGCGGGCTGACGATTTCAAGTCCCGATTCCGCGCGCACCTCGCGGACGACACACTCCTCCGGCGATTCACCCGGCTCGAACTTATCGCACCCCAGCGAGGACCGGGGACATTCGCCAGGCCTTCCACTTTCCGGTGTGGATGTCATCCGTCCGCTTGACGCGGTGGAGCATCAGCGTGTGGCCGTCATGACGCAGATAACAAAGGGTGGCGAGGAGCATAAGACCTTTCTAACCGCGAAGCAGCGACACTGCACCTGCGCAAGTGCAGGTGAGGAGGCGAAGTTTTTTTGTGTCCGTGAAGCCTTCGCGGCCTTTTTCCCTTCGCGGTGAAATTACCCAAAAAGTTCCTCCAGCCCGCGCTGTACGTCATCCCGCCAGGAGGTGAAATTGTGCCCGCCGTTGACTTCCCGGTAGATTACCCGGTAGCCCTTTTCTTGCAGCAGGGCATGCATCATGCGGTTGTCTTCCAGCAGCCACTCCAGCCGGCCCACATCCATCCAGATGTCTATATCTGGGCGCGGCGCGTGGCGCACCAACTCGACCGCCACGCTGGACCGCCCCCATAGGGTGAACGCGCCGGATTGGCTCAACACTTTGCCGAAGATTTCCGGCATGCGCAGACCGGTGTAGAGCGCCATGACTCCACCCATCGAAGCGCCCAAGACACCGTACGCGCCCGGCTGCTTTGTTATATTGACAAGGTTCAAATGCTGGCGGGCGAGCGGCAGGACAGTCTCGACCAATAAGGCCAGGGTGACATCCGAGCAGCCATACTCGACGAACCGCGCTCGGCCTCCGTTGTGCAGCATTGCCAACGCTACCGGTCGGATGCGTTTCTGGGCGATGAGATTGTCTACGATGACGGCCAGTTTGCCGCGCCGCAGGTAATCTGTCCCATCGTAGACAACCAGCAGCGGGACAGGTTTTTCGGTGGGCGGCTTGTATAGGTTGACGGTGCGCTTCTTTCTGGCGGTCAACATCTCGCTCTGAACCTCGTGCCGGGTCACCTTTCCTCGGGCAATTCCCTTACCCGGGCGCACGAGCGTTGTTGGCCTGCCTTCTGGCATGTAGAAGAAATGGTTGTGGGCGTTGATCCCGTTCCAGACGCGGCGTGGGTTGAGTGGGTCAGTGCAGCGGGTTTTTGTCCCAGGGTCGAAAAAACCGTATTCGAGGTAAGCATCTGCTGACAGCGTTATGGTAGCAGACCAGATGTCCGGCGAGATGCGCTGAAGCGGCTGGGGGTTCTCCTCCCAGCCATGCAGATCCTCGATCAATTTTGGCGCGGTCTTTCCGTGCCAGACGAAGGTGGCAGTATCGCCGTTGATCAACGGATTTCCCTCTCGGCGGACGCGTTCGAGCAGGGAGTCAGTGTACATCCGGCTTGTGGTTCTACTCAAGATTTGATCCTGTCGTTACGGATTTTGGATGATGATCTTCGTTCGTATCCCCATTATGAAGCTGTAAAGCGAGATTGAGATGAGGGGCATGTGTAATAATATCCAGTATATACCACTGGACGGTTCTTTCATGAATGCGACCACCAGTGTTATCACGCCAATCAAGACGCCAATAAACCCTTGCACCCTGAGTAGTAAAAAGTTTACCTTTGGATAAAAGAGCAGCAGCACGGTTAAGTAAATCGGGGTCATCATGCAAAATGCAGTCGGGGAGTACGAATCGATAAAGAGCCTCAGATGGAGTTGCCAGACTTGGTCGGGATTCCAGAATGCGATTAGCGCCAGAGGAATAGTCCAATATGGTTTGCGCCTGCCCTTATCCCAGGTAAAATCGTTTTTGGGCGCCAACGCCTCCCAAAACCACAGCAAAAGAACGATCAAGTACCAGGCGAGTAATTCACTGACGACCACAAGCCCATATTTCTCGGTGACTACCAGGGTTTGTGCAAATGTAATAAAGGCATAATTCAACGCGACCAACAGTGAAAAAGCGCGGCCAAATTTCTTTCCTAGAATTGCCAGGGCGAAAATCATCAAGAGCATAGCCAGATGCATGATTGGCATGGAGTAGTGAAACGAGGTTTTCTTGTAGTACACCGCATCTGACACATACCAGATGAAGCCGTTCACCTCGCGCCAATATCCCAGGCCGGTGCTGGCAAAGGGTGGCAGGATAGCAGGCACGAAAAAGAGCAATAGGTAGAACCACCACCTGCGGGTTATACGTTCCGCTTTTTGATAAATATTCATCAGGAAAGGAAGGCCATGCGGGTCCGATATGCAACGCGCCATTAATCATGTGCCACACACTTCTCGAGTGCGCGGCACATTTTTTAGATGTAGAACCTCATTGGGTCAATCTCCTCACGCAGCAGTCGCAATTCCTCCGCGCTGGGCGGTTCGTTCCCCCTGACCTTCTTCGGCATGACCAGCTCGAAACCGGTATTGGCGACCACTTCCTCGACCGTCACGCTGGGATGCAGGGCTTTGAGCCTCATACGGCAGGATTTGGGATGGTAGTCCATCAGCGCCAGGGTCGAGACGACGGCGATCGGCCCGGTGCCGGGCGGCAGTCCGGCCGCTTCGCGCGCCCCGGGGCCGGAGAGGAAGCCGGGCGTGGTGAGGAAGTCCACTTTGGTGACGAAGCGGCGGGCGTCGTGCTGCATGATGGCGATGGTTTGCCAGCAGTGACTGCCCACGTCGTTGCCGCCGCCGGAGCCGGGCAGGCGTGCCTTGGGGTGGTCGTGGTCGCCGATGGTTACGCTATTCAGGTTGCCGTAGGGATCAATCTGCGCGCCGCCCAGGAAGCCGTAGTCAATGAAGCCGCGTTGGGCGGTCTCCATTGTGTCGCAGATGCCCAGGGCGGAGATGCCCTTGTGGAATGTGCGCGCCTCGCCGACGGCGCGCGGTAGTTCTTCCAGGATCGCGCCCGTCCCACCAAACTCGAAAACCGGGACGAGGTTCGGGGCGGTTGTCTTGGCGGCCAGCATGGCGGCCAACATCGGGATGCCCGTGCCTATGAAGCAGGTTGTGCCATCCTCGAAAAGGCGGGCAGCCACGCAGATCATCAGTTCAGTTTTAGAGTAAGTCTGGTCAGTCATAAGCTTGTGCCTTTCTCATTCACCACAGAGCGCACAGAGACCACAGAGAATCTTTTTTCTCTCTGTGCTCTCCGTATTCTCTGTGGTTATCTCACTCGCGTTTCTCCCGCAGTTCGACAGCCTGTTGCAGGCGTTCTTCGCCGATGAGTTCAAGATATTCATCGTGGTTCTTGACCCCAAAGACGTACTTATCGAGATAGGCTTTTACCCCCTCAGCGGTCTTGCTCATCTCGACCCATTCTTTGATACCCTCCTCATCGCGTCCGTACAGGTAAGCCATCTCGCCGGGAAACGAGCCGTAAGGTGCATGGACGACCGCGTCCACCAGATAATAAGGAATGACAGTGCGGTCAGGGTATTTGCGGATCTCCTCGGTCGGGATAATTTCCTCGGCGCTGATGATGAGCCGCTTGCAGGCACGTGACATTTCCAGGGCAAAACCAGTAATGCCCTCGATCTGGCAGTTACCGTGCTTGTCGGCGCGGTGGACGTGGATGAGGGCCACATCCAGGATCAGGGCGGGCAGCAGGGCCACCTTGATACCGGTGAACGGGTCTTCGACGACTTTCGCAGCGCTGTACTTGAGCATGTCTGTGCCGAGCATGGAACGAGTCGGCACGAAGGGCACTCCCATCGCTGCCGCCTTCATGCGCCAGGAAATCGAAGCATTCGACCACTCGACGCAACTTTCTACCTGGCCGGACTCTACGGCGCGGCGCAGGCTGGGTGGTATGCCATAAACCTCCAGGCCGATGTAAGTGATGTCCAGCTTCTTGACGATGCCCGCACCCAGCCACAAGTCGAGTTCGAGCACGCCTTGTCCGCAGACGCGCAGGTCTTTCCTGCCCTGGCGTACCACTTCGCGTGCCAGCGACATCGGGCAACGCACTGTTCCATACAGCTCGGTGCCGATGTAGCAGCCATCGTAGACGAACTGGCGGATGGCCTCTTGCTCGGTCATGCGCTTGTCCACGAGCTTGCGGGATTTCTTGGTGCGGTTCCACTCGCGGAATTCATCCAGGTCGAAAGGCTGGATGAGTTCCTTGATGCCGGATTCCAGTACTTGCATGACGCCTCCTTGCGATTGGAGATTGATGATTCTAATTTGGCGATTGGCGGACGGCTATATTCTACTTCATTTGGCTCTTATTGCTTCAACCAAGCTTCAATGGCCTCACGGTGCTCTTTGTAATGCCAGTTGGTGTTGGCAGCCACGCCGATCAAGAGCTGGCCCATCAGCCAGGTGTCAGTATAGGCGGTTTGTAGTTGTTTTTTTGTTCAGGCTTTCAGTAAGGGCAAGAGCATCGCGGTACGACTGGCGGAATTCTTCCAACACTTCGGCTAGTGGCTTGTCCTTGACATGGGTGTAGGTCTCAACGTTCATGCGCTCCACGTCCGAGGGCGGGGGTATATCTGGGGTTTCGCCGTGCAGGTGGCTGCCGATCCAGTAGATCATGCGACGCTCCCAGGCTGAGATATGGGCCAGTACATCTTTGACCGTCCACTCGCCGCAGGCGCCAGGCTGGAGCATCTGGTCAGGAGTCAGGGTAGTGAGCACTTCTTCCAGCCGTTTGCGCTCAGTGAGGATCTGGTCGAGGAGTTCAAACTTGGTAATGTGTTCGACTTGTGCGCTCATTTCTTGTACCTTCCCATCAATTCGGCGTATCCCAAAATATGACCTTCCATGGCGGGCAGCAGTACGGACTTGTTCGCGCCGAATTTCAATTCGAGGACTGTATCTAGGGCATAGAGTTTGAAGAAGTAGCGGTGCGTGCCTGAAGGAGGACAAGGGCCGCCATAGCCCAATTTTCCCCAGGAATTCATCCCCTGCAAGCTGCCGTCAGTGAGTTTCGTATCATAGGGCATATTCTCCCGCAGGCTGCGGCTAGAGGTAGGGATATTGTAGATGACCCAGTGCACCCATGTTCCTCCCGGCGCGTCGGGATCATCTACTAATGAGGGCGAGAGATTGCGTCCCGGATGGCGGCATGTCCCAAGAGAGCGGCGGAGAAATATCTTCGCTGGTGCAGGTGTACCTGGCTGGGATGGGATTGCCTTGAGTGAAAGCTAGGCTGGTGAGTGTCATGGACATAGTTTCCTCCGGTAGGGTCTGTTCGGTCGGGCTGCATGATGCAAGAACCAGGGTCAGCCCGATGACGAATAGAGACCAGGATTTCATGGCGATGCCTCCGTCTTTTACATCTGAGCCAACAGCTTGACACCGAATTCGTCCGGCTGGCTGCGCTCGATGACCAAGTTTTGGGCATTGTGAAAAGCCAGGAAATCGCGCATGGAGTCGGCAACACCCGCGACCAGCTCTTCGTCCGGCTCGACGCCTGGTTCCAGATACAGGGCCTTCAGGTGCAGCGTACCGTTCTTGCGTTCGAGCTTGGGATCAAAGCGACCGACGAGACGGTCCTTGTGCAGGATGGGCAGGCAGAAGTAGCCATAGATGCGTTTGAGTGCAGGCACATAGGCTTCCAGCGCCTGGTGAAAGCCCCAGAACATCTCATCACGGCACGTAGCCCAGAAGAGACTGTCGAACGGGCTGAGGAACGTGGTGCGTTGAGCGCGAAACGAACCATCGGCGGCTTGCTGGAGCAGCGAGAGATTGTCACGGTGAATGAGCAGGTCGGCGGTTTTGCCATTGGCAAGTTGACCCTGGATCGGGACCAAGGTGCCGTCTTTGACCAGCGACTCCACATGAGGCTTGGAACGTGAAACTTTCATCCAGGTGTAATCGCCCGCCTGTCGCGCCGTGCAGACGCCCAGCGCCTGTGCGCCGCGCGCCACCCAGAATCGGTCGCGCTCTTCGGGCGTCGGCTCGGAGGTATACACCCACTCCGGCAGGATGCGCTCGGTCAGATCGTAAACTTTCTGGAATTTGACACGCTCGGCGATCATCACCTCGCCGATGGAATAGAGGTATTCCAGGGCATACTTGGCGGGCTTCCAATCCCACCAGGTGCCGCGCTTGGGACCGTTGTACTCGAAGTCGGAAGTGGTTGCAGCATCCCCATCGTGCAGGCGCTGGCGGACGGTCTGCAGGATTTCCGCGCTTCCCGGCCGCGCCAGCCAGACATAGGTCATCTCGGCCGGGCTTTCGCGCAGCCTCCGCTGGTGGGGGATTTGATAGCTGTATTCGGCCAGCGGGATATAACAGGCGGCATGTTGCCAGCCCTCGAACAGGCGGCGATCAATGGGTGATGACAGCGCATCTAGGTCGGTGGGATCGTAATTCCCCAGGCGGCTCCATGGAATAAGATAATGGCTGCGTTGAATGACGTTGATCGTGTCAATCTGTATACAGCCGATCTGACTAATAGTAGCATAGATCGT
>Ga0315289_10008657_pt1 | contig 14689 bp, 10 predicted proteins | sample YL17G11_40_MG_FD_203452 | JGI IMG/M metagenome (GOLD analysis project Ga0315289, IMG submission 203452) | Sediment microbial communities from Yellowstone Lake, YNP, Wyoming, USA - YL17G11_40 | ecosystem: Environmental > Aquatic > Freshwater > Lake > Sediment | place: USA: Wyoming | collected...
GCTAAAGCGGCCGCCGGCGTTTTGCAGACACTCCGCCCACAGGTGTACGAGACAATCTCTTCGTCCCGGTGATACACGATTTTTCGCGGGTCGGACCTCATGTATTTTTCCAATAATGCAATAACCGTATCGTCAAGTTTGCTTAGCTTAAGCTGCTTATTTTCCGCAGAGCCAGCATCCGGAAAGCCCGTCAATATCCTTGACCTTTGATCCTCCAGCCCCGTTCGCCGTTTGCCTTCACTATCTCATCGGAACTCAGAGCAGTTCCCCCGCCGATTCGCTCTCCCCGCACATTGAACGGCATTGACGGACGATAGCGCATGGCGGGTGCCATTCGGGCGTTGGATGGAGCGACCACCCGGGTCGCCTGGCTCAACCACTGCAGGAAACCGCGCCACTTCGGTGATATTGATGGGTCGTCGCCCGTTTGCACCTTCAGCCCCCAGCAGCCGCCGACGAAAGTATACCAATTGAAGATGCCCTGGACTTTTCCGGCAAAGGCATTCAGCGCGTCTATCGTCAATTGGTACTGGAAAGGGCTGTTGGCAATGCTCTGGCTGGAGAAATTGTCCGGTCCTCCCTCATAGCAGACCAGCGGAATTCCCGTGCCGGCAAGCGCGCTCTGGGCGTTCTGGATCATGGCGACGCAATCCGCAAGACTCGCGCGCATTGCCGCTTCGCTGGCCCCGTCGTAATAGGGCGCTATTGCATACGCATCGATCTTGACTCCCCACGGATTGCAAATCGGGCTTTGCAGGCAGGCCAAGTGATAGGCGCACATGTCATTATAGCCATTGCCGCTGCCCCAGCCGGCCTGGCCGGAGAGGACCTTGACTACCCGCGCGCTGTTGGTCCCGAAAGCGCGATCGAACTGATGCGCAGTCCTGCAGGCGAACCAGACATACTCCGACCACCGGCAATCGCCGCCGCTGCCGAATCCGTAGATGTTCTTGCCCTGCCATTTCAGCGGATTGGCGAGTCCGTTGATGTTACGCTGGGCGTCCAGCCAGCCTGTTTGCGAAAAACCGTCGTTCCAGCACTCGTTGGAATACTCGACATACACCTTCAGACTGGAGTTGAGATTGTTCTTGATCAGCGTAGCCAGCTGAAATGCATAGGCCGTATCGGTCTTATGCGGAACGCAGACCCACATATCGGCGCTGATCCGATTGCAAAGGTCAATCATCCATTCATACGCGACGCCGCAACCGCTCTCATTGTCAAGCAGCTGGCTGTTGCCGGATAGATAATGATTGGCCGTCTTGGATATGCGTTGGCTCCAGGAAGTGACCTGATTGCCGTTTGTCGGCCCCCAGTCCATGAACCGGAGGCATTTGATTTTCGCCTGTTGGAGTTCGGCGATAAACGTGGGGTTCCAGGGATTGGCCGCCGTCGACCAGTTGACGTTCTGCGCAAAATAATTATATTCGGGCTGGCCGCCCTGATAGGTCCCCCAATCGATGCGCCAGAGATTGGCGCCGACCGTCATTGGTGCGGCGACACCGGCCATATAGGCAATCTTGATTGCCAGAAGAAAAGCCGGAATGATGTTACAAAAATTCATTTGCATACACCCTCCTTATGAGTCGGTCATTTGTCCTCGACAATCACGCGCCTTGCCAATATGCCTGATAATGGTGCTTTGTGAATACAATAAAGACCCGCGCCCAATTCACTTACTGCAAAGCCCGGCCGGTTAACGGTCCGGCCTTTGATGTCCGTTATAATCATGGATCTCCCGGCGATCCAGGCGAATGTTGCTGGTTGGCTGATCATGGCATGCGGTAGCAGCATCGTCGCCCCAGGCATCTGATACATCTCGAACTCATACAGCGAATAGCCGTACTGCGTCCCACGCATCGCTCCGAGCATGCGGACATAACGGGCTGTTGCTGTAACGTCAATCGTATCGTTTCCTCCGTTGCCGTTGGTGATCGATGCCTTGTCGGACCACGCTTGCGCGTCGTTCGATGTCTGCAGCTTATAACTAGACGCATACGCCGTTTCCCAGCGCAGGATCACCCGGCCGAACGTCATCGCCTGCCCCAGGTCAACGTAGATCCATTCATTATCCGTGGCGTTGGACGCCCATCGCGTTCCCGGATTGCAATCAACGGCATTGGCAGCAGGGAAAGCGCCGACCGTGCCGCTCTCGGAACTTGAGGCGATCGCGGTCTTGCCGCAGGAGATCTCCACCGGCTCCTTTGAGGGATCGATGACGGTGATGGTCATTGAATCGCCGCCCGACGCGGAGCCGTTGCTGACCTTCAGCTTGACTTTGTACGATCCGGCCGCCGCGAAGGTATGCTGCGGCTTCTGCGCCGCCGAAGTCGCCCCGTCGCCGAAGGTCCATGCATAGGTCAAGTTACTCCCCATCGATCCCGACCCGTCAAACGTAACCGTCAAGGGCATAGCCCCCGATGTCTTGTCGGCCCCGATGTGCGCCCCGACCCCGCTGCACGCGCCGGCAAGCATGTAGGGCGAGCGCACGGCCGTGTTCTTGATGCTGTTGGGATCGGTTGTCGCCGCCACCAGGCCCCAGCCGTGGAGAGTGGTGAAATCTCCGCCGCTGGTCATGTCCATCTCCGCGCAATCGCCGTTCACCACATACCCCCACGACCAGGCAAGCCAGCCGATCTGGTTCTGCTGGCAATAAGCGATCATGTCGACATAGGGTATGCAGCAGGCGCATCCCACGGATTTCTCGGCAAACTCCCCGATGATCATGCAGATGTTTTTGGAGATGGATTGATCGATGGCCGTATGGATGCGCGCGGTCTGATTGCCCGGGTCCCAGGGGTGCCAGGAGAAGATCAGATTGTGATCGGGGTCCTGGTCGAGCAGGTACTGCCCGTTGTCAAGCAGTGCCGTCTCGTCGCGGCCCCATTGCGATCCGTCAAGCACGATCGGCACATGGATGCCGGCCGCCCGCATGCGGCTGACCGCGGCGCTGTAGCCGCTCTTATACGAGGCGTCGTCGGGCGCCGACATCTCGTTGGCCATATTGAGCAACATCCTGGTTTCGTGGCTCTTGATCACCGCGACGACGTCGCTTTTCGTCCACCAGTCGGCCGCGGCGCTGGGATTCCACGTGCCGCCCCAGTTGTGCAATTCCGGCATGGGAATCATGCCCTGCGCCTCGCAGTTGGTCAAGGTGGTCCCCAGGTCAGCTGCAGGAACGCTATTATCAGCCATCCACATGATCCGCACGGCATTGGCGCCCGATTTTGCGATCTGTTGATAGGGCGTGGGCGAGGTGCGCAGGCCCGAATAGATGATCATTTCGTCAACACCGCGCAGGATCACCTTGTTGCCGCACTTATCGTAAAGGAAACGGCCGTTGACATAAAATCCGGGATGCGATTGGGCGGAGATCGCGGCGAGCATTCCAAGCGAAAAGCACCACATTGCGGCTGTTTTTAAGATTCGATAGAGCATAACGGGTTCTCCTTTTTAAACAAATCTATTGATTGACGGTTATCGGACGATTATCCTTGGCGGTTTATTCCTGTCGCCGGCCTGATAATAGGCGCCGGCCGGCAGCGTGACCGGGTTCTCTTTTGACAAAATCCAGGGAAATGCATTGACAAGCCTGCCGTCAAGCCGGAAGATGGCCTGATGCATCATCTCCGGAGCGGCCGTGGGTTGCCCAAGAAACGGGACAATCCGCGTTGCGCGATCTTCGGTCCACCAGCGGGGATTGGCGGCGACCCACTCAAGCGCCGCCGCGTACATGGGCGCCCGGCTCAGCGAGTCGTCCATCTCCCGCATCAGACCCCAGTATGGATCGCAGAAGGTGTACTGGATAATCAGCGTCCCGCCGCCGCTTTTCCATCCGTCAAGGTACGTCTTGTAAATCGCTTTCATGCGCGGATCGAAGCGGACCGACGTTTTCTGCGCGTCGCTGAGGTTCCATATATCAAGTCCCGACTCATAGCAGACCAGACGCAGGTTATCGCTTTTCGCGATGGACAGATCGCCCTGTATCCAGGTCCCGATCTGAGACACCTGCGATGCGAGCGCCGCGATTATCTGATCGTCGGACCCGGTAGCGCCGCCCGTGTTGAAGTAGGGCGCCACGGCGAGAACGTCGGCGTGGCTCTTTCCGTTGTAGTAGTTCAGGATGCCGTCCGCGACGCCGGTATTACCGACCTGCGTTGCCGCGACCCGCACGCACTGGTTCATCTTCCCGGCGTAAACCTGCTCCACGATCGTGAGCATGTCGGTCATGCGTTTTGCCCAGCCGTGGTGCTGCGCGGTCCACCCTGAAGCAAAACCCATTGACACGCCAAGACTCTCGACATATGCCACGCCATGCTGCACGCCGCCGTTCCATACTTCGTTGCCATATTCAAAATAGGCTTTGCAATTGGTCTTGAGGTGATCGCGGATATACGTCGCGTATTGACGGAAGCAATCGTCGGTCCCGCGCACGGGAAGGCAGAACCATCCGTCGCAATTGAGACGGTTGCAGAGCTCGACCAGGCGTTCGATGCACACGCCGTGGTCGTTGGCATAGGTCTGGCTGTTCGGCGTATTCCGATCTGTCCAGTTGACCTGCGGATTGCTGTTGGCCGCCATCCAGTCCATGAACCGCAGCACCCGGAACGGGGAGAGCTTGTCGAGGAATGCGGGATGAAAAACCTGCGTTTGATAGGTGGACTCGAATCCGGGCGCGATGAAGCGGATGTTACGCAGGTGATTTGCCGCATTGGTCCGGGTGATCAGAAGCCGCAGCCGCGGATCGGCCCCGGCGCGCATGGTGACGACCAGCCGATTGGCGCCGCCGCTCGCGACCGTTGCCGCGGTATTATCGATTGAAATGTCTCCGTCGCCGTCCCACAGCGCCACCCAGTCGCCGGCGGGTATCGGGCCTTGCGCATCCCAGAATAGCAGCGTGGCCGCATACTGTCCCGATTGCAGAAAGGCCGGATATCCATTCGTGTCAAGGGCCAGAGCGCGGTTGTCGCTCCAGGAAGAACCCGTGGCGGACCAGAACGGACGGCTCTGCTTGAAAAAATCAACGAACGGCCAGATCGCCTGATTATCTCCGAAAAACCAGAAATTGGTCCCCAGCGCCGAAGTGGTGTTGTCAACTGCGAATGACGGCGCCGCGAGGGAGAGCAACAACGCCGCGCAACCGGACAGCAATGCAGGGAATTTACACATGATACCTCCTATTGGTAACGAGAATGATTTTCTTATGACAGGTCCCCGCCACGCCGGCATCACGGGCACCCCGCCTGGGGTTGCGTTGTCCGCCAATTTGCGCCCGCGTATCGGGCGATCCATGCCGCCACGGCAGCGGAAATATTCGGGCACAGGCTGTTGCCCCCAACTATGAACTTGCTGGTGGGTGTCAGCACGGTAATTGCGTCAGGCAGCGAGGTCAGCTTGTTTCCTCCAATATCAAGAGACTGGATCAATCGCAGTCCGCCGATCTCCGCCGGCAGCGAGGTCAATTGATTGCTTTCGAGATTCAAGGTTACAAGGTTCGTCCAGCCGCCGATGGTTGACGGCAAGGAGGTCAGGTTGTTGCCATATAAATACAGGATTTGCAGCTTATGAAGATTGCCGATGCTTGCCGGCAGCGAATCGAGCCGATTCTCGCTGAAGTCAAGGTCCGTGAGCGTGGTGCAGGCGCCGATGGATTGCGGGACCGCGGTCAGCGAATCGCCTCTCATATTGAGTGAATAAATCCGGGGAAGCGAAAAAACAGCGGACGGCACGACCGTCGCGCCCGTCCATTGCATCCAGAGCACCTCCAGGCCGTCCATGCGCCGCAGCGAATCGGGCAGGACCGTTATATGCGAATAGTCAAGGACGAGCATCGCCAGGCGCCGCAGCCTGGTCACGACCATGGGCAGGGAATCCAGAGGATTGGCGGCAAGGCTCAGCATGGTAAGCAGCGGCAAGGCGGTCAGGGTATCAGGAAGCGCAGTGATGGCGTTTGAATCAAGGCTTATCTCCCACAGAAAGGTCAAACCGCCGATTGACGGATGAAGACGCGTAAGGCCGCGGCTGGCGAGGTTGAGCCGTCTCATGCGGCCCTGATCGAGCGATCTGACAACGGATGCGACAGGGACCCCGGCAAGTCCGGAGCTGTCAAGAAACGCCCGCACCGCCGCCGAATCGCCCCGCACGGTGCCGGCGTCGATGGTGATGGTTGACGTCTGCGAAGATACGACGGGCCGGGCGAGCGTATCGTTGATGGCCGTATCGGCGGTGATCGCATTGATCGCATACCGCGGCCCCGGCGGCAATGCCATCGAAAACCATCCCGTCGCATCAATGCCCGCGCACCGCTCAAGGCCGCGGACCCGGACAAACGCCCGGGAGGCCCCCAGAACGCGGCCATTGATCGCGCCCATGGGCCGGACCATAAGCACGCCGAGATTGCGAGCGCTATCGCTCCGCCCCGTCGAACAGACCGCGGCCACGGCATTGCCGTTCGCGTCCGCCGCCTCAATCAGATACCTGCCGCTGTCAATTGAATCAATGGTGAACCGGCCTGAATCGTCGGTGAGAACTTCGTAATGAGCGCCCGTGACTTTGCCCAGCGATGATGATGTGTCGGCGAGATAGTCGTCATGCCGCACGCGCACCACGGCGTGTGCCGCCGGAGTTCCGTTTCCGTAAACCACCCGCGCCGATAGGCTCGAAGGATTGCCGATTTCCGAACCCCCGGCGGTCGAGGTCGGCCCCGAGCAGCGTGAAAGTATGATCAGCACAAGAGCCAACGCTGCCGCTTCCCGCCAATGGAGCGCCTTTTTCATGCGGACTCCCCTTTCCCCGGCCGGCTTGTAGGGAAAAACTGGAGCGCCAGATGGTAAACCCGATCGGCGTTTGTATCTTTGCTTGCGATCTGAAGGAGCTTCTTGCGAAACCCCTGGATTTCATGCTTGATTTCGGTCATGCTTTCCGCCGAGACCCCGAGGACCAGACAGGAGATGTCTCGCTGCGCGGACGGGCAGGTATCGATTGATTCGCCGGCAAGAATCAGGTTCTGCAAATGAAAATTCGCCACCGCCACCGAAGCGACTTCATCGCCCGTGGTAAGCACGGGGTCGGTTTGCCCATAGCGGCGGCCGTTCTTCTTGATAAATCCCAGACGCAGAAGCAGTTGCACCGATTCCCGAGCGTCGCGCGCAGGAATTGACGGATGCACCATTTTACCGAGCGCCTCATAATCCTCATCAAATTCAGCCAGAGTGACCAGTTCACGAATGGTGTTGTGATACCATTTGGAGTAGAATTCGTAGTGTTGCTGCAGCACCAGGCGCCCGGGATTGCGGGCATTATACGAGCTTAGCTTCTCGAAATATACGGTCTTAAGCTTATGGGTATTTGCCTGATTAAATGCAACCAGATCCTCAAAATAGGAAAACGCCTTATCGCTCAATTTCAGGACGCTGTTGATTTTTGCAATTGATTCGGAAGAGAGGTTTTTTTTGCCGTCGATAACGAGTTTGATAAAACTTTTTGATTTGAAACCAGCTTTGTTGGCAAGCACTTGAAATGAAAAAGAAGGATTTCCCTTCTTCATTTCAATGTAGAAGTCCTGGAGAAAATCGCGATAGTTGAGATAATTGAAGATGCGGGGCATAGAGGTACCGCTTGATCGTTACCAGATAATATACGCGCGGAGCTGGTTATGCGCCAGAGAAAATTGGCACAAATTGCAGAAATCGTTTTCTTCCTGGAAAACGGCATGATGTGGCGCTGGTATTCAGGTTGATACCCATCGCCTTGCAGCAAAAGCAATAGGAGAGAAACCGCAATTTCGGCAATGCGGGTTTTTGGCATGGTCGGCCACATTTCACCACCAGGCTACTTTGCAGATGGTCCCAGGCTTACTTTTCAAAACCGATAACTTCCGCTTGCGGTTGTCAGTCGAACAAGAGCGCCGGCGTCCGCCGGCAAGGGCAGCAGCGCTTGCTCGGGCCCAAAGCCTTTGCATCTGTAAATAATGCGTCCCTTAAGATCGAGCACCTCCGCGGTGCGCCTATGACCGGCCTTTCATTACCGGCGGCCGATCTCCCCGATCGCTTTGACGACCGTTCCTGATGTCTTGACAATATAGACACCCGCCGTGGGCGTCCGGGTACGGTCTGTTCGTAACTTGACGCCGCGCAGATCGTACGTTTCTGTCAAGTAATCCCGGGCCACGCTTGTACCCGGGGCCCGGTACGCGGTAAGCGGGCCTTGGTGTGCACCGGCACAAAAGGCCGCGATCACGCCGCTTGAACTCAGGGTCCCGACAAGCGTGACGACGCTTTTTGCGGGCAGCGAAACCGCATTGGCGGAAACCATGCCTTTATCAACGCATTTTTCCGAAGATGTGCTCTGGTATTTGCGCACCTGCGCTCCGAGTCCCGTGACGTTGATCGACGCGGTGATATCGGTTGCTCCTGAGTTGATGAGCACCGTCGAAAATGTCGCACCGGATAGATACGCCGTGGCGAGGAGCGTGGCGCTATCGGCGCCCGTGGAAACGGTCATGGCTTGCGCACCGGGTCTGACGAAACGCGCGTAGTGTTTGAGAACCGCCCCTTTGGCGGTTACATCCGTTTGCGTCACGATGTCCCCGGCGCCGTACCAATGGACCCAGCCAGATAATCGCCCGTAGTACAGCGCGGCATGAATTGACATCGCGTAATCGAGGGCGTTGTCCCAGGTTGAACCATAGCCCGACGTCTCGGTCATCCACATATGCCTGCCCGTGGCCTGCCCGACCCGCTGCCAGGCGTTTTTCCACCAGGTCGCTTCTTCCGACGATGCGGTAGGCGTTTTCCCGTCGGCGCCATAGCCATGGCACGCCCAGAGGTTGAGGTGCTGCGAAGCGACCGGATCATCGAAGACCGCCTTTGACGGATCGAGATTCGCGTAATCATAATCCTTGCCCATGCCGAAGAGCATGTGCTCGGGGCCGAAGATCTTGACGTTCGGGTAAGCCTGATGGACGATCGGTCCCACCGCGGCGACCATGGCCTTGTAGGTGCTTGCGGTGTAGACGCATGAGTTGTAGGACTCCTGGAAAAGGGGTTCGTTCTGGGGGCTCAATCCGTAGAGCGTCACGCCCGCGTCGGCGTAGTTTTTAACACCGGCGACCAGCCAGTTGCCGAATGCGGTGTAGCTGCTTGACAAGAGATTGCCGCCATTTTTGAGGTCGCCGTTGGACTTCATGGATGACGGCGGCGTCCAGACGGTGTAGATGAACTTGATCGCGACGCTGCTCTTGTCGGCTTTTGCTTTGAGCGCCTGCACGAACGGCTTTTGCTTTGCCCAGGTCGCGTCCTGGCCGGACTCCTCGGAGTAGTACTCATTGCGCCAGATCGTCAGGCCGAGCGAATCAACCACCAGATCGAGCCATGAAGAGGTCCAGAAATCCGTGGCGGTTTGCGAGCTCCACCAGGTTTTCATGGGACCGAAAAAGCCGAAACCGTCGATCTCCTGGAGCTTGTTTGCGGTTGAGACTGTTACGGTTGCAGCATCAGCAATCTGCACCATAATCATGAGCGCACATCCGCATAAAGCCAGACACAAGCGATTCATGGGAAACCTCCTTGAGTAAGTAGAGAATGCCGTCACCATCGAACGCCGATCGTCACCGAATTACCGTGATTTTGCGAACATCCTCCTTTTTAGCTATGCAGCATCCATTGACACACCGCAGTACCGTGCGTGGGCCTGCCTGGCCACGAACTGTATAGGTCGATCCTGATACCTGCGTTGCTGTTGCATAGCGGCCAGGGATAGCGGCTCGCGAAGGGTTCGTGAGGGCAAAGGCCGTTGATTTGAAATAAGGCTTCATCAATTGACACTGCAGCCACTGTCCTTCGGCGTTGAAGTGCGTGCCGTCATCGGAGGTCTGCCGCCATTTATACGAGTCGCCGTAGTTGACTTGCAGGTAGAGTTTCCACATGGTCCGCGTGTCGTTGAATCCGAGCTTGTATTTCACACAGAGCGCCGGGAGCAGTTGCAGCGACCAGAGATCGTGCCAGGTCTGGTCGGCATTGTGAACGTGATCGTTGAAAACGAGCATTTCGCAGGTAGTGGGAATTGTTTTGATGATCTCCTGGAGCAATCGCTCATACGAATCGGCGCTATTGGCATAATCGTGGAAGATCACCAGGTCGGGATTGACGCCAGTCAATTGCGGGGCGACGTATTTCAGCAGGCTGTCGGAGCTTTCCCCGGCTACCGCTTTGTTGACGGACGTGATGGTTGCCCGGGGGAACCGCGCCTTGAGCGTGTCGATAATCGTGTGCGTCCAGGACTGGCCGTCGTCGCAGATGCTCTGGCCGAAAAAGCAGATTTTGACCGATTGTCCCGAAGTCAACCGCTGCATGGTGCGCTGGATATTGACGCCATAGCGTCGCGACACCGAATCCGGAGCAGCGGGAATGGGCGGATATGCGCAGGCCCCTGCTGCCGACAGCAACAGAATGCCGGCGATCAGGCGAAAAGCAGGCAATGTTCTCATTTGGCGCTCTTTCGAAAAAGAATTCACTTCATTGCATGTTGCCGAATACATTGATAGTGGCAATACCCGTTCGCTTCAGCCGCTGAGCAGCGGCAGCCGGCTCAAGAGTTCTCCCGCGTGCGTCAAACAGCCGAGACTGCTGCGATGATGAGAGCTTGGTGCTTTGGCGTATCTGCCGCAGACCGATTGCCGTCGCGCAGGGACTCTGATACTCATACGCCCCCAGATCGATCGTCGCCGTGCCGTTGCAGTCGCCGTCGACAATCCGCGTCTTTTTTTCGAGATCCCCGAGTGTCGTGGCGTATTTTGTGTCCGAGCTCCCTGCGTCAATGCCCGGAGAGCCGCTCTTGAGATGAAAGTCACCGGATGCGCTGTTGACATATTGCGGTGTTCCCACGATGAATCCCGATGCCTGCCCGGACTGCGCCTGCGCCGTAAGATTGTGGTCCACGGTCCAACCCGAGGGAGCATTATCTATCTGAAACGGCGATCCGCTCAGGCCCGAGAATATGTTGTTGCGCACGATTACGCCCGTGGCGTCCGGCCCGTTAAACCACATGCCGCTGCCCCAGCCCGTGCCGGTATGGTGAACCGTATTGTTGATAAAGTAAAGATTACTCATCGGACCCGCGGACATGAGTATATACATGCCCGGGCCATCTGTGTTGTAAACCACGTTGTCATGAAAGTTGATGTTCGTCAACGTGCCGCCCTGCTCCGACGCCGCTCCCAGGCCGAACTGGCAATCGTGCACAATATTGCCGTAGTACTCGATATTGGAGGTTGCCATTGACCATGCGTCGGCATAGAGACCTTGACGCGAGAGATTGTGGACGTAATTGTACGCGACCTTGCCGTTGCTGCTGCCGAATTTGCAGTCGATGCCCTCACCCCCGTTGGTGCCCGGGCCGCCGTTGAACACCTCGTTACGCGTGATCTCGAAGGTAGTGCATTTTGCGATCGAGATGCACTCCTGGCCGCCGTCGTTGCAGGCTTTCTCCACTTTATTGCTGTCAATGTAGATATGGTCGTCGGTACCCTGCTCCGATACAATGATCCCCGAGCTTTCGGTATTGTAGGTATAGCACCCACGGACAGTGACATAGGAGCTGTTGATGATCCAGAACCCCGTTTCCGGCCTGTTGCTTGCATTATCCGTGTTTGCGGTCCTGAGACCGAAAAACGAGAGGTAATCTTTCCCATTGGTGAATACGATACCCTGGCCGGCCAGGCCATCGCCCTGAAGAGTGACCGATTCGCCGGGATAAGCGCTGAAACGGATCGGAGCGTTTGCCGTGCCCGAGTTGGCCGGTTGGAGCCGCTCGTTGTACGTGCCCGCCCTGATGAGAACCGTGTCGCCGGCAATCAGGGTGTTGGCTGCTTACGTTATTGTCAACCATGGCGTATCCCTGGTACAGGGATTGTTGCTGTCGTTGCCGGTTTTGCCGACGCAAAAGGTCCTTGCTTGCGACGTGATAATCATCATGGCCGCGAGGATCATGAAGGATTTGTGAATCATCCTGACACTCCTTTTTGAAACACGGAAACTGATGAATTATCAGTCAATAACATATGTTCTCGGTGCTGCGTTTTGTCCGGCGCGGATTTCCACAATTATCCCCGACCGCGAAGGACCGGCCCCCTTGATATCCCTTCCGTCAACCATCCAGCGCCGAATTGAGATTGCATGAACCGCAGGCCGGGCTGCGGCTGTCACCGCATCCGGTCTGACAATCGATGTTGCCGAAACACCATAAAGCGTGGTAATGCTTTTCACCGGCAGCTGCACCGTGCCGCTCGGCCCCACCGTCCCCACCTTGGCATGGTTCTGCGTTGGGCTGGTCTGGTAAATATCCATACTCTGGGGCAGGCCCGGCCCGGCAAGCGTCACCGCTTGCTGTGCGTTGCTGCGGTTGAGGAGCACGATGGTCAGCGTGTTGCGGGTCGGGTGCTTGTAGGCCACGGCCCAGACATTGGCGCTGTCCGCTGCGCCGACCGTGCAGCCGATTTTGACCGCGCCGGGACGCAGATGACGGTATACCGTCTGCGCCACGCGGAAGAGCGGACCCGGGGTGGAGACGCCTTTGCTTGAGTGGAACAGCACATAATGGTCGCCCGAACCTCCACTTGACGGTTCGGAGATCTGCCAGTAGACCACGGCATTGAAGTTGTATTGCAGGCACATGAACAGGTTCGTCGCAAATGTAAATGCTCCGCCGGGTTGACCGCCGAGTTCATCAACGGTTGTTTCGTTCCACGAATCGAACTGCCCGCCGAACTCGGAGTTCCACATGCGCGACTTCCTGCCGATGTTAAGGTGGCGGTGATTCTGCCAGCCGGCACAGCCGGTTTGTCCCTGCGCCAGATTCCATAAACATCCATAGTCCCCGGCTGTTTCGGCTACCGTGCCGCCTGAATAGTGCATCGACATGATGTCACCAATACTGTCCGCTGTTCGATTGGAGTCAACGACCTCAACAACCGATCCCTGCCAATCCATGGATCCCCAGGGTATACCGTCGCAGTAATGGATCCAGCACGGCAGGTTGGCCTGCTTGAATTGGGCGGCGACTCCGACGACAATGCGGCCCATGACCGCGGGCGTGGGGCACATGGAGTTGTAGCCAGTGCAGAGTTGGGGTTCGTTTTGTGGGCTCAGAGCATAGAGGTCATAGCCCGCGTCCTGCCTGAACCTTCGCACATAGTCAACGAGATATTTGCCGTATGCGCTAATGGAATCAACGATCATGCTTCCGCCGGTGGTATTGTTGCCGGTCTTGAAACGCGCCGGCGGCGACCAGATGGACGCGAAGACCTTGAGCGGCTCGCTGCTGGCCTGCGCTTTCTGCATGATCGCTTTCAGATACGGAATCTGCCTGGTATAGAGATTGGTCTGATCATTCTTGGCATCATTTGGATCAGAGGGATACAGTTCGGTGCGCAACAGCGTCAGTCCCAGCGAGTCGATCAGCAGGCTAAGGAACTGGTCGTTGTAATATGGGCCGTTGTTCCACCACGGCGTCATACTGCCGAAGCCGCCGAATCCGTCGATCGCGATGCCTTGCTTCGATGGGTCGACCGTGACCGTTGCGGCTGAAACGATCAACGGAAACCCGGCGCCGATGATTGTCAGCACCGCCGCCACTAGTATCAACCTTTTCGTGTTCATCAGGACCTCCTTTTTGCTGCGTAGAGACAACGATGTATTCAATTTCTTATTTGACAACAATATTCATCCCGGTTGCTTTTCGGTCTGTCGCTGGATTTCTGACAACATATGCTCCGCGTGCAAAACCGCCTTTTCTCGCCGGTACGCCATGCCCGCCCGCGATCCTTCCGACAAGGTCTATGATCACGCAGTGCGTCGCAGTTGAACCCGGGACCGTTCTGGCGCTCAACGCCGACTTCAGCGCCGTGACGCCAGGTACCTGAAAGATTTCGAATTCAAAGAGCGAATACCCGTACTGCGTCGCCCGCTTGATGCCGAGCATCCGCACATAGCGCCCGCTTGCCTTGACGTCAATCGTGTCCGCGCCGCCGTCGCCTGTAGTCGTGCTGTAAATGTCGGTCCAGGCCTGCGCGTCACTTGACGTTTGCAGCTTATAGCTTGACCCGTGCGCCACTTCCCAGAGCAGCACGATGCGGTCGAAGGACTGGACGGAACCCAGGTCGATGTAGATCCACTCGTTGTCCGTAGTGTTGGACGCCCAGCGGGTCGCGGCATTTCCGTCATTGACATTCGTCGCCGGCAGATACCCCGCGAACTGTGAGTTCTCTTCGCTCGACGCGACCGCGGACTTTCCCTGAGAGATAAGCACCGGCGCATTGGGGTTGGCGGTCACGGTGATGGTGACGCGCGCCGTGTCGCCGCGCACCTGGCGGCTGTCCATGGCCACGAGCGTGACATGATAGGTCCCCGGATTTCGGTATATATGCGTGGCGCTGTTGCTGCTTGCCACGCTGCCGTCCCCGAAGTTCCAGTCGTAGCCCAGGACGAAATCGCCCGCGTCCGGATCGTGTGAGCCCGTGCCGTCGAAACTGACCGTCAGCGGCGCCATGCCCGATTGGGGGGTTGCCTTGATGACCGCAACGGGCGGCGTATTGACAATCGACACCGTCACCGCGCAGGTCGCTGTTTTTCCGCCGCTGACGGTGGTGACGGTGATCGTCACCGCACCGGGCTTCTTCCCGGTCACCACGCCC
>Ga0315289_10008658_pt1 | contig 14688 bp, 16 predicted proteins | sample YL17G11_40_MG_FD_203452 | JGI IMG/M metagenome (GOLD analysis project Ga0315289, IMG submission 203452) | Sediment microbial communities from Yellowstone Lake, YNP, Wyoming, USA - YL17G11_40 | ecosystem: Environmental > Aquatic > Freshwater > Lake > Sediment | place: USA: Wyoming | collected...
TGGTGAAGGACGCCTTTGATTGCCAGGAGCGTGGCTTCATCGACTTCAAAGGCAAGGGACAGATGTTAGGCTACTGGCTTAACGGCCGCAAATAGCGGCAGTCGTCAATAGCAGCGCAACTCGCCCATAATTTTAACGATGCGGCTGCCGCCGGTCTTGTAGCAGCGGATCAACGCCTTTTTATATTCGAGGGCTTCCTGCTCATTGACCGGGTTAAACTCCGAGCTGTTATCAGATATCCCGTGGCCTTGACAGGCTACGCAATGAAATAGCGCCACGGACCACCAAAGGGTGCCGACGATGCGACGGGCTACTCGGCTCATGCGCGTCCTCGAATCTTCTGCAGGATGTGAGGAAATCAAACTGGTTTAATTTACTCTAACACGCCATCCGGCAAAAAGTACAGCACCGTCAGTAGCAGCAAACCAGTGACGATGCCCGCTACGACGTCGTCCATGAGGGTGCCAAACGCTCCTGGGCCATCACGGTCAATGCGGCCGATCAATCCGGGTTTGGTGATATCAAAGAAGCGAAAGAGGGCAAACGCAGCGACATACCAAGCCCAGCTTATTGGCAAGGCGCAAACGGCAATGGCCTGGCCGGCGACCTCATCGATGACGATGCGCTGGTCGTCGTGGATGCCCAAAACGCGTTCGGTCCGGGCAATGCACCACCAGGCTAAGGCTATCACCAATGCCAGCATCACCGTCAGCGGTAGAGCAGAAGTCCATGGATCCCACGTGGCAGTCGAAGCTACTGCAATATGATGAATGGCAAAGCCTAGGGCGAGGCCGGGTAAGGAGCCAAAGGTACCAGGTGCCTTCTTGATACGCCCAAGACCACACGCCATCGCTAGCGAGATGGCGACCTTGTCCAACCAGGCGGTGTTGCTTTTGTCCATCAAGGCCGCCTCCCTCAGACGTTTTAATACACCTGGCGGCCAGGGAATTCCTTCCATAGTTCTTCAATCAGCAACCGATTTTTGACCTCAGTCCAGGCCGGGTAGGCGAGATCGCCCGGAACGTTGCCGTTGTTCAAGCGCTTTTGGCTGACGATGGTGTCGCGCCCCCCGGCCCAGAGCAGGGAGCCGTTATTCGTGTCGATGAGGAGCACGACCACGGCGGCTGAGCGCTCGGCGACTTGTAGCCCACGGTCATCGTAACGGCGTTCATATGCATAAGTTATAAAAGGCATCAAAACTGCGTCAGCGCTGTGTACATGGGTGCTGAGGCGATTGAGCCAGGCTAACCATTCCGGTCTGCTGACGATGGTTTTGCTATAAAAAGTCGGCGCGTTGGCGACGCTGGCTTCATCGCTAGCTCGGTGCGCCCAAAGCTTGGGCAACAGGCTCAAAAGGTCGTCGTCACCAACCTTGGCTAGGGCCTCGTCGACGTATTCGGGCGAATAGCCCTTCATGTACGGCTGACCTTGAAAGCCCCCGAGTAGGAATTCGTCGGCAGCGTCGCACAGCTCACGAAACTCGGACGCCTTGGCCGTACTCAGCGGTAGCTCCGCAAAACGCGCACCTTCGGGCCAGGGCTGGCATCCGAGGATGACGATCCTTGCTGGGACAAAACTAATGTGCCCCTCTTGCACGCCAAACTTCGCCGTAGGCCGACTGGTGACGCAGGCGGTCGCAGTAGCCAAAGAGACACAAAGGGCAAAAATCTTAGCGGCGCGCATGCGGGTCCTCCGGGGGGTGGCCGGCCCGTAGCCGTTCTAACATCTGCGGCCAGGCTGCTAACTGTCGGCAGATCCAAGTGTTAAGTAGCTGCGTGCGAGCGGACGGCGCCAGCGCAAAAGGTAGCGCGGGCATCTGCCGCCGTGCTTTATCTGTCAGATACTGCAGGGTGATCGCAGCACCTACCGAAATATTCAGGCTCTCCACCATGCCGACCATCGGAATCGTGAAAGGCTGGTCGACATGCGGTAGCCAAGCCTTGTCGATACCCGCATGCTCATTGCCAAAGACGACAGCGATCTTCTGGTCGACAGGCAGGGCGTCTAAGGTCAGTACTCCTGGTGCCGGTGGGACTCCGGCAAAGATTCGGTAACCGCCTTGGCGCAGATCGTCAACGCAGCCGGCGATACTGTGATGGCGCTTGATCGTCAGCCATGAAGCCACGCCACGGGCGACGGTCGATGCATTGAAGCGCTCCTTTAAAGTGACTACATCACAGTATTGGACGCCAAAGGCGTCGGCGGAACGTAGGCAGGCAGAAACGTTATGGGGGTCGTGGATATCCTGGACGACGAGGCGGATGCGGTCGGTGCGCCCTTGCGCCACTGCAAGCATTTTCGCTCGCCTTGTCTCCGTCAGAAATTCCTGCAAGAGTCGCCAGGCATCCTCCGGATACACCTCATTGAGCGCCGCATTTTCTTGGGCGTCATCCAGATCGACGATCCCCTTGGCCAACTTTTGCTCAGCGCCCGACATCGAAGCCCTTAGTTAATACGGCATCGTCTGCGTCCGCTTCGGAATCCATGTGGGACGCCAGCTCAGCCCCATCGCGAGGCGCCATAATTTCATGATCATCGATCAGCTGGGCGCCAATCGCTTGCATGGCTTGGCCGACCAAAGGTCCGACGGCCAGCGCCAAGGGGGAAAAGCCCTTTTCTTCGAGGATCCAAGTGGCTAAGCGCTGCAAGGCGACTTCCCAGTTGCGATTGCGCTCTTCGCTCATCTCGCGCAGGCCCTTCATGCTGTTGTAGAGGCGGGCGTACTGCGCGATTTTTCGTTTAAGCCGGTGCAGCTCGGCAGGATCCGAACTCTTGGCTTGCTGCTCGGCGGCCTGGTGCAAAGTCTCAGTCACAGTCAGGCGGGTCTGCCAGTCTTTAGTCAGCAGCTCCTGCTCCTGCGCCCAGGCCTTACGTTCATCTTGGGCCAAGCGGCGCTCTTTAGTCAATTCCAAGCGCAAGGCGTCGCTTTGCGCCTCGGCGATGCGCTGTGCTTCCAGCACAATCGCTTGTTGCTTCTGTAAGTTGCTCTTTTGCAACTCCAGGCGATCGGTCACCAGTTTGCCTTCCAGCTCTTTTTGCTCAAGGCGGCGGACTAGATCGGCACCCTTCTCCCGGCTTTCCTCCAGGCTCGCAGTCAAGCGGCGCGAAGTCTCAGCGTGCTGCTTACCTTTTGCCTCCACCTTGAGCATGCTTTGCTCAAGCGCCGCTCCACGCTGGCGCAGCTCTTCGTAGCGATTGGCGCTTTCTACTAGCAGCGTATAGAGGCTGCTACTGCGACGCCACTGATATAGTGCTCCCCCGACGGCGACCGCGGCCGCCATGTAGCCGAAGGCGGAAATAAATTGGATAGGCATGAGGGTCCCCCCGCGAAGCACCAAATATAAGGTTACCATTCCATGATGATGCAAAGATTAAAAGCAGTCCACCAGGAAAACTCTTGGACGTGGGCTTGACTGAGTCATCGGGCGGCCCGCTAGGCTCCCTCTGAGACGATCACGTCTCTCTGAATCCCTAGCTTTTTCATTAGACGGTGCAGATAGGCGCGCTCCAGACAAAGCAGGCGGGCGGCCTCGCTGACATTGCCGCCGCCTAGGCGCAGTATAAATGTTAAATAAGCTCGGCTAGTCTCGTCATGGAAATCGTGCCAACTCTGCACCCCACAGTTAAAGGCAAAGTTTCTGCTATGATCTGGTATGCCTTGGCCACCAGTCTTGGTCTCAGCATGAGGGTCGAGGTATGTTGCCGCCGCAGGATGCGGTTCTTGGTTCAGGTCGGCTAGATTTTCGATCACCGCATCTTCACTGAGAATCGCGACTCGTTCGACGACATTGCGCAGCTCACGGATGTTGCCCGGCCAACGGTAGGCCTCCATCTGCAACAGTGCTCGCTCGGCAAAGGTTTTGTGGCCTAAAGAATGTTCGTGGACGGCAGCCTTGAGCAAGATGCAAGCCAGCTGCCGGATGTCGGAAGCCCGCTCGCGAAGTGGCGGTAGGGTCAGAGTTACCACATTGAGCCGGTAGTAAAGATCCTCGCGGAATTCGCCGAGCTGCACCATCTCGCCGAGGTCGCGATTGGTCGCCGCGATCAGCCGGACATCGACAGTGATGGCGGTTTCACCGCCAACCCGTTGGATCTCGCCGTTCTGCAACACGCGCAGCAATTTAGCTTGGACCTCAAGGCTGAGTTCGCCGATTTCGTCCAGGAAGAGGCTGCCGCCATCGGCCCGCTCGAAGACACCAAGGCGCAGCTTGGTGGCTCCAGTGAAGGCGCCCTTTTCGTGGCCAAACAGTTCGCTCTCGATCAGCGAATACGGGATGGCGGCGCAGTTGACTTTGATCAGCTGGCGGTCGGAGCGAGAAGATTGGCGGTGTATGGCGCGGGCCACCAGCTCTTTACCGGTGCCGCTTTCGCCGGTAATTAAGACGCGGCCGTTGGTCGGAGCGACGCGCTTTATTAACTTCATCACCTCGAGTATACGTGGATGTTCACCCTGCATCTCGCGACTCTGGGCGACCTTTTCTAAATCCTCCTTGGCATCGGCCAACCGGTTAAAGTCGAGGCATCGGGCAACGCTAACCAGGATGCGCTCGGTGCCAAACGGCTTTTCAATGTAATCGAAGGCGCCTTTTTGGGTGGCCCTAAAGGCATCACTGACCGTACCTTCGCCTGAAATCATGATGACGCGGCGGGCAAGGCCGGCCTGCGATAGCTTCTCGAGCAGGTCGAGGCCGCTACCATCGGGCAGCCTGATGTCCAGCAAAACACAGTCAAAGGCGAAGGGGACAACGGCTGCTTCCAGCCGCCCGAGGAGCTGCAGGGCCTGAGCACAGGTTTCGGCCTCCGTCACCAGGGCGCCTTCGCTTTCGAGGGTGAAGCGCAGGCTCGCCCTGATGTTGCGGTGATCATCGATGACCAGGATACGGCGGCCACGGAGGAGGTCAGTATGAGGGGGCTGGGCGTGCATAGTTCAGTCCGGTTAGAGCCTAGGTTGCGACTTTGGTGCGGCGTGGCAAACGTATCGTAAAAACGGTTTCCCCAGGTTGGCTGACCACACTGAGCCGGCCACCGTGGTCGAGGATGATTTTCTGACAGACGGCTAAACCCAAGCCCATCCCTGGGGAGGGTCCAGTGTGCTTGGTCGTGAAGTAGGCCTCGAAGATGCGCGCGGTCAGCTCCGGTGGAATGCCGGGACCATGGTCTTGGACGTGGATTAACACGTTGCTGAGGTTTTCCTCGACGATGACGGCGATATCTGTGGCGCTACCTGCGCAGGCTTCTGCAGCATTTTTGATAAGATTGATCAGCACTTGTCGGATCAGGTCTTCATCGATGAGGCAGTAACTCGTCGTCAACTTGCTGGCGAAACTAAATGAGTGCTGTTCGTAGACATTGCGTTGCAGTTCGAGCACGTGCCGGCACAGCGGCACAACGTCGCGTAGGCGCGGTTCGGGTTCTGGTAGGCGAGCGAACTCTGAGAAGTTGTCGACCATACGGCGTAACCCAGCGACCTCCTCGGTAATAATCTGCTGGGCTTCATCCAAGATCTTGGCGAAGGCCGGGTCATCACCTTTATAGCGGCGCTTGAGCTGCGACACCATCATCTGAATCGGCGTTAACGGGTTCTTGATTTCGTGGGCCAGCTTGCGGGCGATGATTTGCCACGAAGCGATTTTTTCGAGGTATAGGCTGCGCTGGCGATTCGCCTCGACCTCGTCGGCCATGGCATTGAATTGCAACGTGATCAACTTTAGCTCGCCGCTGTAACGACTGTGAAAGCGGAAGCTTGAGTCATGCTCCGACCAAGTGATAAAGCCTGCGGTCACTTCGCCGATGCGCGTGCGAAAGCGCCGCGCATAGACGATGAAGATGCTGAGCAACAGCAGGAAACTGATCATTAGGATCGTCGTTGTGATGCGGATCAGGGTCGGCCGAATTTCAGATTCGAGCTTGACGCCTACTAGCTGATAGCGCTGGCGAATCGCGCCGACGGCCTGAAAAGTCTCATATATTCGGCCTTTCGGGAATTCGAGTAACCGGCTGCCGACACGTAAATGCTCTCTATCGAGCCATACCGGGGATTGATCCGCGGCTCCTTGCGCACCGCCAGCCGGGAGGACGCGTAGCTCTTTGAGGTCGCCTAGTGTTTGCAGGTTTTGCTGGTTAGCCCATTGCTTCAAGTCGGCATCTGTGGGAATTGGGCCGGAAGGGGACTGCTGCCGGGCGCTCAGGTAGTCACGTAGGCGCTCAAGCAGGAGTTCTTGTTCAAGGGCGTGTAGGTGCTTTAGGCTGTCCTGATAGGCGCTAAGGGTATCTTCAATCTGTTGATCATGGGCCAACCTGGCCACTCCTTCAATGCTCTTTAGGGCGAAAAATGCACTGCTGGCATAGCCCATTAAGAGGATCAAAGCGGCGATGATCGCCGCACGGATGACCCAGGACTCAAACCAGCGCAGGCGCAGCTTGGTGCTATGCTTGCTAGGTGGTTCGGACGCTTGGGCAGTGGGCGCAGCCGGGTTATCTGTTACAGATTGCATCACCATGCGACCTCAACCTTTCCCAGGCGGTTTGCCGGGAATGCTCGGAGCTTGGCCAAAACGCAGAGCCGCGCCTTGCTGAGCGCCGCCGCGCGGTCGTGGCGGGACACTGATTTTAAAAGCCGCTGTCTGGTTAAGCGTCATCTCTCCAAGCATGTGCGAAAAGAGACTCTGCATCACCCCTGACTGCTGTTGGATCAGCCAGTCCTTGATCTTCGCGGCCTCATCCGTCGACATCTGTTTGACGCTAAGGACCGCGTAGAGATTGCCGCCATCTTTGCTAACCGCGTCTAGGGCCTTGAGGTCGCTAACCTCTGCCTTAAGGCAAAGGTCGCCGTATTCGCTCAGGCGTCGCACCAGGGCCGGGCGCGGCAGGTCGTCGAGCCGGGCGATGTCATAGGTCTCAGTCCACGCGTCGAATTTAGCGGAGCAGCGCACCTGATAAAGGATTCGCCCTGCCCCGCTGTTGTCCTCCTCGCTACCAAGCGTCTCGTGGACCACGAGCTGACTCACCGTGGTGAAACCGCCATTGATCATGCTTTTTTGTTTGTCGGTGAGTGCGCCTTCAAACGCCACCACCAACATCGGTTTAGCGCCGCGCAACTGCCACTGGCCAAGCGCCACTAGCACCGTTTCACCGCTCTCTGCAGGAGCGGGCGAGCCTCCACCCATGAGGATGCCAAAGGCAAGTAGAGGCCAGCATGCTAGTTTAAGGACAGGTTTAAGGCCACGGCTTTGCATAGTCTGGGATTGTAAGAAGTGCTTCACTAGTCCCCCGCCGGCGCAGCTGCCCTGCTCAAGGACTTCGGAGCCAGGCCCGCTGGTGTGTGGGTGAGGCGCAAGGCCAGCTCGGCGATGAATCCTGAGCTGTGGTAGCGTAGCCCGAGGATGGCTTCGGAACCGACTAAGTGGGTGCTTTGGTAATCGTCTTGGCCCCCGCGTAGGCGTAAGAACAAGGCGGCCTGGTCGCCACCTTGCGTGGCTCTACCCAGTGCCAAATCGGCGCGCGCTTCGGCACGGTAAGCATAGCCGCTTGTGCCGACCGCGAGGGCACGCCCTTCAAGGGTCGTGAATAAGATACTGGCGAGGTCCCAGGTGTGAGCCAGCTTGATTTCAAGCACCGAATGCGCCGGATCAGTTGGCGAGACTAGGATCGAAGCGCCCGTCATGTCCCCGGCGCCAGGGAAAAAGCTGTGCAGCCTGGTTTCTCTGGTGAAGGCGACTTTGGGGCCCGCCACGGCATCTGGAAAGCTGCGCACTGCATAATTCGGGCTGCGATTCACATACATCGCGGCGCCATATTGAACTTCACCATAACCAGGCATGGTGTAGGACCAAAGGCCCTCGCCACGACCACCAAACCCCAATACATCGAGGTAGCGGTAATACGGTGAGGTCACCGCCAGTTGGGCATCAAATTGCGAGTCTTCGCGGGTAAATCGCGGCAGTCCGTAGGCAACTTGGCCGGCTTTAAGCGCGCCAGTGCCATCGAGGTCTAGTGTAAGCGAACCGCGATGTAGACCTGAGTATAAATTGCGGCCAATGAGGCCGAGTCGATAATCCATGGGTGCCGCATTGGGATCGGTGGTTGGCACGCTGCTGTCGTCAAGCGTGACGCCGAGTTCGCCGCCGAGAGCCCAGTCGCTCAAGACAGTGTCGTCATCCTCGACTTCGACAATGAGCTTTGCCATGCCGGGCTTACTGCCCTTGCGCATCATCAAGATCACCGACTTAAATAGGCCGAGGCCGAGCAGCTTACTACGGGTGTCCATCACCATAGTATCGTCTAGCGGCGTACCACGCACCAAGCCCATTTCCTGCTCTAAGTGCTTGCTTGAAAGCCGAGTCGAGCCACTAATCTCAACACTTTCTAGTTTATAAGCGGGTACCTTGCGAGGCCCGATGACGGTCGCCGGCGGCGGTGCCGTTCCAGCCAGCGCTGCAGCGTCCAAGGTGGCTCCAGAGAGCATCAAAATTATCGCCAGCCGTAGGCTCAAAGCTCGACTCCAACAGGCATCTTAAGCGTCAGGCAATGATGCAGTTTAGTAGGTGAAGTGTTTGATCTGTTCACCTTTGACGCCGATCTCGGTCATCGCGCGAATCCCGATATCCAAATGCAGATCGACGAAACGCTCGGTGACGGTTTTGTCGCTGGTTTCGGTCTTCACTCCCTCCGGCGTCATGGGACGGTCAGAAACCAGGAGCAGCGCGCCGCGCGGGATATCGTTGGCGATGCCTACAGTGAAAATGGTCGCCGTCTCCATGTCGACACCGATGACACGCATCTTTCTCAACTTTTCTTTAAATTCTTCATCGTGCTCCCAGACTCGGCGATTGGTCGTATAGATGACGCCTGTGCGGTACTCAATATTCGCCTCAACGATCTTTTCGGAGACGAATTTATGCAGCTTGAACGAGGGCATGGCAGGGACCTCGGGCAGCATATAATCGTTGGATGTACCCTCACCGCGTACCGCCGCGATCGGCAAGATGAAATGACCGAGCTCCGCGGAATGCTTAACACCACCGCATTTGCCGAGGAACAATACACCCTTGGGCTTTACCGCTGAAAGTAGATCCATAATCGTCGCGGCATTGGCTGAGCCCATGCCGTAATTGATGATCGACAGGCTAGAGGGCTGGTGCGTCGACGTTTGCATAGCCCGGCCGATGCCTTGAATAGGAGTGCCGAATCGCTGCGAAAATTTTTCGACGTAGTTCGAAAAATTGGTGAGCAGGAAATAATCCCCGAACTCCTCCATGGGCGTTCCGGTGTAACGTGGCAACCAATTTTTTACAATCTCGGCCTTGGTCTTCATCGTGTAGTCCTCGTATGATGTAGGTATGATATGCGAAAATGATCGCAATGGCGAACTCGAACCGGAAGTAGGAACGGGACCACAATGAGCCAAGCTGCTACCATCCCATCCTCATCCCTCGCCTTAGCTCGTGAGGCAGGCCGTCTGTCGATGGCTTGGTGGCGTTTTGGCGTCCTAGGCCTCCCGATCAGCCTGGCGCACCAATTGCTCCACGAGCCGTCCTTGGACCGCCTGCTAAACGAGGAACGCCTATGTGATACCTTTGGCGACAATGCCCTACAGTTTTTTAACGCCCTCGGTCCGATCTACGGCAAGGCCGGTCAGATGCTCCTTAGCCGCCTCTCTCCAGCCCTACACGCCATCGCCGATAGCCTGCGATTGACCCGTCTCTATAAAGACTGGCCACCCATGCCATTTAGCGAAGTGGAGCTGATCCTCGACCGCGAGATCCCGCATTGGCGGCGAGAGTTGCAGGTTGAATCTCAGCCGCTAGGCGTCGCATCATTGGCACAAGTGCATGCCGCTACCGACGATGAAGGCCGCCGGTGGGTCATAAAGGTGGTAAAGCCCGCGGCCAAAAAGCGGCTACTCGAATCCGTCGCGGCGATCGAGCAAGCCGCCGCCATCCTCGCACCGTTAGCCGTCACCGCAGTGGCGCGGCGTTTGCTCAAAGAGCTGCGCGAGTTGGCTCAAGGCTTCCGCCTGGAGGTTGCGTTGGGCCGTGAGCGTATGACCATCCTGAAGGTCCAAGAAAAGTTGCGTAAGCGGCGGCAGAAGCTGCTGGTCATTCCAGAAGTTAACGAACGCTTTTGCACTGACGACGTTTTGACCGTTGAGCGCTTTGTCGGCACCTCGCTTGCCGACATCGTCGCGGGCCGCGTCCAGGTGGCGGCCGCCGCGCGCCAAAAATTAGCCAAGACCATGCTGTCAGAACTCCTGGTTCAGGTGTTCGAGCTCGGCCTTTTTCACGCTGACCCCCATGCTGGTAACCTGATTTTGACCGACTCAGGTGCAGTGGGTCTGTTCGACTGGGGGCTGTCTGGCGAATTGCTCGATAGCGATCGTCGTACCATCGCCTCCATCTTGAAAGCCGTGATATCGCTTGATCTTGAGCGCCTGATCGATGCATTAGTGGCGATGGGCTTAGATGCCGGTCGCCAGGTCGATCGAGATGCTGTCAAAGTGGAACTAGAGGCGGTGACACAGATGATCAAGAAGGGCAGGGCGGATCCCCTCAAAAAACCCTCGCTGCAGGGCCTGTTTGAAGCCTGTCTAAAAAGCGCCGAGCGCTTGACTATTCCGGTCCCAGACGGCCTATTGATGATGGCCAAAAGCCTGGTGACGATCGAGGGCCTGGCGCGAGGTATCGACCCCACAGTGTCGCTGTCGCGGGTAGCGACACCGGTCCTGCTGCGGGCCTCACGGCCCAGTCTGCGTGATCTGATGGCATTGGGGTTGCAGCTGCCATCATTGGCGCGACAGATGATGTCAGCATGAGGGTAAGCATGAACGGATTTATAAGGTGTATGATGGCCTTTCGGCCTGCCGCTGTGCGGGCTGTTATGGGTGCTTGGTTAGCCTATGGCGGCTCGGCCGCAGCGGCTGCATCGGCTAACCAGCCGATTCCGTCCATAGCCTTGGCGGTCATCGGCGATAGCCTGTCGACGGGGGCTGTGACGCACCCCGCCTTGGCCTTTGATGGTCACGTGCTGTGGGATATTTTTAACGGCACCCTGTCGGTCGCGCCGAGGCTTGCGGACCTCCCCGCTAACTTCAATACCGGCCTTAAAGAACCGCTGGTCGCACCTCAGCGGCTGTGGCCGACGCCGCGTGAATTTTTTGGCGGCGCCGACTGGATCTGGCGCAATGCTTTGCAGTCGGTCTCGCGTAGCTATTTGGATACCGCCGAGTATTCCTGGGGCTATTTGTTAGCGACGCGGCTGGGTGTGGCGCCGAGCGAGTTGGCAATCGGCGGCGAAGATGGTGCCCAGGTGGACCGCATGACGCGCCATATCGACCGTGTTTTGGCGGCAAATGCTGGCGTTCTACCCAAGCGCCTGGTGATTTTTTACACTGGCAACGACCTGTGCGGCGCCTCAATGGCCGAGGTCACGTCGGCCGAAGAATACGGCCGCCGCGTTGCAAATGGTTTAAGCTACCTATTGCGCAATGCCCAGGCCGCCCCGGGCGGCAGCGATATCTATCTCGCATCGCATATGAATATCCTGCAACTAATGACGTCGGATTCGATACTCGATAAAAAGGTGCGGGCGTTTGGCGGTGAGTCCACCTGTCGCGAGCTGCGCCAGCGCGGCTTCAGACCGACCGCTGAACAGGCCGAGCACCTGCGAGTTAAGCCCGTGGGTGGTGATGCGGCCAGCTCGCCCGAGGCGTGGTATTTTGCGATGGCGATGCCGCCGAGTCCGGCCGGATTTTGTGCCACTTTGTTTGCCGGAGGGGAGGGCAAGGCGCGCGAGGACGAGATCCATGCTCTCGCCAACCGCATCCGCTCATTTCGCGAAAAGCAGGTACAGGCGGTCGAACAGGCCTCCGGGACTGCCAAGCCCCAGGGGGCCGAAGGCGGCCTGCGATTGCACTACCTCGAAGCCACCGCGGGTGTAAAATTCCTCGGTGAGGATATCGCCCAGGACTGCTTTCATCTATCGATCGCGGGTCAGGCGAAAATCGCCGAAGCCATGCTTCATGGCATAGAAAGCCTCGGGGCTAAACGATAGTCTGGGATTGTGGTTCTGCACTATAGAGGCCGCACCAATTTGAGTGGGGCGTAGTTCAAGCGCTCGCCGTCTGCCGCGACGGCTGGGGGCGAGCTTGCGAGCACCTGTGCGTGCAGTGATTCCAGTCTTGCGAAGTTGGTTAGCACTTGCAGCCCGACGAAGTAGCCGCCTAGTTCCGTAGCTGCACGGCACCAGCGCACCTCTCCTTCAACCAGCAGCACGAAGGGCTTGGCAACTGTGGCCTTGATGACCAATCCACGCCGTAACGGTTCAGGCACCCAAAGGCGCAGGCCCTGGTCGGAGATATCCCACAAGGCAAACGGGGTCTGTGCGAGGCCTTGGCCGGCGATCAAGATACCATGGATTTGGGCATAAGGGGTTTCTGAGCGCGGATCAGCGCGTCGTAATGGCATATCACAGGCCTGCATGTGTACCTCCCGGGCTGTATATGATCCAATATCGTCACTTTCATAAAAATCTTTAATATTAGTTCATTTGTTATTGGGATTAGATGGTTGTGCCAGTGGGTTGCGCTGGATGGAAGATCCATAACGATTATCTCTGGGGGGGCCCGAAAAGAGCTTCTAAGAATGCCGGGCCTTTGATATAAACGGCGCTCTCTGCACCCGTGTGCTCGGAATAGCTTTTAGGCTAGCGGGAAGTCCTGCTAGCAGTCATGCCTGCGTGGTGGAATGGTAGACACGATGGATTCAAAATCCATTGTCCGCAAGGATGTGCCGGTTCGAGTCCGGCCGCAGGTACCACAGGCCTTAAGGGGTCAGTCACTGGCTGTAAGGCTCTGGAATCATTTGATGGCGCGTATTCTTTAGCGGTGAGCGCATCGTCGACCCACATCTGCCAGTCGTGGCATTAGGGGGTCAGTCACTGGACTCATTTGATTGCGCGTATTCTTTAGCGGTGAGCGCATCGTCGACCCACATCTGCCAGTCGTGAGCCTCCTGAAATGGCTCCTGGCACAGCTCCACCAAACTCCGGCCAGTTGCGGCGGCCGATGACCACGGCCAGCTCGCCGCTGACGATGCCAATGCCGAGGTCACTGGGTTGCGCTCGACATAGCGCACTGCTGTCGATAGCTGCCGATCATCAGTCAGTAGTATGGCTTTGTACCGCCCCTGGTAGAGCGGCCCTTGGCCGACGCTCTGGTGAGTGATGTGATACCTGCGGGTGTGGGTATTGCACAGCCAGCCCATGAATTTAGACAGCTGAGCCGCGCTCTCGGGCCTCAGAATCATGTGCCAGTGATTTGGCATGATGCAAAAAGCAATGAGGCGCATCTGGTGCTTTTCGACGGCAAGTCCGATGAGTCGGCAAAATCTCTCGTAGCATCTGGCGCTCTCAAAAATCTGGAATCGACCGTTCGATCGGTTGAGCGCGTGATACGGCGCATTGGGAATGATTTGGCGGGTGGTCCTTGGCATCGGCGTGCGTTTCATCGGATGTTAGTGGTCAAAATGATTCTGGTCACCGCCCTCTGGGGCGGGATCTTCGGCGACGGCGAGCGCAGCCGCCAGAGCATCAAGCCTAACAGGCTGGAGCGCGTCGCAGAACAGACATGACGAGTCGCGCGCGGACCAGGAGGTCAGCAAAGTTTTGCAGTAGCGGATCGTGGTTAGGGGAGTCTAGGGGGGGGTAAGCGTTTCAGTGGGTTAGCGGGAGTGACTGACCCCCTCATTTTGTCTGCCCGTCCAACCGATAACCTTGCAGGAGGGCCCGACCATGCCTGCGAGCGCCGCCGAATACAAAATGGAACTCAGCCACGATATTTCCGCGTTTTATCGTCGCACCGGGACCATATTAAACGCTAATGAGCTCATCTGGCTGGGTCTCAAAGCGGACGATCTCACGGCCATCTTTGGTGAATCGGAAGTCAACATCCTCCTGGAATTCTGCAAAGACAATCCTGAATATCACATTGTCACCATGGCCGAGCAAGGCCGACTGGAAAACAGATACGTGCCAGGCAAGCGGGTCCATTATCTCGCCAAGGGTGACAAGAATCCCAATCTCGCGGTGAATCCCTTTGTCGGCCCTGATGCCGAGTTATACGCGGAGCGAGTGATGCAGTCGATTCTCTCCGTAGCTTCTGGTATGAAGGGAAGTGATAAGCCCGAGTGATTTCTTCTCTTGCTCTATGAACACGCCGCTCAGGCGATTCCTGTGAAATGCCTCCATGTTGCTAAAGTCGTCAAACTCTGGTGAAGACTCCCCATGTTGCCGAAAGGCTCTGAGTATCAGACATTCGAAAGCACAAACGGCATCGAAGTGGTCTGAATCGTTAAATTTACTGGTTTTTGTCTCTATGTAACTCTGGTCCTTGGTCGCATAAGCGTAAATCCATTTACGGGAACGCGTGTAGCCAGCCAGGCGTTTGACGACGATCATGATGCAGCCTTTTGTGCCTAGGTAAGCGAGTGCGGGTCGCTACGGAAAAATGCCGCAACTCAGGATGCATTGCGAACGACATGGCGAGTCGGTCGCTGGCATGCGTCGTAGATCAACGACATTAACAGCGTGGGGCCATTGGGGGCGGCGGCAAGTTGAGCATGGTCGGCTCGGCGTTGCTGGAGGCCAGTATGGCAGACGCGACCGTAGGCGGCCCACGTGGTTTCAGGGGGTTAC
>Ga0315289_10008659_pt1 | contig 14687 bp, 25 predicted proteins | sample YL17G11_40_MG_FD_203452 | JGI IMG/M metagenome (GOLD analysis project Ga0315289, IMG submission 203452) | Sediment microbial communities from Yellowstone Lake, YNP, Wyoming, USA - YL17G11_40 | ecosystem: Environmental > Aquatic > Freshwater > Lake > Sediment | place: USA: Wyoming | collected...
TCTTTGAAATCAATTACTTTATTCAATGTATTTACACACGGTAGTAGTGAGAATGCAATGGCTCCATTTGAAACCATTGCACCCAACATTAATCGAATATGCTTCTGCGTTGGCATATCTTACCCAAACAACTAAACCAGATTTAAATTTGATTCAAGCTTAAATATGTTTACAAAATATTAAAAATACTGTTCCCTCTTTTACGGGGAACCCAAACATACAAGCCAAAATAGCATATAGGTTAATCAATGATTAAAAACGAAAAAAACGTTTACATGGGTGACAGGAGTGGGGCATACGTTGTGTTCTACATTGTACTATCGATACTACTTGTGTTCGGGGCATCCGTTTTTTGGATCGTGTGGCAATATATGAGAGGATAATATGGGAAATTTTTTACCTGAAAATAGACCGGTTTTAACGGTAGACGCAATTGTCACTCGTTGCGATAACTACCTTTTGATTAGACGAAAAAATCCCCCTTATGGCTGGGCATTGCCCGGTGGTCTTGTTGATGCAGGGGAAACAACAGAAACAGCGGTAATAAGAGAACTCAAAGAGGAAACTAATCTAGAAGCTAAAAGTGTGAAACTGTTTAAGGTAGCTTCTGAACCGAATCGAGATCCACGGTTTTCTGCTATATCTCTAGTTTATGAAATACAGGCTTATGGTGGTGAGCTAAAAGCCGGTGATGATGCCACTGAATTTGGGTGGTTTTCTTTACTTAACATTGATAACTTGAACCTCACTCTTGCATTTGATCATTTGCAAATAATAAAAGAGTATGATGCCTTAAGGTGGTAAAATGGATTCGGTTAAGGTAAAGCTATTTAAAGCGGATCTTATTAACATTATTTGCGGAAGACCGGCCTGTTTTTTTAGAGGGCATACATATGTCAAATTTACAGGAAACCAGTGGAATGATGACTGGGAGTGGGACAGGAATGCTCTTTCTAAATTAAGTGTAGAAGAATTAGCTAAGATATATTTTGGTGATAATTTTGAGGAAGCTTAATGATAGATGAGTCGATATTAACTGTAACACTTCAGTACCCCGATTCAGACCATACACATATTTGTAAAGTAACCTTTAACGGTGATCTTGAGTTAGCTATGCTGCAAGCTACATTTGCTCTGAAAGATGCTGTAAAAGAATATCGAGAGCAAAAGATACGGGAGCAAGAATTAAGCTTAAAAAGGAGTTTACTAGAAATAGTAAAAGATGATCCTGAAATACAAGCGATATTCAAGAATGATCTTGCAATGCTTGAGGACGATCATGATGAATAATCATAGCAATAAGGTAATATATGCGATTTACTCACGGTGTTAACCTAAACATATTTTGTGATAGTTGCGGCAATCAGATTAATCTAGAGCTATCTGATTTTTATATCGATATGTCTTATGGCGGTGAGGATGAGTGTTATGGTTGTCCTGATGATGAGTATAAGCTATCCATGGAATACCCAAATCAATGGGTTAAACTTCGGTCTTATCTAGCCCAAGATAGATATGAATTTTGCAATGAATGTCGTTGCAACAACAATTTCGCTAAAGAGTTTGAGAACGCTGCTAGGGCATCGAGAGTGGCACTAATAAGAAAACTAATTGATAGCAAAGTTTTACCAGAATTTAGTGAGACTACGCTAAGTAGAAAAGAAAAACTAAAGGTACAATTAACTGAATTAGAAGCAGTTAAAAGACATGCCATTAAAAAAATGGAGCTAATTGAAAAGAAACGAAATGTAACGGACACTGTTCTAGTAGTATTAGCTAAAGAGCTAACTACTATTGAGAAGAAAATAAACACCATAAATATGTCATTGGGATTACTAGATGAACTATGAAGTTATCGATAATGGGAAATGTATTCTAGAAACTGATGACTCATGTGAAGCCCATGAGTTGAGAAATCGTTTAAATGTTACCCGATCATTTAACACAGTACCTGTTTTTGTTAGAAGAAATCTAGTAGCTGTCAATCATACTACCTCACAGATATCAGTATATAGATTTTATTTTAAAAGCGGGTTTGCTTTTTATTATTTAGATGAAGAATCGGGTGTCTTTCAGATTTATTCTGATTGGGGTAATTATTCCTATTGTTGGCGGTATCGTGGTGGTAGTTCTCTTGCAGATTTTATATTGAATTCTGATTGCGATTATCTCACATCAAAACTAGTTCTTGAGTTACCCGAATTGAAAAGAAAAAGATTTAGCAGCAAAAAAACTGTAGACCGTGTTAAGGATCTTATTTGCAAATGCAGACGAAAGTATAAGTTAACAGAAACGGAAGCTAGAGAGCTATTTTCAGGGATTTCGGATGTGTGTTTTGAAACGGATAAAGATTTCTATGATTTCTTAGAGAACACAGAATTTGTCGAAGTAAATGGGAAATATACAGCTACCACATACGCATACGGTTACGGCATTCTTGGTGACTGTTTATGGGAATATTTCGTATATGACATGGATGATAGCGTATTGTTTCTTAGGGAATCGTTATTGCCGTTTTTTAAATCTTTTCTAAAAGAACGAAAGGTCTAATATGTATGAACAAGAAGTAGAAAGAGCAACAGAAGAACCTGTTAACGAAGAAAAAAAAGAAAAAGAAGAAGTAAAAAAATACCCAAAAGATATTCTAACCATTACGGCTGATAATGGGTTTGTGTTTAAAGTTGGTTGTCAGATTTTTGTATGTGAGGGTGATGTCGAGAAAGCTGCAACCGATTTAAAACGATACCTTTCATTAGATCCAAACGTGGTGTTAGAGTATACTAAAAATTTCAAGTTCCAGTCTATGCTGCATAACAGTACACATTTTGATGAAGCTGTACTTACGGGTTGCCAGTTTGGTGCTTCCCCTGCGTTTGATTTCTTTAACACAAATCGTAAACCAGATTTGGCTATTTATTCTGTTAACAACGGTATCGTTACGCTGGATTTTTTAAAGGGTACAGCAACGGTTAAGCAATATGCAAATAGTGTAGAAGATGTACCAAGTGTTCAGAGCTATTGCCCCGCAGGGGATAAGGGTAGGTAATTTCTTGTCGTATTACACTAATACAATTTCTTACTGTGTTACTATAATACAGCAAAAAATAATGGAGCTAAAATATGTTTTGCTGTGCGAAGTGTGGTGCGGATATAGTGCATGATTGTCGTTGCTATACTAAGAAAGGTCTACGGGGCGGTATGATAAAGTATATACAAGGTGATCTTTTCACAGCCAAGAACAAAACCCTGCTCCATGCTTGTAACTGCCACAAAACGTGGGGTAGTGGTGTGGCTTATACCTTTAGTAAACTCTATCCTGAAGCCTATGAAAAACACCGTGAGTTCGATGCTACGCAGGGCGACATACAAGTAATTGATGGCACCCCAGCTATTGTGTGCTTGTTTACTTCTGGTGGGTTTGGAATAGAGATCGATTCACCATTAGATATATTAAAATACACCAAAGCATCATTGGTTAAACTAGCTGAGTACTACAAAGATCATAAATCAGTCGAGATCGCATCGCCTAAAATAAATGCTGGTCTTTTTCATACCCCTTGGAGATCAACTGAAAGATTGATTGAGAACTTCTTAAAAGAAACCCCTAATTTTTCTTGGGATGTTTATGTTTTGTGAAATTGTAATACCTTTACCACTACAAAATTAAGTTATATCAACTACTTATATATAAAACAATCGAATATGTTTTTGACATCTAATTCTCTATATGTTATGCGTGGTATTCATTCGGATAAGGAGTAACACATGCCAATTACCACAACCCTAACTCACAATGATTTCGTAAATCTAGTTTGCGGCAGACCTGCTCCCGATAATAACCCATACACCAAATACACAGGAAATCAATGGAATGCAGACGGGGAGTGGCAGTGGAATGCAGACTGGGAGTGGGATCGTTCTAAACTGGGGGAATTGTCTGAAAGTGAACTGTACTTTCTTTATTTTGGTAAACTCCCTTGAATTAATTACTACTGGAGTAAATACATGACAGAACACAGTTACAATCAAGCTTATGAAATCCTTATGAGCAAACCCGTAATCCATAGTCTTTTAGAGAATGATTTTTATACGTTCTCTCAGCAAATGGCTGTACTTCACCAATTCCCCTCTACGCAAGTACGAGCAAAATTCAAATGTCGAAACAAAGCTGATTTGACACCTATATGTAGATATTTAATTTTGGAATTGAATAGGTTATGTTCATTAAGATTCCAAGAAGATGAGCTACAGTATTTGAGTAATATACCTTTTCTAAAACCTGACTACATAGATTTTTTAAGGGTATTTAAGTTAAACCGTAATAATATATCGGTTTATATATTTGATGGCGAGTTGTGCATTGATATAACCGGAACATGGTTGCATGTTATTATGTTTGAAGTTCCAGTACTGGCAATAGTCAACGAGTTATATTTTAGGCATCTACACCATATCACTTGCCAAAACTGCGGCAAACACTGCTACAAACCCTATCAGGCGTGTCCTGATGCTGGTAAAGAAATCCTTTTAGACAAAATATATGAGGTTGCTGCTAATAGCTGTGACAGCAAATATGTATTAGATGAGAAAATACAACCGCTTAAATTCGCTGATTTCGGGATGCGTAGAAGATTCTCAGGGGATTGGCAAGATTATATAGTTGAAGAATTGAAAGAGCAACTACCCGATAATTTCATAGGTACTTCTAATGTCTATTTAGCTAAAAAACATAACGTTAAGTACATAGGCACAATGTCGCACCAGTGGATTATGAGTTCACAAGGCATGTCAAATGTACGTACATCAGATAGTCAGAAATATATGCTCGATGCATGGGTTAGGGAATATCGGGGGGATCTCGGTATTGCTTTATCAGACACATTGGGTTTTGATGCTTTTTTAAGAGATTTCGACAAGTTCTTTGCAAAGCTATATGATGGTGTTAGACATGACAGTGGATGCCCGTTTGAGTGGTGTGAAAAGCTTATTAAGCACTATACCAATTTAGGCATAGACCCTATGACTAAAACTGCGGTATTTAGTGACGGGCTTACTTTCCCAGTTGCATATGAGATTTTTGATAGGTTCTTAGGTAAGATAAAAATGTCTTTTGGGATTGGAACTAACTTGACGAATGATTGTGGTTACGAGCCTTTGCAGATAGTGATCAAGTTAACTGAAGTAAACGGCAAACCAGTAGCAAAAATATCTGATAGCAAAGGCAAAGGGATGTGTACGGATGATGGATACCTTAGCTACTTAAGAAAGGAGTTTAAAATAGGTGAGTATGCAGAATAAGCAGACTAATCAGACTAATTGGGTTAGAACTTTAGATGTATTAAAATGTCTTAACTGTTCGTCTAAAGATGAATGGTATAAAGCACTCGAAGTTGATTTGTGGTGTTGTAAAGATGAATTTGAGAGCATTTGGGATACTTATAAACGTGGTGGTCTTTTTATGGCTCTCTGTATGCTAGATCAGGACAACTTAACAAAGCTAATGTGGTATGTTGAAAACAAATACCTTAGAGAGTATGTTGAAAACAAGTACCATAGAGATTAATAGCTTTTAGGGACGATGTTAAATGAATAAAAATGTTATTGTCCCACCATATGATAAAAAAGTGTATCAAACAATAAAATCGATATATTCATGTGGTTTTTCTCTTTGGGAAATATACTATCATTATACCCTGTATGCACTGGAAAAGAACAAAGGAAATAGAACAAAAACTGCTATTGAGACAGATGTATGCGTCAGAACTCTAAGGAACACGCTACGAAAAATGAAGGATTCAGGATATCCAATTATAGCGGATAAAAGGCAGAAGAACAAAAGGTAACTCTAAAAAAAGGCTGATTGATATGTTTAAAAGTTTCTATACAAAAAAGGTTGTTACTACTGGTGAGGATGCTAAAATCGATAAAGCATTTGACAAAATATCCGATGCTTTTGATTTATTGGGTGATACATTTGAAAACATAACAGAATGCTCGGATGGGCCTAGTAGTTTTCAAAGCACAGGAGATGTTACTATCACTAACAACAACGGACATATTGTTATTGAGGGGAAAGTAAAATCATTAAAAGTTAATGGTGAGGACTATATTAATTAAAAGGTAAGTTATGGATGATAATAAAGATGTCAAATGCGCTAAAGATTTGATAGGTAAATTAGTTCTAAGGGTTGTTCCTGTTCCTACTTCAGAGGGAACGTTTGACTACAGCTTCGTGTCTGGTCAGCCTGTTAAGATAGTTAATGTGACTGATTGGCATGTGTATATTGAGGGCTTGTATTCTTCTAACATGGTACATGCGCTAGATAAAAGATTCATGCAAGGCTGGGTTGAATGGTGCCCAAGACCAATAAGTATTGAAGCCATAGATGGGAATGAGGTCATTAGTTAGTATGTTTAGATGGAGCCATGTGTTAACGATCTGGTGTATTTATGGGTTTATTTTTGCGAGTCGCCATACTGCTGGTTCAATAAGTACTTTGTTAAAGGCGCTAAGTTGTGGCTTCGTAGCTTTTTTGGTTATGGATCTAATAGGAAGCTATGCTGTGTACAGGCTCCAAAAAATGAACCCAAAAGATATTCCTGATGACCTTAAGATGAACCTGATTTCTGATCGGCTAGATAAGGTATTAAAACGTGCTGTAAAGCTTTCTAAAAAATATGGTAAGGATGACGAGAGAACTATTTTTGCATTTGCAGAAGCAACGGCTTTAACCCAACAGTATAAAGAACTAGTTACAGCCTATGGTGAGAAAATACATCAAGAAGTACAGAAATTAAATATCAAATAGATAGTAATAGTATGACAACAAGAGAAGCTAACGCAGAAAAGAATAAAGCAAAAGTTAAAAAGGTACTTGGCCTTATTATGAAGGGCTATGATGTTAGTGATGCTTGCGCCACAGTTAAAATCTCAAAGCCTACATTCTATCACTGGAAGCGATGGGTTGTTGGGCTTGATGACGAAAAATTAAACTTTGTTGAACTTTATGCTACACGATTACAAAAAGAATTAAAAAATCACTTAGGTTTGGTTTTAAAACTAAGTGATTGTAAAGAGGTCGTGGAGAAAATTTTTAACAAGACTGGAAAAGAGAACCAGTACAATAGTAAAGAAAAAAAACCCCTATATTGAATTGACAGCACATTCCTTTAATAGAAGATAGTTCATCCTTTTTTACAAACTTGATAAAAAAGAATCTATATCAGCAAGCGTCTTTTTCTTCTCAGCTAGGGCTATTTCTGTGTTGATTGCTAAAAACCTCATTAGCTTTTGCTTATCTAAATTATTTACTTTGGTGTAAAGTTCGTCAGGGTTATTAACTACGAAATAGTCATCGATCTCATACATATCTTTTGTAATACTGTTTTTGCAGGTTTCGTCGAAGAACACCGCAGCATTACAAAATAAAGCTTCAAAAAAGCGGTTGGCCATATAATTGAACCATTCGTGTGTTTTTGTATCTTCAATATATAAACTAGCTTTAAATAAGTTCAAGGTTTCTCTGCTTGGTTCCCAAGACAGTCTTTCGGTAATGTTAAATGAAGTACCTACTTCCATAAACTTTTTGGCGTTCTTCAGCGAAGTAGAAACGATAAGGCGCTCGTCAAAGTACTTTTTGAAGTAATTGACTCGGTATTTTCTCCATGTACCATAGTAACAAACATCATACTTCTTATGTACCCAAGGGTTTCTCTCTTTGGCTATAAGCGTGTTTAAGTTAGTTGTAAGTAGCTGATCATGGCGGTGTGCTTTTTTTATTCCTGCTTCATCAAAGTTATTAATCATAAAGGTCATGTGCGGCTTAACAAAATCATTTACGAATAGCTCAAACTCATTAGTAATCCAGCCTATTTTACAATTTTTCTGATTTTCCAGTAAACGGCTAAAGTTATCAACATCCGTGTAGAAGGATGCTGCGGAGTAGAGGATAATATCGTATTGCTCAGTGGGATCTACTTTGGAAGTTAAATCTACAAGATTGACATCATACTTTGGTTTTAAGTATTCGAATATCTCGATGGCATTTCTGACATGTGCGATAGTTGTGGATTTTGTAATTGAGGATGACTCAACTATAAGAAGTTTCATTTACACCCACCGTAACTATATTGCTGAAGTTCTTCTAATAGCTTAGGTCGCTTAGACAGAAGCCGCATATCGAACTTCTGGGCACGAACTCCAAAAAATGCTTGTAGAAGATCAAGTTCACTTTTGGTGTAGAATTTTATCGTAAAATTTCCAGAGTACTCAATGTCGTTTATATTCCTAATGCCGCATTTCTCTACGGTATCTATAATCCCAGTATCTGGCTCTATCGCATAGAGGATTGTGTCCTCATCTTCAGTAGACCATTCTTGCCAAGAATCAGTAGTCATCTCTAACACTCCATTTAACTTTGTTGTGTTAATTAAACTACCAAGATGTTCTTTTAAGTTCAAGCCTTTTAAGATATGCTGATGTTAATTAACTCTGGGAGAAAAATATGGAATCAAAAGAATCAAAAGAATTAAAAGAATTAAAACCAAAAATACCTAGAACTAAATTTGATGACATTACCGGAAATAAATATAACCGCTTTACCGTAATTGAACTCGCCAAGCATGATACTGTTAAGGGTGTGTACTGGTGGCGGCTAAGGTGTGAGTGTGGTAAAGAGCGTGTGCTGAGTAGAAGTTCTTTTGTATATGGTGGTACTAAATCATGTGGCTGTTTAATGCGTGAGACTAGAAAAGAGTCACAAAAAATAAGAAACGCTAGAAGGGATTTTTACGACGAAAAAATTTATTGATGAGTGAGTTCCGTAGCACTGTTAATTTTAACTCATACAGAATCAAACAATGTCCCTTAATGGGTTTAGATATGGGTGCTATTAGCAAGATTGAATTAACAAAACAACTACAGGCATGGGGAATCAAGGTCGAGAATAATCGTGTAAAGAAAAGCGATTTATTCTCTGCATTAGCTGAATCTTATTCAACCCAGCCTCCCGATGGTATTTTTGTGTGGAAAAATAAAGACGTTTATCATTTCGCTATACGTAGGGCAACACGACAAACTAACCCATCTTGTAGTTGGATTTTATATACATATGATTTAAATAGCAAAGCACCACAACCACAGTCTAAAAAACGTTTAATTCTGCCCGCTACGTATACATCAAAATCCCTTAACCCTGAGAGATCATGGGGAGTTGAAATTAAATTAGCTGATGCCCCCGCAGAAGTGAAAGATGCCATTGATAAAGAGTCAAAATTTTAGATTGCGGTGAAATTGATAATTAACCATCAGAGGTGTTTATGTTAAGTAAAATAGAATTAAAAAAACAATTAATTGATATGGGTGCTAAAATTAAAGGAAACTATGTCCTAAAGAGTGACATTGAAAAACTGGCACTAGCCGATAAAAAGATCAACCCAAAGCCAAACATGGGTGAGAAAAAGGAAGTTGCTCGTTATTTATGGTTTATTGTGCGTAGCCAAGGCGATTGGAAAGATAAAATCGAGACAGGGTATGAAGATAGAAGTGACGCAAAAGATTACTTAAATGAAATTAAAGAGTACGATAAAGGCGCGAAGATCTTCCATAGATCTAAAGTAGATCCAGAGAAATTGGCTGAATTCTTTAAAGCCCAAGGCGTACCACAACGTATGCTAGATAAGGGGTACAAGGATGCTAAAAAAGATGCCAAGGCGTGGTGAGTAGCCCAAAGGATCAATTAAGTAATTTTTAATACTCGTTGAAAGATTCTGCTACTTCTTCCCAATTCACTTCGTCATAGCACTTGGCTTTCCCCATGTCTTCGAAATCGGGGGTTCCCATCGGGTACAGTTCCTTTACAAATTCTTCAGCGGAATCTGCATCGAAAGGTTGTTGTCTTCGTGCGGATTTATAACTCCCTTCGTCATTACTAACCCATAGGTCAACGTTCCAAGTTTCGTAATTTGCCCAGCCATTATACTCAGATAGAACCGTTTCGGCATCTTTTCTATTGATGTAGTTACCTTTAATTATTTTTATCCCTAGAGTGGATAGCTGCTTTTTAAGTATAGATTTGTTAATTTTGCTCATATGTTTAGTCTCTTGTTGTTGAACATACCTAAAATATAAGCGTGTCATTTATAAATTTATGAAAGAAGCTTATCTAAAGCTTTATCGTAATTTCCGCAAAAACCTTGTGGCCACTCTGAGCACCTACCATTAATAACCTCTATGCTTGTTCCCTCAAACCATAGAACAAGTTTACAGGGGTATGTACGTGAATACGCTCTGGCGAAGTAGATAAAGAGTTCTTGTCCTACCGTTATTTCTGGGGTTTCTGATTCGAAAAATTTCTGAACAGCATTTTCGACTAAAGCATCTGGGAAAAATACCCCATTAAAGGGGTCATACTTAATGTGTTTTGTTTTAAATTTTTCATTTTCTTTCTTCGCAGCTTCCGCTTTTTCTTTCTCAATTCTGTTTTGGATACCCCTTCGAAGCCTACCAATTTTTGCTCTTTGGTTTAGTAGTGATTGTAAGTGTTGAGGGGTAATTAGAACACACTCAGCAGCATTAGACAGATTTATGAGATCAAGAATTACCCTACAAGCTTCTGCGGGATCGGGGATTCCACATGCAGAACCTATTCTGCTTAACAACTGATTCCCATTTGATTCCAAAACATCAGACCGCATTTTTTGATATAGTTTAACTTCACGCTTTAAATTAATCTTTCGGCATTTAACACATCGATTACCTGTGACGCATTTAATGTCGTTACTATTACTGTTGTTAGCATCCATCTTATCACCTGCTAGGGGGTAGATTATTTAACTTTCTTAACGACTATTTTGAAGCTAATTTAGATAATGGTCAATCTAAAGTTTAACAGGGTATTTAGCATATGTAATGTACTGGACACATTACTTTTTTACGATTTTACTTGACTCTATATGCCATTGTGGTATGCTCATTTTCTAACCAGTTATGCAGACGAACTTTTAGTTTGTCTGCGAAACTGGAAACCGGATTTTACTTGCATGTTATTTTGTAATTTGGTATGCCAGTAAAACTATGTCGTGTTAAGCGACATACCCAAAAATTAAAGCCCTCTACGACCATGGCCAATAAAAAGGTTATGGTGTTTAATATTTTCTATTGCACAATTTAAATTACCTTGATATGAACAGCACGTATGACGTAGCTGCCTTATTGGCATTTGCATTCAGCCACATTGGCTTTAACGGCTGTTTATTTAAAGGGGATCTATGGGTATATAAAAGTAGTGATAAGCGTAGTAGGAGCAAGTGCGTGGCAATCGACAAAAAGCACCACACCTGCCCCAGATCCGAAAATACAGGATTCTCGAACTGTGTGAAAGATAGCATTTCATTTCTATCTTTTCAACCCATTTCGACATGCCTTTATTTTCACCCACAAAAATTAAATCAAATACGAAACTAAAGGAAAAACAACATGTTAACTGGAAATTTAGAAATTACTTGTACTTCTTGTAATCACACATTAACGAATTGTTCTGTTTGCAACGGACATACTTTCATCGTCAACGACATTGAGGTCATTAACGCATTTAAGGCCAGTGCCGAGTTTGAGAACTTCAAAAATGAAATCTATCAAAAAGCACAAGAAACTGCTGAAAAAAATTATGCACCTACGTTGATCGCATTGAATACTAGCATTGGTTCATTGAAAAAAGAATTAGGGAGTAGTAACGCACTAAATACAAAGTACCAAGAAAAATTAGCTGAAATGGATAAGGTAATTGAAGAAGCAAAAGAACGGGCCAATCAAAACGCCTTACAGATGGTCGAAAATGAGAAGCTTAAGTTTCAGCTTGAGCTAAATAAGAACAAAGTTATGAACGATAGCTTGTCAAAAAAAGTAAGTGAACTTGAGCAGAAATTAAAGCAAGGTTCAATCCAATCGCAAGGAGAAGCGGGGGAAGAACTAGTTAAAGAGAACTTAACTAAAAACTTCTCGGATGACATCATCGAAGATATTGCTAAAGGGAAGCGTGGGGCTGATCTTGTTCAAAAGGTTAAAATGCCGGATGGTGCGGATGTCACCAGTATGCTGTTTGAGGTTAAAAACACTACCACCAGCTTCTCATCTTCATGGCCCACAAAAGCTAAAGAGGATCAGCAAGAAATGGGTGCCGGTGTTGTCATTATCGTCACTAGGGCAATGCCTAAAGGCATTACTCATTTCGGTTTTGTTGACGGGGTACTTGTTACCAGCTTTCATTGCTATCTTCCTCTTGTTGCTTTAATTAGGCAGCATCTCATTACTCTGTACCAGATGAAACAAATATCCGATGTGAAAGATGGTACACCGTCCTTGTTATATGAATATATCACAGGCGATAAGTTCACCAAAGAATTTGAAACCCTTTTTGAGATATACAGTGATTCGAAAGATGATCTGGATAAAGAGAAAAAAACGGTTCAAAAATTCTGGAACTCCCGTGAACAACTCATTGGAAAACTACTGACATCGGTAACTACGCTCTACGTTGATTGTAAAGAAATCGTAGGAAACGCATTACCGGTAGTTGATGGTTTGGAATAATTTTTAGAGGTCACCCATTGTTTGGGTGACCTCTTTACTTTGAGGTTTTTATGGATGATATAAGTAAATTACAAATGATGATGGAAGAATATTTAAAATTGGGAATTGATACAAACGAAAAACTACTACTCTACTGGCTTATAGACCCCGTTACCAAAGTAGTCCGATACGTTGGTATGACTACCAAAGGAAAGAAGAAAAGATACGCTGGACACATCTATAACGCAAAACGTGGGTTATCTACAATACATGTTAACCGGTGGATAAAGAAGTTACTTAATAATGGGCATACACCTATTTTGATGATCGTGGAAGCATTTAGTAACATAGAGGAGCTATTAGCTAAAGAAAAATACTGGATAAAACGATTATGGGATGAGGGATTCCCTTTAACCAATAGTACCGAAGGGGGTGATTATAACCCACCCACTGATGCTGTTAAAAAGAAGATAGGTATCGCACAAAAGAAAAGATTAGGTGATCCTGCCGTTCGAAATAAAATGAGCATAGATGCTAAATTAAGATGTTCAGACCCCGCAGTAAAAGAAATACTCAGTAAGGGGCAGAAACGTAGATTTCATGGTAATCCAGAAGAAATAAAGAAGCTAAGAGCTAGGGCCAAGCTTCAATTTATAGGGGATAGAAAAGAACGTCAGGTACAAGCCATGAATGCCGGTAAAGCTAAACCGGAAGCTAGAAAAAATATGAGTGAGGGGGCCAAAAGAAGATTTGAAAGACCTGAAGAATTACTTAAAAATAGTCAGCTAAGAAAGAAATACTATTCAAATCCATTAAACAGGGAAAAGGTTAGTTTCACTATAAAAAAATTATGGGAAGACCCTACGTTTAAGGAAAAACAACTCAAAATTTTAAAAGATGGTATGGCGAAGCCTGAGACTAGGAAAAAAATAAGCATAGCCCAAAAGAAAAGATTTGAAAGAGATGAAGAACGGTTAAAGTGTAGTGAGAAAACAACCAAACATTATGCTGTTCCCGCAAATAGATTAAAAGCGAGTGAGTTACAAAAGGGGGTATGGCAAAGAAAAGGGTTCCGGGAAAGAGTTAGTACATCGATGAAAAAAGCCATGGAAAAACGTTTTGAAAACCATGACAATAGAAACGCTTCAGCTATACATAAAGAGGGGCGTGAATTCATAGCTATTGACACCAAAACGGGCAACGTGTCTTTTAAAGGGTATTCAATTTCATTATGTGCTGAGTTGCTGGGGATCGGTCGTTCTTCAATTCGTAGGTATCTACGTAAAGAAAGGAAAGCTGATAGCTTCAAAGGATATGCTTTTAAGTATATGTAGGAAGCTACCAGTTTACGGATTTACTTACTTATTTAGTTTAGGTTTTTTTATTTTTTTTGGTGTTGGTGCTTGCGGTACAGTATATTTGTACATGGTAGTATCTTTATTTATTTTCCCATTAAAAAAATCAGACTCCATTTGGTCGTGAAAATCTCTATGAGCTAGTTTCCATGTTTTTTTATCTGTTGAATAATAGTCACCTGCCGGTCTGTTTTCTAGTTCTTGTGGTTTTTCTTTTTCTTCTATTATTTTAATATTATCTTCAATCCAATTGAAGTTGGGGCCACTAGTAGGGTCTGCGGCTATACGAGCAAACTCCATAGTATAATCTGCACCACATGTATCGCAACGGAAGTAGTTTGTAATACCACTTGTTTCATAGTGACCATCAACATCACTCCAATTAGTATCCCCACAAAAATCACATTCATATTCTTGAAAGGTACCATCTGCTACAATTTTTAATGCATCTTGCTTTTTAACATATTTGCCATTAATTATTTTAATACCAGAGGATTTTAATATATTTAATAGTTCTGCTTTTTGTATGCGTGACATATCTATGCGCCTCTATTTGATTAATAAGAATAACCATAGACTAAAAGTAACCACGCATTAGCTTTTTATTCCGGTGGCTCTGGGTTTACACTTGAGTATTGCCAAGCAAGCATCTCTGGGCCTATTCTTTTCCCATCCCCGTCTTTAATAATACACCCACCATCTCGCATATCGATTCGTAGATCAACGTATTTGCATCTTTGGTTTTTAAACCAACTCCAATCACC
>Ga0315289_10008660_pt1 | contig 14685 bp, 12 predicted proteins | sample YL17G11_40_MG_FD_203452 | JGI IMG/M metagenome (GOLD analysis project Ga0315289, IMG submission 203452) | Sediment microbial communities from Yellowstone Lake, YNP, Wyoming, USA - YL17G11_40 | ecosystem: Environmental > Aquatic > Freshwater > Lake > Sediment | place: USA: Wyoming | collected...
GCTTGGTCAGATAGTCATCGATTTTTTTACCGATGGCTTGATCCATCAAATCTTCCTCTTCAGATTTGGTTACCATAATAATGGGCAGATGAGGTCTCTTCTCCTTAATCTCCTCCAAAGTGGTAAGACCATCTTTACCCGGCATCTGCTCATCCAACAAAACCAAATCGAAATCTTGTTTCCCCACCAAAGCCACCGCATCCTCGCCATTGGATGCTTCGGTCACCTTATAACCTCTGCCTTCCAAAAAAATTATCTGCGATTTTAACTGATCGATCTCGTCATCCACCCAAAGAATGTTTTTGATCTCCTCTTTCATCTTCATCGCCTTATCTTTCTATGATCTCTTTTTAGATATGTGTGTTAACGCAGAGCAAGCTCTGCTACTCCGGGTTATTGGAGTAGCGACACTTGTGTCGCGCCTCCTGACCAAGACCCCCGCCATTGTGCGGGATCTTCGCTTCGCTACGACAAGGTCTGCTACTCCTATTTATTGGATAGGGATTACTATCAAAAAAGTGGTTCTCTCATTTGGTATAGATTCCTTCAAAAATATCTTCCCCAGATGATATTCCTCCACTATTCTTTTTGCTAAAGAAAGCCCTAAACCCCATCCTCTCTTTTTGGTGGTATATCCTGGTTTAAAAATCTTTTTCTGTTCGCGGGAAGGAATTCCCCTTCCGTTGTCGCAAATCTCTATGGTTATGTTTTTCTTGTCTTGATCCAATTTAGTGGAAATTTCGATGACACCTTGCTTAGAGTCCACTGCTTCTAATGAGTTTTTCAAAAGGTTTTCTATGACCCAGCTCAATAGCTCTGCATTAACTTTAATCGGAACCAAATTCTCCAAATTTTCTTTAATCACTACTCCTGAGCCTGCATGGGGAAGCCTGCGCTTGAAATATGCTATGGTCTCGGAGACGATTTTATTTAAGTCGGTCAATTTCAGCTCAGGTGTGGACCCTATCTGCCCGAAACGAATGGCGATCTTTTCCAGTCTTTTAATATCAGCCTGCATTCCTTTTATCATCTCATCTAATTCAAATTTAATCCCTTCCAACTTAGATGCTTCAAGTCCATCCTGTCTTATTTCTGAAGTACCAAAGGGAGCGGATTTATCCTGTCCGCCAGAGGTGAATCCGCCTTCGGCGGAAACGGACTTGTCCTGAGGGATTGTCCCGAAGGATTCGCATTTTGTCTTTAAAAGTTCCAGCCAGCCTAAAAGGGAGGAAAGGGGAGTCCCCAGTTGATGAGCGGTCTCTTTTGCCATTCCCACCCAGATGGAGCGCTGTTCCGATCTTTTGATATTTCTAAAGGTGACAAACCCCACCAAAATGAACAAGAATAAAACTCCCACCTCCACCAAAGACATCAGTTTCAACTTGGTGATCAGCCTGGAATCTCCATAATGGAGGTAATTGATGATTTTTTTCTCCTCCCCGAAGTAGATGGGAATAGGCTCTTTATGTTTATCCATCCCTTCAACAATTTTCTTTAACTTTTGTCTGGACGCATACGTGGTATCATCCCATGCCACGTTCACCTCTCTCCAAGCCTGAGGCTCCCCATTTGCGTCCGTCACCACTATGGGGAAGTCACTTTTCTGGATGATCTCCTCAAAGATCACATCTATCTCCGGTCCCCCGGGAGACTCAGAAGCCGCCATCTGCCACAGCCGGGCATAAGCGGTCAAAACCCTTTTGGAATCCTGCTTGATTTTTCCGATCACATTCTGAGTATAATAGATAAAAATGAAGGCGATCACGATTATGCCGAATACCAAAAAGCCTTTGAAAAACAAAGGATATTCGGCATATCCCCCTAAATATTTTTCATTTCTCTTGGGCATGAATTAGAACCTCTGATTGATTCTCTGGAATGTCAAGCTTCAGCTTGACCAGGCCTTTGTGTGTTGCCGACAGTCGATCCCAGGAAATCGAAAATTTTTAGTTCAGTTCACCTAAAGGTGAACACTCCAAAACTTGCTTGCTGAAGGCGGGTATTCTTCACCCCCCGTTCATTTACCGTTGGTGAAGAACAACAATGGGGGACAAAGGCAGTGGTGCATGATATTATTTATTCACTCCATTCCTTGTATGCAGTTTTGAAAATTTGTTCCAATGTTTCACGACTATTATCAATATCTGCCTTCGTTATTCTGAATTTTATTCTGCCAGATCTTTTATCAAGCGATACAATTTCGATGTCCTTTTCTTCCAGTATACTTTTGGACGAGTCCATATCAGCTAAGCGCACTTCAGCTCTCACGAATTTCTCCTTAGCTATGAACACAACAAAATTGTTTGGGTGGCCTCGTTTCTGAAGACCAACATAATGTTTGTTGTAACTAAGGGAATAAACAGGGTCAAATTCTTTAATTATATTTAGACATTCATCAATTAATTTTAAAGACTCCTTAGATCCTTTATTCTCCCAATAAGTTCGATCTTTTATTATAGGGATGTCACCCTCCTCTTCCTCTGGAATTACCTCATCTAAAACTTTTGTGAAATTCAAAACGAGTTGTTCGCCAATCTTAAGAGCATTAAGTTGTATAGCTATTATGGGAATCGTATTATTGAATAAAGAAATTATGTTTAAAAACCGAGTCGTTATATCTTCTGCAATTACAACGGCACAATGTTCATAGTTAGGGAAACGTTTTCGCTCTATATCCCAATATTCTACTGCCCGTATTATATGGCTTTCATCAATTCTGCCCAGCATTATCTCAACTTCGTATCGTTTTTCATTCTCAGAATCATATAAAAGTAGATCAAGTCTTCCGGCCTTGGGCTGTATTCTTTCAACATCTTTGACAATTAGATCACCTAGACCAAGAATTGACGGGTCATCCATAATAACCTTTTTCAACCATTGCTCATCATACTCGCGAAGATCTTTTAAACGAATGGGCGTTGCTTTAACATGAGTTAATTTATCCATTTATCGTCTCCTTATAATTCGTTATCCTGTCATGCATGGCTCTAACTCGTTCATATACGCAATACTTCGTCTATGCATACCTAATATTATCCCAACTTCGTTTTTTGTTCCATTCATGGTGAACCTATTGAACCATTTTGCGGTATCCGGATGCAACTTTTCTTCTTCAAAATACACCAGGCAGGATTCGACCTCAAGCGTTTGTAGGTGTTAGCCGAAGTTGTATCCCCCATCCAGTTTTACGAGACCTCCAAGTAACCCTCTCGGAAATCAATAATGGTTCTAAAGTGCTTCAGGAAACTTAGCCCCACAAGCCCGCGAATTCCAGCCAATTCAGGTATGTCGTGACAAATAACCTCTACTTCTCTGGCTTCTCTATCTCCTACTGACATGTGCTCTATGCATAATTTTGGAACCTCGATGATTCCATTAGCTGTAATAATTTCCTGGCGATCAGGGACAACTGCTGGATCGTAGCCAATTACTTTGAGGTCAGACCAAGAGAGGGTTGTAAACGCAGCTCCAGTGTCAACAATCATATCGATTTTGACCAAGCCTTTAGGTCCAACAATTTTGACGTTTCTCACCACCAGAGGGATACAAATCGGGAAACGCATAGACACATCCATCAGTTAAAAAATTACCGCATAACCTTCAGGAACTGGGGGACCTGCAAAAGTGATATAGACACCTGTCAACCCCAGTCGTAAGAGTTCCTTATCAAATGCTCGGCGGTCTTTATTGTGCAGGACTACTTCCCCTTCAGAATTATCAACCTCTTTTAAGGCACGAAAAGCAATCCACTCTCCCCGATACTCTCTTTTTGCTTCTTCAAGCTTCATGGCAATCGCCTCCGTCTCTATTATTCCATAATTCTGCAATTTGGATGTTTCACCTTACTCAATTTTAGATTCAGACCTTTACCTAATAAATATACGGAATCAAAACCGAACTTACAAACTCTTAACCCTCTTGTGATGATACACCTCGCTTCGAGGTTCGGTGCAAGCATGTGTCGCTACCCCGAACAAAAATCTTCTAACTTTCTAACCCTGAACCGTATGGTTCAGGGCTAACCTGCTAACTATTTTATCTCCTCCATCCCATCCATATAAGATCTTAAGACTTCGGGGACTATAACTGTCCCCTCCTTGGTTTGGTAATTTTCTAAAAGAGCGATCATGGTTCGGGGTAGAGCTACTCCGGAACCGTTTAGGGTATGGACATATTGGAGTTTTCCTCCTTCTTTGGGACGAAATCTTATCCCCATCCTTCTGGCTTGAAAATTCTCAAAGTTGGAGCAGGAGGAGACCTCTAAATATTTTCCTACCCCAGCTGCCCAGGCTTCGATATCATAACATTTAGCGGCGGCAAAGCTTAAATCACCAGTGCACAGGATTCTTACCCGATAGGGTAGCTTTAGAAGTTGGAACACCTCTTCCGCATCTCTCACCAAGCTTTCCAGTTCATCATAAGAAGTTTCTGGTTTCACAAATTTCACCAACTCCACTTTATCAAATTGGTGCACCCGGATCATCCCTCGCGTATCCTTGCCATATGCTCCTGCTTCCCTTCTGAAACAAGCGGTGTAGGCGGTGTAATAAATGGGGAGCTCCTCGGCTTTTAGAACTTCGTCTCTATGCAAGTTGGTCACCGGAACCTCAGCTGTCGGGATCAAAAACAAGTCATCCCTCTCACAAAGATACATGTCCTCTTCCAATTTGGGTAACTGTCCGGTGCCGGTCATGCTCTGACGGTTAGCCATAAAAGGAGGTAAAATCTCTTTATACCCATGTTTGCTTGAGTGCAAATCCAGCATAAAGTTTATCAAAGCCCTTTGGAGTTTAGCTCCCTTTCCGGTTAAAACTAAAAAACCGGTGCCGGTCACCTTAGCCGCTTTGGGCAAGTCCAAAATCCCCAAAATCTGCCCAAGCTCCCAATGAGGGCGTGGCTCAAAGTCAAATTTCGGAACCTCCCCCCATATCCTCACTACCACATTTGAATCCTCGTCAAAACCAATCGGAACTGAACTATGAGGGACATTGGGAACAGTTAAAAGAAGGCTTGAGATTTTTTCCTCCACCTCTTTTAGCTCTTTATCCAGAGAATCTATCTGGTCGGAGACCTTTCTCATTCTTTCAATTTCCTCTTTGGCATCCTGCTTTGCTTTTTTCATCTGGGCAATTTTTTCGGTGACCACGTTCCTTTGATGTTTCAGCTCGTCCGCCAGAGATAGAAGTGATCTTCTCTTTTCATCTAAACCTAAGATCAAGTCCACATCAGTTTTTTCGTTCTTATTTTTTACCGCTTCCTTGACTTTCTCTTTATTCTCTCGGATAAATTTTAAATCCAGCATTTTTTTATCTCCTAAGGATCCAGACTTGGACATTTTTTAGGTAAATTGTCTTTTGACAAACAGTGCCATGCCTTCCAGAAATATCTTAGCATCAAAGTAAAAAGACATGTTTTCTATATAGCTCAGGTCGTACGATAAGTATTCCTTTGCCCCATCCATATAGTCCTTTCCGCCAGAGGCGGATCTGTCTATGACAGAGAATTTCCCCTTAATCTTAGCTAAACTGAAAAGACCGGGTTTGACATATAGTCTTTTCGGAAGGAGGGGAAGATTTGATGATAATTTTTCAAAAGTCTCTGGGCACAAAGGTTCAGGTCCCACCAAGCTCATCTCTCCTTTTAATATGTTTAAAAACATGGGAATTTTCTCCAAGCCGGAGCTTCTCAGAAATCTTCCCCATATACCCTGAGGAAGATTAGAGGTCAAGCTGGACTTTTCCCATCCGGGTTCTTCCTTTGACACCCTAAACTTATAAATCCCAATGATTCTTTTTGCCTTCCCTAAGCATCCGCGTTTAACTAAAGGAGAACCCTTAAAATTCAATTTGCTCAAAAGCCCAAATAAAATCCAAATTAGCAGAAAAACAATCAGAACTGCCAAGGATATTAAAGCATCGAAAAGTCTTTTCAGCGCCCACTCCCAGGTTCTCATCTGGCTGGGGAATATCCTCAAAAGCAAGTTCGTCGCAAGCGGAGCAGTCTGATATCCCCTGAACAGATCGGCAGGATGGGGCACGATTTTAAAGGAGACCTCCAAGTTGCTTACCCGGTCCATAAGTTCCTGCAAAGATCCTTTCCAATCCGGTTGCAAAGCAATCAAAATGTCTTGAATTCTATTCTCTCCGGCAATCTCATCTAAGTGTTCTATATTTCCTAAAATTTTTAAACCAGAAGGATTTTGTTGTGGACAGTCTTCATCCTCACCTACAAAGCCAACAACTTGGTAGCTAGATTCAGGACTGGAACTTATTTTTTCAAAAAGTTTTTTTGCATTTTCTTTGGTTCCTACAATTATGGCTTTTCGCAAAAATCTACCGCGGGCATTAAGTTTTCTGATGAAAAATATATACAATCCTCGCCCCATCCCCAAAAAACCCATAAGGTTCAGACCGTAAATCAAAAGCAAAATCCAGGATTTGAGGGCCAGATAGGAGGGATTTAAAGTCAGAATCAAAAAGATGATGACCCCCCCAAAAATGGCCTTGACTATTCCCTTCATTTTATCCTTGAATCTTTTGTCTCCCGGAACTTCATACACTCCTAAGATAGCAAAAAGATTGAGCCAATAGATGGTAATCCAGACAGCCGGGGCAACATATTCAGAAAGAGGTTCGGGTATTGGGTTGGGGAAAAGTCCTGATTCAAATTTCAACCAAAAGAAAAACAGAAAGGCCAAATTGATTAGCACCATATCCCCAAAAATCAAGAAGAGCTTTTCCTTAATATTGACAAAATTCCTCTGGAGGTGGACTCCAAAGATAGTCAAAATCAGCCAGACCAAGACTGCAATCAACATCTTCATGGGAGATTCAAAAAAGAGATAGACCAAAACTCCCATTCCGCCTAAAACAAAACAGAAAAGATAAATCCACAGAACTACTTTGGTGGTTTGGACTCCAAGATTGGCGATCCTTCGAGGTGAATTGTTGTAATCCCCCACGTAAACTTTTCTTCCTTCCCTCAGCCTGATCAAGGTTACAAAGGAGATGTCGAATATAGGATAGCTTAAAATTAAAATTGGGACCAGTAGACTGGAATATGAAATATTTTCGCGGGCGAAGAAGATTCCCAGGCAGGCTAAGATGAACCCATTGAACATGCTTCCCGCATCACCCAAGAATATCTTGGCGGGAGAGAAATTATAGCGAAGAAATCCTAAAAGCCCCCCCATCAGAGCTAAAGCTAAAAGCGTGCTGACTGTCTGGTGGTTGAAAAAGGCAAGAACCAAAAATGCTGAAGCAGAGATGAACGAAATTCCCGCACATAGTCCATCCATGGCATCCATGAAGTTGACCGCATTCATCAAACCCACCATCCACAGAAGCAGGATCAATACGTCCCAAGCGGATCCGGTGAGAATTTTGGCATTATGACTTAAGATTAAAAACAATAAGGCACCGATAATTTGCCCCAATAACTTATAACTAGGAGATAGTCCTTTCTTATCATCCACCAGCCCAAACACCACCACTACTAATCCCCCAACCAACACCCCAACCATATCTGCATTGAAAGATAGATTAAGAAGTTTTATGCCAACGAATAAGGCAAACAGAAACCCGACAAAAACCGCCAGCCCTCCCAAAAGAGGCGTGGGTTTGGCATGAATTTTCAAAGCAGAAGGATAGTCTACGAAATTAAGTCTCTTGGCCAATTTAATCAGAATTGGAGTTGCGGCTAAAACTACAATAAACGAACTAAAAAAAACAACTAAATAATCCATAATTAAAGTCCAAGCAAATAAGAGAGTCAATTATTTGGGCTGGCAACTACGCAGTATAATTTCCCGACCTTTTTTATCTTGTTTACTTTGAGTCCGGCTCCTTTAAGGAGTGCTTTGATTCGGGATTTCGAATAGAAAAAGACTTCACATTTTTGTAACAAAAGCCTTAGTTTTCTTATTGGTGCTCGCCAAGTAAAAACTCTGGGGAATGAAATAATTACTAATCCTTTGCTTAACTTTCCGAGCTTGGCTAATACCGGTAATGGATCTCTGATGTAATCTAAGACCCCTATGGCGATAGAAAGGTCATATTTGATTTCCGGTTTAAAGTCTAAAATTGAGGATTTGTGAAAATCACAAATGTCTGCCACCCCCATCTCTTCAGCCAATTTTTTTGAGAGGCTGACCATATTTTCAGATATATCAATGCCGATCACTTTCTTGGCACCTCTTTTTGCAAACTCCACAGAAAAACGACCGCTTCCGCATCCCGCATCAAGGATGGTTTTGCCTTCGATAGGCTCAGAATTTTCAAAAACAAATTGAAACCTATTATACATGTCCTTCCGGAGAATATTATCAAAAATAATTTTCAACCTAGACTTTTCATGGCTGTAAATCTGATCGAATTCCTCAAAATGTTGATCCCAGTAAGCTTCCTGATTCTTTATGTCCCTGTGCATAAATGTAAAACCTCACTGATTGTTGTAAATTGGAAGTCATCTAACAGTCTTCTAAACCTCTTTTCTGTCTTATCTAGATTATGATAGTGTCTGAATTTTTTTAATGGTGGTAACTTGACCTTAGGTTGATGGGGATCCATTTCCCACGGATGCAAATAGAAGACCACGGGACGACCTTCCAGATTTGCTTTCCTTATGCCATACCGAATAAAACGATATGGAAAAATGCGAAAATAGCCGCCCCCGCTGATGGGGACATTTCTACCCAGTATTTTCACCACCGACAAGGGGAACTCCCATATCTTTTCCGTTATCTTGTAAGGCCCAAGAGGAGCATTTGAGATACCATAATCTGGATGGAAGGATACCGGAAATACCGAAGAATCATATTTGAGTCCATATTTAGCCAAAACATCTAACGCCCAAGAGGTCTTCTCAGTCATGGTGAATGATGGGGCTCGGTGACCAAGAACCTTCTTATTAGTATTCTTCTCAATTAATTGGATCGAGATTTTTAATTCTGCATCAAATTGATCTGGTATTAACTGTGTGAGTAAAGTGTGAGATAGACCATGTGTGGCGATTTCATGGTTTCGATTATCTATTTCCCTGATTAGTTCAGGATAACGCTCAGCAATCCAACCCAGAACGAAGAAAGTGGCTTTTACCTTCTTTTCGTCCAAAATCTTCAAAATTCTGGCTAAGCCTTTTGTGATTCTTTGCTCACACGTAGACCATTCTTCTTTTCTAATAACGTCACTTAGATTATGCACGCAAAACCAATCTTCCACATCTATGGAGAGTGCATTTTTCATAAATCAACCTGTTCTCTAATTACAGACCTTATGAAGCTTCCTAACTAAAGATAGCAAATTTTCAACATTTCATAATACACTTCTTTAATCCGACGGGTCATTAGCTCTTTGGTAAATTCATTATTGACTCTTTGTTTTCCAGCAAGTCCTAATTGCCGTCTCAGATTTTCATTCGCTAAGAGAAGATTCAAGGCGTTAGCTAAGGCCTGGGGATCACCCGGTGGGACCACTAAGCCCGTCTGCTTGTCAATATTGACGAAGGAGGTTCCGGTCCCTAATTCAGTTGAGATCAGCGGCAGCCCGCAGGCCATACCCTCTAAAAGCACAATACCAAATGCCTCGCTTCGATGAGTGGAAGGCAAAACTAGAACATCGGCAGCATGATAGTAATAGGGTAACTCATCTTCACTCACTTCACCTAACAAAACTATCTTAGCTTCGAGATTATCCCTTTTTATACGATCTTCTATCTCCGATCTATATGGTCCGTTACCAATAAGCAAAAATTTGGCGTTCACCTCTTTGGAAGATTCCACCAAATAAGTTAGACCTTTGTAGTAGCATAACCTTCCCACAAATAAAACTATTGCATTCCCGTATCTTTTTTTGATTCTCGCAACTTCTATTTCGTCCACGTTCTCAAACCGCACTACATCGATCCCATAGGGGATGATCTCAATTTTATCTATGTATTTTTTCAACAGATTTGAACCTTGTATGTAGTTGGGGTTAGAGCAGATGATAACCCTTATCTTCCTGAGTAACTGCCTCAAGAAGGGCATATACAGATGTAACCACTTTTCCTGTCTAACTATATCGCCGTGATAAGTCAACACCACTTTATCACAATTTTTGAATAATAGGCTGGCTACCTCGCCTAACGGATAGGGAAAATGTAGGTGGAGGATATCCGGTTTCGCCTGGCGCATGAATTTGAACAGGCTTAAACTGATGGGGGTGGAAGCAACCTGTGCAATTCGCCCAGCTTTGATCACTTTCACCCCATCCATATATTGAGTCATGGAGTTTGATTTGGTGTTAGTAACCAAAACCTCAACTTCAAAATTCTCATCCTTTGCTAATTCTTCAGACAATACACGAATGTGGTTTTGTATACCTCCAACAACAGGGTGATATTCTTTAAAGACGTGAAGTATCTTCATTTCAAAAAGTCATATTTTATTGTTTTTCGTTATCACAGCTTCATAAACTTGAAGAGTCTCCTTGGCTGTCTTTTCCTAAGAACAAAGTTTTGCTCTTTCGCTTGCATTTTTAATCATTTTCCTCCATCTGCTGACGAACGGCGGCTAAGATATCTTCTACCGTTATTTTTTCCATACATTCCGGAATACCTCTGGGGCAGATCGAAAAATCAAAGTTAGTCCGGACAGTTTCCGGCTGGTAACAGGGACTACAGGAGACATGCTTCCAGATCACCAAGTGGTTTTCTCCCTTTGGAGCAACCAGCCTGGGATCTGATGGGCCAAAAATGCCGATTGTCGGTGTGCCCACAGCTGCCGCAATGTGAAGGGGACCGGAGTCGCCGCCGATAAATAGCTGGCAGTGTGTCAAGATTGCAGCTAATTGCTTAAAATTGGTCTTTCCTACCAAGTTAATCGACTCGTTTTTCATTCCTGACACAACTTTCTTCACCACTTCTTCATCACCTGGTCCACCGAGGAAGATTACTTTGACCTTGTATTTTTCGATTATAGTATCAGCCAGTCGAGCAAATTTCTCTGCCTGCCACCGCTTGATCGGCATGGATGCACCTGGGTTTTTTCCGCCACCAGCTAAAATAGCGACCACCCTATCTACAGTTTTTACGCCATGGGTCTGCAGTAAATTCGAGACGTAATTCTCTTCTTTTGCCATTACTTTCATTTCAGTTGTTCGTCCAGCTGATTCGATTCCCAGAGAAGTTACTACATCTAAGTAGCGATCCACCTCGTGCTTGCTGGCATCAAACACTACTTTTCGGGTCAATAATCTCCCTAGGCCACCATAATCAAATCCAATCCGCTTAGGAATTCCGGCGAGCAGAGCAAAAAGACCACTAAATGATGTGCGGTGAAAAATAACCGCCAAATCGAATTTTTTTTGTCGTAATTTTCGTAAACAGCTTAAGGTTCTAATGAAAGCGCGCCACCGACTGGATGCGTGGGCTGGCGCATCGTAAATGATGATCTCATCCAGATTAGGGTTGTCCTCAATTATCTCCTTACTCCAGCTTCCCACCAAATAGGCCAGGTGAGCCTCGGGAAATCCTCGCCGCAAAGCCCGTAACGCGGGCGTAGTAAAAAGTATGTCTCCTACACAACATAATTTTATAATCAATATCTTTTTGATTCTCCTGTTTTCTCTTATATCGTTAACGTTTCCAGGGCTACTCTTAGGAAGGAAATTTGACTCGCCGTGTCCATTATTTCCGCAATCTTGGTAGCAAGTTTTTTTATCGCATAGTGTTCTAAATTTCTCTGGTCTGGATAATGGTTTCAGTCCCATTTTGGAATAAATGGCTGTATACATGGTTTTATTTGAAAAAATATCTCGAATAATCAAAATTTGAAAACAGAAGTTTTATGTACCCCCAAAATTTTTCCTTGGCTAGACTCTTCTTGGAAGGCGTGAATAGATAAATTCCCCCCCAAGTCAACAAGCGGAAAAAAATCCCCCAGAATTGCATTATTCTAATGATAATAAGCTTATGAAGCGGAAAAAACTTTTTGAAAAAAACAAAATCGCTTTTAAATGAATGAAAGGTGATTGTCCTGATATTTTGAAGTCCGCTTTGCAGGTGATAATGTATGATTTCAGTATTAGGGATGGTGGATACTTCCCAACCTTTTCGCTTTGCTCGGTAACAAAGATCCAATTCCTCTGCATACATGAAATACTCTTCGTCAAATACGCCAATCTGCTCCACCGTTTCCTTGCGTAATACCATGGCTCCACCCAGAACGCGATCGACGGTTCCAGAAATATCATTATCTTTATATTCCCAAAAGAACTTACGGGTTAATCTGTTTATTGGAAGAATGCGGAAAATTGAAAGCATTCGGCTGAAATAACTAAGCAAAGTTGGAAATTTGTAGAAAGAGCTCTGGGGTTTGCCATCCGGATAGTAGACGTAACACCCGCCAATTCCCACTTTAGGATTGGAATCCATAAAATCCATTATGTTCTGCAAGGTATGGGGGCCCACTTGAGTATCCGGGTTTAAAATGAAAAGATACCTCCCTTGAGCGATCCTTATCCCTTGATTGCTAGCTCGTCCAAAGCCAACATTTTCTTTGTTTTCAATCAATCTTATCTGAGGAAACTCTCTTTGTACCATCTCCACACTTCCATCCTGGGAGTTATTGTCCACCACGATTACCTCAATCTTTCGGCTTTTTAAAAGAGAAAAGATCGAGTTCAAACATTGGCCTAAGAACTCTCTAACCTTCCAATTGACTATTATGATTGAAAGATGCATGTTTAATCTAGATCTCGCTTTGAAATTATTACCAGAACTCCTGCCACGGTAAAAGCTAAATAAAAATTGTTATCCACTGCTGCGAATTGATTATTCGTGAAGCTGATAATTAGTTGTTCGATTGAATTCGCTATAAAACCATAGGATAGACCTTTATAGTAGCTATCCTCTATTTTTTTACTCCCCTTAAGACCTTCTTTGAAGAAAACATAATACATCCATAGGAAAACAAAAAGCCCAATCAATCCCATTTTCAAAGTGATCATCAAATAGAATTGATGAACAATAGCACTGGCAATTAATTTTTTTTGAAATAAAGGATCTCTGAACGGAAATCTATATCCCACCCCATAGCCAAAAATGGGACTGCTTTTGATTTTCTCCAGACAAGCACGGTATTCGAATAACCTGCTGAAATTTGAAGCCGTAGCTGAGCTGAGCCTGGTGGAAAAGGCGGATATAAATCTTCTGCTCACGCTGCTCAGAAGGTTTTCCTGAAGAAGAATCGCCTTGACTCCAATTAAAAGCACAAATAATACTGCTACGAACATAATGGCCCCTTTGAACAATCGCCACACCCTAATCCCAATAGAATATTCACAGTAAGATAGATAAATGCCGTAAGAAAAAAGAAGGGCGCATATAAATCCAATCCAATAACCACGAGTAAAACCAAACAAAAGATGTAGAATCAGGGGTATGGAGAGCAAGAAGTAGATTGATTTTTTGGATTTTTCTTTAGTGTAAAAAGAAAGGTTTAATAAAACTAATGCGACTAGACTTGGGAAAACCCCAAAAAGATATCCTCCGATTCGGTGTCCAACTTGAAAGTAATTCCAAAGACCTATAATCGCCTGATAATATGCTACAACAATCAACAGCTGGAAAAACTTTTTTATTATCTCTTTTTTATAGCAAAGGTTTATTACCAAAAACACTACGCCAAAGCCTGAGTAAGCCAAAAATTCTATCAATAACCATTGTATGGGATAGGAATTGAGTATTCCCCGCAAAGTTTGAAAGAAAACCATTATAAGGAAAATTGCAACAGGCTGGTTTAGCTTGGTTTTTCTTATTTCAAATTCTCCCAAACAAAACTTAAGAAATACTGATAGACATACACATATATAAGCGGAACCTAAAGCTATCATCATGGCGGCGGTAACCGCACCACGTTGATAAACCACCAATATGCTGAATGCGATTAAAAACCATAGAGTGATTCTCACATCCAGAAAATTCAAAACTAAAAAAATGACCAAAGCAAGTAGAACTAAGGTGTTTTGGTAATGGAAGAAAAGAATACCTGAAAGGACCAGAAGCTCTAAGAAAACAAAAAGAAGCAAATTTCTCTTAGACAAAGAGGGCAATTCTAAGATATGGCTGACTGACGTGTTCATTTCTGATTTAGCAGAACCTTTTCAAATTCGTTTACTGCTTTTTCCCAAGTAAAATTCTTGATAAATTTATGTCCGCTTTCGGCCAAGGATATGCGAAGGTCGTTGTCACGGAGCATCCGGATAATATTATGTGATAGTTTCTCCGGATTTTTAGGCTCTGAGATTAAAGCTGTCTTTTCATGGAGAGCATACTCCCTGACTCCTAAGCTGTCTGTTGTAACTAATGCACACCCACAAGCCATAGCCTCTGCCGGAGGGAGGGACCAACCTTCATACCAGCTGGGGCTGATAAATATCGCACAACTATTATATATATCAACTATCTTGCTGCGCGAAGGATTTTTGTAGAAGTCCACCCAAGAAGGAACTTCTGGGTCAGGTTTATAAACGCTGAAGAAAACTGCCTGCAGATCAGTAAATTCACTCCTTGCCATCTCCAAAGCTTCGATTCCGTCTTGAGAGCCTTTCCAATCATATTTATGATAAAGCATTCCTATCCTTTTGGGATTGCGTTTTTCTATGGGTTGTGTAATATGGAATTGTTCAAAATCCAATCCATTAGGTA
>Ga0315289_10008661_pt1 | contig 14685 bp, 11 predicted proteins | sample YL17G11_40_MG_FD_203452 | JGI IMG/M metagenome (GOLD analysis project Ga0315289, IMG submission 203452) | Sediment microbial communities from Yellowstone Lake, YNP, Wyoming, USA - YL17G11_40 | ecosystem: Environmental > Aquatic > Freshwater > Lake > Sediment | place: USA: Wyoming | collected...
GGGCAATCAAAATGTCAGCAGCTTTCAGGAAAGCAGGAATTCTTTCAAAAGGCTTTGAACCCAATAAAGCGGCATTACCAAGTTCTCTTGATTTTTCCTTGACTTCATCAAATAACTCCCCTTTGCCAATCAAAACAAACTTAACCTTTTTATTTCCAGCAAATTTTCTGGCAATTTCAGGAATCAAGTGCACGCCATGCCAGTCCCTGAAGGTTCCGACAAACAAAACGCACAAATCGTTCTTTCCGCAATTCGTTTCATTTCTCGCTTTTTCAATTTCTTTTCCTGAAATGCTCTTCATTTCAGCTCCATTTGAAACAACAAAGACTGGCTTGCTTGTTTGTTTTTTCAATAATCCTTTCAAGGTCTGGGTTTGAGTGATTATTGCATCGCATGAAGCAAATTTTGCCTTAATGAATGGCCTGAAAAAGATTTTTTTCATCCCATACCAAGTTTCAATGCCAGGGTCATTAACCTCAAGGATTATCGGTCCCTTGAATTTATTTCTTGCAATAATGCTTAATGGATTGACTGAAAAGCGTTCGTGAATCAAGTCAAACTTATCCAGCTTTGAACTGATTTTCTTGATTTCTTTGTTCATTGCAAACAGGTTTAATTTGCTGATTTTTGGCAGGTTGACAAAGCTTACACTGAATTTCTTTCCTAATCTAGGCTCTGTTCCGTGCCCCCTGATGAATAATTCAACTTCATTCCCCAAGCCGACTAAATTCCTGCAGATAGAGTAAGCATGGCTGAAGCCAGCCATGTCTGAATTCCATGTTTCCCCTAAAGCAAGGTAAGCTATTTTCATTTTTTTGGCTCCATCATTAACTTGTTTGCCTTAAACCAGGATTCAAAGGTGCCTGCGTCAGTCCACTCGCCTTTAACCTCAATCCAGTCAAGCAAGCCCTTTTCAAGGAACGCGTTATTCACGTCCGTTATTTCCAGTTCTCCCCTGCCTGAAGGCTTTAGAGTCTTAATTATTTCAAAAACGCTTGAAGGATAAATGTACAAGCCGGTCACGATATGATTGCTTGGGGCTTTCTTTGGCTTTTCAATGATTCTCTTGATTTGCCTGCCATTCCATTCAACGCAGCCGAACCTTTCAGGGTCTTTAACCTGCTTCAAGAAAACATACGCTTTTCCTTCATTAATTTCCTTTAATTTTGGCACTTTCTCGTAAATATTATCCCCTAAAATCACTGCACAATTATCCTTGTCAACAAAATTCTTTGCCAAACCCAGTGCCTGGGCAATGCCTCCTGTCCTTTCCTGAACCCTGTAAGTCAAGTCAACAGCCAGCTCTTCGCCGCTGCCAAGCAATTCAATGAAGTCGCCGCAGCGTTCCCTGCCATTTACAAGCAGGATTTCTTTAGCGCCCAAGGTCTTTAATAATTCAATTGGATAAAAAATCATTGGTTTTCTGCCTACAGGCAGTAAGCACTTGTTAGTCACTTTAGTCAAAGGCATCATTCTCGAGCCAGCGCCACCAGCCAAAACAATTCCCTTCATTCAAGCACCTTCTTGAAATAGTCAATTGTTTTTTCCAAGCCTTCCTCTAAACTGACTTTTGGCTTCCATTTTAGTTCTTTTTCAGCAAGGGAAATATCAGGTTTTCTTTTGTGGGGGTCGTCTGAAGGCAATGCCTTGAAAACTATTTCTGACTTGCTTCCAGTCAACTTAATTATTTTTTCAGCCAATTCAAGGACAGTTATTTCGTTTGGATTGCCTAGATTAACCGGCCCAGTAATTTTTGAAGCCATCATTTTAATCAATCCATTAACAAGGTCGCTTACAAAACAAAAGCTTCTGGTCTGTTTTCCAGTGCCATAAACAGTGATTGGCTCGTTCTTTAAAGCCTGCGCGATAAAGTTTGGTACGACTCTCCCGTCATTCAAAGCCATTCTTGGGCCATAAGTATTAAAGATTCTGACAATTCTTACATCAACTTTATTCTGCCTGTGATAGTCCATGCAAAGGGTCTCTGCAACTCTTTTTCCTTCGTCATAGCATGAACGCAAGCCAACCGGATTGACATTGCCCCAATAACTTTCTTTTTGTGGATGCTCTAAAGGGTCACCGTATACTTCAGAAGTTGAAGCCTGCAGGATTCTTGCCTTGTTTTTCAAAGCCAATTCAAGCATGTTAATCATGCCGTTAGTGTTAGCCTTTATAGTCTTAATTGGATCTGATTGATAATGCGCCGGGGATGCAGGGCATGCAAGGTTGTAAATCTCATCGCATTCAAGATTCAATGGATTCACGATATCGTGCTTGATTGCCTTGAATGAAGGGTTTTTCATTAAATGCCTGATGTTCTTCTTTGAGCCGCTTAAATAATTGTCAACGCTGACGACCTTGTTTTCCTGTTTAAGCAATTCCTCGCATAAGTGGCTTCCGATGAAGCCTGCACCTCCGGTAACCAGGATTTTTTTCATTTCATCAGCCTGTTGATTTCTTTCAAAACGTCTTTTACCTGGATTCTCTGCATTGCCTCATTGCCTTCAGGCAGCTGCCCTCTCCAGTAAATGCCTGCGTTCCTGCCTGGCTTGAAGACAAGCCTGTTCCTTTCACTGGACTGGAACAACAGCCTCGGATTTGTTGCCCCGAACAATGCAATGACAGGAGTTTTTACCGCAAAACCGATATGCATCGGCCCTGAGTCAACTGAAACAAGCAAGTCCATTCTCTTGATTAATGCAGTGAATTCCCCCAGGCTTAAATTATTCAGGCAGGTTACCTTGCCTTTTTTCCTGATTCCATTAATGATTTCATTGACTGCCGCAATTTCTGAGCCGAAAGCAGAGAAAACGATTCTTGTTTTCTTTTTTTCAAGCAGCTTGTTTGCCAGTTCAGTCCATTTCCCGTTCTGCCACGCCTTTGACTCTGCCCCTGGCCTCACGCTCGGGCTGAGCATCACAAGATAATCATTTTTCTTGGCTCCTTTTTTCTTTAAAAGCAAGCTGATTTTCTGCAAGTCTTTTCTTCCTGTTTCCAGGACATAATCCCTTGAAGGGCTTTTTGCCCCCAACGCTTTAGCAACATTAAGGTAAAAATCAACCCAGTGAACCTTGCCTGAATAAATTTCCTTGAATGGCTTGAAATTGCTCCTGGCAGTGAAGTCCTTCAGGTAGCCGCACCTGAAGGGGGCTCCGGAGTTCAGGGCAAGCAATGAGCTTTCAACTGACTTGTTCAGGCAGATAATTAAATCAAACTTTTTTTCCTGCAGCAAGTTTTTTAATTCATTAAAGCTTTTTTTTCCCGCGATAACCTCGTCAACGAATGGATTCAATTCAGCCGCACTGCCTACAAAGCCCTTGGTCAAGACGCTCAGCTTAGCCTTTGGGAATAATTTTTTTATTTCCCTGATTGCAGGGCTTGACATCAAGTAATCGCCTAAGCCATACAGCTGGATGGCGAGGATTTTCTTTACTTTTTTTTTGTCGAATTCTTTTTTAGGCGAAATGCCTTCAGCAACCCAGACAAAACACCCTAAAAGCGTTTTAAGGAATAAAGTAAAATACAAGCCAAGCTTTCTTTTCTCGAGCCTTAACTCTGCCAATTCTGCTTCGCTCATTTTCTCCCCCAAATCATTCCTGCAGCCAACCCGAGGCTGAAAGCAATAGTCCTTAAAGTCAAAATGACTGGCGCAATCAAGCCGACGACAAAGTCTCTTTTCAAGGCGTGCCAAGTAGCAGGCACAAGGGTCAAGGCAAACAACAGGATAAGCAATGCGGTAAGCACTTGAAAGACAAAGCCGAAAAAGCTCGTTATGAAGCCTAAAATAATCAGGTAAAACAGGATAATCTTTATCTTCAATGTAGGTGTGGTATAGCTGTCTGCAGCGATTTTTTCTTTATGCTTGCTGTAAAGCCGTACTCTATAAAATGCCCTGAAAAACTTTACCTTCAAGTACTTCCACAAGCTTTCAGGATGCCTGTGATAAACAATTGCTTTGGGGTTGAACACAAGCTTCTTGCCTTTTTTTGCCATCCTGAAGCTCAAGTCAGGGTCCTCTCCTGAAGCAATCGGAAAGCTTTCATCAAAGCCCTTTACCCTCAAAAATTCTTTTTTCCTGTACGCACCTGAGTAAGTCCCAATCCAGTCAACAAACCTGAAGTTAAGCATTTTATCATACCTTTCCTCTATCTCTGCCTGCCCGAACCTTGCGATCAGGCTTTTCTGTTTTGTCTTATAAGCTCCCTGCACTCCAATGATTTCCTTGCCCTTGAATGGCTCAAGCATTTCAGCAAGCCAATTTTTTTCAGGCACGCAGTCAGAGTCAGTGAAAACAACAATCTCGCCTCTTGCTTTTCCAGCGCCTAAATTTCTCGCTGTTGCAGGCCCTTTATGCTTTTGATTCAAGAGCTTTACATTCCTGAATTTCCTTACGAGCTGGATTGTCTTGTCTGTTGAGCCATCGTCAACTACAATGATTTCAAAATCCTTTCTCGCAATGCCTTTTTGTGCCTCTAATGCCTTTAAGGTTTCAGCAATTGTTTTTTCTGCATTAAAAGCAGGAATGATTACTGAAGCTTTCATCCAATCACTTTTTTGGTTTCATTAAAATATGCTTATAGAAAGTCTTTCCTGATTTCAGGATTCTTTTCATTTCCCTTGGCTGGGTCAATGCCTGCAAAGCCTTCGAAGCAACATACTTAGGCCTTAAATAAAACTGCCTTCTTGCTTCATCGCACCATGCAACAAGCTCCTCAGCTGAAAGCCCAGGCCTTGAAACAATGGTTTTATGCTGTCCTTCCCTGTCAAGCCATTCATCAAAGGCTTCAGTCAACAGATAGCCGTGAGTCTTGAAGTACTCATAGGCTTCAGTTCCAGGATAAACCATGATTGGAAAAAACTGCGCAGTATCAGGGTCCAATTCCTTGGCGAAATCAATTGTTTCCTTCAATGTCTCGGCTGTCTCGCCAATATTTCCAAGCATGAAGCATCCGTGCACCAGAATGCCTGCCTTCTTGGTTGCCTTAAAGAATTCCCTGATGCCCTGCAAGGTGGTTCCTTTCTTTATGTTGTTGAGTATTTGCTGGTTTCCTGACTCAATGCCAACGCACAACAGCCTACAACCTGCTTTCTTCATCAGCTTCAAGGTTTCCAAGTCAACGTCAGCCCTGGCATTGGCAGACCAAGTAATATTAAGTTTCCTTTCAATCATTTCACTGCAAAGCTTTCTAATCCTCGGAATATTCGCAGTCAGGGTATCGTCTTCAATGAATATCTCTTTTACTCCAGGGAATTCCCTTTTAATGAACTCTAATTCCTTCAAGACGTTTTCAACGCTCCTGAACCTATAACCATGGCCTGTAAGCGTTTGAGGCAAAGTGCAGAACACGCATCTGTTGGGACAGCCTCTTCCAGTCAGGATGGTTATTTCAGGGTAAAGGTTTGCAGCATAGAAATAATCATAGATATTCAAGTGCTTTTTGTATACTTCAGAAACGAATGGCAGTTCATCCAAATCCTGAATGAAAGGCATATCCTTATTGCTTTTAACTTTTCCTTTCAGCCAGTAAGTCAAGCCTTTGACTTTGCTTAAATCAGGCTTTGCATTGCATAACTCTTTAGCCAAGTCCCTTAAAATAAAATCATACTCATGCCTTGCAACAGCATTAATTTTCCTGCTCAACTTTAAATTTTCTTCAGCTAACGCGCTTACATGCGTTCCTACCAAAACCCCGAACGCTTCAGGCATAATTTTTTTCAATTCCTTCAACACATCAATGTCTGAATAAATGCTTGGCGTGCTTGTATCAAGGACAATCAAATCTGGCTTGAATTTTTCAGTCATTTTCTTGACTTTATGCAAGTCATGACCTCGTGCAGGAGCATCAATTAACATGACATTAAATCCCGCTTTCTCCAGAACGCCTGTCGCATAGGCAAGCCAAAGAGGATAATAGATAGTTGCTCCCTTTGTTACCGCCGGCGATCTTGAAGCCCTGGAGAACTTTGGCAGAAACGGAGGGTTAAGCATTAATATCTTGAAGTCACCTGTATTCATTCAAATCCCTAGTCAACAAGTAATTAGATTATAGAGTATAAAGAATACAATAATTTAATTAAATATAAAGCATATGGTACAAAACTAGGCTTCAAGGTTAAAGCAGTAATGTCCCGTATTTGATGCTTCCATAAAGCCTTGCACCCTTGACTAGCAAAACATAAACAATGCCTAACACAATAATTGCAATAACATGCAAAAAACTTTTTCCCTCAATTAATTTGACTCCTTGAGGCGAGCTCAAAGCAAAATCCTTACTTTTTGTTCCTTTCCACCAGAGCCCTGTCGCGGCAGCAAAATCCTTCCACGGATTTCTTATGAAACCAAGCTTGACATCAAAAAATTCTTTAGCTCTCTCAGGGTGTTTTTTGAATAGCAAGGCATCAAACCTATGAATCTTTATCCGTGCCCAGGCATACATTATCTTTCCTGAAATGCTTGAAGGCGTTTTATGCTCGTGCCTGAACCTTGCAGCGTCATAAGTAAAAATGCTTTTGTACCCTTTATCCCAAATCCTGAAAACCAAATCAGTGTCATCGCGAAAGCCAGTGCCTTTTTCATTGAATTCAGGGTCAAAATAGCCTGCTTCCTCAATAGCTTTTTTTGAGTAAACAGTTGCATTGCCGCCAGTTTCATGAAACGGGCTGACAAAACCAATCTCCGGGCTCTTAAAATAACTCATTATTGTTTTCAGGAAATTTTTTTCAAAAATAATGTCCCCTGCCGAGACGCAGACAAAAGGAAACCTTGCCATTTTGATTGACTTGTTTAGCCCAAGAACCCTGCCAGCGCTTTCATTCCAAACAATCTTGATTTTCTTGCCATATTTTTTGATTATTTCAGGCGCTTTGTCAGTTGAGCCGTCATCCATTACAATGACTTCAAAATCTTTTTTCGGATACCCCTGTTCCAGCGCGGCGTCAACGCATTCCTTTAACTGGCTTGCCTGGTTCTTTGTAGCAATAATAATACTTATTTTTTTCACAATCAATCCCTTTTCAAATCATTTTTTCTTTCTTCAAAAAAGCTTCAATTAATCCGGGAATCTTATTCTTTTCGCGTTTTCCAGGCAATTTGAAGTTTTTTATTTCCCTCAATCGTTTTTCCAAGTCATTAATGTCATAAACCGCCAGGCCTTTTCTGTGTTTTTCAATCGCTTCAGTCAATTCAAGCTGATGGTCGTTAGTATGTTCGTTAAACTTTTTCAGCCTCGGCACTACAATCATTTTCTTGTTGTGTTTTAAAGCCAAGCCGATATTGCCTTCACCACCATGCGTTATCACAATGCTTGCTTTCTTGATTTCTTTCTCGAATTCATTCAAGCCAAGAAACTTTTTGAACTTGAAGTGCTTTGGCTTGAAATCAGTATAGCCGGTTTGCGCGAAAACCCTTGCCTTGATTTTCTTTTCAGCAACAAGTTTATCCATTTTCTTGACTAACCTTTCAAAGCTTTGCGGATGCGTTCCAACGCTTATAAAAATTCTTTCTCCAGCCATGTTCAATGCCTCTAGAACAGCATGCCGCCGTAAACTCCTCTGGGATAATATTTTTTTAAGCCAGACCATTGATAGATGAACAAGTCAGCAAAAGCATAGACTATCCTGCCGCTCCATCCTGGAACGAATGGCCTGCAAAAAGACTCGATGAAAATTATTTTCTTGCCTAAAAATTTTCCTGCAATGCAAACAGGTACCGCAATATCAGCCCCCGTACTCACAATCACATCAGGCTTTTCCTTCAACAAGATTTTCAAGCCTTGAAAAAATGACTTGATTGTAAGTAAGGGGTTCCTCGCAGGCCTTTCAATGAAATAAACTTTTTCTGTTTTAGCCAAGCTTTCAGAATCAGGCCTCTTGAAAGTAATGAAAAAATGTCCTTGCTTTGCATAGAAGGGCTCTAATTGAAGCATTTCGGTTAAATGCCCCCCGGCACTGCATGCAAGGCAAACCCTTAAAGCCATGGCACCACGCCGACAAAAACCTTAATTGAATTAAGATAAAACCATAACAACACAAGCAATGAAACTATTGCCTGCAGAACAAGGATTCTCTTAACAACTTGTTTTTCAGTCAGCTTTCCTGAACGCATCATCAAGTGAGTAAAGCTCCCAATCCTTTCAGGAGCCTTAAGCGTGCCGTTTTTTTGCGGAACGCCGAAGCTTTCAGCCTGAAACCTGGTCCTTGCCTTTAGGTATAATTCAATGAAGAACAATGCAAGCAATGCAATGCCAAACTTCTCTAAATTGCCGATAATCGCTGCAACTGCAATTGAAGCGCCAACCATTAATGTGACGGCATCGCCTGGAAATATTTTTGCAGGAAACCAGTTAAAGTATATGAAGGCAATTAATGCACCAAGCAATGCGCTCATTAAGACAATTACCTCCATGTTTCCAGTCCAGAAACCAAGGACAAGCATTGTTGCCGCTAAAATGCTTCCAAGCCCAGCCTCCAAGCCATTCAAGCCGGCAAGCATGTTAGTCGCATTAGCTGCCCCTGTAATGCCGATTGGAATCAATATCAATGAATAAATTATTCCAAAGTCAACCAAGCCAATAAATGGCAGTGACATTGTTGTTTCGCCAATCCTTACCGCCATCAAAGGCAATGCTGCTGCTAATGGAAGAAGCGCGTGCTGATATTGCCTGATACCTTTCTTCCATCCAATTATGTCGTCAAATAAACCTATGCACCCTATTAAAAAAACAGTGGTAAATCCTGCAAATAAAAGGGTCAAATCAAGTTTTATAAAATGCACAAATGAAAATGCAAAAATTGATAACATGACTGCGGCAGTAAACCCAAACATTATCGGGAAGCTCCCCAATCCTGCCACTTTGGGAGCCCCAATTTTGTTTATATCCTTGTACATTGACCATTTTTGGGCATTCATTCTTTTAATAAAAAAAGGAGTTGTTTTTAACACGACAACAACAGAAATCCATAACAAAAGTAAACTAAGCGCTATTGTGTTTGACACAAAAATGCTGGCAAGCCAGGCACTAATAATTAAAATAAATGAGATAAGCGCAATCATTTGACCACTTGAACAACAGAGACCTTAAATCAATTGATTAAATTGATTAATAAACGCTTTTGGTACAATAGCCAAAAATCATGAAATTACTTTAAAGATTTTCACTTCGGTATTATTATAAACTTCTTCAAAGTGTGCTGCTGCATTCGGCTCGTGGAACCAGATTTTTGCAAGCACTGAATTATTTGTAGCAGAGTTAATTATATACATTCTTGAATTATCAGGGGCTCTATAAGCGAATAATGGCATTGTCCCGTCCTTTATCTCTATTGGGATGTTAGTCCAATTAACTGGAAGCAAATTCATTTGCTCTTCAGGAATCCTGTTGCCGCCGCATTCAAAAGTTGCTTTCTTTGTTAAACCATCCACGTTCTTGTTGCAAGGCGCGCCGACTCCAAAGTAAATCCTTAATCTTGGGTCGCTGAAGTCAGTTATCTGATAAGCATACAAGCCAAGGCTGCCTTGTTTTTGAAGCAAGTCATCCCCGAACATTAAGTAATCAGGCTTGTATTGCTCAAGCAAGTTCAAGCCTTCATTCAAGTCAGTTGACAGCAGGAGTAATGCAAAGTCCTGGTTTGCCTGGCCATCCCAGTTCCTGTTGTCAGAGCTGACTGCTCTCTCGCCGATGGTTGAAATCCAGTGCCCTTCATCCCACCAATTAAATATTTTTGCATCCTTCGGCGTATTATCTCTTAACCAGTAAAGGGATTCTTTCCATCCAGTGCCGTACTCAATGTTAGGCGTGTTCAGTGAAACAAATAAGGCCCCTGAAGCAACCGAACTCACAAGCAAAAAGCCTAGTGCAAGTCCAAGGATTTTCTTCTCTAGTGTTGGCCTGGCTTGCATGAACTTAAATGCATAGTAAACCACTATTGCTGCTGAAACCCCTACCGCCAAGCCAAAAACATAACTAAACTTTAATTTAGACCAAGCCATGAAAAAAGTTACCATAATCCAAAAAAAGAATAAGTAATCATAATGGTTTTTCCTTGACTTGAAAACCATTAAAGGAATTAATGCCAAAGCAACTAGTGGAGCGATAATCATTTGCATGTATTTATGCCCGAAGAATTGATTGCCCAGGCTTTCCTCTCCGACAGTGACTCCTAAAACACCTAGTTTTGCCTGCTGGTAGTTAAGCATTGCAACAAAAAAGCCGATTAACAGTAAATAAAAGAAAGCCATTAACAGGTAATTCCAGACTCTCTTAGTGTCCTTTGCTTCAGTTGACTTTGATTGAATCATTAAATAAATAACGTATAATGCAATGCCCAGGCCAATCAAGCCAGCAACCAAAAACAATGGATTGATGTTCGGCAAAGCTGATTGAACATAGGCAAAGGCTTTCAGCCAGGCAAGCCCGTTATAAGGAAATATCAACACAATGAAAGTAGCCAAAGAACCAATGAATGGAAACAAGCTTGCTTTCAAGTCAAACTTTTCTTCTTTAACGAAATCCCGTATCACATTAAAAACAGCGAAAGGCACTACAATCATTAAAATTAATAAATACATTTCCCAGGTGTAAGCCATTCCTGCAAAAAACACACCTGCAATCACTGAATTGAAAATCATTTGCTTGTTTAACTGCCTGACTTTCAATGCTTTTATCAGGAAATAAAAGCCTAATAACATCCATAGAAAACCTAATGAGTCTTCTTCGAATTGTCCTGCCATTGTCCTGTAAATGAATGCAGAGGCAGTTGCGACAAAAAAGCCCATCAAATAGCCTGTCTTCCTGTCAAAAGCTTCATTGCCGACAAGATAGGCTGCCAGGGCAATTAACGCTCCGTAAAAAGCTGGCAGGAACTTAACGAAAACAAACCATAAATCCTTGCTGTAAGGCAGCCAAAAAGTGAATGCCTTGTAAATGCCTGCTGACAAAATCCAGAATAATGGAGCTAGCCAGCCGACTGTACTGCCGCCTAACTGATAATACGCCATTGGATCGCGTAAAGGCACCGTGCCTGCCTGAATCAAGTAACTGGTTATTCTTGCATGCCAGTAAGTGTCAAACTCGAAGATTAGCTCATATTTCATCAGATAGGCTCGCATGCCTAAGCCGAGCAGGAAAATAAGCAATAGAATGAAGTAATGCCTTCCGTCAATCTTAAAGTGTTTCCCTAAAAAATTCAGTTCCATTTGCTTTCCCTTCCTGAATATATTAATAGAAGCATATTTTAAGTTTTGTTCACTTTTTTCCTTCCAATTCCTTGATTTTCTTTTCAACTGCAATGGTTTTTTCAAGCAATTCAGCAAGCCTTTCCTTGCCAATTTTCTTTAACTCAATTTTCCTGATTTCTTTTTCCTCGGCTTTTTTTTCAACTGGCTTTTCTTCAGGCTTTTTCTCTTTTTTTTCCTCGAGTTTTTCAAGCTTTCTCTGAATAAAGCTGACATCCATGAAATCCATTACTTTTCCTTTTAATTTATCCAATTTGTCTTCAGGCATAATAATCAGATTAAATATTCATTTTTTTCTTCTAAACAATGCTTCTTTTAACTGCTGTAAAAAGCTTTTTCTCTCTTCAACTGCAGGCATTAAAGGCTCTCTAAGCCTCAGCTCAGCCTTTCTTTCCTCAGGCAATAACCTGACTTCCTTTTTAGCCTTTAAAGCAGCTTTCTTAATCTTTTCATGCAATAATTTTTTCTCTCTCATTTCATGCTTTTTAATTGCCTGCCAAATTCTCTCAACATCAATCTTCTCACCGATTTCCTCTGCCTCAATGCCTTGGGCAATCAACTCAGATTCAATAACCTGTTTTTCCTCTGTTTTAGTCAATACAGGCTTTACAGCCCCAAGCTTTGCCCCCACCCTTGCTTTCTCTAAAGCCAATTCTCTTTTTTCCTTTCTCTCTTGAACAAGCCTCTTATAAATTTTCTCAAAATCAATTCTCTCGGCAAGCTTTCTGGCCATCCTGCCTTTCTCTTTTTCAACGCCTTCAGCAATCAATTCAGCTAATTCCTGTTCTCTGGCTTCAATCATTCCAGAAATTCTTTCAGCATCAATCTTCTCGCCAATCAACTCAGCCTGCTTTAACTCTTCAGCCAATTCCCTGATAGTCAAGCCTTTTGCCACTGGTTTCGCCTGCGGAAACGCCTTTAACGGTTTTTGGGTTTCTTTTTCAAACTTCTTGACTTCCTCGATTTCTTCATGCAATACAGCTACCTCGCTTAACAGCTTTTCAGCTTTCTCGCCCTTCACTTTCTCGGTAATCCTCAGCTCCAAGCCCTTCATTTTATCCTTCAATGAATCTAAATCAATTTTCTTAGGCATTTCCCTCAAAACCTCCTTAATGCCATGCAACTCGCTTTCAATTAAAACCTCGTCTTTTTTCACGCCTTTCTTAAAAGCTTTCACGATACTGCTTTCTGCTAATAATTGTTTCTCTATTCCTTTTAATTCTTTCCTCAAGCCCTCCAAGCCCTTCGACGGTTTTTGCTTCAAAGCCTTTGTGATAACTCCCTCTAATCCAATTACCCTGCCTTCAAGCTCATGATATGCTTTAGCCAAGCTAAAAGACTGTTCCTTGAAATCATCAATTGATTTTCCCTCAACCTGGACTTTTTCAATCAATTCATTCAATGCCTTGCTTTGGCTGCTTAATCTTTCAATCACTTCAATCAATTCATTCTCAATATTCTTTTCCTCCAAGCTCAATTCAGTTAATGTTCCAAGCCTTTCATTAATTAAATTAATCTCGCGCACAATCTTTTCCAATTCTTTTGACTTCACAGGCTCCTTCAAGCCTGCAATAATTTCATTAGTCGAATGCTTCAACCACTCCAAGTCAACAAGCAAGTCATCAACGCGGTGAATGCCAGGCTCTAAACCAGTTATTTCTTTTTCAAGCCTTGAAATCCTTGCATTCAAATCCTTTAACTCACTTAAAGTCTTCTTTGAAGCCATTTCTTCAGCCAAACACTGAACCTTAACTTCCAAGTCATGCCTCTTTTGTTCAACCCAAACCCTATAAGCCTTAGTCGAATCGCTTTCCCGAACAATCCTTTCCTCAAAACCAGCTAATTCTTTTCTCGTTTCCTCAAGCACGCGTTTTAAAGCCTGAGGCGTTTTAGTCTGCTGCCTCATTAAATGATCTAACTCAAGCAACCTCGCCTGCAAAGCAGAATAACTCACAGCCAGTTCAGCGGTTTTCTTTCCAAAAGAATCCATTTTCAAGCCAGCCAGGTTAATCTTATTGCTGAAATCAGCAAAACCAGACTTAATGCCAGTAACTTTTTTCCTAATGTCCTTCAATTCATTATGGCTGACAATATTTCCAATGCTTGCCTTAACCTCGTTAAGCTCTTTATGCGTTCTATCCTTCAAGCCGCTAACCTCATCATGCAATGCCTTCATTCCATCAATTAATTCGGTTAATTGCTTGCTTTCAATGCTTTCCTTTTCAAGCCTTGACTTCAAATCACTTAATTTCTTGTTCACCAAATTCAAGTCAGAGTAAAGTTTTTGCGCCATTAAAATACTCGGCTCCAAAGCGCTAATCCTTCCAAACAATCCATTAACCTTCGCGCTTAATTTCTTGATTTCAGGCAAGTCCACTGGATGCTGCATTAACTCCTCCAAACGCCTGATCTCAACTTCCAAATCCTGTTTTTCGCTTACTGCCTGCAAGCGATACTTTTCATTCAACTCTCTCTCGCTCAAAAAGAACTTCTCTAAAGCGCTTAACCCAGCACTAATGCCTTGAATCAAAACACCGGTTTTTTCTTCCTTCAAGCCCCCTGAAACAGCAAGCCCTTTTAATTCATTAAAAGCTTTGTTCAATTCAACTAACTGCCTTGCAAGCAAAGTCGTCTGCTCAGCATAGCCAGCCAAGTCAATTTCTTCCTGCCCTGCCTTCTTAACAAGCGCCTGCAAAGCATTACTCAATTCATTAATCTGCCTGGCAGTCTTTCCCAATCCTTCCTCCACATTCTTTTTTCCAGCAACTTTCTTTGACATTGCATTCAATGATTTTTGCAAGCCAGAAAACTTTTTAGTCAATTCGCTTAATTCTTTCCTGCCTGCTTTTTCCTTTAACTCAATGATTGCCTGGCTTAATTCACTCGCAGAAAATTTCAAGTCTTCCTCAAGCTTTTTCCCCTGCCCCTTCAAGTAATTAATTGCCTGCAAGGCTTCCTCGCTTACAACAGCCTGGCCGCGAATGCTCTTATCCAATTCAATCAATGCCTGCATTAACCTCAAGTAATTACTTGCAAGATTCTTGGCTTGCAAGCCATACGCAGCAGTTGAAGCCTTGCTTTCGCTCAAGTCAGTCAAAGCCCTTGCCAGGTCATTCCTCAATAAATTCATTCTATTCATTAAAGAACCCAGGCCTTTCTCCAACTCAACCCTGTCAGCTGTCTTGCCGCTTAATTTCATTAACTCTTTTTCCAAAGCATTCATTAAACCGCTTAAATTCGTTAATTCCTTCACGCCTGCTTTTTCTTTCAATCCCTCAACCAATTCTTTGCTGGACTTCAACAATAAGCTTAATTGTTTTTCAACCAAATCAATTTCCTTTCTGTTCTCCTGCAGTAACTGCATTGTTTTAGTGCTTGTTTCAGGCCTTTCCTTAATCCCTGCCTCTAAAGAAAGCAATTCCTGAACCAGATTACCGTAAGCCATTGCAAGG